>Ga0302320_10003199_pt1 | contig 38219 bp, 22 predicted proteins | sample Bog_T0_3_FD_202130 | JGI IMG/M metagenome (GOLD analysis project Ga0302320, IMG submission 202130) | Peat permafrost microbial communities from Stordalen Mire near Abisko, Sweden - Bog_T0_3 | ecosystem: Environmental > Terrestrial > Soil > Wetlands > Peat | place: Sweden: Abisko, Stordalen Mire... | reverse complement strand
AAAGCCCGAGGTTACCGCTCCACGGAATACCAAACCACCATGCTCTACTTCGTCGCCGGCAAACTCGAAATCCCTTACTATCCCTAATTACCCATTACAAACGTCGAAGAACCTTCTTAGTCTTGGCGAAGGATGAGGCGCAGTCCGCTCATCACGGCTCAATGACCTCACGCCATTCAGAAATTACCTCTCTCGTCGGCTTTGTTATCTTCTGTTTAAAGTGCAGCCGGTTTGGCGCCTTGCCCGTGAGCATCTGCGCGTTCGAAATAAGTTAGCCGCTGGCAGAATGAGGTGCGGCTCAGTCAACTTTTATGATTTAGCATTCAGCATGGTGCCCTCCGCGAGGAGTACTGCAAATTGGCTTGCGAATATAGGTGGCCCGAAGACAATCTTAAGCAACGGCGATAGGAGGCTCATTTACTCCGAGACCAAAACATTAAGTAGGACCTTCGGGTTAACTAAATCGAGGACAAAAATGTGAAATTTACTTTCGACGCTCGCGATTCGCATTCGGTCATTTCTCCCATCATTGATTTCTTCATGTCACTATACCGGTGCCAGTCTCGGTTTCCAAGTGGTGATCACATCCTGCACGGGTTAAACCAAAAGTTGGAAGCACCAAAATTCAGCGGGGAAATGCGCAGTCGAGCAATCGGACCGCGCGCCATTTTCACCATCTCTTGGATTACTACCTTGATGTCGTTGGGTGCCGCGCAAGCCCAGTTGCCGGCCTCAGGGACAAATTCTGTGGCCGGCGTGAACTTGGCCTTGGAACCTTCACGCCCAGACATCTGGCAGAACGGGGTCGGACAGGGGTTTAAGCCAGGGACAAAATCCATTAGTATTAACACCGGTGCGGGGGTTGGGTTTGTGAGTTTTTTAGGCGGCCAGCAGCATCATGATCTCACCTTCGCCAGTCTTTCTTACGGCCGCATGATCGGCTCTGTGGAAGGTCAAGGCCACTGGTACCGGGGCAATTGGGAAGTGCGCGGAGAGTTCTTCGGCGGCGCCCAGTTTTCCCCGAGCACTGAGTGGTTTGTTGGTCTTACCCCCCACTTGCGTTACAATTTTGCCACCGGCACCCGTTGGATACCCTATTTTGATGGCGGAGCCGGAGTGTCAGCCACCAGCATTGGCCCGCCGGACCTGTCACATTACTTTGAGTTTAACCTCCAAGCCGGCGCAGGCGTTCGCTGGTTCATTCGAGACAACGTGGCGCTGGATATTGAAGCTCGTTATCTCCACATGTCCTGCGCAGGGATAAACCAGCCAAACCTGGGACTGAACAATGTTAATGGAATGGTGGGTATCAGTTGGTTTTTCTAGAAAAAAGTCTGAAAGTACGTGCAAAAATCCCAGCCTTTAGACTTCACGCTTTAGAATTATGTGGCATGGTGGCCCTCTGAGAGAAGTTCAGCCTTTTGCATCATTAAATCACCGTGCAAGCGGCCCCTCTGTGATCACGCCCCAAACGATCGTCGCCGGCCCCACCAATGTCACTGTGCTCGCGCAATTGCCGCCCGCGTTCAATGTCTCGGCCGCGGGAGCCCCGCCATTGGCCTACCAGAGGTATTTCAACGACATTGCCCTGACCGACGGCGGAAATATTTCCGGTTCGATGAACTCGAGCCTGACGATCACGAACACATCCGTAACCAAGACGGGGTCCTATGTTATCGTGGTGTCAAACCCGGCTCGAAACGTTACCAACAGTCCGGTCAGCCGCGGCGATGATTAGCCGATCCTCCCCGTTCGACTTCGTTTCAGCCTATGTTTCAGGCGCTTTTTCTGCCAACCAAGAGATTGAGGCCAGGGTATACTTCCATGGCCTGCTCATGTATTATTTGACCAATAACTTGAATCAGACCATTGCCACTGACACGGGTTCGTTTATTTTTGCCGACCCTGGCGCACCGCATTTCAATCAACGATTTTATAGAGTCTTAATTCTTTAGAGATGACATGATTAGTTGGCCGGTGAGTGCATGGTTTGGGGAGGGGTGCCGGCGGGTAAGGACGCTGCGCTGCATCTTAATCTAACAAGAAATCAACTGACTCGCCAGACTGGCTGACCCGGGGATCAGTTTATTGGGCAATTGCCGCCCGATAGAAGCGTTCCGAATAATGCAGCGCATTGGTGTCCCGGAACCAAAACTCCCCATTACTGACCAAATTTGGCACACCAAGCGCAGTCCAATTAAGCAGATTCGTTAAAGCCCAGATCCTGTAGGGAATCCCCTGATACCCGGCGAAATTCAGTTGAAAAGGTCCCGTAGTTTGCTTCAGTCCGCCGCTCAAAGTCGCAGGTGCAATGGGCACCAAGCTGGACCTAACCAGGTAAAGCTGGTTTTGGTACCAGCCGGAGATCGTGAACGCCAGACCGTCGGTTCCCCAGCGGATCAGGGTTGTGGGCCCACCGTCGTTCACGCCAGGAATCGGCAGGTTGTCCACTTGTTGCAAGGTGACAGGATCCCAGGCATAAACGGTCCAAGCCGCCGGTGAGGCCCAAACCGGTTGCGATCCCATCGTATAAATCCGGCCTACCGCCAGCCCCGCCGCCCCAAGAGGCTCCCGTGGTATTGGGATACGCCCTCCCGCTCACGTTTCCGCTAAAGCTGCAGTTCAACAGCGTGACCGGGTTTGCCACCTCGACGCGGTCCATCGTAACATCACTCGTAGTTTCGCTGCCGACAGTGTAAACGCCATCAGTCACGGTGACCACGTCGCCTGGATTCGCCGCATTCAAGGCCTCCTGAATGTTAGTGGCTGCAGTGCTCCACATCGCGTATGGGTAAGTCGGATTTCCGCCGTTCAAATTCACATACAGGTTGGCAGCCGAAACCGGCAGGGAACAAATGTCCAAAAGCGATATAACGCCTCGTTGACGCAGGGTTTTCATGGGGTCGGTTGCGTAGTCTGGTGATCGAAAGCCATTCAATTTAATGGAATATTCCATCCGATCTTTAGTTCTCCATCGGCTCAGGGCTTGAGCCGATTGTATGCCTTTTGCGAGGATTTGCAAGTTCATTTTACGGTAGATCCAGGGCTTTTCTGCTGCAAGTCAAACACGCCTTTGGCAAAAGACAGGCCACGCAGAGGCACAGTAAGAGTGTAAGCCGTAGCGGTTTGACATTTCAATACATTATGCAACTTTCCCGGGACTAACCTTTTATGTTATTTATCTTCAATTGATGACAATAGAGTGTGATTTGTTACAGTGACTTTTGCCGCCTTCTTTGGCGCATGACCGGCACACTGAAAATACACACGCGCTGGGAGTTCTCTCATAATTCAACGATGCGCTTCTTTCGCCAAAGAAAACCAGAATCTCATTGGAAAAAGACTTGCAAAACCATCAGGCAGGACAAAAATGACCAAGACCACCAAAAAGGACAACCCCGGTTTTGCGCATGAACCCTAATGGGAAAAATCAGAGGAAGCTTAAGTTTGATTCCTTCATTCTTGCCCAATGCCATTCATTCGGCGTCGTCTGTGCGATTGCGGTCGTCTTGTGCTTTGGATTGCTTGCCGGTTCAGCCCAGACCGGCGTTTACCTGTATAGCGGAACCGAGACAAATATCACTCTGAGCCCGGGCACTTACCAAATCCAGGCCTATGGCGCGACGGGGGCAGCGCAGCGACATTTGGCAGCGGCGGCCTCGGAGCTGAAATGGAAGGCATATTTAACTTCACGACATCAACAACGCTGACCATTCTAGTTGGGGGTAGCGGCGTTAGTAGCGGCAACAATCAAGGCTACTTTGGCGGAGGGGGCGGCGGCGGCAGTTTCGTTGCGAATGGAACCGCGCCACTTTTGATCGACGGCGGAGGCGGAAGTGGCGGTGGCGCGCGAGTTGCTCCGAACCATTCTGACCGCGATTGACCGTTTGCGCCCGCCAGTTCCTGCCAGTCAATGAATGAAAAACGCATGAAAACATCAGTCAACACAGGTGAATTGTCTAGGCCTCCGGCTCATGGAGCGTGTTGGGGTATAAAAGTCCGTGCCGAACGCGGCTGCGGCTCTGAAAAACCTGCTTTGAGCGTTGAAAAATGGTTTGAATTGCCAAGGGACGAGAGGACAATCACGAAAACGACCGGAAAAACTCAATTTGAATCATGAACCTCAACCCAAATGGGAAATCCCGGTTTATATGCGTTTAGAAAGAAAAAGATTCTTTATTTGTTATGAGCCACTGTCTCAATCCCCGTTCCTAATCGAACCACCCTTGCGCCTTGGGCTTCTGCGCCAACTCCCTTCCGCGAACCCGTGCCGTAAGTCGATATCCCTTGCCGTTTGACCTTGACTTTTGCGTGAACAATACTCATAGTTAACACAAATTCTGCATGAGGCTTCCCATTAAAATCTCTGCCGGGTTTTTGCTGTTCCTATTTCTTGAATTTTTAGCCCTCCGCGCCGACGCCACGACGTATTACGTGGATATCAATAGCACCAATCCGGTTGCGCCTTACACGAACTGGAGCACGGCTTCGTTGGATATCCAAAGTGCGGTGAACGAAACCACTAATGGAGATATGGTTCTGGTAAACGATGGCGTTTATGAATCCAGCGGGTATACGGCTCCTGATGGGAATTTATCATGTGTTGTAGTTTCGAATACAATTACGTTGCAAAGCGTTAATGGGACAAATGCGACATACATCAATGGCAGCAATACCATGCGTTGTGTTTATCTGACGGATGGTGTGTCTCTGATAGGATTCACGCTTACGAACGGCTACGTCCCTTACCCCGGCGGAGCCGGCGGCGGTGCCTATTGCACATCTACCAATGCAATGCTGGTCAATTGCGTGTTGGTCAACAATAGCGCCGGCAATAACGGCGGCGGCGCCCTCTCGGGCAGTTTATTCAATTGCACAATCGTTGGAAATACTGTCGCTTACTTTTTCGGTTCCGGCGGCGGTTTGAGCGGGTCTTTTGCAAGCAATTGCGACATTGAGCAAAACAAAGGGGGCGGCTGGGGAGGCGGAGCGGAGGCCAGCCAGTTGTACCACTGCACACTGGCCAATAATAGCGTCCAGTCTGAGAATGGCGGGGGCGCTGACGGTTCCACTCTGGAAGGTTGCATCGTGACGGCTAACCACGCTTACAATACCGGAGGGGGGGCGAATAGTTGCACGCTGGACAATTGTGTCATCTCTTTTAATGGGGGCGGCGATGGCGCCGGCGGCGTTGAAGATTGTATGCTGACGAACTGTAGCGTGGCGGAAAATTCATCTTATGGCGGGACCGGTGGCGGCGACGCATCCGCTTTCAACAACTGCATCCTTTATGATAACGGTTCCGCTTATGGCGGGGCCAATTTCAATGATAACAATTGCGTCTTAAATTATTCCTGCACAACTCCGCTGCCAACAAATGGCGTGGGCAACCTTACCAACGCGCCTCAGTTCGTAAATGAAGCTGGCGGAGATTTTCATTTGCAGTCCGGTTCGCCTTGTATCAATGCGGGAAACAACAGCTGTGTCGTCTCGACCGTTGATCTGGACGGGAACCAGCGCATTGTTGAGGGCACGGTAGACATGGGTGCCTATGAATTTCAGTCTTTGGCGCCTTTTGTACTGATTCAATCTGATAATACAAACACGGTGCCCGGCGTTGCGCTTAACTTTTCCGGCACGATCGTGCACGGAGTCGCCCGCGAGACTTCGTGGGACTTTGGCGACGGCACCGTGGTGAGCAATCAGCCAACCGTTTCTCACTTCTGGGCAGGAGCAGGTAATTTCCAGGTGGTTTTTTCGGCATCGGGGCCGTATGGAACAGGCGGTGCCAGCGCGTTAGTGCATGTCGAGCCGGCGCAGATTCTGCCGCCCCAAACCAACCTGTTCAGTGGGGCCGAGACGGATATCACGTTGAACCCCGGCTTTTATGAGATTACTGCCTACGGCGCCCAAGGCGCCTACGGTGGCAGTGGCCAATACGGTGCGATCAGTTCTGGTGGAGCGGGAGCCGAGATGAGCGCCGAGTTTTACTTATCAGGGCCAACGACGCTTACCCTCCTGGTCGGCGGCGGTGGCTCGAGTGGCATCGGGTACCCGGGACCTGGTGGTGGTGGCGGAGGCAGTTTTGTCATTGAGGGTAACTTACCGTTGGTGGTTGCAGGCGGCGGTGGCGGCGGCGGCAGTAGCAGCGGTAATGGCAGCCCTGGCTCATCTATGACGATTGGCGGTACTCGTGATGGTGGCATGGGAGGAACAAACGGCGGTGGTGGTGGCTGCGGAGGTGAAGGTGCTGGCGGTGGTGGTGGCTACGAAGAAGCAGGAGCAAACGGCTTCGGTTTTAGCCCTACTGGCGGCGGCGGTGGGCCCAATACCAGCGGTGGAGCCAGCTTTATTAATGGCGGTGCCGGTGGCTTCGGTGTAGGGCCTGGCGACGGTACAGGTGGCGGTAATGGTGGCTTCGGAGGAGGAGGAGGAGGAGGTTATGCAGGTGGTGGTGGCGGCGGCGGTTACAGTGGTGGTGGTGCAGGCACTTACAATGGCGGCGGCGGCGGTTCCTACATTGATGGATCTGCAATCGCGATCCTTAATGAGACTTCAGGCGCAAATCATGGTTCAGCCAATGGCGAAATTATCATTACCGCTGTTTCCCCACCTCTTTACATAGTAATAGTAACTCAGCCTTCAAGTCAGACGGTCGCCGGCGGGCAAACGGCCACCTTTGGTGTGAACGCTGTCAATTCACCTCCCTTTAGTTATCAGTGGTCATTCAATGGAGCGAATATTGCCGGCGCCACCAATGCCACTTACAGCATTTCAGACGTCCAATCCAATAACGATGGTGCTTACAGCGTATTCATTTCGGACGCAGCAACACGTATCAACAGCTCCAACGCCGTTTTAACGGTCATTTATCCCCCTCCCGTCATTGTTTCACCACCCACTAACGAAATTGTCGTTGCGGGATCAAATGCGGTGTTTTCAGTTAATGCAACGAACTACTACCCAGTGTATTTTCAATGGCAGTTTAACGGAACAAACCTGGTGGATGGCGGGCAAATCAGCGGTTCAACCAATTCAACCTTGACAATCATCGGCGCAGAGGATGCCAATGCAGGCGCATATCAAGTCATCGCTTACAATGATTATGGGGCAGTCACAAGTTCAATCGCATCATTAACAGTTTATGATCCCATCCAGATTATCTCGCAGCCAGCCAATCAAATTCTTCCGTCCGGTATTAATGCCACTTTTACGGTTACGGCGACCGGCACAACCCCAAGCTATCAATGGTATTTTAACGGAGTCTCGCTGACCGATAGTGGAAATGTAAGCGGGAGCAGTACGGCGAAACTAACCGTGTCAAATATTCAATCCAATAACAATGGAAACTATAATGTTGTCATAACGAATATCTTTTGCTCAGGCATTAGCTCGAATGCGACCCTTGCGGTAATTAATCCTATACCTGGCATTGTCTCGCCGCCGACAAATCTGGTGGTCATCTTAAATTCCAACGCCGCCTTTTCCATCTATGCAACTAATTATTATCCCCTTAGCTTTCAATGGCAATTCAACGGAACGAATTTGACCGATGGAGGACAAGTCGGCGGCTCACTCGGTTCAAACCTGGTCATCTCCAGTGCTCAGTTCGCCAACACCGGAAATTATCAGGTGATTGTTTCTGACAGTTATGCTGCCGTCACGAGTTCAATTGTGTCGTTAAATGTTGATTATCCTCCGCAGATTACCGGCCTGCCATCCAGTGAGGTATTGTTGTCGGGTGCCAATGCTAGTTTTGCCGTCAACGCGACCGGGACATCATTGAATTATCAATGGTATTATAATGGACTTCCTTTAACCAATAACGGGAACATTAGTGGAGCCGCCAATGCCATGCTGCAAATCTCAAACGTTCAGACTAATAATGATGGCGTTTATTGGGTATTGGTCACGGAATTATCGGACGGAGTAGCAAGTTCGAATGCCATGCTGACAGTTTATAATCCCGCCCAAATCGTCACCCATCCCGCCAACGCCGGGGTCTTGCTGGGCAGCAACGTCAGTTTTACGGCTTTGGCGACAGGTACGGCCGTTAGCTACCAATGGTGCTTTAATGGAACGCCGTTGACCGACAACGGGCACGTGACTGGTTCCCTTACGCCGACCTTGAGCATCACCAACGTGGGGAACAGCGATGGCGGTGATTATCAGGTGCTCGTTAGAAATTTGTTGAGCACCGCCATGAGCAGGCTTGCGACGCTGACGCCATTGACGAATCTGGTTCCATCCATACGTTATGTGAACGTAAGCAATTTTGCGCCTGCGTCGCCTTATTTGAGTTGGAGCAGCGCGGCCGCTAATATTCAAACCGCAGTCAATGCGTCGATCAACGGGGATCAGATCGTTGTGACTGACGGCGTTTACCAGGTCGGGGGGGCAACCAGCAGCGACGGCGCCAGCAATCGCGTCTTTGTATCCGAGGCGATTGCTGTCCAAAGCGTTAACGGCTCCGCAGCGACATTGATAAGCGGCAGCGGCGTTGCACGGTGCGTTTATCTCACCAATGGCGCGACCTTATCGGGTTTTACTATGACCAACGGTTATACTTCGATTAGCGGCGGCGGGGCATACTGCGTATCAACCAACTCATTCATTTCAAATTGCTTGTTTATAAACAATATTGCCAACCAGCGGGGTGGCGGAGCGTATTTTGGCAGTTTAAATAATTGTACCCTGATGGGAAATGTCAGCAAAATCTATGGCGGTGGCGCCTTTGGAGGTGTTTTAGCCAATTGCCTTTTGACCGGCAATTCTGCAACCAATGCTGGTATCAGTCAGGGGGCGGTGGTGGCGCCAACTGCACCCTTAACAATTGTTATCTAAATAATAATGCGTCCGGGGAAGGTGGCGGTGCTTACTCTTCCACCTTGAACAACTGCACGGTCAGTAACAATGTGGCAGTCTTGTTTCCGATCGACCCGCAGTATGTCGGGCAGGGAGGCGGTGTTTATGGGTGCACCGTGCAGAACAGCCTCATTATCAGCAATTCGGCCCAATATAATCAGTCTCCCAACGAAGGATTTGGCGGGGGCGCCTGTGATAGTACTCTTGCTAATTGTCTCATCCAGGGAAATCGCGCCGGCGATGGAGGCGGGGTCGTCGTCTATCCCGGTTACCCCGTAAATAATGGAGTGCTGACCCGTTGCACATTAATCGGCAATTGGGCCTACGGTTACGGTGGGGGATTCGCCGGAAATGGCGGTCAGAGCCCGACATTGACTAATTGTGTCATCAACGGCAACCGGGCGGGTTATGGCGGGGGAGTTTATTTTGCAAGACTGTTGAACTGTTTGGTGGCCGATAATGTGGCCACCAATATAGGCGGCGGTGTCGATGATGGCCTGCTCTACAATTGCACGATTTCCCAGAACTCCGCCACCACCCAGAGTGGCGGAATGTATGCTTGCTCGGCATATGATTCGATCGTCTATTACAATACCGCACCGCAATCTCCCGACGTCGGCGGCACTTATTCGGCGAAAAATTGCTGTTTCGGGCAAGGTGTATCGAGTGGTACCGGCTTTTTTACGAATGCCCCTCAGTTCGTGAATCTGCTCGGCGGAGATTTTCACCTCCAATCCAACTCCCCTTGCATCAATGCTGGCAACAATGCCTACACTAACACAACGACTGACCTTGATGGCAATCCCCGGATCGTAGCTGGTACGGTGGACATTGGCGCATATGAATATCAATCGCCGGTAAGCATGGTTTCCTACTTGTGGCTCGAACAGTATGGATTGCCGATCACAACGAATACTGACACCTCCAGTCCTGATGGCACCGCCTTTGACGTTTATCAGGACTGGATTGCGGGTTTGAACCCGACCAATCCCGCCTCCGTGCTGGCAATGCTGCCCTTGGCCACCAGCAACACCACCACCACCGGCATCAAAGTGACGTGGCAAAGTGTCAGTGGCATCCTTTACAACCTCCAGCGTTCCACCAACCTGGCCGCGCCGCCCTTCATCACCCTCCAAGGCAATCTCACCGGCCAGGCCAGCACCACCAGTTACACCGACACCACCGCCACCAACGGCGGCCCGTATTTCTACCGCGTCGTCGTCCCTTGATGTCTCCCTCTCGCCCTCCTGTAATCGTCGCGCCGAACACCCCTTGACAGGGCAATCGCAGGGACCGATACCTACGGAACCTGAAACCAACACCCAAGCCGAAGCGGCCGACCCACTTCGGAGGGTAGGGACGGACCGCCCTCCCCATGATGGCCCTTCGCAAGGAGCGTCCGGTCATCGCATCACTGCGCAATATCCCTGCCAGCATTTAAAATTCGCGTCCATTCGCCATCGCGCTTTCAGCCTGAATTAAACCTTGATTCCCATCCTTCGCGTGCATTAGCGTGCAGAAATGGTTAAGCGGCACAGACCTGAATAAAGCGTGCCCGCTGGTTATGTCATGGCAAGGTCCTAGATCCCTGTTCACCCTATGAAAGAGCATCCGGTCCAGAACGGCCATTCAGGTTTGAAGACCGACCTGCAGATCACGCACGACGGCCACGCGCGCGTCGTGCTCGACGGCCGGCTTAATGCCGGCTCGGTCCCCAACTGTTGGGACAAACTTGAACAAGGCCTTTCGACTGCTAAAATCACCGCCCTCGAAGTGGATGCCGGCCACGTTCAAGTCTGTGACAGCGCGGGCCTCACTTTGCTGCGCTATCTAAGCATGGGCAAAATGACGCCCTCCGCCACCGTCTCCGTTTCCGGCTTGTCCCCCGAATTGGGAAAAGCATTCCACAGTTTCACCGCCAAAGACTACGACGATTTCCACTCGCCAATCCGAAAAAAGTGCCATTCCCTTCCCAATGAAGTTGGGGACGTCCTGGCCCAGGTCCTCGCCGATTTGCGCGAACAGGTTGTTTTCCTCGGCGAAGTCGTGGCCAGCTTGCCCGCCACGCTGATAAACCCGAAAAAAATGCGGTGGCCGGAAGTCTGGCGCATCTTCGAACAAGCTGGCGCCAACGCCGTGCCCATCATTTCGCTCATCAGTTTCCTCGTGGGATTGATCATCGCCTTTGAAACTTCCCAGCCCCTGGCCCAGTTCGGCGCGCAGATTTATGTGGTCAACATGATCGGACTTGTCATGGTGCGGGAACTCGGTCCGCTGCTCGCCGCCATTATCTTCGCCGGCCGTTCCGGTTCGGCTTTCGCTTCTGAAATCGGGACCATGAAAGTTAATGAGGAACTAAACGCCCTCCAGACCCTCGGCCTCAACCCGGTCAAGTTTCTCGTCATCCAGCGCATCACCGCCGGGTTCCTCTTGGCGCCGTTGCTCGCTTTTTACGCCACTTTCATGGGTATCCTTGGGGGCGTTCTGGTCACCGTCGGCCTCGGCTTTCCGTTGTCGCTTGTCCTGCACCAGCTCGCTGCCAGTGTCCACCTGAGCGACGTCGCCCTGGACGCGTCCAAAGGTTTGGTCTTCGGCGTCATCGTTGCGGCGGTCGGTTGTCTGCGCGGTTTGCAGACTCGGCAGGGCCCCAGCGCCGTCGGCGTTTCCACCACCCGCGCGGTTGTCACCAGTATCCTGCTCATCGTCATCGCGGACGCTATATTTTCCGTCCTCTACTATGTCCTGATGAAATGAGCGATCCCCTTCCTATCATCCAGGTGCGCAACCTGAAAATCGGTTACGACGACAAGGTCATTCTTCAGGACCTTAATTTTCAGGTCATGCACGGGGAGGTATTCGTCATTCTTGGCGGTTCCGGTGGCGGCAAAAGCACTCTCTTGAAACATCTAATTGGCCTCTATCCGCCGCTCGAAGGTGAAATCTGGATCGAGGATGGCAACCTCGTCACCGCGGATGATACCGAACGCGCGCGCCTGCTTCGCAAGTTCGGCGTCATGTACCAGAGCGGCGCGCTGTTCGGCTCCATGACGGTGCTCGAAAATGTCATGCTGCCACTCGATGAGTTCACCAACCTGCCCACGCCGATCAAGGAGATGCACGCCCTCGCCAAGTTAAAATACGTCGGCCTCGGGGCCGCTGCGCAACAAATGCCCTCGGAATTAAGCGGCGGCATGCAGAAACGCGCCGCCATCGCGCGCGCCATGGTCCTCGACCCCAAAATCCTGTTCCTCGATGAACCCTCCGCCGGCCTTGATCCCATCACCTCCGCCGATCTCGACCAACTCATCGTTTATCTGTCCCATCAGTTCGGCATCACTTTCGTCATCGTCAGCCATGAACTGGCCAGCATCTACGCCATTGCTGACCGCGTCATCATGCTCGACGCCAGGACACGCACCATCATCGCCCAGGGCAAGCCCGGGGAGCTTCGCCAAAGCGCCTCCGACCCCTGGGTCCGCCGTTTTTTTAATCGCGAAGCCGATCCCGACCAGCCTGGACCTCCCTTGAAGCGCCTATGAGCACACCCACGAACAATTTTAAACTCGGCCTGTTCACGCTCGTCGGCATGGCCATCCTCGTCCTCGCCATCCTAAGTTTCGGGGCGCGCAGTTATTTTGAACCCTACACCGCCTACGAAACTTATTTTGCCGGCGATGTCAGCGGCCTCGCGGTCGGTTCCACGGTGGTACTCCGCGGCGTACGGGTCGGGAAGGTCACCGGCATTAATTTTTCCTGGGTCGAATATCAGGACTCCGAGCCCAGTTACATCGTCGTCCAGTTCGAAATGCGCAACGATATCACCCCGCTGCCGCCCGGCATTGCCCGCAGTGAAATGCTCAACCAAGCAATCCAGCGCGGTCTCCGCGCCCGCCTCAAGATTCAAGGAGTCACCGGAAACTGCATTCTTTCCATCGAATACCTCAACCCCGATGAAAACCCCATTGCCAAGGTTCCCTGGACTCCAGCCAGTACCTACATTCCCGCGGCTGGCAGCCAGATCGGCGAACTGCTTACGTCACTCGAAAAAACCCTTCACAATCTACAGCAACTGGACCTCTCCAAAATCAGTCTGCTGTTGCAATACGACCTCAAATCAGCCGGCCGCGTTTTGGACCGGGCCGGCCAGGTGGATTTCAACGCCCTTAGCACCAATACCGACGCCCTCCTTGTCGGATTGCGTGGCAGCAATGACAAGCTCAAAACCCTGCTTGGACACACTGACGACACCGTGACTCGCATGAAATTGCAGAAATTAAGCGGCGACGTGGACGGCCTGGTCAACCAGTTGCATACCACCGTTGGCAGCCTGCAACGCAATCTCGCCAGTGTCGATTTCGATTCGCTGAATCAAACCCTTGAAAACGCCCGTCGCGCCCTGCAAACCATGGACGATGTCCTGTCCCAATTGAAAGAATATCCCTCCGGCTTCATTTTCGGCAGCCCGCCCACCGCCATCCCGAACGTTCAACCCTCGTCAAAATGATGAAAAAGTTTTTCTCACATTTATCCCCATTGGCCCTGCTTGTTTGCGCATTTCTGCTTACCGCCTGCATTACCGGCTGTCTTTCGCGACCAGCTTTGAATCCGCAGACGTTTTCCTTTGGCCTGCCCGCTGGCATCGCCACCAACTTCGTCGCTGGCCAGCCGGTTCTCGCCCTGAAAAAACTCAGAGTCGCCTCGCCCTGTGAACAAAGGTCCTTCGTCTATCGCACCGGCGACTTCACCTATGTGCGCGACCCTTTCGCCTCTTTTTTGGATTTACCCGAACAAGAACTTCAAGCTCCCTTGCGTGCCGGTTTATGCAGCGAGGGCGACTTCAGCGCCGTGGTTGAAACCGGCAGCACGCTCAAGCCGGACATCCTGGTTGAGATTGATGCCCTCCAGCTTTTTGGTGATTTCCGCCAAATGACAAGCCCGAAAGCAGTGTTGACCATGCGCTTCACTTTCTTTGTCGCAACCAACGGCATTGCCACCCGGCCCTTGTTCCAAAAGGAATACTCGCAAACCATCCCGATCGCTAAACCATCTGCCGCCGCCTTGATGTCAGGCTGGAGCCAGGCCATGACCAAAACTCTGACCGGTGTGCTGTCCGATTACCGCCAATCGCGAGACGCCGACTCCAAGCGCTAGCCAACGTGGCATTTTCAAGGTAGGGAAGGATCGCCGAATTTGTCTCAAAACTTGCGCCGTGATTTTCGTTAACGATCCAATTTTTGACGGGGTGCATTTTGATGAAATGCCGCGGCGGATTCGATGGCGTAAAAATAAGTTTTGACACAGTCTCCGCCTGGCTGTCCGGCCTTAAATCCGGTTGATCCTTTAAATCCAGTCAAGAAATCAGTCTCCGTTTCCTTGGATAGCTTTTGTTCAAAGATTCGCATCTGGCAGGTGGCACTGCTACTTGTCCATGCGCGTTTGAAATTCTTGCAGAAAACGAGACCGACCCGTTTTCTTCATCATATTTCACGCCAAAGTCAGCGCGTATGAAAAATGCAACGCATCAAGGTGGGGACGGACCGCTGGGCCGTTCGTTCAACACAACACAACAGGATGGCATTACGAATATTTTGAATTCGCTGCTATACCAACCTTCTTAGCCATCACGTGCTGACACGCTTAATAAATATCGGATAATGATGACCCGTACGGCATCGAATGTTAGCGATTGAAGGTTTCCGGTTTTCAGCGGGGTCTTTGGGCGGCGAATAATCTGGCAAAATGCGCTAGGTGATGGCACGTTGCGCGGATGAAGCAATTCATGAAATGGATTACGGTTTTACCGGCTGTTGCGGTCGCTTTTTGTCGGTTTTCCAGCCGCGCGGATAGCACGACCAACGCTTTCGGTTTTACCGGCCCGGAGATTTATCCGATCGACCAGCAGGTCGGCCTCATGCATGTCGCTGACCTGGACGGAGATGGTTTGAACGACATCGTGGTGGCCAATAATCTGCGCGCCAAAATCGACTTGCTTTATAACCAGACTGGCAAAACCAACCGCGCATCAGCCAATCCGCTGCAAAAACTGGAATTAAACGAGTTGCCGCCGGATTCCCGTTTCCGGATTGATTCCATTCCCGCCAACGAACGGATTGCGGCCATGGACGTGAAGGACCTGAACGGGGATGGCCGGCCCGATATCGTTTATTACGGGGATCAGAAAGATCTCGTGGTACTTTACAATGAGGGTACCAACGGCTGGAGCGATCCGAAGACCTGGCACATTGAGGACGGCCAGATGGATCCCAACGCGCTCGCCACCGGCGACCTGACCGGCGACGGCTTGAACGACATCGTTTTACTGGGCGACAGCGGCGCGGCCTACTTGCTCCAGCAACAGCCGGATCATACCTTGGCGGAACCGCAAAAGATTTCCTACTCGGGAACCCCGCATGCGGTTCAAATCGTGGATGTGAATGGCGACGGCCGGAATGACTTGTTGTTTGTGGATTTTGACAGCCCGGCGCCTTACCGGGTCCGGTTTCAAACATCCGACGGGAATCTTGGTCCGGAAATTTATTTCAAGAACCAGCCGATCCGTTCATTTTGCATTGATAATCTTGCTGGCGGTCCGACAAATTATCTGACGGGCATCGTGCAAGCCACCGGCCGGGCTGAGGTTTCCCAGTTCACCCGCCAGCCGTCCGAAGTCTTGTCCGGCGACCTGCGCGGCGGGCAATTCCAGGTGCTGCCGCTGAACAAAACGTCGGCTGGCCAGCGTGGTGTGCTTTTCCAGGATGTGGATGGCGACGGTCTTGCGGATTTGTTAGTGGCCGAGCCGGAGAGCGGCCAGCTCTCGGTTTATTTGCAGCGGGCTGACGGCACGTTTGGTGCGCCCCGCAAATTCCCCAGCCTGGCTGGCGTCTCACAGATCGCCGTGTCCGACTGGAACAATGACGGTCATCCGGAGATTTTCCTATTGAGCCACGATGAAAATGCTGTGGGCGTGACGGCATTTGATGCGCAGGGACACCTGCCATTTCCCACCAAGCTGCCGCTGGATGGCAAGCCCTTGATCATGGCCACGGGCGTGCTCAAGCAGGGCGGAAAACCGGTCCTGGCGGTCATTGTGGACAAGGATGGCGCCCGTTCGCTGGCCCTGTGCACAGCCGACGGTAAAATCAAAATGCAGAAACTCAGCGCCGCATTTACCTCCAATCCAACCACCCTGGCGATTCAGGATGTGAATCAGGACGGACTGCCTGATTTGTTGATGATGATTCCATATGAAAAAGTCAAAGTGCTGCTGCAGAAAACGGACGGCACTTTCGATGAAGAGGACGTGGATCCGCCCGGCGGCCCCATGGACCAGCCGTGGTTGGCATCGGCGGATTTGGACGGCAGCGGCAACCCGGAATTGCTCCTGCCCCAGAAGAATTTCATCCGCGCCGTCGTCCTGCAGCAGGAGGTGAAAATCGCCGGATCAACCAATCCACCCGAATGGACCTTCATTGTGAAGGACCAGATTAACGGGGTGGACAGCGATTCGCTCATCACCGGGGCGACGACTGTGAAAAACGGCCCCAATGCCACGCCTTCGGTCTTTCTTTTGGATTCGGGCCATAAATGTTTGACGCTAGCCGAGCGGGATAGTCACGGAGTCTGGCAGGTGGTCAAAAACCTGGACCTGCCCGTGTCTGATTTCGCATCGATTGATACAGTTCCGATTGGCGGCAGCCAGGCGGTGGCTTTTCTCAGCCAGAATGCGGTGGCATGGAAATCCCTGACGGGCGATGTCTGGGGCGTGAGCAAACTGGATTACTATGACACACCCATCAAGGATGGCTTTTTGAACGACCTGGTGGCCGGCGATCTCACCGGCAGCGGACGCAAACAACTGATTTTCATGGAAACGGCGCGCAACTACATTGACTTGGTGTTTTTTAACAAACAACGCAAGTTGGTGCCCGGCGACCGCTGGAAGGTGTTTGAACAGCATACATTCCGCGGCGCGGACAATGCCCTGCCGGAACCGCGCGAATGCGCCGTGGCAGATGTGACCGGTGACGGCAAGAATGACCTGATTGTGCTCGTTCACGATCGCATTCTAGTCTATCCGCAAGAGTGAGCGAAAGCGCGGCCGCAATTGAAAGCGCCCCCCGACAGCCCGCAGAATCTCGTGGTTCAACTGCGAACGATTCTGGAACCTCTTGATTTCGGGGAATTGTTTGCGCAGCCCCAGCCTCTGGAAGTGGAACTTGGCTGCGGCGATGCTTCGTTCCTGGTCGAGTATGCAGGGAAAAATCCCGGGACCAATTTTATCGGGGTTGAACGCCTGCTCGGACGCATCCAAAAGCTGGATCGAAAAGGGCGCCGGTTGGAGCTAGTAAACCTGCGTGGGGTGCGGATTGAGTCGGCTTACTTCCTGCAATATTTGTTGCCCGCCAAGTCCGCAGGGGCGGTGCACGTTTATTTTCCGGATCCCTGGCCCAAGAAAAAGCATCGCCGCCATCGCCTGATCAACGAGGCTTTTCCCGCCCTTGCCCGGAGCGCGTTGCAACCGGGCGGAATGGTTTATTTGCGGACCGACGACACTGATTACTTCGAACAAATGACCGAGGTCTTTCGGGCCGTAACCTTCTTCAGGGCCGCCGAGACACCGTCGGCGCTATCGGCGGTCACCACGGATTTCGAGCGTGAATTCAACGCCCAAGGCATACCCACCTTGCGCGCCGCCTATCAGTTGGCTGGATGAATGGGTGGAAGTATTTTAGAAATGTCTGCGGTCAAGGCACGCTCATTGCCATCAGGCCCAAGATCGATCACTTGTTCGGCGGACCAGGACATCGCTGGGAGCCGGTATCATCAAAGGTTGCCGGGAAAATGAAAACACAAGCTTTCGTGGAGGTAATTTTTCCTGTTGCGAGAGGCAATGGGAAGATTTTGGATGACAATTGGTTGGCGGGGTGATGGCATCTTAGCTGCTTGAGAGGTTTTGGCTATGAGTATTGAGGCCGGAAGCATATCACAACTTAGAGAAGACGAGATCAAGTATCGGGGCATGTTTGAAAATGCCCTCGAAGGGATTTACCAAAGCACACCAGATGGCCGTTATCTGGTGGTCAACGCCGCCCTGGCCCGGATGTACGGTTACGAAACCCCCGCCGATTTGATGAATGAGGTGCGAGATATCCAGAACCAAATCTACGTGGATTCCTCCTTTCGGGAGCGATTTAAAAAGGAAATTGATCAGACCGGCTTTGTTCGTGGGCTCGAATATCAAGTCCGGCGGGTGGATGGAAAAGTGATCTGGATATCCGAAACTGCGCGCGCTGTTCGCGACGCCAGCGGCGCCATACTGCACTACGAAGGGTTCATTGATAATATCACCAGCCGCAAAGAAGCAGAAGCCGAGCGGGCTAATTTAGAAAAGCAGATGTTGCATGCCCAGAAAATGGACGCAATTGGCACACTGGCGGGAGGCATGGCCCATGATTTTAATAATATTCTTTGCGCGATTCTTGGTTACACGGAATTGGCCCTGGTCAGCCCGGAGATCAAAGGCGTTAATCGGGGTAATCTGGAAATGGTGTTAAAATCCTCATATAGGGCGCGAGAACTCATCAAGCGAATCCTCACATTCAGCCGGCCGACGGATACTGAGCTACGCCCGTTGAAATTGGGTTACATTCTTCAAGAAACGACGAAGTTGCTCCAAGCGACGCTGCCCTCTTCGATTGGCATTCAAGTGAAAATGCGGGCTGAAGCGGACGTGGTGGTGGCGGATGCCACGGAAATGCATCAGGTTATCATGAACCTTGGGACGAATGCCGGCCACGCCATGAAACCGAAAGCGGGGCTGCTGGAATTTGAGTTGGATAATCTTAACCTGGATTCCGCTTCGGCGGAGGGCCTTGGGATTCCAGCTGGAGCGTATGTTCACTTGATCGTGCGCGATACCGGCAAAGGCATGCCGCCTGAGGTTTTGGAAAAAATCTTCGAACCTTTCTTTTCCACCAAGGCGCCGGGACACGGAACCGGATTGGGACTTACGCTGGTTCAGAAAATTGTGCGACGCAGCGGCGGATTCATCAAAGTGACGAGCCGGGTCGGCATGGGGACAACCTTTCATGTCTTTCTGCCGCAATCCAAAGAGCCGGTCGCGCCGATTGCCATCGATAAAACCCGGCTGGCGAAGGGAAAGCGTGAACAAATCCTGGTGATTGATGATGAGATTCCCATTCTCGACATGATGCAGCAGCATTTGCGTAAGATGGGTTACCGCGTCACCACCCGGGCGGACAGCATGGAAGCGATGAATACGTTTCGTGCGGACCTGGGGAAATTTGACCTGGTCATTACGGATCACACGATGCCGGGCATGCAAGGAGCGGATTTGGCGGAAGAGTTGGGGATCATGCGACCTGATCTGCCGGTCATTCTGATGACGGGACTCAATCAACCGCCGGATCTTTCGGCTTCGCGTTTTGCGCCGCTAAGAAGTGTTTTCCAAAAGCCCATCGATTTTGTTGAGCTCTCGCACTGCATGCGCCAGGTCCTGGATCAATCTGGAAAACGGCATTAAATGATGGACCGTGCGGCGGCACAGTCCTGGCAAAACTCTATTACTTCAGGGCTATTTTACTTATTTCGACTTTGGTTCAGGTAGGCACCGCAGCTTTCACGCACTACGAGACGAGGAGTTAGAATCAGCGTGCGAGGCGGCAGCGTGGAATTGGTCATGCGCTCACGCAATGCGCTGAAGGCAGTGATGGCGATGTCGCGAACTGGTTGTTCGACGGTGGTAAGCGGAGTGGAAAGCAGGCTGGCGAAGCGCACATTATCGAAGCCCACGAGTCGCAGGTCTTTGGGAACTCGAATGCCGATGCGGGTCAAAGTCTGGAGGAGTTCGGCGGCAAGGTGGTCATTGGTGCAGAGGACGGCGTCTATATTTTGATTTTGGGCGAAGGACTTGACGAACTTAATGTCTCCAGGGTCGCCGGAATAAACAAAAGGCTGTGGAGTCTGCAAGTTATTGTCGTGCATGGCTTTTTGAGCGCCAATGATTCGGGAATCCACGGTCGGAGCCGTGAGTGGTCGTTTAACATAGACCATTCGCCGAACTCCCAGTTTGATCAGGTGGTCGGCAAGCAGATAACCACCGGCAACATTATCAACCCCAACGATGTCGAATTCACTACGATTGGGAAAGACGCCAATGTCGCGGTCAAGCAGAACCACCGGGATACCAGCTTTTTTCAAGGGTTCAGTGATGCGCAAATTCGTGGTCTCCCGGTCAGTCTGGTGTTCAAAGGAAACGAAAAAGACCCCCACAACACCGCGCTCAATAAATTGCTCGCAGAGAGCTTCGGCTTCGGCAACGGTCATTTGGGTTTCGGTGATGGAGGACATATTGGCTCCCCACCATAAGCCGTAGTCGTTGACACGAGCGAGGCTGGCAAGCTCGCCGCAGAGCGGCTCAAAAATCTCCGTATGGAACAAGTTTGGCATGATCAGTCCAATTTGCGGAACAACGGGGTGGGTGGAAGGACCGCGATTTCGCTCCGTGCGAATGTAAGTGCCAGACCCGGGCCGACGTTCAATCAGTCCCTGTTCCTTTAATTCCCGCATGGCGCGGCCGACAGTGGGGCGGGAAACGCCAAAATGTTTTACGAGCTGCGCTTCGCTGGGTAAACGACCAGTGTTATTATATTTGCCGGCGATGATTTCGGTCGTAAGTTGTCGTGAGATGGAGCGATGTTTAAGCGGGGAGTTCATCGTGAATGTGGTCAGTTGACAGTTTGTAGCTGACGTTACAGCTTTTTTATTGAATGTCAACTCTTAGCTTGATTTTAGACCTTGGCCAATTCCACAATCCCGGTTACATCATGAACACGCCCGATATGCTCCCTCCCCGTGCCCCAGTGGCAAAGGCCGGTATTGGGAGTGCTGCTGGCGGAGCGTTGAACATCAATTCCACGCTGCTCTGTGCCACGATGGTCGCGGCGCTCGGCGGCCTTCTCTTCGGTTTTGACACCATTGTTATTTCGGGCTGCCAGACCCAGCTGAAGGCGTTGTTCCAGCTTGACAGCTTTCAGCAGGGCTTCATGACAGCATCGGCGATAATAGGCACGGTGATAGGTGCACTATTCGCCGCCCGTCCGGGTGACATATATGGGCGGCGCGATTCGCTCAAGGTGGCGGGGGCGCTTTATATCATTTGCGCCGTTGGATGTGCATTGGCATGGGGCTTTTGGCCATTGATCACTTTTCGCATCATCGGTGGGATTGCGGTGGGCGCTTCATCCGTTCTTGGACCGCTTTATCTCGCGGAAATTTCACCTGCGAGATGGCGCGGCCGGCTGGTGGCCTTTTTTCAGTTAAACATAGTAATTGGCGTATTGCTCGCCTTTGTTTCAAATTTTGGCATCGGCACGGTGGGGTTCGGTGAGACAGAGTGGCGTTGGAAACTCGGGGTTCAGGCGTTGCCGGCGGTAGCCTTTTTTATCCTGCTTTTTTACATCCCGCGCAGCCCACGCTGGCTGATGCTGAGGGGAGGGGAGGTCGAAGCGGCAAAAGTATTGGATAGCCTGGGAACATTGGACGTGCCGGCGCAGATTGCCGCAATTCGGGATTCGCTGCACCAGGAATTTCGCGGGAAGGCGGAGCCACTTTTTTGCCGGGCCCATGCAAAGCCCATATTCCTTGCCGTCACCGTGGCGATGTTCAACCAATTGGATGGCATCAACGCTCTGATGTATTATTTGAACCCAATCTTTTCAATGGCAGGCTTCACGAAGGTCTCGGGGGATATGCAGTCGGTTGTTGTTGGCATCGCGAACCTGCTGGCTACCATGGTGGGCATGGTGATCATTGACCGTGGGGGCCGGAAGCCTTTGCTCATTGCGGGTGCAGCGGGCACGGGGCTGGCGCTCGCCGGGATCGCTTGGGTTTTCAACGGTACCGCGAATCACGGTATGCTGCTTTGGCTGTTGGTGGGTTACATCATTTGCCATGGGTTCGGGCAGGGAGCAGTGATCTGGGTGTATATCAGCGAGGTCTTTCCGAATGCAGTTCGCGCCAAAGGGCAGACTTTGGGCAGTTCCACTCATTGGTTCATGGCGATGATCATTTCATGGAGCTTTCCGGTGTTTGCGAAGAACGCAGGACAACCCCACGCAGGAGCTCCATTCATGTTTTTTGCGTTGATGATGGCCGTTCAAATCGTCGTGGTATGGTTTTTTTATCCCGAAACCAAACGAATCCCTCTGGAAGACATGGAACAGAAGATTGAACAATCACGCCAATGACAAGGTTTGGTTTATCGGTCATGGCGTGGCTGGCTTTTAGTTCCCCAACGCATCCGACGCTTGCCCGTCAAATCGAAACTGGACCCGTCTCTTTTTCTTACGTGGATTTGGTCGGTCGATTGACCAATTTGGAACAATTGGCTCAGTTGCCGGCAGCGGGTGAAACCTCAGCCGAATGGACCTCGCGCGACCGGTCGTCCACCTACGATTCGGCCACCGGCCAATACTTGAACTGGGGAGCCAACAACGATGGCGGCGGTTTTATTCGCACTCAGCCGGACGGTGGGATCGTGATGGCGGAGATGACCGGCCCAGGATGCATCTGGCGGATCTGGGCGGGAACACCCGAAGCGGGTCATGTGCAAATATTCATTGATGGTTCGAACGCGCCCGCCGTGGATTTGAGCTTTGAGGATTATTTCAACTGCACGCAGGCGCCTTTCAACTATCCTTCCCTGGTTTACACAGCCTGCAAAGGTTTAAACTCCTATGTGCCGATTCCTTATAACGTCTCTTGCAAGGTGGTCGCTTATAATAACAAAAGCTATTTTCATTTCAATTATTCCACCTTCGCACCCGGCGTTAAAGTTTCCGCCTTTACAAGAAACTTGACTCTAAAGGAACAAAACGCGCTTTCCCAGGTGAATGGTTTTTTGATGAACCATCTCGGTTCCGACCCGGCGGGATTACGTCCTGGCGAGACGACCACCACCAACAGCTACTGCATTGCTCCGAGGCAAAGTACCACTGCTTTGAACTTCTGCGGGCAGGGCGCGATCACGGCGTTCAAGGTTCGCGTGAATGGAATGGTCAACGCCAGCGACCAGTGGGCGGCCTTGCGGGCGTTGACCGTGAGCATGGCTTGGGACGGAGAAAAGAGCGCGAGCGTGTGGGCGCCCTTGGGCGATTTCTTTGGCACTGCTTGCGGGTACATTCCGTATACGTCGCTGCCTTTGGGGATGCAAAGCAATGGCTGGATGTATTGCTACTGGTATATGCCTTTTTCCTCCCGGGCACAGATTAAAATAGGCAATGATGCGAGCGTGCCGAGGAATGTGGATGTGGTAATCACACGCACCCGTCTGACAAAGGCGATCGGCGGTTTCGCCAGATTCCATGCAAAATGGAATCGCGGTGTCTATGTGACCGATCACGGTCGGTCGCCCGATTACCGGTTCCTGATCACCAGCGGAGAGGGGCGCTTCGTGGGACTAGCCTTGCATGTTTATCAGAATGTGGATGTGACGCCGGGGCCATGGTGGGGCGAAGGAGACGAGAAGTTTTCGTGGATGGAGAAAAGATGCCTTCATGGTTCGGTACCGGGTCGGAAGATTATTTTGGCTTTTCGTGGGGGACGCCAGGTTACTTCAGCAAAGCCTATCACACCCAGGTTCTCGCTCCACCCGGCAATTTGTATGCGCCCGGTAATCGCTCATTGAACCGGTTCCATATTTCGGACAGTGTTCCGTTCCAAACCTCCTTCGAGGGCTGCATCGAGAAATGGTTCTACACAAACGATACCATCACTGCGTATGGCACCATGCCGTATTGGTATCTGGCCTCCGGCGGTAGCGACACTTATGGCGCAATCCCTTTAAGCAGACGAACCAATTACTATGTGCCTGCAGATTGATTGTAAAGCCCCGACAAATAAAGTTATGAATACATGTATGATAAAAACAAACGGCTTCAACTTGTTTGTCTTGGCGGTCAACCTGGGCATCCTCCTCAGCTGCAGTGCAGGCGATTTAGCCATAGGACATTTTGGAGGCACAAACTTCGGAGATTGGACGGTTGCCGGAACAGCGTTTAATTCAGGCCTGGCTGCCAGTGCCCAGTTCGCCAAATTAGGGATTGAAAATGCCCGCGACAATCAAGTCGTCAGCAGCGAGATTGCCGGCGACGAACCAACGGGAACGCTCACCTCGCCAGAGTTCAAAATCACCCGAAAGTATATCTCATTTCTCATCAGCGGAGGTGATTATGAGCGAGACACCTGCATAAATCTGCTCATCAATGGCCAAATTGTGAAAAGCGCGACCGGCTGGCGAAGCAATCATCTGGTGCCGGCAAGTTGGGATGTCAGCCGATGGCATGGCCAAAAGGCGCAAATCCAAATTGTGGATGCGGCAAGCGGTGACTGGGGACACATCAACGTGGATCACATTATTCAGACCGATAAACCAGAACGGCTACCGGTTGAGACCGGGCCGCTTTACCGGGAGTCTTTGCGTCCGCAATTTCATTTCACGGCGCGTCAGTGGACCATGGACCGGCTAAACCCGGGTGCAAAAGAAGAAGGCTGGCTGAACGACCTAAACGGCCTGATTTATTACGATGGCGAGTACCATCTGTTCGCGCAGCGCTGGTGGAAATGCTGGCTCCATGCGGTCAGCCCTGATCTGATTCATTGGACAGAATTGCAGCCAGCCTTTTGGGAAGAAAAGTCGGAAACGGGTGACCAATCCGGAACTTGCGTGGTGGACTACAACAACACGTCGGGTTTATCCCCTGACAAAGCCAATCCGCCGATGATTGCTTTCTGGACGCGCAATGACAATCGCACGCATTGCATCTGCTACAGCCTGGATCGCGGGCGCACTTGGATCCACTACGCTAAGAATCCAATATTGGTTTACCCGGAACGCGATCCCAAAGTCTTCTGGTATGAACCTGGTCACCATTGGGTCATGATGATGTATGGAAACAACCAGTACCACATCTTTACCTCCACCAATCTGCTGTCCTGGAAAGACGCGCAACATCCGATTCCAAACAGCTTCGAGTGTCCTGACTTTTTTGAACTGCCGGTGGACGGAAATCGCGATAACATGAAATGGGTGCTGATTCAGGGGAATGGAAATTACTCCATTGGCACGTTTGACGGCACGATGTTCAAGGAGGAAACGGCGCGATATGCCTGTGACATTGGTCCCAACTTTTACGCCACACAAACGTGGGCCAATACTGATACGGGTGATGGCCGGAGAATTCAGGCCGCTTGGATGCGGAACTCAAACTTTCCGGAAATGCCGTTCAATCAGCAGGTATCCTTTCCCTGCGCTCTCAGCTTGCGCAGCACCCCGAAGGGGCCCCGGATATTTCGCGAACCAATCAAAGAAATTGCGCTACTCCATAGCGGCCAGGACTCATGGACCAATAAAGTTCTGGTTGCCAATGAGGAATTGCCACTGGAACCTTCGGGACAATTGTTTCACATCAAAGCGGAGGTCCGCATTCCTTCCGGAGCCACGCTGACCTTCAATATTCGTGGCATTACGGTGATACTGACTTCCAGTACCATCCAGTCTGGCACCAGCCCCGCGTCCGTCCAGGATCAGATCAAGACGCTGGAAATATTAGTCGACCGCACCTCCATCGAGTCTTTCGTAAATCATGGTGAGATTTCATCCACCCGATTTGTCCTGCCAGACGAGAACGGCCTATCGGTGAGAGCAGACGGCGGCGCCGTAACCATTCAGTCCCTCACTGTTTACCCGCTTGCCTCGGCGTGGAAGGATGGCGTTGGGGATTAGCCCAAAATATAAGACTGGATTCATCGAAGTTGCCAAATCATCGCGCCAAACTTGATTGGCTGGCGACGGTGATTCGTGCGGTTTTCCAGATATCAGATGCTGCCGCGCGGGACTTGCCGATGGCGCCGCGGTCCGTTTGCGGGATGAATCAGCAAAGCGCAGAGAATTGCCACCACAAGCTGGTCAAGGCTGTCGTATCAACTAGCTTCTGAACTGCTGGATTGGGTCGAAAATAATTCGCGCTAGTGTGTTAGGATTGCGGATGTTTAAAGCGATTACGGCCTTAAATGGAGGTATGGCCGGTACCGAAAGCTGATACTGACAGTGATTAAAGCAAGCATGACAGCTTTGTCGTGCATTGTAATAGAATTCATTTGTCAGGGCGTATTTGGTGGCCCATAGTCAGTTATATATTTTACGAACTGAGTCAACGGAAGATCCGCCGAATAGGCGCGTGATCTGTGTCTGGTCAAAATAAACTGAAACAAAATAAAAATCAGCAGGACAAACAAATTCAACTGGCAGCCGTTATCCGGATAGAAACTGAAGCAGGCATATTGCCCCTGCCAATAGTTGTATCAAGGGCCTCATAATTTATCAGCGTGAACCTCATGAAATCCCACTCGCTCCCCAGCCTTAACAACCTCACGAAGCAGGAGATTGTTTCGACCTTGGGCAATGTTTCCCGGGTGTCCGTGGCTGTGGTTGGCGATTTTTGCCTGGATATTTACTGGATCATCGACCGCTCAATTTCGGAAATCTCCATTGAAACCGGGCTCAGTACTGAACCGGTGCGCCTTCAACGTTATGCGCCGGGTGGTGCTGGGAATGTAGTCATGAATTTGGTCGCCCTCGGCGTTCAGCAAGTTTACCCGGTCGGCGTCGTTGGAAACGATCCATTCGGCCGGGAATTGAGGCGTTTGCTGGAGGGTGCTAAAATTAACGGCGGCGGCTTAATTATACAAGATGCCGGGTGGGCGACGCACACGTATCTGAAGCCTTGCGTGGACAATGTTGAATTGAACCGAATCGATTTGGGAAATTTTAATTCCCTGGCAAAATCCACCGAGAACGAATTATTTGCGGCGCTCGAAAATGTTTTGGGCAAGGTTTCCGTGGTTTTGATCAATCACCAAGTGACGGCGAGCATTCATGACTCCAAATCTTTCCGGCAGCGCCTGGAACAGGTGATGAGCCGGTATCCCAAAATAACCTTCATTGTTGATTCCCGAGGTTATCATGAGTCTTATCCAAAGGCGATTCATAAGTTGAACGAGCGGGAAGTCATGCGTGCGTGTGGAATACATCTTGGGCCGGATCATGAGGTTTCACTGCAAGAAGTCATTCTAAAATCCAAAAGTCTTTGTGAGCGCTGGCAATCGCCGCTGGTGGTCACTCGCGGTGCGCGGGGCTGTCTGGTCTTTTCCAGGGAAGATGACCGGCAGATCTTTGGTCTCCAATTGCCCGGCCGCTTGGATCCGGTCGGTGCGGGCGACACTTTCTCGTCCGCGCTTGCGGCAACCATTTCCGGCAGCGTGAAGTTAACGGCGGCGGCGGCGGTTGCAAATATTGCAGCCGCAATAACAGCGCAGAAGCTTTTCCAGACTGGAACCGCCTCGCCTGACGAAATCCTGGAATTGGGCTCACGTGCCGAATACGCTCATTATCCGGAGCTTGCCGAGCTCCCTGATCGAGCACGGTATCTCGATGAAACCGAGATCGAGATCATTACTGAACCCTTGCCGGTTATGAACATCCGGCATGCCATTTTCGACCATGACGGCACCATCTCCACCTTGCGCGAAGGTTGGGAGCGAATCATGGAGCCAATGATGATGAAGTCCGTGTTGGGGGATTCACACGGTGCGGCAGATGACAAGCTGGTTAACAGGGTGAAAAACCGCGTGCGGGAGTTTATCGAGCGCACCACAGGGATTCAGACAATCTCGCAGATGCACGGACTCGTGGAACTGGTCCGCGAGTTTGGTCTGGTGCCGGAGAACCAGATTCTTCCGGCGGCACAATACAAGAGCATTTTCAATGAAGAACTCATAGCGCTGGTGAATCTGCGCCTGGCCAAACTTGAGGCTGGCGAGCTTAATGTCAGCGATTTTACGCTCAAAGGGGCGGTGCCCTTTCTGCGCGCCTTTCAGCATGCGGGAGTTCGATTGTATCTCGCCAGTGGTACCGACGAAAAGGACGTCAAGCGCGAGGCTGCGTGTTTGGGGTATGCGGATGTTTTCGAGGGTGGTATTTACGGTTCAATCGGTGAAGTTGCCAGGGATGCCAAGAAGGTTGTGCTCGAGCGCATCATGCATGACGTGAATGGAGCTTTTGACCAACTGATCACTTTTGGCGATGGCCCGGTGGAAGTACGGGAGACAAAGCGTCACGGTGCGGTTGCAATCGGTGTCGCAAGCGATGAATTGCGGCGCTTTGGAATGAACCTCGACAAACGCCGACGCCTCGTTCGCGCAGGAGCAGACGCGGTGGTTCCCGATTTTTCACAGTGGCAAGAGCTCTGGAGATTGCTTCGGCTGTCCTCTCGTCAAGCCTCCTCCGCCGCGACGTGGCAGAAGCCAAAAGTTAATCATGTCTTCACACCTCAATGATCTCATTGGGCGGTTTGCTGCATTAGAAGAATGCCGGTCGGATATTCAGCTGGCATTTGATTTGCTGACTGAAACATTCCTGCAGGGCGGAAAGCTTTTACTTTGTGGGAATGGCGGCAGTGCAGCAGATTCAGAGCACTGGGCGGGAGAAATGCTCAAGGGGTTTAACCATTCCAGACCGCTGTCGAGCGCAATGCGCCAAGGTATGTCGGCGGAAATGGCAACTCGCCTTCAATGGGCATTCCCGGTCATTCCGTTGACCGGGTTCCCTTCGCTTGCCACCGCATACAGCAATGATGTTGATCCAGAGTATGTTTTTGCTCAATTGCTGCTAGCCTTGGGGCGGCCAGGTGATGTGTTGGCGGCGTTGAGCACCTCCGGGAATTCTTCCAATGTTTGCAGGGCGGCTGAAGTCGCGCGATCCAAAAGCATTCCTGTTCTCGGACTCACCGGGGCGGCAGGTGGAAAATTGAAGGCCTTGGCGGATGTTTGCATTTGTGTGCCAGCCACCCAAACGCCACACGTCCAGGAATTTCACCTGCCGATTTACCATTGCCTCTCGTTGATGCTGGAAGAAACATTTGCCATGCACTGGCGGTGAAAGGCGGGAGCAAACCCGAGATTATGAAGAAGTCAAAACTGGAAAACCCAATATTCTTTGAACGCAACCGTGTCTTTCGGGTATATGAAGGAGGCAAACTATTTCATGATTTCTTCGGGGATCAGGCCGTGGATGGTAATTTTCCGGAAGAGTGGATTGCGTCCAAGGTCAAAGCCCTGAATAAGGAAATGCGGCACCCGGATGAAGGATTATCAAAAATCCGGGGCGGGGTCGAAACCTTCGCCTCTTTACTCGCCAGTTGCCCTGATGAAATGACGGGCGGCAAAGGGTTCGACATCCTGGTAAAGATTCTCGATAGTGCCGTCAGGTTGCCGGCACAAACCCATCCTGATCCTGCTTTCTCCAAAAAGCACTTCGCCAGCAACCATGGCAAGACCGAGTGCTGGGTTATCCTCGCGACGAGGCCGGGGGCCAAATTGTTCTTTGGCTTCAAAGACGGCGTGAATGAAACCGATTTGCGGCGAGCAGTGGAGATGAGCGAGTCGCCGGGGGATTCCTTCTCCGGCCTGCTGCAAGAGGTGGAGGCCAGACCGGGCGATGTGTGGCTAATTCCCGCTCGAGTTGCCCACGCCATCGGGGCTGGCTGCCTGATTCTGGAGGTTCAGGAACCGACCGATTTTACGATTCAGCCCGAGCGATGGTGCGACCGTTATCGTCTTTCCGACCAAGAGATGTATCTGGGCCTCGACAAACTGGTTGCACTCAGTTGTTTCGATTTGGATCAGGCGGGTCCCTCCGTTCTTGCCAGGGGAAGGAAGCTTCCTCAAGTTGATGGAGCCAACCACGGTTTTAAAAGGGAGGTTCTGATCTCGTTTAAAGACACACCTTGTTTCGCGGTGAATCGTTATACAGTGAAAGGCTCATGCAATTTAGGGAATCTTGCCGTTTATGTTATTACCGGAGGGGAGGGGGAATTGATGAGTCCAGCGGGTAAATGCACTTTGAAAAAGGGCATGTATTTCTTTGTGCCATTTGCCGCCAAGGAAGTGGTGGTCAGCAGTGAATCGGGATTGGAGATGGTTGAGTGCCTGCCTCCGGATGTTAAGTGAGGATGCGCTAAAGCTTCTGATGGCGCCTGAAGTGAACACGGTAATCGCCTTCTAGAATCTTCGTGGCCGTTTATTCTGCCCATCGACGATACCATCTGGGCCGCTGGCAGAATATCTACTTGGATTCCTCGCCTAATTCGATTTTTCCGTGCCTTCGAAAGTCGTAATTCTGCCTGAGACGGTTCCAATCGAAAAGGCTTGGGCAAAAGATTTGTGCCGTGGTTGGCTGGTTGCAGTGCTGTATCCCGGGGAGTCCCGAGTAAGACAAGCTGTCGTGTCAGGTTATTTAAAAGTATACGCTAAAAAGGCTGACAAGTAATTATTAAAAACACTTTAGTGGCGATAAACATCAATATAAATAAGCAAAATATGCAATCATGTATTCTTTAAAGCTGATACTGACAGTGTATGCTGCTGTAACGTCAGGAAACTTTCAGATCGTGGTGATTCCAATTGTTTGAAATTGTTAGCATGTTATATTTGTCACGTGCCCCAGATACGTTCAAAAGCGAAAAGTAGTATGTTCAGCAAATTACTCGCTCCCGTTTCGAAGGGGGAAGTCCATGCGGATGGAAACAGGCTTCAGAGCGCCACGTTTGTCCCAGGGCAAGCGTGCTTTCGGTTGGTCAGGGCATTTACGCTGATCGAACTGCTCGTGGTGATCGCCATAATTGCCATTTTGGCCGCCATGTTGTTGCCGGCCCTGGGTAGAGCCAAGCAAAGAGGTTATCGCATTTCCTGCATGAATAATCTGCGTCAAATTGGCCTATTCATGCAGCTGTATACCGATGATAACCATGACACATTTCCGGGTACCCGTGCATACACGTGGTTCACTCCTGCAAATGGATCCACGGATCCGTTGGACAATTGGTGGGGTCAATACATCTATCCCGGTAACGGCAACAATACAAATAACACGATATTTCACTGTCCTGCCATTTTAGGTGTCCAGGTTAATCCGGACGGATTCAAGTGGTCTTGGGCTTTTAATTCCGACATGGTTGGTTATGGTTTTAACACCTACTTTTTGGGCGCGTTTCCGCAGCCCGGGTCAATTGATAATGTGTTCGCGGGTGGTTTCAATTATGCTCCGAATACATGGTTTAAGCGCACCAGTGTCAAACGTCCGACAGACACTCTTCTGGTTTGTGACTCAAACCCAAAGTCTACCGACGATAGCGACAGCTCGTCTTGCTGGTGGGCAAAGGCTTGTGAGAATGCCGCGGGGAGCAGCACTAAGCAATATGAGGGTGTATACATGTTACGCCACCAATCTCTGGGTGTAATGGTATTCACTGATGGGCACGCGGAAGTGCGCAAGGATTCCCAAATCAACCCCCCGGTGGATCCGCTTGGTTCTGGAAGTGCAAAGGCCTTGATTAATTCTCAATTCTGGGATCCGCTCCAACGTGCGGGCAACCAATGAATCATTGACCTGTATGCTACGGAAATCATCTCTTTGTCCAAAGGTAACTCTCCCAAACAAACAACTAGAAAACAAGATTGATGAAAGCCCAAAACATATGAAATCACCATGCAAAATCATTGCGCAGAAGCCTGCGGTTCCCCGGATTATTCGCTCTAAAATGTTGCCTTGCGATCTCCGCTTTTTTAGCAGCGGCCGACTCCGTGCGAGCTTGAGGAATAGCACCGTGTTTGTCATTGGACTTATTTGCTGTATTTCTTTGTTTAGCCCATTTAATTCATCTGCAGCTTCCACGTGGACTGGCCTTGGCGCGAACGCTGACTGGAGCACGGCCGGCAACTGGAACACGGCACCTGTTTTTCCGACTACCTTGACCTTTGCAGGATCGACGCGGTTGGTGAACAGCAATGATCTGAGTGGGATCACGGCGAGCAGCCTCACGTTTGATGCGGCTGCCGGGGCCTTTGTGCTGGACGGCAACGCTCTGACGCTGAGCGGTAACATTGGTTTCAATGGGAATCCGGCTGCACCAGTGACCCAAACGGTCAATCTCAACCTGGCGTTGAGCGCCAGCGAGACGATTGATACGCCAGCCAACGGCAATCTCACCTTGGACGGCGGGGTGACCTCCTCGGTGGACACCAGTTTGATCAAGGTGGATACCGGCACGTTGACGTTGGGTGGGACCAATGCGATTACGAGCTGGGATATCAACGGCGGGACCACGGTGCTTACGGGAAGTACCACGATCAATGGAGATGGCAATGGCCGGATTTATGTGGCGGATGGTGATTATCTAAACGACTGCAGTGCCACGCTGGACATCCAGCCCGGGGCGTTGCTGGATATTATTGGCAGCTACGGTGACACGTTTGTGATTGGGCGCGACAGCGGGAGCGGGACGGTGAACCAGAATGGCGGCACGTTTGTCTTCAATCCGGCCAACAACGGGACCATCTGGCTGGGGGCAACGGGCAACAGCGCCACGCGGTCGGCGTACAATATGAACGGCGGGCTGCTGGACTTGAGTGGAAATACACTGGGTATTGGGCTTGGTGCCGGGGTGTCGATCACCGGCTTGGTAACGCAGGTCAGCGGTGTGATTAGCAATGTATACAATCTGTGGGTTGGTTGGGGCAACGGCCACGGGATCTACTCGCTGAGCGGCGGGAGCATTTACATTGGGGCCAACGGCATCACCACGACCAGCGGCAGTTATGAAGTTAATCTCGGAGGCGGGACAGTGGCAGCTCAGACGAGCTGGGGATCCTCATTGAATATTAACCTGACGGGTTCCAACGGTCCGGTCACGTTCAACACAGCGGGCAATACCGTCACATTATCGGGCACGGTATCCGGCAGCGGCGGTCTGACTGTGAATGGTGGCGGCACACTGGATCTTTCCGGGGCGGTCAGCTATGCGGGCAATACCACCGTCAACACTGGCACCACCCTGGAGTTGGACCAGACCGGCAGCAGTCCGGGTACATTCCATTTAGCCAATGGCGCGGTTTTGAATTTGAACTTTAGCGGCACGTTTGTGGTTGGCGGCTGTTACACCAACGGCGTTGCTCTTGGCGTTGGGACTTACACTTCAGTCAGCCTCCCCGGATTCATCACCGGTTCGGGGTCGTTGCAGGTGGCGAGTGGTGTCAGCACTGGTCTTTGGACTGGTCTTGGTGCGAACTATAATTGGAGCACGGCCGGCAACTGGAATCAATCGGCGGTGCCGATTTTTCCCATTGGCCTTACTTTCGCTGGATCGACGCGGTTGGTGAACAGCAATGATCTGAGTGGGATCACGGCGAGCAGCCTCACGTTTGATGCGGCTGCCGGGGCCTTTGTGCTGGACGGCAACGCTCTGACGCTGAGCGGTAACATTGGTTTCAATGGGAATCCGGCTGCACCAGTGACCCAAACGGTCAATCTCAACCTGGCGTTGAGCGCCAGCGAGACGATTGATACGCCAGCCAACGGCAATCTCACCTTGGACGGCGGGGTGACCTCCTCGGTGGACACCAGTTTGATCAAGGTGGATACCGGCACGTTGACGTTGGGTGGGACCAATGCGATTACGAGCTGGGATATCAACGGCGGGACCACGGTGCTTACGGGAAGTACCACGATCAATGGAGATGGCAATGGCCGGATTTATGTGGCGGATGGTGATTATCTAAACGACTGCAGTGCCACGCTGGACATCCAGCCCGGGGCGTTGCTGGATATTATTGGCAGCTACGGTGACACGTTTGTGATTGGGCGCGACAGCGGGAGCGGGACGGTGAACCAGAATGGCGGCACGTTTGTCTTCAATCCGGCCAACAACGGGACCATCTGGCTGGGGGCAACGGGCAACAGCGCCACGCGGTCGGCGTACAATATGAACGGCGGGCTGCTGGACTTGAGTGGAAATACACTGGGTATTGGGCTTGGTGCCGGGGTGTCGATCACCGGCTTGGTAACGCAGGTCAGCGGTGTGATTAGCAATGTATACAATCTGTGGGTTGGTTGGGGCAACGGCCACGGGATCTACTCGCTGAGCGGCGGGAGCATTTACATTGGGGCCAACGGCATCACCACGACCAGCGGCAGTTATGAAGTTAATCTCGGAGGCGGGACAGTGGCAGCTCAGACGAGCTGGGGATCCTCATTGAATATTAACCTGACGGGTTCCAACGGTCCGGTCACGTTCAACACAGCGGGCAATACCGTCACATTATCGGGCACGGTATCCGGCAGCGGCGGTCTGACTGTGAATGGTGGCGGCACACTGGATCTTTCCGGGGCGGTCAGCTATGCGGGCAATACCACCGTCAACACTGGCACCACCCTGGAGTTGGACCAGACCGGCAGCAGTCCGGGTACATTCCATTTAGCCAATGGCGCGGTTTTGAATTTGAACTTTAGCGGCACGTTTGTGGTTGGCGGCTGTTACACCAACGGCGTTGCTCTTGGCGTTGGGACTTACACTTCAGTCAGCCTCCCCGGATTCATCACCGGTTCGGGGTCGCTGACCGTTTCCGCAGCAACACCTCCGGTGGTAAATCGCCCGACTATTTCAGGTGGCAACTTGATTTTGACGGGCAACGGCGGCAGTGCCGGTGCCCACTATACCTGGCTGAGCTCCACGAATGTGACCATTCCGATTGCGCTCTGGATCACGAACACAGTCGGAAACTTTGACGGGAGCGGGGATTTCTCCAACGCCATCCCGGTCAGCCTTTCGACTCCGGCGAAGTTCTTCCGGTTGCGGACGCCGTAATTCCAATGAGTTGACTGCTTCGTGGGGAAGACCATTTACCGTACGGTCTCAACTTAGAGGTGTTTGGAGTAATATTTAAGGTGCAGGTGGGGTAGAACAAGGAAGTTGCCGGAGCAACCGCTCCGGCAACTTTTCGTTAAGCAAAACGACGGTTTTGGGATGAATTCACAAACGTTAAAATGAAATAGCGACTGCTGCCAGGGGCCAAAGCGGTCTAGTTCGGCATTCAGGGCTGTTATTCGAAGGAAGTAAAAAGTCATGTTGCAAAAATTAAGATTGTCATTGGGTTCCGCGCTTACCATCTGCCTGCTGGCGACCAGCCCGCTTCGGGTATTTTCCGGCGTCGTGATGAATTACGGGGCTGACGGCAATGATTACTTTCAGTTTACCACGCCGTCCCTGTCTTTTGACAAGGCTTCGGGTTTTACGACCTTGATCACCTTCGCCATGCACGTCAACCCTGATGGAACACTTCTGATCGGCGGCGTGGCCTGCAGCAACGGCGTCTATGTTGGGCCGACCAATTGGAGTTCGCTGGTCACCACGCTGAAGGCGTCCCCCACTACCGTCACGCGCTATGAGGTGTGTACTGGGGGCTGGCAGGACACGAGTTATAACAATATTGAGAGCCTGGTTGCTGCGCAGGGAACGGGTGCTGGCAGCATGCTTTACAAGAATTTCCAGGCGTTAAAGAACGCCGTGCCCGGCATTGATGCGATCAATGATGATGACGAGCAGACCTACGATCTGAATTCATCCACCAACTTTGCCAATCTGCTGGGGGGCCTGGGCTACAAGTTTACCTTAGTGCCCTATACTGCTCAGAGCTTCTGGGTAAATCTCAAGAACAGTATTACCAACTGTGACTACATTTACCTGCAATGTTATGAGGGTGGCGCGGGCAATGATCCCGGACAGTGGGATTCGGCCTTTGGCAACAGTGTGGTGGTGATCCCCGGCCAGGAAAGCAACACGGCAAATCCCGCAAATTGGCACAACTGGTTCCTCGAAACCGGGGTTCAGGGTGGCTTTTACTATCCCGATGTGGTTTTTGACAGCACGTATTGGAGCGCGGCCGTCGTTGAAGGCAACGGCGCCGTAACGGCAGCCCCGACGGGTGTGGTGGCGACCCATGGAGAAAACGAGGTGGTTTTGTCCTGGAATACGGTTCCGGGGGCAATTAGCTACAATGTGAAGCGTTCGGTGAGCAGCGGCCTGGAGGCGACGATCGCCAATGTTTCAACGGCCAATAATAACTGGCCGGCTTCAAATCAGTACGCCGACACGGGCCTCAACACCGGCAAGACGTATTACTATAAAGTGTCGGCAGTCAATACGAACGGGGAAAGCGCTAATTCCGTGGAGCTGAACGCCACGCCGCCGGCGGTGGCTACCTGGACCGGCCTTGGATCGGATGATAATTGGGGCACGGGCGGTAACTGGAATTCGGTGCCCAGCTTTCCCACCGGCTTGATCTTCGCCGGCTCCACCCAGCTGGCGAATAGCAATAACCTCGCGGGAATCACGGTGAACAGCCTGATGTTCAATTCCACCGCCGGCGCGTTCGTGCTGGGTGGCAACGCCATCACCTTGACCGGCAACATTGGTTTCAACGGGAATCCGGCCACGCCGGTCACCCAGGCGATTAATCTGAATATGAACTTGACTCCCGCGTCGCTGGACGTCGACACCCCCAGCACCGGCAATCTCATTCTTGGCGGCGCGATTACTTCATCGGCGGACTATAGTCTAAATAAGACAGATGCCGGCACCCTGACCCTGGGAGGGACCAACTCAATCGCGGGCATGGGTGTTAACGGAGGCACCAACATAATCACTGGCAGTACCACAATTAGTGGAAATGGAGATGGTAATGATCGTCTCTATTTGGGCGACGGGGATTATCTTGGCGGCTGTGCTGGTACGCTGGTCATTCAGCCCGGGGCGACATTCTCCGTCAGTGGCAGCTTCGGCGACACCTTCGTTATTGGGCGCGACAGCGGGAGCGGGACGGTGATCCAGAACGGTGGCGCCTTCACATTTAATCCCGCCAACAATCAGGTTATGCTCCTCGGTGCAACGGGAGATACGAGAACGCGGGCGGTTTACGACATGAACGGCGGTTTGTTGGACATGCGTGGCAATACTCTGACGGTTGGCTGGGGGGCCACATTGGTTACTGGTGTGGTGGACCAGGTGAATGGCGTCATTACCAACGTTGGTAATCTAGTGATACCTCAGACGTCGGGTGCGAATGGATTGGGTGTCTATACGCTAAACGGTGGCAGTCTCTATATTGGGTCTGGCGGTATAACCACAGCCGGTGGTGCTAGCAGATATACAATCGACTTGGGTGGCGGGACCGTCGGAGCTTGCCAGAGCTGGTCGTCCTCGATGAACATGAACCTGACGGGTACAAACAGCCCGGTTACGTTTGACACGATAACAAATACTATCACGCTCTCGGGCGCGCTTTCCGGTTCTGGCGGGGTGGTCAAGATTGGCACAGGAACACTGACATTGGGTGGAACTAATGCGATCACAAGCTGGGATATCGACGGTGGCACCACCGTGCTCATGGGAAGCACCACGATCAATGGCAACGGAGGCCGCATTTATGTGGCTGATGGCGACGCTCTGACCGATTGCAACGCCACTTTGGACATCCAGCCCGGGGCATTGCTTGATATCGTTGGGAGCTACGGTGACACCTTTGTGATTGGGCGGGACAGCGGAAGCGGGACAGTGAACCAGAATGGCGGAACATTTATCTTCAATCCGGCCAACAACGGGACCATCTGGGTGGCCGCGACCGACAACAGCGCCACGCGGTCGGCATACAACCTGAACGGCGGCCTGTTGGACCTGAGTGGAAACACATTGGGGATCGGACTTGGTAACGGGGTATTGGCCACGGGGTTGGTGACACAAGTCAGCGGTGTGATTACCAATGTTTCCGACCTTTGGATTGGCTGGGGAAACGGCCACGGCAATTACACGCTGAGTGGAGGGAACATTTACATTGGGGCGAATGGCATCACAACCAGCGGCGGTTATGAGGTTAATCTGGGGGGTGGGACGGTCGGGGCCGAAACGAGCTGGACGTCGTCGTTGAATATGAATCTGACGGGTTCAAACGGGCCGGTCACGTTTGACACAGGGGGCAACACCATTACGCTCACGGGTGTGCTCTCCGGCAGCGGCGGCTTAACCAAGGTGGGTTCCGGCACTCTGATCCTATCAGACACAACTACATACACTGGCAACACCAGTATCTATGTCGGCACCTTGGAAGTGGACCAGGCTGGCAACAACCTTGGCGCGTTTTATTTTTCCACCGGCGCAAAATTGAACTTGAATTTTATCGGCACTTTTGCAACGACGCATTTCTTCACCAACAATGTTGCCCTTCCCGTTGGAATCTACACTTCAGCGAATCTTCCGGGATTTATTACCGGTTCGGGGTCGTTGCAGGTGGCGAGTGGTGTCAGCACTGGTCTTTGGACTGGTCTTGGTGCGAACTATAATTGGAGCACGGCCGGCAACTGGAATCAATCGGCGGTGCCGATTTTTCCC
>Ga0302320_10003198_pt1 | contig 38226 bp, 27 predicted proteins | sample Bog_T0_3_FD_202130 | JGI IMG/M metagenome (GOLD analysis project Ga0302320, IMG submission 202130) | Peat permafrost microbial communities from Stordalen Mire near Abisko, Sweden - Bog_T0_3 | ecosystem: Environmental > Terrestrial > Soil > Wetlands > Peat | place: Sweden: Abisko, Stordalen Mire... | reverse complement strand
AGGCAACAGCAAACCATGGTTCAGATCGTCCCATCGGAAACTCTTTCCCATGAACAACATTTTAGAAATGCCCGGGCATCAACGAAACGCGCTTATTGATCTCCGAAATCCATTCCCGACACGATTCGAGAGCTGCAACCCTCCGGGAGCTCTCCAAGAGCAAGATCACGAGTCACATGCTTTGACCCGCCTTGAAGCTTCGTTTCAACCATGGCAAATCGTCCACTGTGATTCAACTCCATAAAGCCGCCATCGCCGCCAAATGAGTTCCTGCTGTGCATGTCATGCAAAGGAGAATCCCCGTCCTGTGACCGCAGGTGTTCCTGAATGACCGCTCATTCGTCTTATCCCGCGCATTGCAGGGCTCTTGTCCGCGTCGAGATTTCGAAGACGATCAGTGATTCTCAATTGCAGTCGTGTATGGGAATAAAAGAGATCATCGAGGTGAAGAAATACACATGGCTCACCTATGGATTCAGGAAGCAGGCGAATGGGGCGCACAGCGGTTGGATGAAGCGGGGTTTGACCTCGCGGCCTGGACGTCGCGCCGTGCACGCGGTGCAGATCCATCTGCGCCAGCCCCGGCCGCTGCCCGGCTCATTCAGGCAGGCACAGCCGGATCAAAAAGCTGGGCGCTGATTGCATCGCAGAACTCCGGCGTATGCGTCAACAGCCGCAAGGTGATCGCGGGCCTGCGTGTCCTGGCTGATCGCGACCAGATACGCATCGGAAGCGAAACCCAGTACTTCTCTACTGAAACTCTTGCGGTCGTCGAGGACTTTCCAGGCTCAGACCGGCCCATCTACTGCGGCCGGTGCCGCCAGCAGATTGAGCTGGGCGCGCCCGCTGTCCGCTGCCCGGGCTGCGGCATCTGGTACAACCAGTCGCCCGACCTTCCCTGCTTTACCTACTCGGAAAAATGCACATTCTGCGGCTATCCCACTGCTCTTGACTCAGGCTTTGCCTGGACCCCGGAGGAGGACTGAAACCAATGGAAACCCCTCACATTGTCATAGCAGGCGCCGGTGGAAACACGGGTTCTCATCTGCTGTCGCATCTGGCCAGGAACTTCAGAGCTGCGCGCATCACCCTGGTCGATCCTGAGTTTTATGAGCCGGCGAACCTCGCCGTGCAGAACATCGATTGCCTCGATGTGGGGCGCCCCAAGGTTCAGGTTCAGGCCGAGAAGCTGCGCCGCGTCAACCCAGCCATCGATCTCAGGGTCTTTGAGCAGCGCATCGAGGACGTTCCCCGCGGCTTGCTCAAGAGCGATCTGATCGTCAGCTGTCTCGACAGCAAACTCGCGCGTCAGCACGTCAATGAAATCGCATGGAGGCTGAACACTCCGTGGATCGACTGCGGCGTACTCGGCAGCCAGAACCTGGTGCGCGTCAACGCCTATCTTCCTTCGCAGGATGCACCCTGCCTGGAGTGCTCGTGGAGCCACGATGAGTACGCGGTCCTTGAACAGGAGTACCTCTGCACCACCGGCGCCGGACACGCGTATCCCACCATGGCTTCGTCAGCACTGGGCGCCCTTGCCGCATCCCTGCTGACGATCGAGATCACAAAGCTCTTGCGCGGCAACCTGGAGCAGTCTCTCGCCGGCCACCAGGTGATCCTCGATGCCCAGCACCACTCCATCCAGGTTACAGCCAGCCGCAGAAACCCGTGGTGCCGCTTCGACCATCGCAGTTGGACCCTTGAGCCGTGGAACTGCCGGCCCGATGACACCACTGTCGAAGCAGCACTTCGTTCGCTCGGCACATTGCAAATTGAAGGCCATCGTTTCGCCGCCGAACTCACCTGTCCACGCTGTTGCCATCGGGAGTCCTCTCTGCGCCTCAACCGGCCTTTGGCGCGCTGCCCGGCATGTCACCGCCGTATGGTTTCCTCCGGCTTCGGCTCGCTTGAGCGCCTCGACCCCAGCCTGGTTGGGCAATACGCAGACCTTACCCTGGCGCAGATTGGGCTGCGCACAGGAGACATCGTCAGCGGCGGCAACCGCCATCGCTGGATTCAGGAGGCGGCAGCATGAGCGAGCCACGGTTCAGCAGCAGCGATCCCATCTACGAGCGCTTCATGCAGCGCCAGTTCGAAGAGGGCATGGAACTGGCGCGCTGCAGCGACCTGGTGCGCCTGTATCCTTCCCCGGTTGCGCCGCCGCACTTCGTTGCCGAGTTTCTCTGCAACGGACTCGTTCGCGAAGGAGAAGGCGATATTCGCGAAGCAAGCGGATTTCAGGTGGGCATTTGGTTCCCGGCCGACTACCTGCGCAGAGCCGATGCGTTTGAGATGTTGCGCCTCTTCACCCCCAACGTCTGGCATCCCAACGTCAGCCGCGATCTTCCTCTCATCTGCATCGGCCGCCTCACTCCCGGCACAACCCTTGTTGACATCCTCTACCAGCTCTTCGACATCCTCACATTCCAGAAATACAACCCCAGGGAGGATGATTCGCTCAACAAAACAGCATGCGCCTGGGCGCGTGAAAACCACAGCCGCTTTCCCATTGACCGCCGGCCTCTCAAGCGCCGGCCTCTGAATCTTGAGGTGCAATCCATATGAGACTTGCCAACGAGAAAGCGGAGATCGCACAGTTGGTGCTCAACAAGTGTGCTCACGAGGTCCGCCCGGCAGCGCCATGGCACTGGCACTGCGTGGTGCAGAACGGTACCCGGCTGCACATGGCTGCGTCGCTTCAGGAAGGCTTCCTTCACCTCGAGTACCGTCCCGAAGGGGCACGCCGAGTTGCGTTGTCGCAGCAACAGGCCCTGCTGGGAAACAGCAACCTGCGTGGCGGCGTAAAACTTGCGCTCGGCGCCGCAGACAACCGTCTCCGCCTGGCAACCGACATGGTCGTGCTGGAAGAGAAGCAACTGCATGACCGGTTCGTCTGGGCGCTTGATGGCTTCCACGACGGTGAGCGGCTCTTGCGGTCTCCCGCTTCCCGGCACGCACGCGGCGCGGCGCAGCCCGCAGCTGCTGGCGACCTTCCCGATCTCCTCCGCGAGGCAGCCTGGCCATCCACTGAGCGCAGTCCAAGCCACTTATCGGCCGAGCTCGATTCCGATTCTGCGCCTCCTGCCAACATCGCGATGACTGAGAACGGCATCGCGTTCAGCGTGGAGCTGGCCCGTCCCGGCACGGCGGATGAAGCTATTCGCAAGGCACTGGCTGTCTTCTTGCTCACGGCCACTGGTGCGCTCCGCCTGGTGCGCGCCTATGCCGCGGAGCTTGACGGAACATGGGCCTGTGGAGTTCAGGTCACGCTGCCTGCCGTTCCGGCCGTCGAGGAGATCGACCATGCCCTGGCGGCGCTCTCCATCGCTCACCGGGCATGTGCGCGGGAAGCAAACGTGCTTCTCAATCAAGCGGCGGCTTGTTGCTACCTGGCTGCCCGCGACACCCCAACCACCAGCGACCAACCAGAAAAGGAGAACTAACTATGGGAAATACCGAAACCACACTCGAGATTCCCCTTGAGATCAGCGATGTCTCAGGGCAAAAGGTATTCTCGGTCGCCAATGCGCCCGCCGGAAACACGGTCGGTGAGTTGGTCCACGAGATGCTGGGCAAGATGAACCTGCCCCGGAACGATGCCAGCGGCGCGCCCCTCACCTACCAGGCAAGGCTTGAGAGAGAGGGCCGTCATCTTAATGCCTCTGAGCGAATCGGCGATGCACTGGAACGCGGAGACCGGCTCACTCTTCAACCCAACATCGATGCAGGCCTGTTCTAGGCTCCCGACACGAAACGAGGACTCGCTATGACGTTGACGTTTCCATTCCGCTTTGCCGTCGTGCTGTTTGGCGAGGACGGAACCAGCCTCGGCGCTGTGCCGGCGAAGCGCGACTGGGAACCCGCGCATGAATGGACGCGCTTCTATTTCCAGAGAAGAGGCCAGCTCGGGCTCGATAGCGATGGAAGCGCGTCTACCGTCATCCCGCTCTGGGAGCACACGCTCGGGGAGCCCTACTGCCGCGGTTACCGCATCCAGATCGCCGTCCCCGGCGGCCGGCCTGTGGCTTCGGACTTTCCCACCACCCACTTTCGCGAGTGCGCTGCTGCCGTTGCTTCCCACCTCGTTGAGCAGAAGAAGCTTCGCGAGGGAGAGTTCTACTCCTATATGTTGGTTGCGCACCCCACTTCTCAAGAGGCGCCTGCTTCCGGCGGCCTTACGGTCACCAATGCGTCGCCAGGCGTGCCGGCCAGCGATGCCTGCCTCCAGGACTTTCTTCACCGGGCAACACCCAGCGGCGTCATCGACATCGACGATATGCCGGTCTTCGTCTCGACTCAGGTCCTTGAGCAGGCCGCTGAGCAAACCCATGCCGAGCAGGGCACTGAGACCGGTGGCATTCTCATCGGAAAGCTCTGGCGCGATCGAGCGGCCGGCGAGATCTTCGCCGAAATCACCGCGCAGATTCCCGCCGAGCACACCAGCGGCAGCAACGCAAAGCTTACTTTTACCCCGCAGACATGGACCGCGGCCGATGCTGCATTGCGGCTGCGCAGGCAGTCGGAAGTCTTCCTTGGCTACTGGCACTCGCACCCGGTGCGTGAATGGTGCAAAGGCAAGGCATGCGCGCCCGAGGCACAGCAGGCCTGCCACCTGGCAAAAGACTTTTTCTCAGCCGACGACAAGGCGGTGATGCGCGCCGCATTTCCCCGCGCCTACTCCATCGCAATCGTCGCCAACGATACCGCCTTCACCAGCCTCACATTCAGCATGTTCGGCAACCGGGAAGGCGTCACACAACCACGAGGATTCTATGTTTTGGAGGACAAGACCCATGGCGCGTAGACCGGCGGAACCGATGAGCGTTGCAGGCAGCATGCTTGATCAACTTGCAAATGCTGAAGATGGATCGCTGCCATTCGATGAGCGGCTGGCGCTCCTAGCCAGGCTGCGCGAAAGTGGCCTTGAGAACCCGGCAGCCATCGACCGCTTCCTGATGGACCGGATCACACGCCTGTACGAGGCGCTCACCACCGTGCAGGAGCAGCAGGGCGAAATGCACAGGATCATCCGTGGCCTCACCGCTCCTCCCTATTTTCCTGCCGTCTTCCTCGCCACTGCAAACACGCCCGAGGTGCGCGGCGCGCTCGTACAAACTGACAACGAACGCCGCGTTGTCCAACTCGGAGAAACAGTCACGCCGGAACAATTGGCACCGGGCGACGAAGTCTTTCTCAGTCACGAACGCAACTTCCTTATCGCCAAATCCAACACTCCAAGCTTCCTCAGCGGCGAGGTTGCCGTCTATAGCCGCACCACTCCCGACGGCCGCCTGGTGTTGCGATCGCACGACGAGGAGATAGTCGTGCTCGCAAAGGCAGCGCTGCGCGATGAGGGTCTCAAGCCCGGAGACACCCTCCGCTTCAGCCGCGCAGCCGGCCTGGCCTTCGAGAAGATTGAGCCATCCAAAGGCGCGGAGTTCTTCCTCGAAACAACTCCCGCCGATTCCTTTCATGAAATCGGCGGACTTGACCGTGAGATTGGCCAGTTGAAGCGCCTGATCTCTCTGCACATCTATCACGCCGGCATGGCCTTCAGGTACAGGCTGCCGCGCAAGAAATCTGTTTTGTTTGAGGGCCCGCCGGGAAACGGCAAGACCAAGGTTGCACGGGCCACCGCCAACTGGCTCGCGAGCCTGTCTAGAAGCGGCCGCTCTCACTTCATCAACGTCAAGCCAGGCGGTCTCAACTCCATGTGGTTTGGCGCCACCGAGCAGCGCTATCGCGATATCTTTCGCATTGCCCGCGAAGCCGCGGCCGCTGACCCCGATGTGCCCGTAATCATGTTCTGGGATGAGATCGACGCCATTGGCGGAGCCCGCGGCGATGGGTATCACCACATCGACGATCGCATTCTCAATGCCTTCATGGCGGAGCTCAACGGTCTTGAGGAGCGTGGCAACATCATCATTCTCGCCGCCACCAATCGCCTCGACTCCATCGATCCGGCGCTGCTGCGTCCAGGCAGGCTCGGCGACCTGGTCCTGCACTTCCCCCAGCCGCGCGGAAAAGCGGCGCGCGCAATCCTTGCCCGCCACATGCCCGCTGACATCCCCTATGCCGCCGGCGTCCAGTCGCCCGATGTTGCGCGTGAAGAGTTGCTCGACCATGCCCTGGCGCAGTTGTTTTCTTCGGGCAGCGAAACAGAATTAGCTGACCTCACTCTGCGCGACGGCAAGCATCGTCTCGTGCGGGCCGCCGACCTGGTCAGCGGCGCGCAACTGGAGTCCATCGCCCAGGCAGCACTTGAGCGCGCCTGTGTGCGAGAGGCAGAGGGCGGGCCCAGCGGCGTCTCCTCTACCGATATGCATGCCGCCATCAACGACTTCTTCCTCTCCGCGCCGCGCGCGCTCACGCCGCGTAACGCACGCAACTACCTCCGCGACCTGCCTCAGGATGTGGATGTAGTCCGTGTCGACCTCATCGAGCGCAAAGTCACTCATCCCCATCGCTACCGCATGGAGGCCGCCTGACATGCGCAAACATATCCAGCAGAACGCGACTCCTCCTTGCTCGCCCAGGCTTTGCGGCGCTGACATCGAATTGGGAAACTTCATCGCCGGCGTTGAGTTGGCAGGTGGAACCGGCTATGAAGCCTCACAGGCGTTGCTTGCCGAGATCAAAGGCCTGCCTTCCCGCCAGAGCCTCTTCTCCGGCAGTTGGTGGTCGGCGGCCCCTGAATCAACACCGGCCGGCCCAGCCAGTTACGCGGCCACCTGCGCCACCGCAAGCCAATCGGGCTACAACCCGCAAGACGTGAGCCGCCGCTTTCTCCCCTCGAACGGCGGCTCGGCCTATATCGACCTCAATCACGTTGAGCTGTGCCTCCCCGAAGTCGTCAGCGCCTACGATCATCTCGCCGCATGGCATGCCTTGCTCGCAATCACGCGGGCCGCTCTCGAACGCGCCAACCAAAGCCGGCCGTCCCATCGCCAGATTCACGTCCTGGTCAACAACAGCGATGGCCAGGGCAACTCTTACGGCAGCCACCTCAACTTCCTCATCAGCCGGCGCACGTTCGACAACATCTTCTGGCGCAAGCCACACTATCTCCAGTTCCTGGCTTCCTTCCAGGTCTCCAACATCCTTCTTACCGGCCAGGGCAAAGTGGGCTCTGAGAATGGCCGCCCCGAAACCACTTATCAACTCAGCCAGCGTGCAGACTTCTTTGAAACACTCCAGGGCATTCAAACCACCTACAATCGCCCGCTCGTCAACGCCCGCGATGAGGCCCTTTGCGGCCGAAGCCCATTCGCCGATCCGTCAGCCCCCGCGCGTCTCCACGTCATCTTCTTTGATAGCGCATTGGCCCATGGCAGTTGCCTTCTCCGCGTGGGAACCATGCAACTGGTCCTCACCTTGCTTGAGCTTGGCCTGGTCAACCCGCGCCTCATCCTCGACGATCCACTCGCCGCTCTTCAATCTTTCAGTCACGATCCCACGCTCCAGGCGCGTGCCGCGTTGATCTCCGGAGAGCAGCTCACTGCCATCGAGATGCAGTCTGCACTCCTTGACCAGGTCAAGCGCCACGCCGCGCGCGGCGTCTTTGCCGGAGTCGTGCCCCATGCCGATGAAATCATCGCGCTCTGGGAAGACTCTCTCATCAAGCTCGCAAAAAACGATCTTCAAGCACTGGCTCCTCGCCTCGATTGGGTGATGAAGCTGATGGCCATCGAGCGCGCCCTCCAGCAGAATCCCCACCTCGACTGGGACTCGCCTGAAGTCAAGGTCCTCGATCATCTCTACTCAAGCCTCGGCGACGACGGCCTCTTTCGCGCATACCAGGCCAGCGGATTTACTGAGCAGCTTGTCTCTCCGCAGCGCATTGCTCACTTCGCGGCAAACCCGCCTGCCGATACCCGCGCCTGGACAAGGGCCATGGTGCTTCAGCGCGCCTCGGCCGCCAACGTTGAGGTCGAGAGCGTGGACTGGGACCGCATGACCTTCCGGATGCGCGGACGCTACGCCTGGCCCTCCTATCGAACCCTCGAAATGGCCGATCCCTTCGGCTTTACGCAATCTCAAGCTCAGCCCATCTTTGGCAACTGCTCACACTTCGCTGACCTGCTCGACGGACTCGAATCGCTCTCCACCGTCAGCGAATCCCCATCAGACGCAATTCCAGTCAACTAGAAAAAAGGAGAACATCCAATGCGCTTTCTTCAAAAGTTCAACGAACAGCAGAACCACGCAGGCGGCAATGACGATTCAGGCGCCGGCGATACCCTCGCGCAAGCGCGCGCTCAAAGCGATCAACTGCTTGCCGCCGGCGACGATGCCATCCAACGAGCCCTCGCGGGCAGAAACTCTGAGGCGTTCTTGCGAGCCGGCCGGCAGCAAGGCGGTCAATAGTCATGGCCGATCGCCTTCTGGGGGTCGAGACCGAGTACGCCATCAGCGGCATGCAGGGGGCGGAAACAGCCAATCACCGCGTCATCATTGGCCACCTCCTTGACCTGGCCCACACTACGCTCCGCAATGTGCGCGACGCCAGCTCGTCCGGCCTCTTCATTGAGAATGCCGCGCGCCTCTACCTCGACAGTGGAATGCACGTGGAGTATGCCACGCCCGAGTGCGCCAATCCATGGGACGCTGTGCGCTACATTGAGGCCGGTCATCAGACCCTGCTGAATCTGATTCAGAAGATGACCGGCGAGCGCACTCCTGACATCCGCACTGGCTGCTATCGCATCAACGTCGACTATTCCGGCACTGGCGCCACGTGGGGATGCCATGAGTCCTATCTGCATCGCATGCCCACCGCCGACCTCCCGGCGCATTTGATTCCGCATCTGGTCACGCGCATCGTTTACTCCGGCGCGGGCGGCTTCGATCCCTTCTCCAGCGGCTTGCGGTTTACTTTGAGTCCGCGTACCGCTCACATTCAGCGCACCATCTCCAGTGACTCCACCAGCGACCGCGGCATCTTCCACTCCAAAAACGAGCCCCTGTGCACCGGCTACAACCGCCTACACGTTCTCTGCGGCGAGAGCCTCTGCTCCCATCTCGCCATGTTCGTCAAGTTCGGCGCAACCAGCCTCATCGTCGCCATGGCTGAGGCCGGCCTCTGGCCAGGCGGCCAAGTCCAGTTGGACTCGCCCCTCGCTGCCTTGCGTACCGTCGCCGGCGATCTCACTCTGAAAGCGCCACTCAAGCTGAAAGATCCGGCCAGACGAACGACCGCCATCGCCATTCAGCGGCACTATCTCGACCTGGCTGAGGCCCATTGCCGCGACAGCTTCATGCCGCTCTGGGCGCCCGATATCTGCCGGCAATGGCGTCGCGTCCTCGACGCGCTCGATGCAGGCCCCGACGCAGCTGCACAGATGCTCGACTGGCAGATGAAGCTCGCGCTCTTTTCCAGCCACGCACTGCGCAGCGGCATCGACTGGTCGCGCCTCGCTTTCTGGAACTCAGTCATCGACCGCATGCGGCAACAGATGGGCCTCGCGGCCGATGGCGCGGCCTTCCCCCTTCAACTGGCCTTGTCGCGCGAAACGCCCATTCCCGCCCTCGTTCAGCGGCTTGGAACGCTGCTCCGCAAGAAAGGTCTCGACTGGGACGAACTCAGCCGGATGCTCGCCTTGCGCGACGACTTCTTTCAGATCGATACGCGCTTCGGCCAGCTCGGCCCGCAGGGCATCTTTGTCACGCTTGACGAAGCCGGAGTTCTCGATCACCACGTCAGCGGCATCGACAACATCGAACATGCCATGCGCAATCCGCCCAGCAAGGGCCGCGCCAAAATTCGCGGCGCGGTCATCAAGCGCATCGCCGGAGATCTTCAGGCAGATTGGTACTGCTGCTGGGACCGCATCTTCAGCCGAAGACACGCCAGAGCTCTCGATCTCACCAACCCCTTGATTGAATCGGAAACCTGGCGTGACGTGAACGCAGACATTCCAGAATTCTAACCCCGACTCCACAACAGGTACGAAGTCACGAAGGATTGCACAACCCATGCCAGTGTTCAAACGCAGACACAGAGAAACGAAGATGACCACTGAAACCAGAATCGAACCCGCGCTCGAAGCAAGACTCAAACGCATGCGCCTGCGCATGGAATTGCCTGACCTGGACACATTGACCATCAAAAGCGTGCCCGCGAGCCACCTCTCCTTCAACAAGGCCAAAACCAACCTTCTCATCAAGCGCTCCTCCCAGGGGATGCCCTGCGTCGTGTGCGTGGATGAGGATCTTGACTACATCGGCGAAGACCAGGCGTTGGCCAAAGCTTTTGGCGCCGCGCCCACGCAACAGGGCTGGCGCGTTCTAACCTTTGGCGGCTCGCTGCACGGTGACTTGTCAGCGACGCTGGAGTTCGCTCTCGGCATTCTGGGCGCAGACGAAGACCCGGCCCACGCCACGCCGGCGCCTGTCGTTGCAACGAAAGGAATGCTTGCTGCCTGGGCCGAAGATCTCACCGATGCGGCCCGTACCGGACGCACAGCCGCAACGCTGTTTCGCGATGAAACGATGGAACAGGTCGCCGCATGCACGCTCAGTTGGCAGGGGCGTTTGCCTCTCATCCTCGGCGAACCCGGCACAGGCAAGACCAATCTTCTCGATGGCGTCGCAGGCTTGCTGGCCGGCCGCGAGATGAAACTCCTCTCCGTAAACATGGGCTCCATCATGGCCGGCACGCTCTTTGAAAGCGAGCGCGAAACGGTCCTCAACTCTCTTCTTCGTGAGGCGCGTGCATGCAATGCAATACTGGCGCTGGAGCAGGCTGAGTGGGCATTAATCGGCGTGCCGCGCGGCCACGTGCTCCTCCGTGAAGCGCTGGACCAGGGACTCCGCCTCATCGCCGCCACCACTGCGAATCATGAGCAAAGATTTACTCCTCATCCGCTTGGTTCCAGGTTGGAGATCATGCGTCTTGCAGAGCTCTGCGCCAGCGATACGGCGCGCGTTCTGGAAGTGTTGCGCCCCTCCATCGCTGCTCACCACAGCATTGAGATCGATGCTGAAGTCGAGCATGCAGCAGTCGAGCGCTCACTCCCCATGCCCGGTTCTCTGCCGGGCAAAACCGTCAAACTGCTCGATCTTGCCGCGGCGCGCGCTCGCCTCACCGGCGGCGCAAGGGTCACTCTGCTCGACCTCTACGTCACCGCCTCCAGAATGCAGCAAGAGCCAATGTAGAACCGCATAAAACAGCATCGCGCCTGCCCACCGCCGTGCCCTGTCGCCCCACGCCTTGCGTAACAATCGGCCTCCCGCTGAGCAGCAGTGCCGCTTTAGCTTGTGACCAGCCCCGCGCTGCTCCATTGCGGATACCCCTCCATCCGCGCAATAGCGCTTGCATCGCAAAGCGCCGCGGCCAGCGCCGTAATAAACCTGAAGCTCTCCTCGCCCAGCCGCGGGCGCAGGTGGTCGAGCATCGGCTGAATCGTCCACTCGGAGCACGCCCCGCGCGTTCTCAACGCACTCTTCACTTCGCCGATTGCCGCAGCGCCGTCAGCCCCGTCCAGAATCGTGAACAGCAGCTTGAAAAACAAGATCCGCGGAAACACATAATCGCATGCGCCCGGCAACGCCCCCAAAGCCAGGTCCACCTGTTGCCGTGCCTCCGCATCGCGGCCCATCAGCATCAGCGCGCGCGCAATGTGGCAGCGATTGCTCGCCAATTCGTACCCCTCGTCCACCAGCAAGCGCAGCCTCTCCTCGGCGCCGCTGTAGTCCCCGCGCTGGTAGCACTCGAATGCTTCCACCCGGCGCGCATACAGGCTCGGCCCCCGGCCATCGTCGGAGCCCAGCTCAAAAGCAAAATCGTTCAGGAACCGGTGCGGCACCCGCCTGTCGAACACATCAAACTCGCTCAGCGGCCGCCACTGCTCCTCTTCAATGAACGGGTCCGTGAGGTCCAGAACCCGGTCCTCGCCGGAGTCCACAATATACTGCCAGTCGCATCGCGCGTTCTTATGGCCCGCCAGCCGCCGAATCGCCTGCCCGCGAACCCGCGCCCGCCCCCGCGCCGGAGGCTCCGTCATGGCCAGTTCAATGTTGTCCACTCCATCCACGTGATGGTTCAGAACCCCTGCGCTGTCCAGCGAAGCAAAAATCCCTCTCGGTCCCAGTTGCCCAAACCGCATATCGATCTCAAAAAAAGTCTGCCGGCTTTTCAGGAGCGTCCGCACATCCTTCCATCCCAACCCACGAGATTTCAGCAGCGGCTCCAGCGCAGCCACCTCCGGCAGCGTCACCCCAATCGGCCCAATCGCCTGCTCCACCGTAATCGGCTTCTCGCCCTCCTTCGCATTCCCCACCGCCGTGGCCACCCTGTCCAGCACCTCATTCAGCACTGGCAGCTCATCCCAGCGCACTCCCAGGCTCTTCGCATGGTTGGCATAAAGCGCCCGCTTGATTCCCCAATCCAGCACCTGCTCTACGCCGCCCGCGCCTCCTTCAAGCTGGTCCAGAACAGCCCGCCACCGCTGGCAAACCTCCCCGGCCCACAACGGCATGAACTCGTCCTCCAGGTGCGCCTCGGCCGCTTCCAGATAACTCCGTTGAATCGCAATCGCCGTCAAGCTCCGTCCATCGGCCATCTTCAGCGCAGCCGCGCAGCTCACATCGCCGGCCACCGTGTGCAGAGCCTGCAGCGGATCGGCAAGTTGCACCGCGCTTCCCGGCGTCAACCCCGCGTCCGCCATGGCCACAATCAACGCCGTCACGCCAATCTTCAAAAACGTCGCGGTCTCTGAGCACAAGCTCTCTCCGCACAACACATGCAGCCGGTCATAGTCCGCGCTGAGCGACTCCGATTTCTCATGCCATATCCCGCGCCCTGAGGTCGAACTCTCCGTCACCAGCAGCCTAAAGTACGCCATCCGCGGCGAAAGCGTAAACTCCAGCCCCCGCGCCAGCGGATTGAATCCTCCCGCTCCCGTGTAAATCTGCCGCGTCACCAGGTGAGGAACAATCTGCGCTTGCAGATCCTCCTGCGGCCTCCGGTGCATATAGCTCTCGTGGCAGCCCCACGTTGACTTCGACCCGCTGTAGTCCACGTTGCACCGGAAGCAGCGCACCTCCGTCCCCGGCTTGCCCTCCGCCTCAACCCGCGCAGCCAGCCCGGCAACAATCCGGTGCCCGGCCTCCACACTGCGCACCGCATCCCACGGGTTCGCGCACTCCGGCGTACACATCTCCGGATGCATCCCGCAATCCAGATAAAACCGCGCCCCGTTCCCCAGATACATGCCACCCGAACCGTGCAGGTCAGGCAAATGCACAAGCTCCTTGCGCGCGAACTCCATCATGCGTTGCAGCGTCTCTTCCCGCTCCATCGCTCCCCGCCGCGTCACGCCCGCAATCGCATACTCCGTCTCCACCCCAAACAGCAGCTCACCCATAGGCCACCCGCCATCCCGCCCAACCACGGCGCAAAACTAGATTTCCCTCGTCTCATGCTTTCACGCAGTCAGCCGCCCCCCCCTCAATCACCGCGTGACGGGCATTCTCCCATCAACCCATCGCGCTGGCAGAGCGGCAGATAAGCCCAACAGAAGATCAATCGCAAACACCGCCGGTCACACCACGCCCAGCCCGCCGATCAATAGCTGGACCGGCAATTCGCCATCTGCAGCGCAACTGGTGACCTCTGCCCCGGCAAGAAGCACATCCGCACATCCAATGAAGGGTACAGCGAGGCAGAAAACGCTCTGCAGCCCCAACAAGCCAAGTGCCGCTTCAATTCTTAGCAAGTGCCTCATTCCTGACCACCGTGACAAGTCCCTTGCCGCCTATCGAGCTTCTCCCAGCAATCTGCTCTGATATAAGTGATTGATATAAAACGAAATAAGCACTTCCACAAACCGAGGGTCGCCGGTTCGATCCCGCCCCCCGACCCATGCATCCCAACCAACAAAAGCTCGTAGATCCCCGCCAATCTCCCATTCCCGCCAACGCCGCCAACGCGCCGTTGAATCCAGTGAATCTGATCACATCGGCCCCCTTCCGCCCGGAGCTACAATTGCTCCGATGCGGGCGTGGTCGTTCAGGTCACCTTCCGCCGGGCTGTGGCTCACCTCTGCATGAGATAAGCCCAAAGCCCAGGAATCCGGCAACGTGCTTCCCATCCAGGGCGCCGGAAACTCGAGCTAGGCAGCACGAAGCGGCGGCAAATGAACTCGAGCGCCGGGGTGCGGCATGTCCTATCGTTGGCCCATCGGAACCACCGGGCTGCCGTGGTTTCATGACCACGAAACTAGATTCATGTTCGCTTTGAAGCAGGCTTTGAACCAGGCCTTGAACGAACCAGGAGCAGGGATGGCCAAACAGGCAGAGACCGTAAAAAAAACCACGATGGCCGACAAGGTTGCCGACCTTCGCAACAAGCGCGCCGAACTCGAACTCGGCGGCGGCAAAGAGCGCGTCGACAAGCACCATGCCGCCGGCAAGCTCACCGCGCGGGAACGCGTGGCCATGCTGGTCGACAAGGGCAGCTTCCAGGAGATCGGTCTCTTTGCCCAGCATCGCGCCACTTACTTCGGCATGGCCGACAAAAAGCTCCCGGCCGATGGCGTCGTCACCGGATGCGCCACCATCGATGGCCGTTCCGTGAATCTTGCCAGTCAGGACTTCACCGTCGTCGGCGGCGCCGCTGGTGAAACCCACAGCAACAAGGTCGCCGAAATGCTCAGCCTCTCACTCAAAACCGGCAGCCCCTTCATCTTCATCAACGATTCCGGCGGAGCACGCGTTCAGGAGGGCATTGACAGCCTTGCCGGCTATGCCCGCGTCTTCTACAACAACGTCATGCTCTCCGGTACGGTTCCGCAAATCTCCCTCATCTGCGGACCCTGCGCCGGGGGCGCTGCTTACAGCCCCGCGCTCACTGACTTCGTCATCCAAACCCAGCAGGCCCAGATGTTCATCACCGGCCCCCAGGTCATCAAGCAGGTCACCGGCGAAGTCGTCTCAGCCGACGAACTCGGCGGAGCTCACTCCCAGATGAACAACGCCGGCGTCGTTCACCTCGTCGCCCGCGATGACGAAGAAGCCCTCCAGCTTTGCCGCCGCCTGCTCAGCTTTCTGCCCTCCAACAACCTTGAAGACGCGCCCCGCATGGCCTTCAACGCCAAGGTCAAATCCGATCCGGATATGAACAACATCGTTCCCGTCGACGCCAAGGTCGCCTATGACGTCCGCGGCGTCATTGCCCGCGTCGTCGACAACGAAGATTTTCTTGAGATCCAGCCCGGCTTCGCTCCCAACATCGTCATCGGCTTTGGCCGCCTCCAGGGCCGCCCCATCGGCGTCGTCGCCAATCAGCCCTGCTATCTCGCCGGCGCGCTTGACATCAATGCCTCTGACAAATCCGCCCGCTTCGTCCGCTTCTGCAACGCCTTCAACATCCCGCTCATCACTTTCGTCGATGTCCCGGGCTTCCTTCCCGGCGTTGAGCAGGAGCGCGGCGGCATCATCCGCCACGGCGCCAAGCTGCTGTTCGCTTACTCGGCTGCCACGGTTCCAAAAATCACCGTCGTCCTGCGCAAGGCTTATGGCGGAGCCTACATCGCCATGTGCTGCAAAGATCTCGGCGCTGACCGCGTCGTTGCCTGGCCCACTGCCGAGATCGCCGTCATGGGCGCTGAGGGTGCCGCTGAGATCGTCTTCCGCCGTGAAATCGACGCCGCTGAAGACAAGGACGCCCGCCGCAAGGAACTGGTCGACGATTATCGCAACACCTTCGCCAATCCCTACGTCGCCGGAGGCCGCCGCCTGGTCGATGACGTGATTGAACCCGCCGAAACCAGAAAGTATCTGGCCCAGGCTCTTGAATCCCTCCACGCCAAGCGGGAGCTGCGCCCTCCTAAGAAGCACGGCCTGATCCCACTATGACAAGGAGTCGCGCGTGACAATCTATCTCACAGCTCTCGCGGTAATAGCACTTCTGGTTGCGGGTTGGGCACTGGTCTATGTTGGCTTGCAGCGCTCGCTCCAGCGCGCAGCCGAAAGGCGTCACTTCGAGACGGAACACCGCCTTGAAGCCCTCTCCGCCGCCCTCAAAGCCCTGCAAGCTCGACTCGAGGAGCAAGGCGAAGTTGCTTTGATGCAGGCCGCGGCTGCTCCGGAATTCACCATGGAGGCCGCGCAGGGTTTCGCATCGGCCCCTGAGCCGGAAGCCGTCGAGGAGCCAGTCCGTCAGCCAGACGGCGAACTCTCCCCTGAAACCATGGCCGTGCTTGCCGCCGCCGTCACCGCATTCCTCGGCAAAAAAGTGCGCATCCTCTCGGCCAGGCTGCTCGAGTCGCCCAATGAAGGTGTCAACGCGTGGTCTCAACAGGGCCGGGTCTTCGTGCAAGCCTCCCACAATCTGCGAGCCAGGGGCTGACGCAATGGGGGAGAGGTCGCCCCGGGGAAAGGAGCCCATCATTTGAAACTGCAAATCACCGTAGAAGGCAAGTCCTACGAAGTTGAAGTCGAAGTCCTGGAAGAAGACGAGGGCGCGCGCCATTCGAGCTATGCCCAGCCTTCTCCTCCGCCGCTGCTCCCAGGCGCGCTCTCCTACGGGCAGTTGCAAGGCGAAAATCTCGCCGATATGAAACGCTGTCACAGTCCGGTCACAGGCCTCGTCATCAAGGTCAATGTCCAGCCCGGGCAAACTGTCCAACCCAACGACCTCATGATGGTGCTCGAAGCCATGAAGATGGAAACCAATCTGATGGCGCCTTGTGCCGCAACCGTAAAGAGCGTCAGCGTGGCTCCAGGCGATTCGGTCAAGTTAAACCAGGTCGTGATTGAGCTTGAGTAGCTAACCGTTGACCCCGGAAGCAAGCCCCGGGAACGAGAACGAAAGGGAAGTGGATGGAGACCGCGCAGGAAGAATTGAAAAACATTCCCGGCATCAAGTTCGTTGACCACGTCGCCATCGCCGTAAAGCAAGGCCAACTCGACGCGCAGGTCGAGGCTTACCGGATGCTCGGCTTCCGCGAAATCCATCGCGAAGAAGTCCTCGGCGTCGACCAGGTCCGCGAAGCCTTGCTCGAAATCGGCGACGGCCTCAACCTCATTCAGTTGCTTGAGCCGCTCTCTCCCGACTCTCCCGTACAAAAGCTCATCGAGCGCAACGGTGGCCGCGGCGGCCTCGCCCATGTCGCCTTTCGCGTCACCAACGCGCAGCACGCCTTCCATGCCATGCAGGCCGGCGGATTTCAACTCATTGACAAGGCGCCCCGCAAAGGCTCGCGCGGCACCACCGTCTTCTTCGTCCATCCCAAGTCCAGAACCGCAAATCCCTTCGGCTTCCTCATTGAGATCGTCGAAGACCCTGAAAGCAAGTGAACGGATATGGCCACTGACTTTCTTCTCCAGGATTTTCCCCCGGTCTCCACTCAAGCGTGGGAAGAAGCCATAGCCCGGGATCTCAAAGGCGCCGACTATTCCAAAAAATTGATCTGGCAGTCGGACGAAGGTCTCGCCGTCAAACCCTACTACCGCGCCGAAGATCTTCAAGGGATGGAATACCTCGACGCCCCCCCCGGCGCATTTCCCTTCGTTCGCACTGCTCGAACCAATGCCGATTGGCGCATCCGCGAAGAAATCTTCGAAGCCAATCCAGAAATCGCCAATCGCGCCGCCCAGTCTGCGCTCGCTGCCGGCGCCGAACAGATCGCCTTCCGCAACGCCTCCATCCAAAACGCCTCTGACCTCGGCATGCTCCTCGTCAACCTCCAGCAAATCCCAGTCCATTTTGAGGAGGCAAGCGAGCCGCTCATTCGGCTCCTTATCGATCGCCAACGCCAGGCTCCATCCTCCACTAGCTTTGATCCCCTCACCAACCTCGACTTTGCCGCGGAGATCGCCTCCTCCGCGCCTCCCTCCTTCACTCCCTTCACCCTCCATGGCGATGAGTTCGAAGAGTCCGGTGCAACCGCCGTCGAGGAGATCGCCTTCACCCTCGCCGCCGCCGTCGATTACTTGTCTGCGATGCAAGTGCGCAACGTGTCCATCGATCGCGCCGTAGCCTCAATCGAGTTCTCCTTTGCCATCGGCGCAAATTTCTTCTTTCAGATCGCCAAGCTCCGCGCCTTCCGGCTCCTCTGGGCCCGCGCTGTAGAAAGCTTCGACGGCAGCAAGCAAAGCGCAGCCGCCCGCATCCACGCCCGCACTTCCCGCTGGAACAAGACCGTCTACGATCCCCACGTCAACATTCTGCGCGACACCACTGAAGCCATCTCCGCCATCCTCGGCGGAGCTGACTCCATCTCCGTCGCGCCTTTCGATGAATGCTACAAGCAGCCCGATCGGGCCAGCCGCCGCCTCGCCCGCAATACGCAAAGTCTGCTCAAGCAAGAAGCGCTCTTCTCCCGCGTCGCAGATCCCGCCGCCGGCTCCTACGCCATCGAAGTCTGCACCGATTTCATCGCCCGCGAAGCCTGGCGCACCTTGCAGTCCATCGAGGCTGCCGGCGGCTATCAAAAAGCCAAAGCCGACGGCCAGATTGCGCAAGCGCTCCAGCAGTCCCTGGCCGTCCGCGACAAGGCAGTCACGTCCCGCCGCCGCGTCTTCACCGGAACCAATCAGTACGCCAACCCATCCGAGCGTGTGCTCGATCGCGTCGATCCCGCGCGCGTCTTCGCTGGGTCTCGCGGCACGCAAAACTTTGAGCGTCTACGCCTGCGCACCGAGCGCCACACCGCAGCCACCGGCGCCACGCCGGGCATTTTGTTAGCCGAATTCGGCGACCTCAAAATGCGCGGCGCCCGCTCCAACTTTGCCACCAACTTCTTTGCCTGCGCAGGCTTCGACATCCGCACCCAACAGTTCTCAACTCCCAGTGAACTCGCCGCCGCCGATGCCGACCTGATCGTTCTATGCAGCTCCGATCCCGAGTATCTCGCCTTCACCACAGACCTGATGCCGGCCCTCCGCACCCTCAGCTGCGCAACCCCAGTCCTCGTCGCCGGCAATCCCGATTCCGCCGAGCAACTCCGCGCCACAGGCATCGCGGACTTCGTTCACATCCGCACCAACCCCATCGAGTTCCTCACCCAATGGCAGAAAAAGTTGGGGATCGAAGACTAACTATGCGCCCAGACTTTTCAAAAATCGACTACAAGCCCTCGCCCGAGCCTGCCCCCATATCCGCAACCGAAGAATGGCTCTCACCCGAACACATCCCCGTAAAGAGCTTCTACACTTCCGAAGATCTGCAAGGCCTCGAACATCTCCAATACGCCGCCGGCCTGCCTCCCTATCTGCGCGGCCCCTACAGCACCATGTACGTCATGCAGCCCTGGACCATCCGACAATACGCCGGCTTCTCCACTGCCGAAGAGTCCAACGCCTTCTACCGCCGCAACCTCGCCGCCGGTCAGCGCGGTCTCTCCGTCGCCTTCGATCTCGCCACCCACCGCGGCTACGACTCCGACCACGAGCGCGTCACCGGCGACGTGGGCAAAGCCGGCGTAGCCATTGACTCCATCCTCGACATGAACATCCTCTTCGACCAGATCCCGCTCGATCGCATGTCCGTATCCATGACCATGAACGGCGCAGTCCTCCCCATCATGGCCTTCTACATCGTCGCCGCCGAAGAGCAGGGAGTGAAGCCCGGGCAGTTGAGCGGAACCATCCAGAACGACATCCTCAAAGAGTTCATGGTCCGCAACACTTACATCTATCCCCCCGCCGGCTCCATGCGAATCATCGCTGACATCTTCCGCTACTGCGCCGCCAACATGCCCCGCTTCAACTGCATCAGCGTCAGCGGCTATCACATGCAGGAAGCAGGCGCCACCGCCGATATCGAGCTGGCCTACACGCTCGCCGATGGCCTCGAATATCTGCGCACCGGCGTCAAAGCCGGCCTCGACGTCGACGACTTTGCCCCCCGCATCTCCTTCTTCTGGGGCATCGGAATGAACCACTTCATGGAGATCGCCAAGATGCGCGCCGCCCGCATGCTCTGGGCCAGGCTCGTCAAAACCTTCAATCCGAAAAATCCCAAGTCGCTCGTACTCCGCACCCACTCGCAAACATCCGGTTGGAGCCTCACCGCGCAAGACCCCTTCAACAACGTCGTCCGCACCTGTGTTGAAGCTCTCGCCGCCGCCTTCGGACACACGCAATCGCTCCACACCAACGCCCTCGATGAAGCCCTCGCCCTGCCCACTGACTTCTCCGCCCGCATCGCCCGCAACACGCAAATCTATCTCCAGGAAGAAACCGGCATCACCCGCATCGTCGATCCCTGGGGTGGCTCTTATTACATCGAACGCCTCACCCACGAGCTCATGCACTCCGCCTGGACCCTGATTGAAGAGGTCGAAGCCCTCGGCGGCATGGCCAAAGCAATCGAGACCGGCGTCCCCAAAATGCGCATTGAAGAGGCCGCGGCGCGCAAGCAGGCCCGCATCGACTCCGGCGCAGACATCATCGTCGGCGTCAATGCCTTCCCATCGCCCGAGGAGCCGCTCATCCCCGTCCTCGACATTGACAACGCCGCCGTCCGTGCCTCGCAAATCAATCGCCTCGTCCAGTTGAAGCGCGAACGCGACAACAACGCCGTCCTCCAGTCCCTCGAGCAACTCACCCAGTGCGCCTCCACCGGCCATGGCAACCTTCTCGACTTCGCTGTAAACTGCGCCCGCAAACGCGCCACTCTCGGCGAAATCTCCTCCGCGCTTGAGAAAATCTGGGGCCGCTACCAGGCCACCACCCGCACCATCGCCGGAGTCTACTCGGCCGCCAGCGCCAACGCCGTCGAGTTCACAAAAGCGCGTCAGATGGTCGCCGACTTTGAGCAGGCTGAAGGCCGCCGACCCCGCATCCTCGTTGCCAAAATGGGCCAGGATGGCCACGACCGCGGCGCCAAAGTCATCGCCACGGCCTTCGCCGATATCGGCTTCGATGTCGACATCGGACCGCTCTTCCAAACCCCGCGCGAGGTCGCCCTCCACGCAGCGGAAAGCGATGTCCACGCCGTCGGCGTCTCCTCGCTCGCTGCCGGCCACAAAACCCTGGTCCCGCAATTGATTTGCGAGTTGCGCAAACTCGGCCGCGATGACATCCTTGTGGTCGTGGGCGGCGTCATCCCGCCCCAGGACTACGAATTCCTCTATCAGGCCGGCGTCGCCGGCATCTACGGGCCAGGTACCGTAATTCCCATCGCCGCGCAAAGAATCATCAAAACCCTGTGCGGCACTCCGGTTGCAGGAGCATCCTGATTGACTCACCCGGTCCGCAGCGCGCTGCATGTCAGGCCCGGCATTCCGGCTCAGGAGCCGCCGCGCGAGTTGCTCGCCAAAATCTCCCCCCGGCGCTCCCTTTCGCCGCAGCAATTCATCGAAGGCATCCTGCAAGGCGATCGCACCATCCTCGCCCAGGCCATCACCCTCATTGAAAGCTCGCGCCCCGCTGACCGCGAACTCGCCGAGCGCATCGTCGAGGCATGCCTCCCCCACAGCGGCAACTCCATCCGCGTCGGCGTCACCGGCGTTCCCGGCGCGGGCAAGAGCTGCTTGATTGAGGCCTTGGGCACACGCCTCATCGCCGAGCTCGGCCAGCGCGTCGCCGTCCTCGCCATCGATCCCAGCAGCCAGATCTCCGGCGGCAGCATCCTCGGCGACAAAACCCGCATGACCACCCTCGCCTCCAGCCCCATGGCCTTCATCCGTCCCTCCCCGTCACGCGGTTCGCTCGGCGGCGTGGCGCAGCGCACCCGCGAAGCCATGCTCCTCTGCGAGGCGGCTGGCTACCACAACATCCTCGTTGAAACCGTCGGCGTTGGCCAGTCTGAAACCGCCGTCCACAACATGGTCGATTGTTTTCTGCTCATCATGCTCGCCGGCGCTGGCGACGAGCTCCAGGGCATCAAGCGCGGCATCATGGAGTTGGCTGACCTCGTCGTTATCAACAAAGCCGACGGCGCCAATCTCGTCCCCGCTGAAAGAGCGCGCACTGAAGCGCAGAACGCGCTCCACTATCTCCCCGCATCCCCATCCGGTTGGATTCCGCGTGCCCTCGCCTGCTCCGCGCAAACCCGCAGCGGCATCGTCGAGCTCTGGAGCGCCGTCCTCGAGCACACTGAGTTGACCAAAGCAAATGGGTGGTTCACCCTCGCGCGTCGCGGCCAAACCCGCCGCTGGATGCACGAAATTATCCAGGAAGGCCTGCGTCTGCGCTTCGAATCGAATCCATCTATCCGCCAGCGCATGGCGACACTCGAGCAGGATGTGCTTGAAGGACGCACCACATCCTTCCGAGCCGCCCGCACACTCCTCGAAATGTACGCCGACCCGCCGCGGATAGACACCCACTAGAGCATCTCTCCAATTGGTATCGAGCTAATCCTGCTGACGATAGCGGTCGCCAAAACCAGCAAGAACTTGTAGCGCCGGCCTCCCGGCCCACGCTCACTCTAAACCGATTGGTGAGATGCTCTAAGCCTTCTCAACCACCTTCATCACAAAGCACGTCACCGTCTTGTCGCTCGCCACCAGCATCTGGTGCGCCACCCCCGCCGGCACATGCGCCACATCCCCCGCCCGCAACTCCTGCCGCGTCCCGCCCTCCACTGCGTCGCCGCGCGTCTCTCCCGGTCCAATCGCCCTCGCTCCAGCCACCGTCCCTCCAGTCACCAGCGTGGCGTGCCCGTCCAGAACATAAAACAGATCGGCGTGGTGTTCATGCACCTCTGCCTCACCATCCCGGCTGCGAAATGAAAGCATCGTGAAGTGTTGCGCATACTCCTTCAGCATCTCGCTCGCCGACCCGTCTCCATGCTTCGCCACCTTGCGCAGATAGGCCCCGCGCTCCAGCAGCACAGCCGGCGAATAATGATCCACTGGATTCGTGTGCACCGCGCCCGGCGCCGGCGCCTCAGGGTCGATCCTCTTCAAAATCTCCGCCGCTAACTCATCCATCGCTTCCTCCACGTTTCAGCATAAACTGCCGGCTCTGCGGTCATTCCAATCCAGCCACCGCCCGCGCCCTCTTGAAGACTTCAAGAAACATCGGCCGCGTCAGCTTTCCTGTGTTCGTGTTTTGCAGCGACGGATGATAGCTCGCAATCGCCCGGAGCCCGCTCGGCAACTCGAACTCCGCGTCGTGCCCAAACGCGAACCCTGCCCGCCCCGTCAACTGACCCGTCCGCCGCGCCCAACCCAGCAGGCCATCAAACGCAATGCGCCCCAGGCAAACCACCACTCGTAATTCCGCCAGCAGACTCATCTCCTCATCAAGCCACGATGCACACGTCCGCAACTCCTCAGGGCTAGGCTTGTTGCCCGGCGGTGCGCAACGAACCACCGCGCTGATCCAAAGGTCCGTCAGCTTCATCCCGTCGTCGCGCCGCTCTGCCTTCGCCTGCGAAGCAAACCCCGCCGCATGCAACACCGGATACAAAAACTCCCCCGAGCCGTCGCCCGTGAACGGCCGCCCCGTCCGGTTCGATCCATGCGCTCCCGGAGCCAGCCCCAGCACCAGCACACGTGCCCTCTCGTCGCCAAACGATGGCACCGGCTTGCCCCAGTACTCCGAATCGGCATACGCGCGCCGTCGTGTGCGCGCAACCTCCGCGCAATAGCTGCGCAGTCGCGTGCAGCGCTCGCACGCGGCGATGCCGGCATTCAGAATCTGCAGCGGTGAAGTGCTCTTCGTCATGAGTAGATTCTAGGTCCTCGAACTCCGCGACTCCTGTTCAGCAAGCTTGCATTGCCACAAAGCCCCACCGCTTCAGCCGCCGCGAAAAAATCGTTCGCCCCAAACGCATAAAGGGCGTCCGCATCCATCGCAGACGCCCTTGATTCCCTTGTCAGCAAGGCTTGCAGCGGTTCCCGAATTGGTGTAAACCGAAGCCGTCACTGTCGAGTGGCATTTTCCTCAAGAAAATGCCACCTTCCGCTGCATCGAAGAGGCCACGTGAATTCGGGAACCGCTCTGATATGGAGTGACCCTGTCAACCCCTGCGCATCTGTTGGGTTGTATTTGTTGTTGCCGTTGCTTTTGCCGTCGATCGAAGGCAGGGCCAGCAGCAGCCGGGGCAGGTTTGAGCGACGGTTGATCAGTCTGATATTCGCGGGTCGAAACCGCATAATCTTGATCCGCCGGGAGCTGCCTCGGACTAGTGGCGCGAGTCCGGCTGAGCCTGTCGCATAGAGCGGTCGAGGATTCTCCTTCGTGCGTGCTCCGGCTGATATGGAGTGACCCTGTCAACCCCTGCGCATCTGTTGGGTTGTATTTGTCGTTGCCGTTGCTTTTGCCGTCGATCGAAGGCAGGGCCAGCAGCAGCCGGGGCAGGTTTGAGCGACGATTGATCAGTCTGATATTCGCGGGTCGAAACCGCATAATCTTGATCCGTCGGGAGCTGCCTCTGACTAGGGTCGCGAGTCCGGCTGAGCCTGTCGCATAGAGCGGTCGAGGATTCTCCTTCGTGCGTGCTCCGGCTGCGGCTGGCTCTGCCTTCGAATTGGGTGGCGTTGTTCATGGGTTAGGCCGTTTTTGCTTTTTCATTCCTTGGAAAGTTTTTGCTTTTGCTGTTGCTTTTCGTCAGGCCGCCATCCGTTCGCTGGCTGCCGCCTCCGCCGTGATTCCGATGGCCCAGACGAAGCCCAGCAGTTCGCGCCCCACGGCGGTGATGATCTTGCGCTGGTCTTTGCCTGCCGCCGCCAGTCTGGAGTAACGCTTATGTAATCGTTGTTGCGCCTTCCAGGCGATCTCCTTGATCTCCTCCGGCACGCCCTCTTGTCGCTTGCGCAACGCCGGACCGACGCCTGGCCGAAGCCGGTAGCTCCAGGCTGCTTCGACGGCGATGCGTCTCAGATGCGCGTTGCCGGTCTTGGTGATCGAACCGCGCTTCATCCGCTTGCCGCTGGAGTCCTCGCTGGGCACCGCCCCGCTGTAGCCCATCAGTTGCCGGGCGCCCTTGAAGCGCGTGATGTTGCCCAACTCCGCCGCAATGGTTACCGCCGAGATCTGTGCGATGCCGCGCAAGGCCTGCAAGCCCCTGACCACTTCCTGGACCGCGGGTGCGGCCAGTTTTACGGCTTCCACGATTGCCTGCTCCAACCGCACCACCCGTTCGCCCATGTGCTCGACTTCGTGCAAATAATCCAGCCGGGTCGACTCCTGCGCCACCTGCGGGAAGCGCAGTTGCCGCACCCAAGCCATGTAGGCCAGCGTCCACGCCTTCACGCCTGCGGCGGGCCGTTGGCCGGTGCGCAGCAGAAACTTGCTCAAACGGTGACGCGCCCGCAACTGATCCTGCTTGGCCGACTCGCGGGCGCGAACCAGATCGCGCAAGGCTTCGGACCCCGCGTCGGGAACCCACACCGGAGTCAGATCCCCAGACCGATAACTGCGCGCCAACCGTTCCGCATCCCGCCGATCGGTCTTCACCCGGTCGCCGGCCTTGACCGGAGCCAGCGTCGGCGCAATAACCTCGCATGGAACGCCAAGTTCCGCCAACTGCCAGTACAGCACGTAGCCCGTCGGACCGGCCTCATAGCAGGCCTTCACCTGCTCGACTGGACCCAGCTTCTTCACCATCTTGCGGATCGAATCGGCGTGGTTGGCGATCGTTCCCAGGCTGCGCACCTCGCCATCCGGCTCGGCTATCGCGACGGCTATCGTTTGGGCATGGACATCCAGCCCCAAAAATCGTACCTTTTCCTTCATGACCGGTTCGTCTCCGCGTGTGGCTCTGAACTCTGACTCTTGCTCGAATCACAGCCGAACCCAAGACCAGCGCATTGGACCGGTCACTCCATGATGACTAGGGTTGAAATGCGTACCGTCGGAGTTGCTCCTGCCGCGACCAGTATTTGGCCATGGCTTTTGCGCAGTTAACCTGCCGCTGAATGCCTTCCACTGCATCTGTGGGAGACAAGTCTCGAACTTGCCGCTTCAGGCATCGCCGTCAGCCGGCCGAGGCCTTATCCCACTGCATCCGGACCTGGTCCAGCAGGTCGGCCGCGCCGCTGTGGTTGATGTCCATCTCCAGAACTTCAAGCAGCAGCGCTTCCGCCTCGCTGGTGCGTCCCAGGCCCACAAGCGCCTGCGCCCGCAGAAAGCGGGCCTGCATCCTGTTGCGCTGCGCCAGGTCTTCGTTCAACAGCAACATGGCAGGCAGGGAGGTGGCAAAATAGTCGATCGCCGGCCGGGCCGCCTCAAGCTGAATCGAATATTCGTAGATGCTGTTAAAGATGCCGGCAGCTTCTCTCTCCTCGCCCAGGCGCTGGTGTGCCAACGCGCTCCAGTAAGTCATCTCGGAGACACTGCGCACCGCCATCTGTTGAAAATCGCCCTTTTGCGACGCGGCGCGCCTCCACCAGACGCGCGCCTGGTCTTTGTCGCCTAGCTTCTCGCAGGCCACTCCCTGCCAGTAATAGATGTCGTTCTGGTTGGCAAGCAGGTGTTTGGCTTCACCAAGGGTCTCTGGAACTTTGAGGGCCGCATGAAACTCGGCTTGCGCGGCCTTCGCGTCGCCCTTCTCCAGTGCGCGCCGGCCAAGCAGAAGGCGGGCACGGACGTACTGGCCTACCACCAGGCCCTCGCCTCCCTCCCAGGGCTGGAACTTGCGATGAAGCATCAGATCGAGCGCTTGCGAAGCCTGCCCCATTTGATTTCTGAGCGTGGCGACCTCAACGGAGAGGTCATCTCGAAGGCTAATGAGTGAGGGATGCCGGAGCAACTCAGTGAGCCGGCTCTGCGGTGTCTTGCTGATTCGCTTCCAAAGATGATCCCGCTCATAGAGCACGCGCCCGTCGTTGGGATTAGCCTGGAATGCGCGATCGAAGGCAGCCAGGGCAGCATCCTTCTCGCCACGGACGTTGAAGTAGGCAATCCCGAGGTTTCGCCATGCGGTTGGCAAACCCGGCGACAGCTTCACGGCTTTTTCCCACGCGGCAATCGCCTCCTCGTGACGCCGGAAGTCGCAGAGAATATTTCCCAGCAGATAGAAGAGCGATCCCATCGCTGAGTGCAGTGCGGTCATCCGCTCGAGAAGCAGCAGCTCTTCCAGCCTGCCCGGAAAGCAGTAATCCAGCGGCGCATTCAGAGCGGCGGAGCGAGTGGCTGCCGCGGCTGGCGATCCAAGCCTGGTCTCAATCGAATAGAGAACCAGAAGGATGATCGGCGCCGACCCATCGCGCGCCTCCAGATCCGCTGTCCGCAAAACCTCCTCGGCTTCGTTGTCCAATCCGGCGCGCAGCATGTCGAATGCGAGGTCGAGGCGCTGCTGGCCGTTTGCCGGCGCAATCCCCAGCCGCCAGCGGGCCGCAATGTCCATCGGATCCATGGCCAACGTTTCCCTGGCCGCGGATTCCGCACCGGGGCGATCGCCCAGCCTGTCGAGAATCGAGCACAGCAGAGCCCGCGCCGTGAGGTTATCGGCGTCTGCTCGCAGGCTGCGCCTTACATGGTCCAGGGCTGTCTCCCAGTGCTGGCTTTTTGCATCGATCTCCGCCAATGCAAAATACGCGGCGCCGCGCCATGCCGCATTCCAGGTTGCCTTGTAGAACGCGTCGTATGCCTCTTTGTCTTTTTGCTGATAGCGCCGGGCGAGGCCCAGGTTATAGAAGGGCTCGCCATCGCGAGGATTGGGGTTCAGGCTGGTAATCCGCGCAATCGCGGCTTCAAAATGCTCTGCCGCGCGCGCCAGTTCGCCCCGCCGCAAACGCCACAAGCCGAGGGCATTGTGGGTGCGGCTATCGCCCGCATCCCGCTTCAGCGCCTCTTCCCAATACTTCTCCGGCTGCCTTGTTGCATGGTGGTACTGATTCAGGTGAACTCCGGTTAAGTAGAGTTCCTCGACCGATGCAATCTGCTCGGGTGCGGCCGGTTCACGCGCCACCGATGGCGCTTTGGCGGGCACGATCGTCGCCGGATTGTATTCGATGAGAGTACGCCCGCCCGCTTCAACAACAACAGAGAGCGCTTCCCTCTTTGTCTCCGCCGGCAGCTCGGCGGTCAGCACCAGGGGATCGGCAACCGTGACGCTTCGCGTCCAGCGGCCAATCTCGGTTGCGCCGTTCATCAGGCGAACAGTCACATCCCCGGTTGGCCCGGTCACATAGAGCCCGATGCGCGCCGCGCCATCCTTTACCTCAAGACTGAGCGCCGCTTCAGTGTTTGCCGCCTGCGGCACGCCAATGCGATGGATCGGATACCAACTCTGCGTAAACTGCCTTGTCTCCCAAGGCGCCAGATAGGAAAAGTCAGGCTGGTTATCTGTGTAAACGCCGGCCATCAATTCGATATACGGTCCGTCGTCGTCGGTGAGGTTGCGGTCCCATGCGTAGCCAAATTCGTGATTCCCCCAAGTCCACTGCTTCTTGCCCGGAGAGATATGGTGGCTCGCCACGTGAACCACTCCCGCCTCGGCCCGGTGATCGTATCCGCCAAAAAAGTCCTGTTCCGTGCTGGCGATCATGTAGCTGGTCGGCACCGGAATATTCGCATACCAACTCAGGTCGTTGGGCGCATATGAGCCATCCGGCACAAACATGCCGGGCCGCTCGTCGGCCGGAACACCAGTCCGCGCCCGTTCCCCGTAGTCCACTCCGTAGTAGTGTCCGTCGCTCAGGGGAAAAGTGGTGACAGCTCTCTTGGCGTGGTCGGCGACGAAGCGGACATCGGTGGGAAAGAACGACTGGTACTGTTCGTGGACACGCGCGGCCACGTTGGCCCACCAGAGAAAGGTCTGCGTGAACTGGGTGCGATTGAAGAGGCGCACCCGGAGGTCCAGCACGGCTCGCCCCGGGTGCAGGCAGATGCCGTGCATGCCCTTCATGCGCAGCATGGGGTCGTGATCGCTGCACCAGACCGTCATCGAGCCGTCCTGCCCCGTCTCGATCTCGGTCTCGACTGGCATGAACGTTGCCGGCCGGTGGTGCTGTGGCCAGTTGAATTCCACCCCGCCTGAGATCCATGGGCCGGCAAGTCCCACTAGCGCAGGCTTGATCACATTCTGGCGGTAGAAAAAGTCATACCCCGTCGTCTTGTCGTACCCGATATGAATCCGCCCGCCGATCTCCGGCAGGATCATCAGCCGCAGAAACTCATTCTCGATGTGAATCGCTTTCCAGCTCTTCTTTTCCGGTTCGGTCGCAATGCGATCGATGAACGGCAGCGGGTAGACGACGCCGCTGCTTCCCTGGTAAACCCTCTTCTCAAGGAACATGGGATTCAGATCCGGCTTTCCCGGCTCATAGGTCAGAATTTCCACATCCGCAGCCCAGGCTTTCACCGGACCGGCTAACTCCGGCGGCGCGGGCGGAAGCTGAAGACGAAAGGCCAGCTTGCGGCCACTTCCAGAATCCTGGCTATTTTCCATCAGAGGGGCTCCTCCCGAATCTACGGTAACGTACCCGTGATATGATCTTCGTGAATCGACCCACTGGGCGTCAACTGTCCAGATGCACGAACAATGCCCTTTCCCGGCTCGTACTCCCGCAAACGTACAGTTTGCATCCGTAGAAACTGCATTGAACATCTATACTAATCTCCACAAATGAACGACGAGCCATCCACATTCGCGGGCATCAAAGAGATTGCCAGGGCTCTCGGCATCTCCATTGGAACTGTCGACCGGGCCTTGCATGCCCGGCCCGGCGTCAGCAAAACCACCCGTGAGCGTGTCCTCAAGATGGCGGACAAGCTCAATTACCGCCCCAACGTGGCCGCAAGAAATCTCAAGTTGAACCGCCGGATTCGCGTGGGTGTCTTTCTTCCTGAAGAAATTGCCCTCTTCTTTGACCGCATCCGGGATGGAATTCGCGCCGGTCGCGATGCCGGCGCTGGAATTGGCGTGGACGTCGTCTTCCACTCCTATCCGCGCCTGGGTGAGGGGGAGTTGGAAGCCATCGAGACCGCCGACTGGCAGAAGTTCGACGGCATCATCATGGCGCCGGGCAATCCGGCGCTGCTTGGGCCCATCCTCGGAAAACTCGAAGCCAAAAGCATTCCCGTGGTCTTTGTTGCCACCGATGCCGCCCGTTTGCCTCGCCTCGCCTCCATCACAAGCGATGAGACCGTCAGTGGCGGCATCGCCGCCGACCTGCTGGGGCGCATCGTCTCTTCGCCCGCGCAGGTTGCCACCATTACCGGCGATCTCCATATTCAAGGTCACGCCGAAAAACTGAGGGGATTTGCCGCTTCTTTGGCCACACTCGCCCCCCATCTGTCTTTGCTGCCGGCCATCGAATCCCACGAGTTGCCGGCAGACGCCTACCGGGCGGCGTTGGATCTGTTCAGAATGCATCCCGATCTCGGCGGCTTGTACATCAGCACCGCCAACAGCCTTCCCGTGCTCCGCGCCATGGAGGAGAGCGGATGTTTGGGCAAAGTGCAGGTGATCACGACCGATCTCTTCCCCGAACTTCTGCCTTTTATCGAGGATGGCAAGGTGTTGGCGTCTTTGTACCAGCGGCCGTTTGCCCAGGGAAAGACCGCTTTCGAAATGCTCACCCGCTACCTCACCGCACAGGTTGTCCCCAAAAAGTTGACCCGCCTGACCCCACACATCGTGCTCAGAAGCAACTTGAGCATGTTCATCGAACTGCTTCAAAGCGACGATTCAAGCGCTCTGCTCAACTAGGGCGGTTCCCGAATTCACGTGGCCTCTTCGATGCAGCGGAAGGTGGCGGCTTCGGTTTACACCAATTCGGGAACCGCTGTAGCCTCGCCTTCCTTCAGGCAAGCCGAATGCGCGCTCCTTCAAAGACAAATGTATTGACAAATACGGCGGTGAGTGACTAGATTCTCCCTGTTAGCGTTAACGTACCCGCACTGGCCGCTAACCGGCCTCCGGACGCCCCGGACATTCGTCGATCCCATGCGCTCCCTGGGTGCGGGCGGAATGCAGGTTCAGCGCAACGGGTAGAATTCAGACGAGTTTGAAGCCGGCAAGATAACGCATCCAGGAGGAGCCAAGTGGAACTACAAGGAAAGCCTGATTTCGAGCAGGCCATGCAGCGCATCGAGGCCTGGTTCAACCACGAGCCCCTGGATCGGCCTCCGGTGCGCTTTTCAATGCACAATGCCGAGTTTTCCAGCGAACACGCGCCGGACAACAGCCGTTGGCCCAACTTGAAAGCCCGCTGGTTCGACGCCGAGTTTCAAGTCGACTCCTTCCTCGAATCCATTGCGGGGCGCAGGTTCCACGGCGAGACCTTCCCGGTCTTCAGTCCCAACCTCGGCCCTAACGTCTACGCCGCCTTCTACGGCGCAGAATTGGATTACGCCGAGGTGACCTCCTGGGTTATCCATTGCATCCACGAGTGGGACGACATCCAGCGCCTAAAGTTTGACCGCAACAACGAGTACTACCGCGGCATTGAAGAACTCACCCGCGTCGCCCTGCAAAAGTGCGCCGGCAAGTTCATGGTCGGCTACACTGACCTGCATGGCAGCCTGGACTGCGTGGCCGACTGGCGCGGCCAGCAACCCCTTTGTCTCGATCTCACCGATGCGCCCGACAAAGTTCACCAGATGCTCGACATTGCGGATAAGGACTTTCTGCCCCTGTTCGACCATTACGACGAGGTGCTCAAGGCTCACGGCCAGTTCTCCGTCAACTGGATGGATATTCCATCGCGCGGCAAGATGCACGTTCCCAGTTGCGACTTCACCTCCATGATCTCCCCCAGGGCCTTCAGCGAGTTCTATCTGCCCTCTCTCCTGGCCGAAGTTGGCCACATGACCCACAACATCTTCCACCTTGACGGCAAAGGACTCCTGCGTCACCTGGACAAGATCCTGGCCATCCCTGAGATCAACGCCATCCAGTGGGTCCAGGGCGTCGGTGACGATCTCCCCATCCTGCAATGGATACCGGTGATCAAGAAGATTCAGGCCGCGGGCAAGGGCGTAGTGGTGGACCTGCAATTGGATGAGTTGGAGCCGTTCATCGCCGAGACCAAACCGGACGGCCTCTTCCTTTGCATTCCCGCCGAGGAGAAAGACCAGCCCGACATTCTCAAGCGCCTTGAGCGATGGTGAGCGAATATATCTCCGGCAATGCCGCTAAACCCCGTCGCAGGAGGATGGACCGGATGGACTACAACAGCAAGCAGCAACTCATTTGCAACGTCTACGATTCATTCAAATCTTCCTGGTCAGTCTCGCGGCGCGCGTTTATCGGGATGCTGGGCGCCACCGGCGTGCTCTTCGCCCAGGAGCGCACCGCTCCTCTCGCAAAAGATGTTACCGGCTTTGTGAACGACAATAATCCGGTCGATCTGGCGCCCCGGCTCTCACCCCCTCCGGAATCCGTTGCCACCGTGGCCCAGCCGCGCCTCGATCTCAATGGAACATGGCTCTTCAACCCGGAGCCTTCGCCCGAATTCTGGAAGGGCACTTCCGACGCAGGCTGGTCCAACATCAAAGTTCCCTGCGAGTGGGCGATGCAGGGGTTCACCGTCAAGCCGCGCCAGGCCGCAGGATACCGTTTGCGCTTTCAGGCGCCTGCCGATTGGGCCGGGCATCGGGTCAAGCTTCGCTTCGACGCCGTCTACAGCAAAGCCGAAGTGTGGATGAACGGAACTCCCGTCGGTTCGCACATGGGCGCGTTTACGCCCTTCGAACTCGACGTAACCAAAGCTATTCTTCCTGGAAAAGAAAACCTGCTTGCCCTGGCCGTCACCAGCGACACGCTGTCTGACGCCTTAACCGTGGGCCTTGAAATGGTTGGCCACCCGATGGGCGGAATCATCCGCAAGGCATCCATCTTCGTGCTTCCGCCGGTCAACATCTCCTCGCTCCATGTGACTACGGCCTTCGACCCTGAGTACCGGAACGCCACCATGCGCGTGTCCATCGACGTTGTCAACGAACTTCCCGGGGAAGAACACGTGCCCGGGACGCCCTGGGGAAAGATCGCCTTAGTCAAGGGTTGTGAACTTTCGCTCTCGCTGCGCGAGTACGGGTCATCCGGGGCGACGGTCGAGCTCATCCCGGCCACATTCAAACTGCCGGCCATCGCCCCTGCACAGGTTCTTTCTCAGGAGATCGAGATCCCCATCAAAGCCCCCAAGAAGTGGGACGCCGAACATCCAAACTTGTACCTCCTCACCTGTCAGTTGAAAACGGGAGACCGCACCTACACAACGGAGCGGCGTTTCGGCTTCCGCCAGGTCGAGGTCAAGGGGAATCAGGTTTTTCTCAATGGCCAGCCGATCCGGCTCCGCGGCATTTCGCGCCAGGACACCGACCCGCTCACCGGCAGAACTGTCTCGCTCGAAACCCACAAGCAGGACATCGAATTCCTGCAATATGCGAATTGCAACAACACCTACACCTGCGCCTTCCTTCCCGACGAGGAATCGCTCAACCTCTGCGACGAGACTGGAATCTACGTGATGGATGAGCCGGGAACCTGCTGGCTCCCCGGGCGCAGCGGCTTCAATGGATATGACGACCCAAAGGCCGTCCAATACCTCTTGCAGCCGATGCTCGAAATGATTGAGCGCGACCGCAGCCACCCTAGCGTCATCACCTGGATGCTTGTGGACGAATCCAGGGTTGGGAAGGACTTTCTCGAGGTGCTGAAGATGACGCGAGCGATCGATCCGTCCCGCCCCGTTCACGTCGCTTACGACCCTGGAAGCGGTGCCGAATTGGAAGGACTCGAGCCTGTGCCGTCTCCCTACGACCTGGCGAGTTGGCACTACCCCAACAAACTCCAGTTCGAGCACGCAGCCCAATCCAGCCGCCCCGTCGTCTTTGATCAGTCGGTCGGTGGCTACCTTGGCAATGCTCCCGAAATGATGTGCGACCCGGGCCTGCGCGACGACTTCGGGCGCGAGTACGCAGTCTTTTGGGAAAAGCTGTGGGAGACAAGGTCCATCTTCGGAGGACAGGCCTTCAACCTCAACGATGACCAGTACATCCATCCCTCCGGCCAGGTGAGCGGAAACGGCGATTGGGGATTCGTCGATCCCTGGCGCCGCGCCAAGCCGGACCTGTTTCACATCCGAAAAGCACACTCGCCCGTCAAGGCCGCCGACGCGCCGCTTCCGCTGCCCGCTGCCGGCCAGCCATTGCAAATCCCAATCGAAAACCGCTATGACTTCGCCAATCTCAATGAGATCCGCATCGAGTGGTCGCTCGGCGATGAGTCCGGTACTGTCCAGGCGGATGTCCCCGCGCACGGAAAAGGAACAATCTCCATTCTCCCCAAGGCCAGCGACCTGAACGGTAAAACGCTCTCCCTGAATTTCCTCCGCAACGGCCGCCTCGTGGATGCTTACAAGTTGCCCATTGGCAACCCGGCTGAACCGGCTATCGCCAAAAAGAAAACGGGTAGCAAAAAAGTGGAACTTGCGCTGACGGAAGGCACGATCACGGTAAAGGGCCAGGGATTCGAGTGGCTCATCAGCCGCCAGACCGGACAGATCGTCAAGGCAACGCGAAAGGGCAAGCCCGTGCTGGTCGGCGGACCGGTGCTGATGGTGCTGCCGACCATGGATTTCCCAATGACGCCCGGCTTCCCTGATCCGCGCCCTCAATCATTCGATGTCCTCAACACGCTGTGCAGTGAATGGAAGGCCACCTCGGTGTCGGCCTCGCAAAGTGCCGGCGCGGTCGAGATTGTTGTCGCGGGGCAATACAAGGAAGCCGCCGGAAGTTACTCGATTCGCATCGACGCCGATGGTGAGGCGGCGATCAGTTATCGTTTCACATACAGGGCAGCCGAGAAAATCGCAGCGCGCCAGATTGGCATGGTGTTTTATGCGCCAAGGCCGTGCGATACGCTCACATGGAAACGCAAAGCCCAATGGTCCGTTTATCCCGAAGACCACGTTGGTCGGCCCGAAGGAACGGCAAGAGCGCTGCCCGATCCAAGCCTGGTGGCCAAGGCCGGCAGTTGGATGGAGGTAGCCTACCGTGAGAAACCAACCTGGCCCTGGTTCATGGACGCCAACGCGCTCGGCACGAGGGACTTTCGCGCGACCCGCCGAAACATTGTGCGCGCTTCGCTCAAAGATTCTTCGGGCAACGGGATTACGGTCCTCTCCGATGGCACGCAACATACCCGGTCATTCCTCGATGACAACCAGGTTGGCTTGCTGGTTGCCTGCTACAGCGGCCCGGCATTGAACACCTCATGGCTGCACGGACTCTGGGAGATCTCCGGCATCGAGCCTATGCCCTTGCAGGCAGGCGCAGAACTCAAAGATGTGGTGCGCCTTTCGCTCACGGGCGTGTAGTGCCGCGTGCATTGCGGTGTCGGAGTTATAAAGAACCTATGCAGGAGGTCAAAGCGTTTATGAGCAGCAACTCGAATGTCCTTTCCAATCCCCCCTTCCAGCGCGATTACAGTCTGACCGGCACGAACTCAACTCTGGCCGTCGAGAATGGCCTTGCCGAAGCCGATTGGTACCAGTGCGCTGTCCCGCGAGAGACCATGCGCCAGTTGCTCGAGCGCCGCAACGGGCCTGCGGTCCGCGACACGCTCCTGTGGTTCGCGCTGCTTCTTGCCAGCGCCTACGCCACATGGTTCCTGTGGCCCACCGCCTGGGCCATCCTGCCCTACGCCCTCTACGCCATCTTTTACGCCACCATGTCCGACTCGCGCTGGCACGAGTCCGTGCATGGCACCGCGTTTAAAACCGATTGGATGAACAATGCTCTCTACGAGATTGCGTCGTTCATGATCCTGCGCGAGGCCACCGTCTGGCGCTGGAGCCACAACCGTCACCACAGCGACACCATCGTGGTGGGCCGCGACCCTGAGATTGCCGTGCCCCGCCCGCCCAACCTTAAAAACATCATCCTCAGTTTCTTCGCCCTCGTCGTCTATCCCAGGTACTTCAAGCGGATCCTGCTTCACACCCTGGGACGAATGGCCGACGATGAAAAGACCTACGTCCCCGCCTCTGAGTTCCATAAGGTTTATCTCCGTGCGCGCATCTATATCGCAATCTATGCCGGCGTAATCGCTCTCTCCATCTATACCCGCAGCATCCTTCCCTTGCTGCTGGTCGGCCTGCCCAATCTCTTCGGCACCTGGCTGACTGCCACTTACGGATACACTCAGCACGCCGGCCTGGCCGAGAATGTCCTCGACCACCGCCTCAACTGCCGCACCGTTTACATGAATGCGATTCACCGCTACTTCTACTGGAACATGGGCTACCACGTGGAGCATCACATGTTCCCGCTGGTGCCCTACCACGCGCTTCCCAGGCTCCACGCTGCTGTTAAAGACGATTGCCCGCCACCCTACCCAGGCCTCATTGCCGCATGGCGCGAGATTGTCCCGGCGCTCCTCAGGCAGGTCAAAGATCCTGCGTATTACGTCAAGCGGCCTCTGCCGGAGCCAAAGCCTCGCGTGGCCGAGCGGCCTTGCATCCAATGCGGCGACGCGGACCCGGAAGGCTGGGTCCAGGTTTGTCCCGCCGCGCAACTGGGCCACGCAGACGCGCTCCGCTTCGATCACGGCCAAAAGACCTACGCGCTTTACCGCGACGAACAAAACAAGCTCTACGCCACCGACGGAGTCTGCACCCACGGCAACACCCACCTCGCTGACGGCCTCATTGTCGGCAGTATGATTGAGTGCGCAAAACATAACGGGCGCTTCAACCTGATTGACGGTTCGCCGGCGCGCGCCCCCATCTGCCAGGGGCTTGCCACCTATCCAGTCGAGCTGCGCGGGGAGCAAATCCACGTCAACATTCTCCACGCCGGCGGAGTGGGCGCCCGCGCGCAACAGGCCTGCCGGCTCCGCGTGGTCAGCAACCGCAGCGTGGCCACATTCATCAAGGAACTGGTGCTTGAGCCGCTGGATTCATCCGAAACAATCGCCTTTGTCCCGGGCGATTACCTGCAATTCGACATCCCCGCCTACGAGACCATCCGCTTCCGCGACTTCGACATTCCCGAACCTTTCGCCACCGTCTGGCAGAATCAGCATGTCTTCGATCTGGTCGCCTCCAATCCAGCCGGCGGCCGCCGCAACAACTACTCCCTGGCCAGCAACCTGCTTACAGAGAAGGCATTGCGCTTCAATGTACGCATTGCCACACCGCCGCCGGGCCAGGATTGCGCGCCCGGAGTTGGCTCCAGCTACGTCTTTAGCCTCAAGCCCGGCGACACGGTCTCTACCATTGGACCTTTTGGGGACTTTCACATCAAGCCCACCAAACGCGAAATGGTTTACATCGGTGGCGGCGCAGGCATGGCGCCCTTGCGCGCTCACCTCTCTCACCTGTTGGAAAGCGAAGGCACTGCCCGCAAGATCAGTTACTGGTATGGGGCACGCTCGCGGCAGGAGATCTTCTACGAAGACTATTTTGAGAATCTGGCCAGGCAGCACCACAACTTTACCTTCCACCTGGCTCTTTCTTCGCCGCAACCGGGGGACAACTGGACCGGCCACACCGGGCTCATTCATGAAGTCGTGCTCGAGCAATACCTGCGCCAGCACCCCCATCCTGAGTCTGTCGAGTTCTACCTCTGCGGCCCGCCGCTGATGATCAAGGCATGCACCCGGATGCTCGCGGCCTTGCAGGTCCCCACGCACCAGATCGCATACGACGAGTTCTAAAGGAATTCTTCGGCCACTTGAAACGAGACATTGCGAGCAAAGGAGTGATGCACATGGCTGATTCAAAAAGCGGAATTGCAAGCCGCGAGCGGGTGATTGCCACGCTCAATCACAAGCAGCCGGATCGGGTCCCGGTCGACTTTGGCGGAACATCCACATCCGGCGTGCATGTTAGCTGTGTTGCCGCCTTGCGCGATCATTACGGGCTGGAGAAGCTTCCCGTTCGCGTGCATGAGCCCTTCCAGATGCTGGGCATGGTCGATGAAGACCTTCAGGATGCCATGGGTCTCGACGTGGTCGGCACCTATCCGCGAAACACCATGTTTGGCTTCCCGCAGGATGAATGGAAGAGCTGGTGGTTGAACGGTCTTGAGGTATTAGTTGCTAAAGACTTCAACACCACGGTCGATGTCGATGGCAGCACGTTGATTTACCCCGAAGGCGACACCACCGTACCGCCCAGCGCGCGCATGCCCAGCGGCGGCTACTTCTTCGACAGCATCATCCGCCAGGAGCCGTTCGATGAGGAGAAGCTGAATCCAGAAGACAATGTGGAGGAGTTCGGCCCCATCCAGCAAGCCGATCTCGATTACATCGCTGGATCGGTGAAGGCGGCAGCGACGACGGGCCGCGCCGTCATTGGCAGCTTTGGCGGAACCGGCTTTGGCGATATTGCCCTGGTTCCGGCGCCCTTCCTCAAGCATCCC
>Ga0302320_10003196_pt1 | contig 38250 bp, 39 predicted proteins | sample Bog_T0_3_FD_202130 | JGI IMG/M metagenome (GOLD analysis project Ga0302320, IMG submission 202130) | Peat permafrost microbial communities from Stordalen Mire near Abisko, Sweden - Bog_T0_3 | ecosystem: Environmental > Terrestrial > Soil > Wetlands > Peat | place: Sweden: Abisko, Stordalen Mire... | reverse complement strand
GTGGGCGCCGAGGTCCCGATCCTGGCCCAGAGTCCGGCCGATTGGCAGGCAGCGGCAGTGACCGCGGCCGGACAGCTGGACAACCCGGCGCTCGTGAACCAGGTCCCCTTCAGGGAGCAGCCGCATGAGCCTGCCGCACGCGGCCAAGCCATGGCTTCACCTTCAGTCCCGCCCGGCGGCAACCTGCCGGCCGTAGCGCCCGCCGACCACCTGCCGGGCGTGGCCCCCGCCGACCACGCGAGTCTGGCGGAGATCCAGACACGGCCCCAGACCGGGTCCGCCCAGGTCCCGCTTCTTCCCATTCCGGCGGGGGAGCCGCATGCGAAACCGGCAACCCCTTCGCCGGCCTTCCCGTTGGCCACATCCGAGGACGCTGGCGATCCCGGTACCGGCGGTGGAGAAAAATTTGCCGCAGCTGCCGCCCAGGTACTTTCCGAACCCGGAGTCGGGCAGAAATCATTTGAAAAAAAATCTTTAACGTCTGCGAATCAAGTAGATCCGCACTACCAAGCCCGGGTTGGCATCACCAGTGCTCCGCTCGCCTCTGCCATGCCCACCCAAAACGCCGATCGCTCGTCCCCGGCCGGCCCAGCCGATTTGTTCCGGACCGTGCCTTCGCAGGTCGGCGTGAATGGTCGCATGGCAGGCACCCAACCTGAAGCATCGCCCAACGTCCGCGCGGCCCAGGCGGTCGATGCGGTCGTGGCGCTCGTCGACGCCCAGGCGGGCCGGGCACAGGGCTCCGCATCGGCCGTGAGGCTCAATTTCAATTTCAACGGCGATGATCTTGCGGTGCGGGTGACGGTGAGCAACGGGGTGGTGCACACACAGTTTCGCACCGACTCCCAGGAATTGCGCGACGCCATTGCGACCCAATGGCAGGCGTCTCCATCGGCGTCGGGCAGCTCGCTGAGCTTCCTGCGGCCCTCATTCACAGGAGCGTCCGCAGCGGGGGACTCCGCGCCAGGCACGGATGGCGGTGCGTCCCGGCGCCAGGAATCACCCGAAACCGGGGAACAGGGCAGGGGGTGGACCTTCGCCCGCACTGTGCCCGGTGCCGAGCCGGGAAAGCAGTCCGGCGCCGCCGATCTCGAACCCGCCGCGTCGGCTGGGCACCTCCACGCATTTGCCTGAATCGACCGAATCCACCTTATGCAACTCGACCCCCTGAGCTCAGTCCACCGCGCGGCGTCGACCGCCATGACCACGGGCGTTCCGTCGTCCTCCGGCTCGACCTCGACGACCTCGCAGCAGTCCACGATCAGCATCACCGATTTCATGCAGCTCCTGAGCACCGAGATGGCGAACCAGGATCCGCTCCAGCCGATGGATCCCACACAGACCATGACCCAGCTGGCCCAGTTCACGAACCTGCAGCAGACCAACGCGCTTGCCCAGACCCAGAGCCTGGCCACGGGCAACTCCTACCTTGGCGCGCAGGTCACCGTCTCCAACGGCCAGGGGCAGGCGCCCCTCACCGGCACGGTCACGGCCGTCGACACCTCGGGCGTGGCCTTCGGCACTCCGCCCCAGTTGGTCCTCAACGACGCCACACAGGAGTACCCGTTGAGCGCCGTCACCCTCGTCCAGGTCCCGCCGGCGACGACCTCCGGCACGACGACGCCCACGACCACCGGCCAGTAACCTTTCAAGGACGAATCCCAACCACAACCCAGTTCCCCACCACCATGGCACTCATTGACACACTCGGAACGGGCGTCAGCGCCCTGCAAAGCTTCACCAACGGCCTCGACACCGTGGCCAACGACATCGCGAACATCAACTCAACCGCATTCAAGGGCTCGGCGACGAGCTTTGCCGACACCTTCACGGGCGCAGGCGTTCAGGTGTCGGGTACGACGACCAATTTCTCCCAGGGATCGCTCACGACCACGGGGGTAAACACCAACCTGGGAATTTCCGGGAATGGCTACTTCATCGTCCAGGATCCGGCGACCGGGGCCCAGTATGCGACCCGCGACGGCACCTTCAGCTTCAACAGCTCCGGCAACCTTGTGACGGCGCAGGGTTACGAGGTGATGGGTTTGACGGGAGGCACGTCCTCGGCCGCGCCCTCGACACTTGGCCCGATCAAGCAGGGCACCCCGCCGACGGGCACCGAGCTGCAATCGGTCTCCATTTCAACCTCGGGCAACGTCGTGGAGACCTACTCCAACGGGACCCAGGCCACGACGAACCAGGTCCTGCTCCAGGGCTTCACGAACCCGTCGCAGTTGGTGAGCGCGGGGCAGAACCTCTACTCCAATCTCACCGAGGCCGGGCCGCTCACCGGCACCCTCTCGGCGACCAACGCCCCGGGAAGCTCGGGCCTCGGCACCGTGGAGGCCGGCACCCTCGAGCAGTCGAATGTGGACCTGACCCAGGAGTTTGCCGACATGATCACGATGCAGCGGGCCTTCGAGGCGAATTCGCGGCTCGTGACGGTGTCCGACACGATCCTCCAGGACATCATCAATCTCAAGCAACCCTGAGGAACCTGACCCATGGCCGCAAAGCCAGATGCCAAGGACGCAGCCCCCGCCGGCCCGCCGGCGACCCTCGAGAAGGGGGGGGCGGCGAAGGACAAGGAGGGGACGCAGCCCGCGGCCCCGGCCGCGTCCGGCTCGAGCCCGCTCGCCTGGATCGTGGCCGTCCTCGCCGTCGTGCTTGCCCCGGCCCTGAGCTGGGCCCTTGCCAACTATGTGCTTCTTCCCCAGCTGGAGAAGAAGCTCTCCGCGCCCGTCTCCGCGACGACGGCCCCCGCCGCCGCCGAGAACTCCACTTCCCCCGCCGACGCCAAGGGCCGCCCCGCGCCGCCCACGTATGAGTTCAGCAACGTGGTCGTGAATCTCGCGGGCACGATGGGGACCCGGTACCTGAAGACCTCCTTCGTGGTGACCGGCTCCGATGCGGCGCTGGCGAGCATCTTCGAGGGGGAAAAGGCCCGGCTCACCGACGTGACGCTCAACGTGCTTTCCTCGCTCACGCTCTCCGACCTTGAGGAGCCCGGCTCCAAGAACGTGCTGCGCGAGAAGCTGGTCGCCGCCTACAACCAGACGCTCGGCCGCAAGGTCGCGGACCAGGTCTACTTTTCCGACTTCGTCGTGCAATGACGCGGGCATAGGTCCAACATGGCCGACGACGCATCCAAATCCGCGGGCGATTTTCTCGACCAGGCCGAGATCGACAGGCTGCTGGCCCAGACGGCGGAGCAGCCGGCAGGGAAGCACCTTGTCCTCCAGCCGGGCTCGCGCCGCCAGGGCGCCGACGGGGTCGAGCGCAAGATTGCGCCCTATGACTTCCGCAACCCGGCGTTTCTCTCGGAGATCGAGCTGCGCCACCTTCGCGTCCTGCACGAGGACTTCATCCGCTACCTCAGCGCGCGCCTCGCACTGTTCCTGAGGATGGAATTCGGCATCAAGCTGGGCCAGCTTGCCGCCCTCAACTACGCCAAGTTCACCCTCTCGCTGCAGCGCCCGACGCATATCTGCCTGTTCAAGACCGAGCCCCTGCCCGGGGTCGCCCTGATGGACATCAACCCGCGCCTTGCGCTCACCATCGTCGACCGGCTGCTCGGGGGCCGGGGGCATTCCGTCAAGGCCGAGAGGCACCTCACCGAGATCGAGATCGCGCTCCTCGAGGATGTCATCGTCATCATCGCCGAGGAGTGGTGCGGGCAGTGGCGCCATGAGCAGGAAATGCACCCGCTCATCATCGGGCACGAGAACGACGGCCGCTTTCTCCAGACCTCCCCCAAGGACGCGATCATGCTCGTCGTGTCCCTGGACGTCAGCTTTGGCGACTGTGCCGAGCAGATACAGATCGGGGTCCCGTACTACACCATTGAGCCGATCGTGAAGAAGATGCAGGCGCGGCGCCAGAAGGACGCCGCAGTCGCTCCGGCCCCAAAGGCGGCCTCCTGGACCGGCGCCTACGACCGGATCAGCATGCCCGTCCGGGCGGAGTGGGAGGCGTTCGAGGCGAGCCTGAGGGAGATCACCTCGCTGCGCGTCGGCGACGTCATCGAGCTGCCCGCGCCCCTGCTGGAGCGGACCAAGGTCCTGCTCAACGGCACTTCCAAATTCATCGGCACGGTCGGCCTCGACGGCGACCGGACCGCCGTGCAGATCACCCGCAAGATTCCCCGCCTCGATGCGGAAACCCCCTCCGAACATGCCCATGGAAGAAAAAACGCTTGATATCGTGCTCGACGTGAAGGTGAAGGTCACCGTGCAGCTCGGCTCCTGCCTGCTGCCCATGCGCGACGTGCTCGAGCTCGCCCCCGGCTCGATCGTGCAGCTCAACCAGAATGCGAGCGACCCGGTCGGCCTCTACGTGAACGACAAGCTCATCGCCTACGGCGAGGTCGTCGTGGTCGAGGACAACTTTGGGATCAAGATCACGGAACTGGTGGGCAGCCTGCCTGCGCAAACGTGAGAGCGACCCTCGCCTTTCTTGCGGGCCTCTCCCTGCTGTGCCTACGGCTTCCGGCGGAGACGCAGCCTGCGGGCGGGTCGGTCATCTATCCCGGGACCCCGCCGCCCGCGGAGACGGCTCGCCCCGGCGGCGCGGGCATCAGCGTGACAGGAACCGTGTTCATCGTCGCCCTTGCGGGCGCCGGGGCATGGCTCTGGTGGCGGGGCAGGCGCGGCACCCCGGGCTCCGGGCTGCGCGGCGACCGCCGGCTTGCCATAGCCGAGACGCGTTCCCTGGGAAACCGGCAGTACCTTGTGGTGGCCTCGTACGACGGAAAAAAATTCCTCCTGGGCGTGTGCCCGGGCCGGATTGAAATGCTGGCGCCGCTGGATCCGGGCGCACCCTCCGCTCCGTGAGACGACTCCGGAGATTCCTCCTGCTCGCCCTCGGCGGCCTGGCGCTGCTCGGCGCGACGCCGGCCGCCTCCGCGGCCCCGGCGCCGGATCCGCTGCGGCTGACGATCAATCTCGATGGCACGGAGGGCCCCGCCCAGATGAGCGTGGCCGTCCAGATCGTGATCGTCATGACGCTGCTGACCGTGGCCCCGTCCATCGTCCTGCTGATGACCAGCTTCACCCGCATCGTCATCGTGCTCGGGTTTGTGCGCACGGCGCTGGGCGTGCCCAACGCGCCGTCGAACCAGATCATCCTCGGGCTGGCGCTCTTCCTGACATTCTTCATCATGGGCCCGGTCTTTGACCGGGTGCAGAAGGAGGCCCTCCAACCGTACATGGACGGGCACATCACCTCGGCGGTCGCGCTGGACCGCGCCACACAACCCCTGAAGGATTTCATGCTCAAGCAGACCAGGACCCGCGACCTCGAGTACTTCCTCGAGTTGGGCGGATTCGGGCCGACCGCGGTCAAGGACCTGCCGGTGCGGGTCGTGATCCCGGCTTTCGTCATCAGCGAGCTGCAGACGGCCTTCCAGATGGGCTTCCTTCTCTTCCTGCCGTTCCTCGTGATCGACTTCCTGGTCGCCTCGGTGCTGATGTCGCTCGGCATGATGATGATGCCTCCCAACGTGGTCTCCCTGCCTTTCAAGCTCCTGCTCTTTGTCCTGGTCGACGGCTGGCACCTGGTGGTCCGGTCCCTGGTCCAGAGTTTTGTCGGCTGAGCCGCCCCGGTCCATGAACCCGGAAGTCGCCATCGACCTTTTCAAGACCACGGTGGTCTTCGCCCTCTCCGTGACGGCGCCCTTTCTCATCGCGATGCTGATCGTCGGCCTCATGACGAGCCTCTTCCAGTCTGTCACCAGCCTGCAGGAGCCGACGCTGACGTTTGCGCCGAAGCTCATCACGTTCGCGCTGCTGGGCATGGTCCTGGGTCCCTGGCTGCTGCGCATGCTCGGGGAGTTCACGGTCGGCATCATAGGCCGCATGGCGACGCTGGGCCACTGACGCGTACCCCGCCGGCCATGAGCCTAGGAAGCCTTGTCACGTGGCTGATGGTCTTCCTCCGGGGAGTCGGCATTGTCGTGCTCCTCCCCGAGTTGGCCGGACGGCAGGCGCCCATCATGGTCCGTCTGGCCCTTGCGATGTGCATGGCCACGCTGCTGGTGGGTGTCCTGCCCCCGGCCCGGGTCCCCGCCGACGCCTGGCAGCTGATCTTCTCCTGCTCCGGCGAGGTGGTCCTTGGCCTGGCGATGGGGTTCGTGGGCCAGATGGCCTTTGCGGCCATGGAGGTTGCCGGCCGCATCATGTCCTCCGAGGTCGGGCTCTCGTCTGCTCCCGGCCTGGCCGGCCCCGACGGCGCGTCGGGTCCGCTCTCTTCATTTGTCTCCGCCTTCGCCGTCGTGCTGTTCTTCGCCCTCGACGGGCACCTCGCGGTGCTTGGTGCCTTTGCCCGGAGCTTCTCACTGGCCGCCCCGGGGCACCCGATCGTCAACCCGGGCGCCGCCAGCCTGGTGATGGACGAGACGAGCCACGTGATCGAGCTGGGCCTGAGGATCGCGGCTCCGTTCGTGGCGCTGAATTTCCTGGTGACCCTTTCGTTCGCCGTCCTCGGGAGGGCCGTGCCGCGGATGAATGTCTTCATCCTGAGCGCCTCGGTCCGCGCGCTGGCCGGCATGGCGCTTCTCGGCGGCGCGGGCGCCCTTCTCGCACGCTACCTCTACGCCGAATTCGAGCGGATGCCGATGAGGATGCTGGAACTGCTCGCGCAAAGGTGAGCGGAGCACGGCTCCGCGGCAATTTTTGCCTTTTTGCGCGGCCCGCTGCGGACTCCCGCGGTGAAGTGTCCGGACCCGCGGGGGATCTAAGTTTAATTCATTGCATGGCAATGGATTGAAAAGCAGCGAAGCGCATTGGCATCACCATTGCTCATGGGTCACGAATGGCCGATCAAGAGAAGGACCAAAAAACCGAGCAGCCGACGGGGAAACGCCTGGGCGAGGCGATGGATCGCGGGCAGTTCGCCAGGGTGCCGGAGATGCAGATGGTCTTCTCGCTCGCGGCGGCGCTGGCCATGGTGGGCTTTGTCGGAAACCTCTGCGTCGAGCGGGTCGGCGAATTCTGGATCGGGATCTTCACCAAGTTTCCCCGAATGGACGTCCGGCCCGACACGGTGGTCACGCTTTTCGGCGAGATCGTCCTGGTCGTCGCCCCCGTCATCCTGCCCGTGCTCTTCGCCACCGGCGGCGCGGCCCTGCTGGCCGGCGGGCTCCAGAGCGGCTTCAACCTGACCCCGAAGGCGCTCGGGTTCAAATGGGAACGACTCAACCTCACGGCGGGCTACGAGAGGATCTTCTCGAAGCAGGTCTTCATCCACGCGGGCATTGAGTTGCTCAAGATGATCGCGATCGGAATGATGCTGTGGGTTGGGGCGCGCAAGCTGCTGCTCGATCCGCTCTTCACCGCGCCCGTCGAGGTGTCCTACCTCGGGAAGTTCATCAGCCAGGCCGCCACCGAGCTGTTCACGCGGCTGCTCTTCGCCATGAGCGTCGTCGCGGCCATCAGTTACGGCTACGAGAAGCTCAAGGTGTCCCGGGACCTGATGATGACGCGCGAGGAGGTGAAGGAGGAGATGAGGAGCAGCGAGATGGACTCCCGCGTGAAGGGTTTCCGCCGCCGCCTGGCCCGCCGCCTCCTGCAGAAGCAGATGCTGTCGGCCGTCCCGACCGCCGACGTGATCATCACGAACCCGACCCACTACGCGGTCGCGCTCAAGTACGAGCGCACCAAGGACCGCGCACCGATCGTCCTGGCCAAGGGCGAAAACCGCTTTGCGCAGAGGATCAAGGCGATCGCCGAGGAACACGGCGTCCCCACCGTGGAAAACAAGCCGGTGGCCCGGCTGCTCTTCGCGATGGGCCGTGTGGGCGAGAACATCCCGCCCGAGCTCTACCAGGCCGTGGCGGAGATCCTGGCCCTGGTCTACCGCACGCACCGGTACTACTTCCACCGCCTGCGGTCGCGCCGGCTCGAACTCGAGGCCTGATCGATGCAAACCTCCGGCTCCAGCCATTTCATCGTGAAGCTCCTGCAGCGCGCCGACCTGCTGTTCACGTTCGGCCTCTTCGGGACCGTGCTGCTCCTCGTGCTCCCGGTCCCGCCGTTCATGCTGGACCTGCTGCTGTCGCTCAACATCGGGCTCTCGCTGCTGGTGCTCCTGGCGATCATCTACGTCAAGGACCCGCCGGAGTTCTCCGGTTTCCCGACCATCCTGCTGACCCTCACCCTGTTCCGGCTGGCCCTGAACATCAGCTCGACCCGCCAGATCCTGGTCAACGGCTACGCGGGGGAGATCATCAACGGCTTCGGCCACATCGTCATCCGGGGCAATTACATCGTCGGCGCCGTGGTGTTCGTGATCCTAGTCGTCATCAACTTTGTCGTCATCACCAAGGGCGCCGGGCGCATCGCCGAGGTGACGGCGCGCTTCACCCTCGACGCGATGCCGGGCAAGCAGATGGCCATCGACGCCGAGCTGAACGCCGGGATCATCGACGAGGCGACGGCCACGCACCGCCGGGTGAAGATCCAGAAGGAGGCGGATTTCTACGGCGCGATGGACGGCGCCTCCAAGTTCGTGCGCGGCGACGCCATCGCAGGCATCCTCATCACCCTGGTCAACGTCACCGGCGGCTTCGCCATAGGCGTGTTCCAGATGGACCTTTCCCTGACGGAGTCCCTGCAGAAGTTCACGGTCCTTTCGATCGGCGACGGCCTGGTCTCGCAGATCCCGGCCCTGATCATATCGATCGGCGCCGGCCTGCTGGTCACCCGTGCTTCCGAGAACCAAAACCTCGGCGCGCAGATCGCCGGCCAGCTTTTCCGCTACCCGCGCGCCCTCAGCATCGCCTCGGCCATGCTCGCCATCTTCGGCCTCATGCCCGGCATGCCGGTGGTGCCCTTTTTCCTGCTGGCCGGCATGGCGCACCTGATGTCGCGCCACGTCAAGGGGACGGATGCCGCGGGCGAGGGATCGGCCGCGGCGGCCGCCCCGGCGGCCCCCGGCCGCGCCCGCCCGGGCAGGGGCGGGGCCGCCAAGAACGGGGCATCGCCGGCGGGCCCCGCCGTTCCCGCCGACGACGTGCGCAAGCTCACCGAGCTGGATGTCTTCGCAATCGAGGTCGGCCTGGGCCTGCTCGGGCTCGCCGACGCAAAGCGCGGCGGCGACCTGCTCGCCCGGGTGACCGGCGTGCGCAAGAACCTCGCGCGGGAGCGGGGCATCGTCGTGCCGCCCGTCTCCGTCCGCGACAACCTGGAGCTCGGCCAGAACGAATACCGCTTCCTCATCCGGGGCAAGGTGGTCGCCCGGGGGGAGCTGATGGCGAACCGCTGGCTGGCGATGAACGTGTCCGGCAGCACCGTCGCCCTGCGCGGCGCGCCGACGCGCGAGCCCGTGTTCAAGCTCGAGGCGACCTGGATCGAGGAGAACGAGAAGAAGACCGCGGAGCTCAACGGGTACACGGTCGTCGACCCTTCCTCCGTCCTCATCACCCACCTGGCCGAGACGCTCAAGGCGAACGCGCACCTGCTGCTCGGGCGCCAGGAGGTCCAGGCCCTCACCGATCACCTCAAGCAGACGCACCCCGCGCTCGTCGCCGAGCTGCTGCCCGACCTCGTCAGCATCGGCATCATCCAGAGGGTGCTGCAGAACCTGCTGCGCGAGGGCCTGGCGGTCCTGAACCTGCCGATCATCCTCGAGGCGGTGGCCGACTTTGCGCCCCTCTCCAAGAACCCGGACGACCTGGCCGAGCTCGTGCGACGCCGCCTCGGCATGTACTTTGTTCCTGAATACGAGTGCCGCCCGGGTTTCCTGCGGGCGCTGACCCTCGACCCCCGGCTGGAGCAGGTTCTGGCCGGCAAGATCCACCGCTCGCCCACCGAGGTCGGCCTTGCGCTGGACCCCGCCACGGGCAGGCACCTGCTCGACGAGGTCGGCCGGCGGGCCGCGGAGTTTGCGGCCAAGAACCTGACCGCCGTGCTCATCGTCTCCGCGGAGACAAGGCTCGCGATCCGCCGGTTCCTCGAGCCCTCGTACCCGCGCCTGATCGTGCTCGCCTTCCAGGAACTTCCCGCGGCGACCGAGATCGAGAACGCGGGGATCCTGCCGCTGCCGGCCCACCTGGCCCGGTCGGAAACCGCCCTGAAGGCCGCGGCCTGACAAACCAGCCCCATGACCCCCCACCTTCCATCCACCCCGACGGGAACCTGCTACAAGTTTGTCGTGGCCTCCGCGGAGGAGGCCGCCGGCATGATCCGCGGGCGCCTCGGCCCCGAGGCCCGCGTCCTGTCCGTGCGCTCGATCCCGGCGCCCGGGCTGCAGCGCCTGTGGTCGGCGCCGCGCCTCGAAGTGATTGCCCAGGTGGACGCCGTTGCGGCCCCTGCATCGCCGGAGCCGGCCGCGGCCCCGGCCCGGGAGAGGCCCCTCAAGGACCTTCTTCGGCGGTCCGGGCTTTCCGAGGTGGCGCTCGGGCGCCTCCAGTCTGCACCCTTCTGGGCGGAGTCTTCCTCATGGCCCCTGCATCGGGCCCTCGCCGAGGCGGGCGAGCACCTCCGGCGCGACGCCGAACGGCGCTGGAGGCGCACGCCGCTCGAACGGGCCGCGTTCCTCGGCGGTCCGGGGGTGGGCCGGACGACAGCCTTGTGCAAGTGGCTCGGCACGGAGGTGTTCCGCAGGGGCCGCCTCGGGCACGTCGTCACCTTGGAATTCGACCGACCCAACCCCTCGGGACCCCTGCCCGTTTTTGGGGAGGCGCTCGGGGTGCCCGTGGCCCGCTATCCGGCGGCGACCGAGCCGGCCGTGCCCGGCGGTTTTGTCTACTTTGACGTCCCTGCCTTCTCGGTGGCCGAGCCCTCGGAGAACACCGCCCTTTCCGAGTTCCTGGACCGCGAGCGCATCCACCAGCGGGTGCTGGTGTTGAATGCGGCCTATGACCATGCGGCCCTGCGCGCGGCCTATTCGGCCGGCCGGTCCCTGGGCGCGACGCACCTTGTGTTCACCCACCTCGACGAGGTTCCGCAATGGGGCCGCCTCTGGGACTACCTCATGGACGGGGCCCTGGAGCCCCTTTTCCTTGCAACCGGGCCGTCGCTGACAGGCGACTGCAAGGAGGACGTCTACCGTGAGCTGGTCGGCAGGACGCTGGCCGGCGCCTCGGCCGGGGCCGACCAGGCCGATGTTGCGATGGAGGCTGCCGCAGCCTCCGACCGGCCATGAAATTCATTTTTCTAACAGGAGGCCTGATGGGGTTTCTCGCCGCGGCGATGGGCGCCCTCTCCGCAGGATGCTCCCCCAACCGCGTGCTTCTCGATGGAGCCGTCGGGTGCCTGGCCTGCGCCATCGTGTTCCGGTGGTTCTGGTCGGTGCTCCAGCACGGCTTTCGCGAGACGTATGTCATCCGCCAGCGGGCAGCGGCCGTGCGGGTCACCCCAAAAAATGGAAAGCCGTAAACCATGTCGAATTCCCCCTCACAAACCATGAATACTGCAGCCGTTCCCACCAACGGCATGGATGCCTCCCCTGGGGCCGCCGCCTGGCGCGCCTATCAGGGGGTTTCTTCGGGCGCCGTCGATGAAAAGGATTTGATCGAGCGCTTCCTGCCCCTGGTCCGCAATGTAGTGGACCGCATCAAGCTCGTGCTTCCCTCCCACATTGATGCCGACGACCTGTACAGCGTCGGCATCACCGGGCTTCTCGCGGCCGTGCGCAAGTACGACCCCGACCAGGGCAACACGTTTGCCAGCTATGCGGCCATGAGGATCCGGGGAGCGATCCTCGATGAACTGAGGAGGATGGACTGGTGCCCGCGCCGCGCACGCGCCCGGGCCCGCAAGCTGAAGCAGGCGATCGGCGCCCTCGAGCAACGGATGGGCCGGGCCGTGACCGAGGAGGAGATCTGCGCGGAGTTGGGCCTGACGCCCAAGGAGTACGCCAAATGGCTCGAGGAATCGCGCCCTGTCATCTTTGTCGCCATCGACCAGCAGTCGGAAAAGGAAAGCTCGGACGGCGTGTCCCTGCATGAGTTGCTCGCGGACGAGACCGACGAGACCGGCCGCGAAAAGATGGAAAAGCAGGAACTTCGCGAACTTTTGGTTCAGCGAATCAAGGAATTGCCCGATATCCCTAGGAAGATACTTGCAATGTATTACTTCGAAAACATGCGGCTCGCCGAAATCGCTGTGGTGTTCGGCCTTACGGAGTCGCGCATCTGCCAGATTCACTCACAAACCATCATCAGTCTTCGGGCCTTTCTCGGACGGGCGCGCAACCGGTAGCCCCCGAGCCAGGCACCTGTTCGCATGCTTGTCCTCATCGGAGCGCTTATCGTCCTTGCATCCACTCTCGGCGGCTTCATGCTGGGGGGAGGCAAGCCATTGGTGCTCCTGCACTTGTCGGAGTTTGTGGTGATCCTGGGCATCGCCTTTGGCCTGTTGATCATAGCCTGCCCGGCCCACATCCTCAGGGACATCCTGACCAAGATCAAGGCCGCGATCCTGAACAAGACCGTCGGGAGGGTGGAATGCATGGACCTGCTGAAGCTTCTGTACGAACTCTTCATGGTGGGCCGGCGAAACGGCCTGATTGCGCTTGAGGAGCACGTAATGGAGCCGGCCCAGAGCGCGATCTTCAAGAAGTACCCGTCCCTCCTTGGGAACGAGGAGCGGGTGCAGTTCCTGTGCAACGGCCTCAAGCCCGTCATCGACGGCAAGATCAAGCCCGACCAGCTCGAGTCGCTGATGCACGCCGAGCTTGAGGCGAAGTCCGAGGAGGCGGACCAGCCCGTCCACATGCTCCAATTGATCGGCGACTCCCTGCCGGGCATCGGCATCGTGGCTGCGGTCCTGGGCATCATCACCACCATGGCCTCGATCGCCGACGGTCCGGCTGCCGTCGGCGAGCATGTCGCCGCGGCCCTGACCGGCACCCTGCTGGGGATCTTCTGCGCCTATGGCTTCGTCAACCCGATCGCAAACAGGATTCGGCTGAACAACGCCTCCGACGCCCAGTACCTGCGCTGCATCAAGCAGGCGGTGGCGGGGTTTGCCAAGGGGCTGGCCCCCTTCACTGCGGTCGAGATCGCCCGTCGTTCGCTCGAAAGCGCGGTCCAGCCCGACGGCGAGGAATTCCAGGCGGCCACCAAGGAATTGGGCAGCGCCAAATAACGTTTCGCACCATGGCAAAAAAAGCGGCATCCCACGGCGGAGCTTGGAAGGTGGCCTACGCGGACTTCGTCACGGCCATGATGGCGCTGTTCATGGTCCTTTGGATCTCGGCCCAGGACCAGAAGATCCTCATCGCCACGTCCCAGTACTTTCAACAGCCCTTCCGGAGCCCCATGGTCGACCACTCGGGCGTCATGCCCTTCAACAAGCCGAGCAATTCGGGGCACGATGGGAAGGAGACCGACGCGGACAAGGCGGCCCAAAACGGCCACCCGGTCGACACGAGCTTCCTGAATTCGGTGGCGGCGGACTTCTTCCGGCTGCTTCACATCGACCAGAGCGACCGGCAGAAGCCCATCGACATTGAGATCACGAGCGACGGCCTGCGGGTGACTCTGTTCGACCGCGCGAGGGCGCCCCTCTTTTCGGACAAGGGCGCCGATCTCACACCCTGGGGCAAGTTCCTGCTGCAAAACCTTGCCTGGCTCGTGGAGCGCCACCGGTTCCACGTCGCCATTGACGGGCACACCCGCGCCAACATCGACTTCAAGAAGGACGACTACTCCGCCTGGGAGCTTTCCGCCGACAGGGCCAACACGGCGCGCCGCATGCTGGTGTACTACGCCGTGGACCCGCGGCTGATCGAGCGCGTCACCGGCTTTGCGGACACGCGTCCCATCACCGGAGAACGGCCGGACGCCCAGGCCAACCAACGCATCACCATCAGCCTGAGCCTGATCGCCGACAGGAACGCCGAGACCAACCACGACAAGCCGCTGCCGGACCGGAAGCTCAACCCAACCCTTTCCTCGATACCATGAAACCGTACTTGCAGGGCAGAAAGTCGAACTCCACGAATTCCCTATCCATGGGGCCGTCCTCGAGGTCCGTGACCCCGATCGCCGGCTTGGTGCATCCGGCGCCGGCAAACGCGCGGCCCAACATCGAGGCGGTAAAAGAGGGGGACAAGGTGGTCCGCCTCGTGATCACCTGCGCATGCGGGGAGCGCATGGAGGTCGAGTGCCTCTACGGAACGCGATAGCGCTCTTGGCGTGAAATGGCCCGGCATTTTCTGCCCGGGTGGGGGAGGGAAAGTTGCCCGGAGGGTATGATGCATTATAGTTTGTTGTATACCAACTAGTTATGATCTTGGCATCGGTGCTGCTACATTGCAGTCCGGATGAACATCGGACTCTACCAAAGTGCCTCCGCACTATCCGCCCTCGAGCGGTGGCAGGATGTCGTTGCCCAGAACATTACGTCCGGGCAGGTCTCCGGGTATAGGAAGAGAACCGTGGAGTTCTCCACGCAGCCGGCGGGCGGCTGGCAGCTCGATCCAAATGCGCAGGCGGGGGCGGATCTGAGTCAGGAAGCTCTCTTTCCGAAGGCAACCAATGGCATCAGCTTCACTCCGGGGGAGGCCCAGCCGACCGGGCGCGATCTCGACGTGGCCATCCAGGGTCCGGGGTACTTCCAGGTTCAAATGCCCGATGGCACGACCACCTACACCCGGGCCGGCGAGTTCAGTGCCCGTGCCGATCACTCCTTGGTGTGCGCGGGCGGCCTCGTGATGAACGGGCAGGGATCGCCGATCACCCTCCAGTCGGACACGGCCAAGGTGACGATCAACCCCGACGGGAGCATCGTGCAAAACGGAGCCCCGGTCGGCCGCATCGGAGTCTTCAAGTTTGCCGACGAAAGCGCCCTGACGCCGATTGCGGGCGGGATGTTCGTGGCAAAGACCGACAATCCCCCGGAGCCCTTGTCCAAGCCCATCCTCACCCAGGGATCCCTCGAGGGTTCGAATGTGGCCCCGCTTCGGGAGATGGTGAACCTGGTGCTGATCTCCCGCGCCTACGATGCGAACCAGCGCGTGATCACCAACGCCGACGAACAGATGCAAAAGGAGCTCGACGCCCTCGGTTGAGGGCCCAGGCGCAATGAATTCCCCAGACAGACAACCGCAATCACGACTGCACGGCCGAGCGCGCGATGGGGGCGCGCCGGCCCCAGTCGCGGCGGACTTTCCCACCCGTACCGATCCATGAACCTATCGCTTTATTCCGCGGCCACCGGCATGGAGGCCCAGGAGCTCAATCTGAACACCATCGCCAACAACCTGGCGAATGTGAACACGCCGGGGTTTAAGAAGAGCAAGATCGAGTTCCAGGACATGCTGTACCAGAAGCCGCGGGCCGCGGGCGCGGACACGGGCAATGGCAACGTCGTACCGACGGGCATCGAGGTCGGCAACGGCACGAAGGTCGGGGCCACCTCGAAGGTATTCACCCAGGGCCAGGTGTCGTCGACCGGCCAGCAGCTCGACATCGCGATCCAGGGCGACGGCTTCTTCGAGGTCCAGCAGCCCGACGGGACGATCGCCTATACGAGGGACGGCTCGTTCAAGCTCAACGCACAGAGCCAGGTCGTCACCGCCGACGGGATGCCGATCCTGAGCGGGTTCCAGACGATCCAGACGGGGGCCACGTCGATCACCATTTCCCAGACGGGCAGCGTGTCCGTGCAAGGTCCGAGCGGCGTCCAGACCTTCCAGCTTTCCCTGGCGCGTTTCCCCAATCCATCCGGCCTCGACAGCCTTGGCGGAAACCTCGACGGCGAGACTCCCGCGAGCGGGGCGCCCCAGGTGGGCCAGGCCGGCCAGGCGGGATTTGGCAACACGCTGCAGGGCTTCCTCGAGTCCTCGAACGTGAGCATTGTGGAGGAGATGGTGAATCTCATCACGGCCCAGCGCGCGTATGAGATCAATTCCAAGTCCGTGCAGGCCTCGGACGAAATGCTGCAAAACGTCGCCAACCTGAAGAAATGACCTCTCGCCTCCTTCTGTGCCTCATCCTCGCCCTGGGAGCGTCGCTTGCGGCCTTCGCGGCGACGCCGGCCCAGGTCACCGACGACCAGCTCGTCGCCGCGCTCACGAAGGACCTGTCCGCCCACTTCCAGCTCGAGGGCGACCTGCAGCTTGAGATGCTCCGGCCCTGGGTTCCGCCGTCCACCGCGGCCTCGTCCTGGAGCGTTGTGATCACGGAGTATCCGCCGGTGCCCTCCTCGACCATGGCGGTCCGGTGCCGGGTGGTTGGAGATGGCGTCCAGGTGGATGATCCCTATCTTGTCCTCCGGGCCTCGCTCTGGCGCGACGCCTGGTGCGCGCGACAGCCGCTTGCGGCAGGATCCGCCTTCGACCCGACCGTCCTCCAGGCCCGCAGGGTGGATAGCTTTCGGGACCGGAACGCGCTTCCAGCATCCGCCGGCGACAGCTCATTCATTTTTGCCCGCCAGGTTCCCGCGGACCGGCTCCTCAGCTGGAACGACATCGCCCGCCGCCCGCTGGTCCGCAAGGGGGAGATGGTCAATGTCGTCGCCTCCGAGGGCGCGCTGTCCGTGAGCCTGAGGGCGCTCGCCCTGGAGAACGGAACGCAAGGCCAGCTGGTGGTCGTGCGCAACCTGGACTCGCGCAAGGACATCTCGGCGGTGGTCGTGGCCGACAGCCGTGTCGAGGTGAGCTTCTAGACAATACAGCGTATGAACCTTCGCCCGATTCCTGAAGTTCTACTCTTTGTCCTCGCGGCAGCAGCGCTGCGGGCCGATTCGCTCTGGACCTCGGGAGGCGTTGAGGGCCGGAGCATCTACGCGGACCACAAGGCGGCGATGGCCGGCGACATCGTCACCGTCATCGTCCAGGAATCCGTCGCGGCCACGAGCACGCAGAACAAGGAGTCGACCCGCCAGTCGACGCTGAACGATTCGGTCAGCCAGTTCCTCTTTCCGCCGGCGGTGAGCGGGCTCGGAACGCACGGCGGCCAGCTTCCCGGGGTGTCGGTGGCAGGCAAGTCGGACTACACGGGCGGCGGGCAGATCAGCAATTCGCAGTCGGCGACCAGCACGGCCGCCGTCCTCGTGACGGACGTGCTGCCCAACGGGAACCTGGTGATCGAGGGGGTGCGCCTCGTCACCTTCTCGGGGGAAACCCAGTATGTGGTCCTGCATGGGATCATCCGCCCCGACGATATCGCAAGCAACAACACCATTCTCTCCAGCAACATAGCAGAGGCCAAGGTGGAATTCATCAGCCAGGGCGCCCTCACGGACGCCGAGAAGCTGGGCTGGTTCAGCAAGCTCTACGAGATGCTGCGTCCATTCTAACCCACCAGGCAGCAATGGAAAGGATTCCAATCATGCAGCGCCCCCACAAGTTCCTGGCTTGGTTCGCCCTCGCGCTTGCGCTGGCCGCCATGCCCGCGGCGGCCCGGGCCTCGCGCATCAAGGACATCACGCTGCTGGAGGGCGGCCGGGACAACCAACTTGTCGGCTATGGTCTCGTCGCGGGTCTCGCCGGGGACGGCGACAGCGACTCGATTGCCTTGCTGCATGCGGTGGTAAACCTGCTCCAGCGTTACGGCATCACGGAAACCGAACAGGACCTCACCACCAAGAACCTGGCCGCAGTGATGGTCACGACCGACATCGCAGCCTTCCTCAAACCCGGCGCGCGGATCGATGCGACTGTTGCGTCCATGGGGGATGCGAAGTCCCTCCAGGGAGGTGTCCTGCTCCAGACGCCGCTGCTCGGCGCGGACGGAAGGACCTATGCCGTGGCCCAGGGCCCCGTTGCGATCGGAGGCTTTATCGGCGGGGCCGGCGGGGCCGGCGGGGCCACGGTCCAAAAGAATCATCCGACGGTCGGCCTGATCAGCAGCGGGGCCATCGTCGAACGCGCGATTCCGGCCGTGTTTGTCCATGATGACATGGTCCGCCTCCTCCTGCAAAACCCGGATTTCAACTCGGCGGCCCGGATGGCCGACGCGATCAATGGGCAGTGGCCGGCCGTGGCCCTTGCGGTTGATGCCGCGACCGTCCAGGTGCACCTTCCACCGGCATATCGCGGCCGCGACGTTTCGTTTGTCGCCGACCTCGGCCTGATCGACGTCGTCCCGGACACGCTCGCAAGGATCGTGATCAACGAGCGCACCGGCACGATCGTCGCGACCTCCAGCGTGCGCATCTCCCAGGTGGCGATCGCCCATGGCTCGCTGACCATCACGGTCACCTCCAACATGGGCGTGAGCCAGCCCAACGCATTCAGCAGCGGTGGTACGACGCAGCTGACGCAGAGCACCCAGACCACCGTGAACGAGGGCAGGGGAGGGTTCGCCGTCCTCGAGGAACCCCCGACCATCGAGCGGCTTGCCGCGGCGCTCAACGCCCTGGGCGTATCCACGCGCGACATGATGGCCATTTTCCAGACCCTGAAGCGCTCCGGGGCCCTGCAGGCGGAACTCATCATCAACTGACCATGGACATCTCGTCGATCAGCCCCTCGCTTGCCGGACAGCCGACCTCGATTGACCTGAAGTCGCTCCCGAACCAGTCCCCGGCCGTCCAGCGCAAGGTCGTCGCGGGCCAGTTCGAGGCCATCCTGCTGCGGCAGTTCCTCAGCCAGAGCGTGGGCTCCATGATGGGCGGCGAGGACAGCACACAGGGCAGCGTCTATGGGTACATGCTCACCGACGCCCTCTCCCAGAAGCTGGCGGCGGCCGGCGGCATGGGCCTGGCCAAGGTCCTGGCGCAGCAACTTGCGCCGGTGGGTGAGAAGACACAGCCGCCCCCGGAAACAAAGGGAACTTTATGACCACGCTTTGGAAAAACGTCGCCGAGTGCCTTCGGGCCGAGGTGGCTGAATACGGCCGGCTCCTTCATCTCATGGAGGAGCAGCGCGACCTGATCTTCAAGCGGGACCCCGTCGCCCTCCTCGTGGCCAACAAGGCCATCCAGGCGCAGGTGGATGTCCTGCACGACTGCCGGCGTCTCAGGGAGGAGATGTCGGCTAAGCTGGCGGCGGAGAACCTCAGGCCCGCAAACGCAACGCTCCGGTCGCTGGTTCCCCTGATCGCGCCCGAGGGGCGCCCCTTGCTCGAGGCCCTGATCGGCGAAGTGAACCGGCTGGTGCATCGCGTGCGGCGCATCATGCGTTTGAACGAGCGGCTGCTGGCGACGGCGGTGGACTGCCAGCAGGAGTTGCTCCGGAGGCTTTGGCCCTCGGCCTTCACGAAGACCTACTCCGCCGACGGGCGGGTGACCGTTTCCGCGCCCCGGCTTGCCGCATCCCTGCAAAACGCGGGCTGAGCCTCGCCTTCCGAACTAACTTTCACCATGTCCGGCCTCCTTGGAACCCTTGGCCTGTCGGCCTCCTCGCTCGATGTGCAGAGCGAGGCGATCTCGGTGATCAGCAACAACATCGCCAACGTCAACAACCCGGAGTATTCGGAGGAGACGACGCAAATCAGCGACCTGGGCATGGTGCAGACCGATGAGGGCCCGACGAGCATGGGCCTCTCCGTGAATGTGTCCCAGAACCGCAGCGCCGTGCTCGACCGCATGGTGCAGGAGCAGAACTCCCTGGTGTCCGGCTTCACGGCCCAGCAGGGGGTGTTGCAGCAGGCCCAGGCTGCGCTCGGGGAGAACATCACAAGCTCCAGCTCCACCTCGGGCGGCACTTCCACCCAGAACGAGAGCGGGCTCAGTTCGTCGATAGACTCGTTCTTCAATGCGTTCGGAAACCTGGCCGCCAATCCCACCGACGAGGGCGCGAAGCAGACGGTCATCGCCCAGGCCGGCGTGCTCGCCGATCGTTTTCAGGAGATCGACCAGAACCTGGCCCAGACCCAGGCCGACGCCGATTCCCAGGTGGCAAGCGGAGTCACCTCCGCCAATAACCTGCTCCAACAGGTCGCGACGCTCAACGGCCAGATCGCCAGCTGCAACGCCAGCGAACCCGGGTCCGCCGCCGCCCTGATCGACCAGCGGGAAGGCGCGCTTGAACAGCTTGCTTCCCTGGTCCCGGTCAGCATCCAGCAGGATGCCCAGGGGGAGGACACGGTCACCACGGCTGCGGCCGGCGGGGGCACCGTGGCCTTGGTCTCCGGCGGAACCGTGTCAAACCCGCTGGCTTATGCCTCCGGCGCCCTCTCGGCGGGTTCCACCGCGCTCGATCCTTCCTCCGGCTCCCTCGCCGGAACGATCACCGCCAGCTCGGGAGCCGTCCAGACGCTGCGCAACGGACTGGACGCCCTGGCCTCGCAGATAGTCACGGCGGTCAACGGAGCCTACAACCCGTCCGGGACGTCCGGCGGAAACTTCTTCGACAGTTCCGGGACGACCGCCGGCACAATCGCCCTCGATACCGGCGTGGCCAGCGCGACGCTCAAGGCTGGAACCGGAGCGGCCGGGGACAACTCCATCGCCACGGCAGTCGCCGACCTTGCCAACCAGAAGTTTTCCACCTCCGCTGGCGATTCCATAGACGGCACGATCGACGGCTTCTACAGCACCACGACCAGCGACATCGGCCAGGCACTGGACACCGCCAACACCCAGGTGACCGACCAGACCAACGTCCAGACGATCGTGAACAACCAGCGCAGCAGCTACACCGGCGTGTCGCTCAACGACGAGATGTCGAAACTGATGACCTACCAAACGGCCTATCAGGCTTCGTCGGAGCTCTTTGCGACCGTGAACAACATGATGAGTGCGCTCATCACCGACCTGACGAGCGCCGCCTGACCCAGCCCAACGAAGCCATGCGCATCACAAACAACATGGTCACGAACAGCGTCCTCTCGGAGCTCCAGCAGCTCGACACGCAGCAGTCCAGCCTGCAGGCGGAGGTGTCGAGCGGGCTTGCCGTTACGCAGCCCTCGGACAATCCCGCCGTGTTCGGCCAGGTGATCCAGGAGGAGGGCCAGAGCAGCCAGCTGGCCCAATACGGCAAGAATGCCTCCCAGGCGCTCAACCTCGCACAGTCCTCCTACTCGGGGCTGAATTCCCTCACCCAGATCTACGACAGCGCCACCCAGATCGCCACGTCGGGAACCGGGACCCTCGGTGCCGGAGCCGCCTCGGGCTATGCGGACGAGCTCAACCAGCTGATCGAGCAGGCGGTGACGGTCGCGAACAGCCAGTACAACGGCAACTACCTGTACGCGGGCACCGCGGTGGACAAGCCCCCCTTCACGACCACGACCGACTCCAACGGCAACATCACCTCGGTCACCTATGCAGGCAATGCAGGCCAGGCGGCGATCCCGCTCTCGCCCACCAGTTCCGTCGTCCCCACTACCTCGGGCGCGACCAATTCTGGGCTTGCCGACATGCTCAACAACATGATCGCGGTGCGCGATGCGATGAACGGAGGCGACACCACCGCGATTTCACAGGCCGCGACCCAGCTGAACTCGTCCGAGGAGGTCCTCTCCAGCGCTGCCGCGGACAACGGGGCCGTGCAGCTGAGCATCCAGTCCGAGCAGACCCAGGAGCAGTCCGCGTCCACGGAACTCACCTCCCTGATGACCTCCCAGACCAACGCCGACCTTCCGACGACGATCACCCAGCTCGACCAGACCCAGCTCGCCTACCAGGCCGCCATGGAAACCGCGGCCAAGGTTTTGCAACTCTCCATAACCCAATACATCACCTGATTTCCCCCAATGAAATTCCTACCCGAACTGTATCCGCAGGACGTCGCCGCAGTCCCGACCAACGCCTTCACGCTGCCCGACGGACTGCTTGGATTCCGCGACTACACGCACGCCGAGCTGCTCTACAACGCGGACCAGCTGCCGTTCCTCTGGATGAAGCTCACCGGCCCGTCCGGCTCGGTGAACTTCGTGGTGCTCGAGCCCGGCATCATCCTGCCGGGCTATGAGATCGAGCTCTTCGATGCGGACGCCGACGGCCTCGGCCTCTCGGATCCGGCAGACGCCATGGTCCTGAACATCGTCACCCTCAACCCACGCTTCCCGCAGGCGGCCACGGTGAACCTGATCGGCCCGGTTGTGGTCAATCGCCGCACCCTCGTCGGCCGCCAGGTCGTCATCGAGAACCACACCCGCTACAGCGCCCGCCACCCGGTCGTCGAGGAAACAGAGGCCGCACGGGCCACCGCGTAGGAATCCCAGATCCCAGGAATACCAAACATGCTTGTCCTATCCCGCAAGGCGAACGAGGCGATCATCATCGGCGACTCGATTGAGATTCGCATCAACCGCATCGACGGCGATGTGGTCAAGATAGGGATCCAGGCCCCGCGCGAGATCCCCATCTTCCGCAAGGAAGTCCAGACCGACATCGCGACCAGCAACAAGGCCGCAGCCTGGCAGAACCAGGCCGCCCTCGGCGGCTCGGCGCTGCCCTCCCTTGCCCGCGCCAAGGAAAAGGCGCCGGTCCACCTCGGACCCCTCACCCCGGCACAGTAACCGCAAGACGAAACCCTGCATTTCTCCCCTCCCAACATGAACACCATCCATTCCAACCTGCCGCCGTACGACGCGGCCCTCAGCCAATCGTCGCTCGGTCGCCCTCTGCGCAACCTCGCTGAGCACGCGCGGCCCTCGGCCCAGCAGCCGGAGGACGGGGGCTTGGCGGACGCCCGGGCGCAGGCGGCCGGTGTCCCTGATGCGCGCGCTGCCGTCGAGCTTCAGAACCGTTACTCGGCCCTCGCCGACCCTGCCGAGGCGGCCGCGGCCAACGCCGCAGCTTCCTCAACCATCCAATCGGACCCGGGCGCGGCGGTCGCCGCCCATTCGCTGGTGGATGCGGGCGCCGTGAACCAGCTCCTCTCGGAGAGCTGAAAACTCAGGTCCTTTCGACGGCCTCGCGGGTTCCCTGCCCGTCCGGGTGGAGGGCGCGGTGCACGACGCCGACGAGCTCGGCCATGGAAAACGGCTTGGCGAGCAATGCGATGTGCCCGATGTCCTCCAGGGCGCGCGGCGATATCCTGGAAAAATATCCTGACATGATGACGATCGGCAGGCTGGGGGCGAACGTGCGGACCTGGGTCGAAAGCTCCATGCCGGTCATGCCCGGCATGGTGTGGTCGGTCAGAAGGAGGGAGAACCCCGGGTGCCCCGACTTCAGGGCCTCCAGGCACGCCTCGGGCGAATTGTAAACGGCCGTGCGATAGCCGTAGCGCTCCAGGCTGAGGCGCGCGACCTGGGCCACAATCTGCTCATCGTCGAGAATGCACACCAGCTCGCCGCGGCCGGACGGCACGGCCTCGCTCGGGGCCTGCGCCGGCTCGTCGGGCTCCTCGGAAAGTGCCGGCAGGTACACGTTGAAGATGGCCCCCTCTCCCGGGGCCGTGATGACCTCGATAGTTCCGCCGTGTGCGTGGACGATGCCGTGGACCACCGCGAGGCCCAGGCCGGTCCCCTCGCCGACCTCCTTCGTCGTGAAAAACGGGTCGAAGATCCTCTTCTGGGTCTCCGCGTCCATCCCATGCCCGTTGTCGGCCACGCTCAGGCAGAGATAGACGCCGCCTGGGGTGTTTCCGTTGGCCGACTGGCTCGGGTTGAGCCTCACCTGGGCGAGGCCGATCCTGAGCACGCCGCCCCCGGCCCGCATGGCATGGGCCGCGTTTGTCCCCAGGTTCAGCAGCACCTGGTGGATCTGGCTCGGATCCGCGAGCACCCGGCTGCAATGGGGGGCGACGCTCACCTCGATCTGGATTGTCGACGGGACCGTCGCGCGAAGGAAGCGGCGGGTCTCCTCGATGATCGGGGGAAGTTCGACCGGCGCGGGCTTCCCGCCGCTCGTCTGCCGGCTGAACGTGAGGATCTGCTCGACAAGCTCGTGGGCCCGGCCGCAGGCGTTGCGGGACTCGGTGAGGCATTCGCGCGACGGATGCCCCTCGGGAAGCGTGTCCAGGGCGAGTTCCTGGTAACCGAGGATTCCCGTGAGAAGGTTGTTGAAGTCGTGGGCGATGCCGCCGGCGAGCGTTCCCAGGGTTTCCATCTTCTGAACCTGGAACAGTTGCGTCTCGAGCTTGCGCTGGGCCGCCTCGGCGTCGCGCTGCGCCGTGATGTTCTGGATCGCCCCAAAGAGCCGGACCGCCCGTCCGGCCTTGGACTCCACTTTTCCAATCACCCTCACCCACAGGATCCGGCCGCCGAGGGTCGTCATGGGCGATTCAAAGTCGAAGCCCCTGCCGTCCGCGGACCCCGTTTCGGTGGCCCGGGTGAAGGTGTCTCGGTACTCGACGGGGAACAGTCCCTGGAGATCGGCGAGGGTCGGCGCGTAGCCGAGCTCGGCGTCGCAGATCCGGTAGAGTTCGGGCGACCAGGTCATGGTCTGGGTTTCCAGCGACCACTCCCAGGCCCCGATCTGCGCCAGGCGACCGAGCTGGATTGAGATCTCCTCGCTGTGGCGCAGGCGCTCGTCGAACTTCTTTCGCGCGGTGATGTCGCCCTGCGTGCCCACCATCCGCAGGGGCTTCCCGTCCCGGTCCCTCTGGACGACCTTTCCCCGGTCGAGGGTCCAGATCCACTGCCCCGTCTTGGAGCGGAGCCGGTATTCCGCCATGTAAATGGCGGTTTCCCCCTGGAGGTGGGCGTCGAGCGCCGCCTGGGCTGCGGCCACATCGTCGGGATGCAAGCTGCTGGCCCATGCCGACTGGACGATGATGCTCTCCTGCGCCTCATGCCCGAGCAGCTCCGCCCACCGCCGGTCGCGGTAGATGGTCCCGTTGCTGATGTTCCAGTCCCAGACGCTTTCGTTGGTCGCAAGCAGGGCCAGCCCCAGCCGTTCTTCGGCGACCCGCAGGGTGTCGCGCATCTCCACATCCGAGGTGATGTCGCGGTTGAGGCCGACCATCCGGTCGGGAGCCCCGGTCGCGTCGCGGACCAGAAAACCGTGGGCCTCGAGGTAGCGGACGGCTCCGTCGGGGCGCACAATCCGGAAATCGATGTCGAAGTGATCCACCTTGCCCTCCAGAAACTGGTCCCGGTGCGCCAGCACGCCCTCGCGATCCTCGGGGTGGATGAGGCGGATCCACTCGGAAAAGCTTTCGCCGAACTCCGCGCGGCCGATGCCGTAGATCTCGAGCATGCGCTCGTCCCACTCCAGGCGGCTGTCGCTGATCTGCGTCTGCCAGATGCCGTATCCGGAAGAGTGGAGGGCGAACTGCAGGCGGTCGTTGGCCGCCTGCAGGCGCCTGTCCGCCTCCCGGTAGGCCGTGAAGTCGTCAAAGATGATGATGAAATGGGTGAGCAGGTCGTCCTGCGCCTTGTCGCGCACCGGCTGGACGGTGATCCGGACCCACTGTCTCTCGCCGTCGCTCCCGGTCCTGGTCACCTCGAACGAGTCCGGCCTGCCGGCACGGAATATTGCCTGCGCCCTGGTGAAGGCGGCCTCCCCCCATACCTCTCCCAGCATCCGGTCGGCCGAGTGTCCGAGCGACGCCGCCTGGTCCCAGCCGCTGAGCCGCTCCCAGACCGGGTTGATCCAAAGCACGCTCCGCTGTGCGTCGGCGATGACGACGCCGTTGGGCGTGTGCTGGGTCGTGAGGGCGAGAAGGGAATTGACCTGGGCGACGACGCGCAGGTTCGAGTTGGCCATCTCCAGCTCGCGGGTCCGGCGCGCGACCTCCTGCTGGAGCAGGGCGGCCTGGGCCATCACCCGGTCGCGGGTGACCTCGGCCTGCTCCAGATTCTGGTCCTGCTCGTCCCCCGTGCGCGCGACGAGCATCATCAGCAGCATCAGGAAGACCATCTCGAAGGCGACGGTCACCGCTATCCCGGAGGCGAGGCTCAGGTTGCTCTGGCGCACGATCGCGAGCCTGATGCACTCGAAGACCGGGGGGGCCAGCAGGATGACCAACAGCAGGTGCCGGGCCCTCCTGTGCGAGGAGCGCCCCCCGAGGAAGACGCGCACGAAATAAAGCTCCGGCTGGGACACGGCCAGCCCCGCGCTGAGGGCCAGCAGGCCCAGGGTCGTGGGCACGGTGGCCAGGGCCGAGATGTGGTTGGCCACCCCACCGGGGTTCAGCTGGAACTCGATCAGCCGCTTGAGCATCACGGTCAGGGCGATCGAGGCCGACCCGAGGGCGAGCCAGGTGGACATGCCGACGGCCTTCCGCCCGGAAAGGCTGCCCGCGAGCATTCCCGCGGAAACCAAGGCCAGTGCGGCCGGAATTCCCTGGCGAAGGCCCAGGGGGCCAAGGCTGGCCAGCGCGATCACCAAAGCGGCTATAGCCAAGACCATTCCGGCCGCGCGGGACCGGGGCAGGGCGGAGCAACGCAGCAGCCAAAGGGCGGCGCCAGCGACGATGAGTCCCGACGCCATGGCCGTGGACACCGCCTCGATCGCCGCCATGTCGCCTGGGACGACCATGCCCATGCGCTGTGCGGCAAAGTCCAAGGCACCCATAAGGAGGGCGAGTCCGGCCGCGGTTGCGACCCTGCGTTGCAGCGATCTCTGTGGCGACATGGGCGGGCTAAGAGGTCAGAATAGGGCCGTTCAGGCGCAGCGCGACACAACTCTAACGGCTCGTGGGCATCATTCTTTAGCCGATAACGGTCCATAAGCGCGCCAAAACAGATAGGTTACGTACTTTTCCCTCAACCCGTGCGCAGCCGGTCCGATGTAGCAGGCGTGTGAGCAGGATGAAAATACCAGCCTTTGTACTGGCGTTTGCGGCGATCGCATTGCCAGCGACGGCGCTTGCCGACAGCCGGATTGAACCGCCGGTCCCGGTGCGCATCATTTCGCCCAGTTTTCCGAATGATCTGCATGACAAGGGAATATCGGGCGTTGTCATGGTGAATGTCCTCATAGACCAACAGGGAAATCCCCAGGACCTGAAAGTGGCGAGGTCGAGCAATTCCGAGTTCGAGGAACCCGCCCTGGAGGCCCTCAGGAAGTGGAAGTTCAAGCCGGCCGAACGCGACGGCTCGGCTGTTTCCCTCAGGGTGGTCATCCCGATCCGCTTTTCCGCCGACGATTGACAGGCCGGCGGACCGGCACGCCAACGCCCGACAATAGCCCCAAGGAACACCCCATGCACTTCTACTCCAGACTGACCATCAGCAGGAAGATCGCGCTCGGATTCGGGCTCATATTCGCGGTCACCACCGCCGTCACGCTCATATCCTACCTGGCGCTTGGCGCAGCCGGACGAAACCTTGCGCTCTATGCCGAGAGCGCGGACGAGACGAACGCGGCGGCGAGCCTCGAGGCATCCATGCTTACCTTGAAAATGCAGGTGAACGAATTCCTTGCGACAGGATCCGACACCAGCGTGGAGAGCTACAGCAAGGCCAAGGCCGCGCTCGACGCGGGCTTTGAGACCGCCGAGATGCGGATGGTCGACTCGAGCCGGGCTGCCCAAGTCGCAGCCGCCAAGCGACTGCTGGCCGACTACGACGGGGCATTCCGGCACTTGGTGGACAATGCGGCCCAGCTTTCGACGGTGGACAGGCAGGTCCTGAAGCCGGCAGCCTCGGAAATCGCGAACGACCTGCAGAAGATGCTCACCGCGGCGAGGGACCAGGGCGACATGAATGCGGCGTTCAAGCTCTCAAGCGCGCTGAAGGCGTTTTTTGAGTGCACGAGCGACGTCAATGCCTTCCTGCTCACCTCCCGTCCCGAGTCCTCCGACGCAGCCAGGGCGGCGCTGGGGGTCACGGTGACACAGATCGGGCGGATCGAGAAGGACCAGGAGGAGCTTGAGAAGATGGACGCGACCCTCAAGGATGCCTCCAAGGCGGCGCTGATTCAGGGGCTCAAGACCTCCGCCGCTGCCTATGCGCAGGGACTGGACCGCACGGTGGCACTCAAGAACGAGCGCGACGACACCATGAATTCCCAGCTGAACCGGATCGGGTCCCAGTTCAGCGCGACGCTCGCCGGCGTGCGGCAGGGCGTGCACGACTTCCAGGCGGCTCTCGAAACGAGGATGCACGCGGAGCAGGCCCGGAACGAAACCTTTGTCACGATTGGAACCGTCGCGGGCTGCGCCTTGGGCCTGGCCGTCGCCTATTTCGTCGCCCGCGCGATCAGCAGGCCCATCAAGGCCGTCGCCTCAAGGCTGGCCAGCGAGTCGTCGAAGACCAACGTGGCGGCCCGCCAGGTCGCCCAGGTGAGCCAGTCCATCGCGGACGGGGCTTCCCAGCAGGCATCCGCCATCGAGGAGAGCAGCTCGGCGCTGCACGAGATGGCGAGCATGACCACGCGCAATTCCGAGAATGCCCGGGCTGCGAAGATCCTCGCCACCGAGGCCCGCGAAACGGCCGACATCGGAGCCCGGGACATGAGCGAGATGAAGGCGGCCATGTCGGCCATCAAGGCGTCGAGTGCCGAGATATCCAAGATCATCAAGACGATCGACGAGATCGCGTTCCAGACCAACATCCTGGCGCTGAACGCGGCCGTGGAGGCAGCGCGCGCCGGGGAGGCCGGCATGGGATTTGGCGTTGTGGCGGACGAGGTGCGGACGCTGGCGCAGCGCTGCGCCCAGGCAGCCCACGAGACTTCAGAGAAGATCTCCGGATCTGCGACCAAGAGCGAACAGGGTGTCGCGATAGGCGCGAAGATGGCGGACAACCTGGGGGCGATCGTCGAGAGGATCCGCAAGCTCGACGAGATGCTGGCCGGGATCGCCCAGGCATCCCACGAACAGAGCGAGGGGATCAACCAGCTCAATTCGACGGTGGCGGGGATGGACCGGGTGACCCAATCCAACGCGGCGCTCGGGCAGCAGTCCGCGGCGTCCAGCGACGAATTGAAAACCCAGGCCGACCAGGTTCAGGCGGCCGTGGGCGACCTTATGAAGATGGTCGACGGCGGCCGGTCGGACTACTCCAACGGGATTGGCAGCAACGCCGTGGTCGTCCCGGTCCTGCGCCGCTCCCGGGGCTATTCCGCGAACGGGCACGCACCGTCCGAGGTGCATAAGAACGGCTCGCGCCACTCGCAGAACGGATCGAAGCCCTTCCTCGCGCCGCAGACCTCGCGCCTTGCGCCTTCCTCGTCGGACGACTCGAACTTTGTAGACCAGGCGTAAGGAAGGCTTGGAGGTAGGGACGGGCGGCTCGCCCGTCCGGGCTTGCTTGCAGGCCCGTCCGCAACCCCCCGGCCCGTATTGAATCGAGCCAATTCGTCCGGGGTTTTTGAATGGGCCCGAAAGTTTGCCCGGATGGGCGAGCCGCCCGTCCCTACCTCCCAGAATAGGTAACCGACCTACACCAAGACCGTCTTCCGCTCCGAGCGGCCGAAGAACTGCTGGCCCGGAGCCAGCTCGTACCGGGCGGGTCTGCCCGAAGGCAGTTCCGGAGCGCGGAAAATCGGGCGGCCCCATGTGACGTCCCGGGTGCGCCAGCAGCGGCTCCTTCCCGCTTCCGCGGAAAGGTCGGCTCCTGCCTGGCGCGTTTCCCAAGTTTGCATGGTGTTCCTCTCGCGCCAATCGGTCGCAGCTGACTAGAGTTTAGTGAAAAGGGGTCAGGTTGCGTATTTTGACCTGCGCTGCGCAGGTCAAAATACGCAACCTGACCCCTTCCAAGTCCCTGCGCTGTGCAGGTCAAAATACGCAACCTGACCCCTTCCGCCCCTTCCACTGCGCCAACCTGTCGCCCACCCGGCCCGATCGGATTCCGCTTCCTCCTGCCAGGGAAGGTGAAGCACGGCTGGCGCGCATCGTGCAGGAATCCGTGCATGGACACGGAGAAGTTCACCCAGATGTCGCGCCAGGCGATCTCCGACGCACAGACGACCGCCCGCCGTCTGAACCACCACGAAGTGGACACGTGGCACCTCCTTTCCGCCCTGCTTGCCCAGGAGAACGGGGTGGTTCCCGGCCTCGTCGGGAAGCTCGGCCTCACGGTGAGCGCCTTGCAGCTTGCGGCAGACCGGGAGCTCGATCGCCTCCCCAAAGTGACGGGCAGCGTGGATGCGTCCAAGGTGTACGTCACGCAGGCCCTGAACGACGCGCTGACACGCGCTGAGAAGGAGGCGGCGGACCTGAAGGACGAATTCGTGAGCGCGGAGCACCTCCTGCTGGGGCTGATTGATTCGGGCCGGCCGGAAGCGCTGCGGAAGTACTTCAAGAGCTTCGGGCTGGACCGGGCCAGGGTCCTGGAAGCCCTGCGGGAGATTCGCGGCAGCCAGCGGGTGACCACCGACAATCCCGAATCCACCTACCAGGCGCTGGAGAAGTACGGCATCGACCTCGTGGCCCAGGCGAGAAAGGGCAAGCTGGACCCGGTCATCGGCCGGGACGAGGAGATCCGGCGGACGATCCGGATCCTGTCCCGCCGCACCAAGAACAACCCGGTGCTGATCGGCGAGCCGGGCGTGGGCAAGACGGCGATCGTCGAGGGCCTGGCCCAGCGCATTGTGCGCGGCGACGTCCCCGAGGGGCTGCGCGACCACACCCTCTTCGCCCTCGACATGGGCTCCCTCGTGGCGGGCGCGAAGTACCGCGGGGAATTCGAGGAGCGCCTGAAGTCCGTCCTGAACGAGATCCGCCAAAGCGAGGGGAGGATCATCCTCTTCATCGACGAGCTCCACTTGATCGTGGGAGCGGGCAAGGTCGACGGGGCGATGGACGCCGGCAACCTGCTCAAGCCCATGCTGGCCCGGGGCGAGCTTCATTGCATAGGAGCGACGACGCTCGACGAGTACCGCAAGTACATTGAGAAGGATGCCGCCCTCGAGCGCCGCTTCCAGACGGTGTTTGTCGACCAGCCGGGAGTTGAGGACGCCATCTCTATCCTGCGGGGTCTTCGGGACCGGTTTGAACTGCACCACGGGGTGCGCATCCAGGACAACGCGCTGGTGAGCGCGGTGACGCTTTCGCAGCGTTACATTCCCGACCGTTTTCTGCCGGACAAGGCCATCGATCTCGTCGACGAGGCCTGCGCCATGATCCGCACGGAAATGGACTCCATGCCGCAGGAGCTCGACGAGCTGACCCGCCGGGTGCTCAGGCTGGAGATCGAGGAGACGGCGCTGGCGAAGGAGAAGGACGAGTCCAGCCAGCGCAGGCTGGCTGCCCTGCGGCTTGAGCTGGCGGAGGCGCGGGAGCGCGCCAAGGGGCTGCGGCTCCAGTGGGACCGGGAGAAGGCCTCCGTCGAACACGTGAGGAGCCTCCGCAAGGAACTCGAATCCGCGCGACTTGAGATGGAACGGGCCGAGCGGGCCTACGACCTGAACAAGGTCGCCGAGCTTCGCCACGGACGCATCCCCCAACTCGAGGCAACCCTGACGAAGCTGGAAAGGGCCGGCAACAGCACGACCCTCTTCAAGGAGGAGGTGTCCGCCGGCGAGATCGCCGAGATCGTCTCAAAGTGGACCGGCGTGCCCGTCACCCGCCTGGTCGAGGGCGAGAAGGAGAAGCTCCTCCGGCTGGAGCAGGTCCTGCACCGCCGCGTGGTCGGCCAGGACGAGGCCGTGACCCTGGTCACCGAGGCCATCCTGCGCGCGCGCAGCGGCATCAAGGACCCGCGGCGGCCGGTGGGCAGCTTCCTCTTCCTGGGGCCCACGGGCGTCGGCAAGACGGAGCTTGCGAAGACGCTGGCCGAAACCCTTTTCGACAGCGAGGCGGCCATGGTCCGCGTCGACATGTCGGAATACATGGAGAAGCACAGCGTCTCGCGGCTGATCGGCGCCCCGCCCGGCTACGTCGGCTATGACGAGGGAGGCCAGCTGAGCGAGGCCGTCCGCCGCAGGCCCTATGCCGTCGTGCTGTTCGACGAGATCGAAAAGGCCCACCCGGACGTTTTCAACGTCCTCCTGCAGGTGCTCGACGACGGCCGCATCACCGACGCGCAGGGACGCACGGTCGACTTCAAGAACACGATCATCATCATGACCTCCAACATCGGGTCGCGCCACCTGCTTGACGGCGTGACCGGCGACACCATACCGGAGAGCGTCCGCGAGAGCGTGTTTGCCGACCTGAGGCAGGCCCTCCGGCCCGAGTTTCTGAACCGCATCGACGAGACGATCCTGTTCAAGCCCCTCACCCTGGAGGAGATTGCCCGGATCGTGGACCTGCTCCTTGCCGACCTGAACCGCCGGCTTGCCGAGCGGCGGGTGACCGTCACGCTCGACGCGAAGGCAAGGCAGTGGGCGGCCGAGAAGGGCTATGACCCCGTGTACGGGGCGCGTCCGCTCAAGAGGTTCCTGCAGCGCCAGGTGGAGACCCGTCTCGCCAGGGCCCTGGTCTCCGATGAGATTGGGGAAGGCGCACAGGTCACCTTTTCGGTGAAGGGCGACGAGTTGGTGATGGTGAAATAGTTGCGCTGGGCGGGGCGAAAGGCTAAGCCCGGACGGATGGCCCAGACCAACCGCAGCTCCCGCGCGCATCGCGGACAGACATGGGCGGTGGCCGCGGCCGTGTGCCTGGTCGTCTGGTTCGTGTTTCGCGGCTCCATCGGCGGTGCCATGCTGCAGTGGGACGACGACACCAACCTTCAGTACAACGAGCACCTGCGGGCGCTCTCCGTGCAGAACCTGCACTGGATGTTCACCGACGCGAGCTATGTGCGGCGCTACGTGCCCCTGGGATGGCTGGCCCTTGCGGTCGACTACCGTCTGTTCGGCCCGGGGCCGCGCTCGTTTCACGCGCTGAACCTCGCCCTGCATTGTGCCGACGCCGCGCTTGTATTCCTGCTCATCCTGAAGCTGATGGGAATGCCGCCCGGGGGCCGGGCGCGGCCCCTCGGCGCGAATGCGCTGCTCGCCGCGGCCGCCGGGGCGCTCCTTTGGGCCGTCCACCCGCTGCGGGTGGAGGCGGTCGCCCGCGCCTCGGGGACCTACTGCCAGGCCGTCTTTTTCATCCTTCTTTCGATCCTGGCCTACCTCGGATCGGTCTCCATGGCCGCCGGCGGCGCGGCCCGGCGGATGATGCTGGGCGCATCCGTGCTGGCGTTTGCGATGTCCCTGACCACGTACCCGCTCGCCCTCGGCTATGCGGGCGTGCTTGTCGTCCTGGACGTCCTCGTGCTCGCGAGGATCCCGCCCGGGGCCGCGGCGTGGGGCGGCAGGGAGAGTCGCGGCGTCTGGATCGAAAAGATTCCGTTCCTGGCCGTGACGGCCGCGGTGTTGGGGGTGACCCTGGCGGCCCGCTACCAGGCCGGGGGTGTGTGGGAGCCGCCGCCCACGCTCGCGCAGTTCGGGGTGGGCTCCCGCATCCTGCAGGCGTGCTACGTGTGGGCCTACTACCTGTGGAAACCCCTGCTGCCCCTCCATCTCTCCCCTGTCTACACCACGCTGGTCTGGTTCCGGCCGGATGCCCCGGTGTTTGTCGGCAGCGCGGCCGCGGTCGCCGGGATCACGGCCCTCCTCTGGTGGCGCCGCCGCCGCTGGCCAGGGACGCTGGCGCTCTGGCTGTGCCACCTGGCCCTCCTCGTCCCGGTGCTGGGCCTCACCGAGCACCCGCACTACGCCAACGACCGCTACAGCTACCTCGTGGCGATCCCCGTTTCGGTATCCATCGCAATGATACTTCTTGGCCGCGGCGGAAGGCCGGTGCTCCGCCGGGCCGCGCTGGCGGCGGCCTTCGGCCTCGTCGCCGCCTGCGGCATGGCCAGCTCGGCGCAGGTGGGAATCTGGCGCGACAGCGAGACCCTGTTTCGCGCCATGCTCGACCGCCTGGGCGCCGACCCGTACCGTGCCGACATCCTGCGGCGGCTGGGAAGGTACTACCGGGGCGGGGAGCGGCGGGCCGAGGCCGTCGCGGCATTCCAGGAGGCCGTGAAGGCCGCGCCGGAATGGTCCGTTGGGCACTACGAGCTGGGATCGATGCTCGTCGAGGCCGGCGAAACCGGCAGGGGCATCGCCGAGCTGGAGGAGGCCCTTCGGATCACCCCGGGTATGCCGGATGCGCGGTTCGACCTGTCCCGCGCCCTGTTCTCGGCCGGCCGGATTCCGGAGGCCGCCGCGGCGATGGAGGAGGTGGTTCGCGCGAGGCCCACAGCGGATTCGTACTACGACCTCTCCGTCATGTACGGCCGGGAGGGGCGCATGGCCGAGGCCAGGCGGGCGTGCGACGAGGCTTTGCGCCTCGACCCATTCCATGCCCGGGCGCTGGCCCTGAGGCGCGCCCTGGCGGAGGCCGGAGCCAGGTAACATGCCAGCCCAGCCCATACGGTACTACGACCGCGCGACGCGGGAGCTCAGGACGGAGCGCATTTACGGCGAACGGTGGCTTCGCCTTGCCTATGACAATCCCGCCGGGCGGTTCCTCGCCTGGCTGGTCATCAGCCGCCGGTTCTTCTCGCTCTGGTACGGCTGGAAGATGAACCGCAGGATCAGCGCACTGCGCATCCTGCCCTTCATCGCGGAGTACGACCTCGACGTCGACGAGTTTGCCAAGTCCGCCTTCGACTATAGGACGTTCAATGAATTCTTCTACAGGGCGCTGAAGCCCGGATGCCGGCCCGTGGCGCCGGGGGAGCGGGTGGCCGTCCTTCCCGGCGACGGGCGCCATCTGGCATTTCCCAACATCGACGCGGCGGACGGGTTTTATGTGAAGGGAGCCAAGTTCAGGCTCGCGGAACTCCTGGGCGAGGACGGCCTGCCCGCAGGCGAGCGTGAACTGTCGGGCCGGTTCGTCGGCGGCTCGATGCTGATCTCCCGCCTTTGCCCCATGGACTACCACCGGTTTCACTTTCCGGTCGACGGGGTGCCCGGCGAGTCGCGGCTGTGCGGCGGCCCGCTGTACTCGGTGAGCCCCGTCGCGCTGAGGCGCAGCCTTCGCTACCTTGTGCGGAACAAACGGATGATCACGCTGGTGGACTCGCCGGCCTTCGGCCCGGTGGCCATGGTCGAGATCGGGGCGACGAATGTCGGCTCCATCCGGCAGACGTTCCTTCCCGGCCGACCCGCGGCCAAGGGATCGGAGAAGGGATTCTTCGCCTTCGGGGGTTCGTGCATCGTCACGCTCTTCGGCCGCGGCCGGCTGCGTTTTGACGAGGACCTTGTCTCGGCCTCGGCCGGGGGGATCGAGACCTACGCGCGCATGGGCGAGAGGATGGGCGGGGCGGCCGGTTGAGGCTCCGTCAAGGCCCCGCCAGGATCCTGCGCCACACCTCCCCGCCGGGATACGCGTTCGCCGCAAGCGAGGCGGGCTTCATCTCGATGCTGGCCCCGGGCTCCCGCGGTGCCGTGTACCGGCCGTGGCGCACGACGCACGGGTGCAGGAAGTGTCCGTGCAGGTGGTCGACGAACTCGGTCACCCGGCCCTCCATTGAACCGCTGACGCACACAAAATCGAAGATGGACTCGTGCTGGACATACTCGCACAGGCCCACGCCTCCCGCGTGGGGGCAGACGGGCACGCCGAACTTGGCGGCGAGCAGCAGCACGGCCACGACCTCGTTCACGCCCCCCAGCCGGCAGGAGTCGACCTGGCAGAACGAGAGCGCGCGGGCCTGGAGCAGCTGCTTGAACATCACGCGATTGTGGCAGTGCTCGCCCGTGGCGACCCCGATGCCCATCGGCTCGAGGGCCCGGGCAATGGCGGCGTGCCCCAGGATGTCGTCCGGCGAGGTGGGCTCCTCGATCCAAAGCGGACGGCTGGGCGCCAGGGCCTTCGTCCAGGAGATGGCCTGGCCAACGTCCCATGCCTGGTTCGCGTCGAGCATGAGGGAATGCTTCGGGCCTATGATGCCCCGCACGAGCGCCGCCCGGCGGATGTCGTCGGCCAGGTTGGCGCCGACCTTGATCTTGAAATGTGTGAATCCCTCCACGAGGGCCGCTCGGCAGAGCCGGGTGATCTTGTCGTCCGCGTAGCCGAGCCAGCCGGCGGAGGTCGTGTAGGCCGGGTAACCGCCGTGCAGGACGCGGTCCTCGCGCTCGGCCCGCGTCGGCGTCAGCCTTTCCAGCGCGGTCCGGGCCTCGTCCGGGCCGAGCGCATCGGTGAGGTAACGCCAGTCGACCATTTCCACGATCTGCGCGGGCGTCATGTCCGAAAGCAGTTTCCACAGGGGCTTGCCCTCGATCTTTGCCCAGAGGTCCCAAAGGGCGTTGACCACGGCGGCAGTCGCCAGGTGGATGGCGCCCTTCTCCGGGCCGATCCAGCGCAGCTGGCTGTCCCCGGTGAGGTGCTTCCAGAATGCGCCGGGCGCCGCAGTGAAGGCCCCGAGGGCCTGGCCGACCAGAAGGGGGCGCAGGGCCTCGACCGCCGCCACCACGACCTCCGTGCCCCGGCCGATCGTGAACGTGAGCCCGTGGCCCTCGATTCCGTCCGCCCGGTCGGTGGAGAGCACGACGTACGCGGCCGAGTAGTCCGGGTCCGGGTTCATCGCGTCGGACCCGTCGCGCGCCGAGGACGTGGGAAAGCGCACGTCGAGGACGCGCATTCCTGTGATGCTGCCGGCGTGCTTCACGGAGGGGATCGCAAAGGGGTCACTTGCCCGCGCTCCATCCGCCGTCGATCATCAGGTTGCTCCCCGTGACCATGGAGGACTCGTCGGCAGCCAGATAGAGCGCGGCGGCGGCGATCTCCGAGGGCTGTGCCATGCGGCCCGTCAGCTGGGTCGATGCCATGTCCCGGTAGGCCTTGGCCGGGTCGGGATACTCCGCGATCCTGGCCTGGACAAACGAAGTCTCGACCCGCCCGGGGCAGATCGCATTGAAGCGAACCCCGGTGTGCGAGTGGTCGAGCGCGAGCGATTTTGTCAGGCCGACGACGGCAAACTTGGTCATCGTGTAGGCGAGCCTGTCGCGCACCGCCACCACGCCCCCGATCGAGGCCATGTTAACCACGCTTCCCCGCCCCCTGGCGAGCATGGCGGGCACGAACGCCCTGCACAGGTTGAAGGGCCCCCGGACATTCACGGAATGCAGCCGGTCCAGGTCGGAGGCGGCCGTCCCGAGGAGGTTTCCCACGTGCCCGATGCCGGCGTTGTTGACGAGAACGTCGAGCACCGGCAGCTGTGCCGCCAGGAGGAGCGCTGCCTCGGGATCGCTGACATCGAGTTCGGCAAACTCGGCCCTTCCTCCCGTAGCCCGGATCAGGCCCAGGGTTTCCCGCCCGGCCGCGGCGTCGCGGTCCACGACCCAGACAAAGGCCCCCTGCCGGGCGAAAAGCCCGGCGATCGATCGCCCGATGCCCGAACCGGCGCCGGTTACGAGCGAGGTCTTGTTGTCGAGGCGAAACATGTTGGGTGGGGCGGTCAGGGGATCCTATAGGTGCGCCGGGCGTTGTCGTTGAAGATGGCTCGCACGGCCTGGGGACCCAGATGCGATACGAGTTTCCGCGCGCCCTCAAGCCATAGCGCGTACCCGCCGGCAAGTTTCACGACGGGCCAGTCGCTGCCGAAGAGAAGCCTTCCCGGGCCAAAGCTTGCGAGGAGGTGGGCGACAAACGGCCGCAGGTCTTCCAAGGACCAGGCGCCGGGCCCGGCCTCGGTCACGAGTCCGGACAACTTGCACACCACGTTGGGCTCCGAGGCGATCCTTGAGATGGCGCCGCGCCACGGGTCCAATTCGCGCCGGCTGATCCCCGGCTTGCCCGCATGGTCCAGCACGAAGGAAGTTTCCGGGCAGCGCCGGACGAGCTCGATCACGGATGGCAGCTGGCCGCTGGTGCAGCAGAGGTCGAACGACAAGCCGAGCCCGGCCAGACGGCGCACCCCGGCGAGGAACCCGGGGCGAAGGCAGAAGCCGGGGTCGGGCTCGCCCTGGATCAGGTGCCGGACGCCGCGAACGAGTGGCCTGGCCGCCAGGACGGAGAGCGCGTCCACAGTCTCATCCCCGGCGTCCATGGGTGCGTGGGCGACGATGGCCGCAATCCGAGGTTCCCTCAAGGCCAGCGTCTCCACCCATTCGACCTCCACAAGCCAGCGCGCCCGGTCGCACTCCGCCTGCACGAAGACAATGCTTTCAGGCGCATCCGCCCCGGCCTCGGCCTCCAGGTCTTCGGGCCCGTGGCGGCCCGCTATCTGCAGTTCGCCGGCAAGCCATGGATATGCGAGCGTGGCTGTGTCCCAGAAATGCGCGTGGGAGTCGACATACCCGGGATGCCGCGCCGGTGAGGTCATGGGGGGATGGGCGTGGCTCCGCGGGCGCTCGATTCATAGCAGGCCTCCACCACGGCCATCGTCCGGTACGCGTCCTCGACCCCGGTTGGGAGCTCGCCGGTTTCGCCGTTTGCGCGGCGCATGAGTTCCGACATCGGCCCGACGAACGCGAAGGGGAACCAGCCTCCGATCAGGGGCACGTCCGCCCATCGGGGTTCCGAACCCTGCGCGGGCAGGCAGAACTCAAGCTGGTCGGGCAATCCCCTGGGATAGTCGAGATTCACGCCGAGCCGGGCGCGGATAGCGCCCTTCGTGCCCTCGATCTCAAGGGAACTCTCCTGATGGCG
>Ga0302320_10003195_pt1 | contig 38256 bp, 43 predicted proteins | sample Bog_T0_3_FD_202130 | JGI IMG/M metagenome (GOLD analysis project Ga0302320, IMG submission 202130) | Peat permafrost microbial communities from Stordalen Mire near Abisko, Sweden - Bog_T0_3 | ecosystem: Environmental > Terrestrial > Soil > Wetlands > Peat | place: Sweden: Abisko, Stordalen Mire... | reverse complement strand
GCGGATCACGTGCAAGGCCGCAGTCAGGAGCCGCGTCTTCGATTCGTGCCGCGTCTCGTGTCTTGTCTCCGTCAAAGTCATCGCATACCCACCAGTTGGTACTTAACGTACCAATGAGTCGGTATGCTGTCAAGAGATTCTTATTTATTCCTGTGGATAATGTCTCCGCCGCTTTCTGTTCCGATGCATTCCCCAGCAAAATCACGCCAGGTTCCCGCAGGCTCCCGCCTACCGCGCGTATCTCTGGAACTTCGACCACACGGCCTGCGTAACCATTCAAGACTGGTGAGGTGTGCAAATGCGTTGGACCGTTGCGCTTGTTGCTTCCATCCTTCTTTCGCCGCTTCCGGCTCTCGCGCAAACCAATATCGCAATCGACGATCTCGCCCATCATCCGATCGAGGCCAAATTTCCCTCCGGTGGGCAACTCGACCTGCGCATCCGCTCGGCGGAGATTCGTATCGTGGGCAGCGATGAAAACAGGATCGTCGTCCGCGCCGAGGGAAGCCGCGGCAGCAATTCAACCGACATCGAAGCCCGCTTCGAAAGCTCCGGCGACTCCGGCACGCTGCGCGTTCGCGGCGGCCCAGACAACAACGTGACAATCACCGTTCAGGTTCCCAGAAAGTCGAACCTCACGGCGAAGATTTTCGCCGGCGATGTCGAAGTCAACGGCATTACCGGGAACAAGGACATCGAGTTGAGCGCAGGCGACCTGACCATTGACGTTGGCGACCCCGCCGACTACTCTCATGTCCGCGCCTCGGTAAACACCGGCGACATCAACGCGAGCCCTTTCGGCGAATCGCGCGGCGGTCTGTTCCGGTCGTTCGAGAAATTCGGCAAAGGCAGGTACAAACTGATGGTTCACGTCGGCGCCGGCGATTTGACAATGAGGTAAAGAGGCCTTCGCCGCAACCGCTGCTCCATGCAGAGGCTGACCGGTCGATCCGGACTTTTTCAGTCTTGTCTATTCCGGAAAAAAGATCGTAATCGTCCCATCGTCGGCGTCCGCCGTGACAATCTCGCTCGAGCGGTCGCGGGTGAGCCGGGCCATTGCCACGGCGCCCCATCCGCCCTTCGCGGGAATCGAAGTCGCGGCAAACCCGCCGTTTGCCCCGCGCTCGAACAGCATCAGGTTCCTGCTTTCCGCACAGGCAACGACGATAGCGTGCTTGCCGTCGCCGCGCAGGTCGCCCGCCGTCACGCTGTTCGCACCGCGGCAATCTCCCAAGGGCAGCGGCGACCCCGGCATCGGCCTGAATGCGCCCTTTCCGTCCCCGAGCAACACCATCACCGCGTCCTCTGAGACACCTGCGATGTCCCGCTGATAGGGGATGACGACCAGGTCGGCATTGCCATCCCCGTCCACATCGTCCACAAACACTTGCCAGGGCTTGGCGCCAGCTGCAAAGGGCGAGCCGGGGGCGTCGCGGAAGCTGCCCTTTCCATCACCTAGCAGGATGGTCACAGTTCCGTCATCAAGATTCGTCGTCACCACATCGGGCAGCCCGTCGTGGTTGAAATCGGCGGAGCGCAACCGCTCATAAGGCCTGTGCCCCACGTCGAAGTAGCGTCCTGGCGTGCCAAGCCCGCCTTTGCCGTCGCCCAGTAGCAGCTCAATCTGGTTATTGCCCCAACTGTCTGTGACGACGTCCGGCTTGCCGTCTCCGTTGAAGTCCGCAACGGCAACTCCATGAGGATGCGGCCTGGAATGAACGTCGAACGGAGAACCGGGCGCGGGCCTGAAGCTGCCTTTGCCATCGCCGAGGAGAATGGTGATGTAGGGCGATTGGTGGTTCGCAATCACCATGTCGGGGTTGCCATCCCCGTTCATGTCCGCAACCGCAATATCATTGGGCAGATGCCCTGCGCCAACGGGCGAGCCCGCTGCCTGCCGGAAATGTCCCGCGCCATCGCCCAGCAGCACGCTGACTGTTTCGCCGTCGGCATTCGCAACCAGGATGTCGAGGTTGCCGTCACGATTCACGTCGGCGACGGTAATCCACCTCGGTCCCCGGCCGACGGGGATGGAAGTTTGCCGAAATCGATGCGGGGAAAGCGAAGAGTCTCCCGCTGCCAAAGTCAGGGGCAAAAGCGCCAAAGCGAGAGTGACCGTTTTCACATCAACCCTCCGGCCAATCAACCGCGCATTTGAGAATGCATAATCCCGGTGATTCTCTGGCGCAAACCAATAGGAAAAGTTGGAATGCGCATCAGGCGGTAGGTCGGGGTTTTCAATCCCGACAATAAAATCGGCTCAACAGACATGGGCTTTATTGAAAGCTGCATAACAAATGTCCTGCCCGACCAAGCGACGAAGGCCTATTTTTTCGGGTCCGCGGGGAACAGCGACCCGGACATTACTTTTACAACAGTCAATAGCCCCTGAGGTATGTCTTTGCATCGTTGGGCCGGTGATTTGGACCCCCCGCCCTTGAGCCAATCGGGCATCGGGTCGAGTTGATCCAGATGATGTGTGTGCACAAATGCATGGCCAGCCAATCCCCTTTTCTCCGGGTTGGCGGCAATGTAAGCAAGCTGATTTTGAAAATCCTCAGCATCGCGAATGCGATGCTCGTGGAATCCTGCCTGCCAGACTTCCCCGCCAAATCTTCGTGCGGCAGATGTCGGGGTTAAAACGCCGACCTACCGCGGAAACCCCGCACACAATTTTGCAGATAATTTCGCCTGCTCGGCGCACAATCAAAAAGAACCCGGACCAAAAGGCGCAATTAGTCCCGGGAAGGATGGAAAATACCCCACCCCCCCCGCACTTTCGTCCCATCCCTATGAAACAACGAAAGTTACATCAGAAACAACCGTTTTTACCCATCGAAACAAAGGACTTACGGGTGCATCCGGACCCGAATCCGCTAGGCGGCCGTCACGCCGTCGGCTTTTCCGGCGGCGGCATGGAGGCGAGGAAGCGGCGGGCGAATTCCTCGGCGTACTGTTCCAGCAATTCCCTCACCCGCTCCGACGACTCTGAGCGGACAATCAGGCCCGCGTGGTGGTGCTTCTTGATGCGGCAGACAATTTCAGGCGCGTCAAAGTCGCTGATGTCGGGCTCGGCCGTCTGGGCCAGGCACAACACGCTGCCGGAGTAGCTCTCCTGTGTTGCCGGCAGCGTGTAACTCTCGCCGCGCAGGTTCATCACTTCCACTCGCGCCCACTCCCGCCACAGGTTCACGCCGGTTGAAGCTTGCACCAGGTCCGCGATGAAAGCTCCGCCCACGCGTGCGGCAATCTCGAGGAAGTAGAAGCGGCCGTCGGCATGGGCCTTGATGTACTCGCCATGCGTGACGCCGCGAATCATGCCCAGCGCCGGGGCGAGCCGGGCGTTGAGGGCGATCAAGTCGGCCCAGTCGCCGCTGCCTCGGTCCACCGTGCGCGTAGTAAAGACGCCGCCCTGGTGCATAACCTGCATGGGCGGGCGCCCGTACTGGTGAGCGACGGCGAAGACTACCTTGCCCTCGCTGATGATTGAATCCACATGGAAGATATCGCCGGGCACAAACTGCTCCATGAGGAACCGGCTCTGGCGGTCGCCGAGCTCATCGAGGGCGCGCCAAAGCTGCTCCGGCTCCTCGATCTTGCGAATGCCCAGGGCCGAAGCTTCCGAGCGCGGCTTGAGCAGCCAGGGAGCCGGCACGTGGGCCATGTAAGCGCGCAGCTCGTCGTAATTGAGCACGCGGCAGAATTCCGGGACGAGGAATCCGGATTCCAGCGCGCCAATGCGCATGGCCAGCTTGTCGCGATAGTAGGCCGAAGCGGTGACGCCCATGCCGCGGATGCGCATGTGCTCGCGAAGCTGCGCGGCGGTTTCAAGGTCGAACTCGTCGAGAGCGACAATGCGGTCGAAGCGCTTACTGCGCGACCTCCACGAGACGGTGTTGATGATCTGCTCGATGGTCAGGTCGGGGGGCATGGTGACGATATCTTCCAGCGCCTCGCGCGGCCAGTCCGCGTCGCGCAGCTTGTCCACGGTGAGCAGCGTGGGCTTCACGCCCATCTCCGCACATTGGCGCATGAAGTCCTGGCCTTTTTCGTAGCTGGCGATGCAGAGAATGCGCTCGGTCGCGTCGCTCATCGATTCCCTCGCTGCGTGGATTTGGTGTTTTCGGTTTGGACTCCAAGTGAGGATAGTTCTACCATAGACGGGGCGCGAAGCCGTCTTTTGAAGCGCCGGACGATTCAAGGAATGGGCCCTCATGCTCTCGGCTATCGCCATCACGGAACTCCACGACGAACTGACAGAGCGCTGGCATGAGGATACCTGCGACGCGGACGCCGGTTTGAATGACGATTGGCTGAATCTGGTAGCTCGGCAGCATCGCGCCAACTTCGATCTCTGGCACATTGAAGACGAAGCGCGCGCGCCCGGAGCCACGGATGCCGAGCTGGCCGCCGTGAAGCGCCGTGTGGACTCGACCAACCAGCGCCGCAACGACCTGGCCGAGCAACTGGACCGCGTGCTGCTCGCCTGGCTGGAAGCGCACAACCTTCCCAATCAGGCTGCACCTCTGCATTCGGAATCGCCGGGCTTGATCATCGACCGCCTTTCCATCCTGGCGCTGAAGATCTATCACAGCCGCGAAGAGGCCGCCCGCGAGGACGCGCCCGCAGGCCACGCCGATCGCAATCGGGACCGGCTGGCCATCCTTACCGACCAGCGCGAAGACCTGGCCGGCTGCCTGGATTCTCTGTGGCGGGAAACGCTCGAAGGCAAACGGCGCTTCAAGCTTTACCGCCAGTTGAAGATGTACAACGACCCCTCGTTGAACCCCGCCGTCTATCGTAAACTCGGGGAGGAACCGGGACTCTAGCGGGCTTTCTGAACCATCGTACGGGAAGCCCCCATTGACGTATTGCGGGGTAATGCGTATAAAGATGGCCTGAGCAGCGTTATTCCCTGGCGCAGGCCTCTGGCCGGCGACAACCGGGCGGGAACGCGGTCAGGATAAAGGGGCTCGCGGTAAACTCATGATGCAAGAGGCCCGACCAGTGGCGCACGATCGTAAGAAAGAACCCTCCCCTTCAGGCAAATCTGGTGGACATTCCTCCACGAGCACGGGGCCCGCGTTCCAGCATTACCAGACCGCCGTGCAACTGCTGCAGCAGGGCAAATTCGAGAAGGCTCTGGCCGGTTTTGAGAAGCTGCTGCCCGCCGCCCCGATCGAACTGCTCGACCGCTGCAAGATGTACATCATCACCTGCCACCGGCAACTGGAAAACAAGAGACTCACCTTCCTCACGCCCGAGGAGCACTACGACTACGCCATCTCGCAGTTGAATACGGGCTACTACGAAGAGGCGCGGGAGCAGTTCGACGGCATTCTTCTCGGCCACCCAGGCGCGGACTATGCGTTCTATGGCCTTGCCCTGCTGGACGCCATCACCGGGCGCACCCAGGATTGCTTGGCGAACCTCGGCCGCGCCATCGAACTGAACCCGAAAAACCGGCTCCAGGCCCGCGCCGACAACGACTTTCAAAGCATGGTGGACGATCCCCGCTTTACCGAATTGCTGTATCCTGAAGTTCCGTAAGGCTGTTGCTTTGTCCGGGAAGTAATTCGTTTTATCCGGTAAGGTTTTTGCTTTGAATTCTTCGTCACCCGATAACGGACACTTGTTGCTGCAAACGCCCGCTGCCCCTGAAGCCGCTGTGCGGCTGGACGCTATGCGCGTGGTGGCCATCGGCGGCGGCACCGGGCTTTCCACCTTGCTGCGCGGCCTGCGCGAGCACGTCACCCCGGCAGGTCCCTCCGCCAAACCGGGAGTCATCTCCGAACTGGCCGCCGTAGTTACTGTGACCGACGACGGAGGATCCTCCGGCCGCCTGCGCAAGGGCTTCAACATGCTCCCTCCTGGCGACCTGCGCAACTGCATGGTGGCGCTCAGCGAGGAAGAAGACCTGCTGGCGCAGCTTTTCGCCCACCGTTTTCGCGGCGGCGAGGCCCTCAAGGGACACAACTTCGGCAATCTGTTCGTTGCCGCGCTCACCGAGATCACCGGCGACTTTGCCCACGCCATTCAACTGGCGTCGAAGATTCTGGCCGTCCGGGGCAAAATCTATCCGGTCACCACCGCAAATGCCACGCTGGTCGCGCATATGGACGACGGCTCGGTGGTGCGCGGCGAGACCAACATCACGGCCAGCCGCAGGCGCATTGTGGAACTGACCCTCGATCCGCCGGATGCCGCGCCGCTTGAGGAGACGCTCGACGCAATCGAGCGCGCCGACCTGATTACCGTGGGGCCAGGATCGCTTTACACCTCGCTGATCACCAATCTGCTTGTGGACGGCATCCCCGCGGCGCTGGCCAACGCACGAGGCGTCCGGGTGTACATCGGCAACCTCATGAGCCAGGCCAACGAAAGCCTGGGATTGACCGCTTCAGAGCACATCGAGCGCATCTACGAGCACACCCGTGCGCCCATCTTCGATTGCGCGCTGATCAATACGGGAATCTTTTCCAAGGAAACGCTGGCACGCTATGCTGCCGAAGGCGCGGCGCCCATCATCCCCGACGTCGCGCGCATTGAGGCGCTGGGCGTCCGCTGCATCACCGGCGACTTCGCCAGCGAGGACAGCGTGGTTCGCCATGCGCCGGGGCGCGTGACCGGGGCGCTGCTGGCGCTGGGCCTTTCCGGCAACCTGCTTCGCGCGGAATAGACGAGTGGGGTAGATTTCTCTTTCCCGCGGCATCCGCGCTGAAGTAAAGTGGGTTTTCGCAGGCCAAAGCAATCCCTAGCCCAATTCGCTCTCGATGGCGATTGAACTGGAGAATCTCCGCGGCCGACGGAATCGATGAGGAGGAACCATGCGCAAGGCCCGAATCTACATCGCTCTCGCCTGCTGCTTCCTGGCGGTGGCCATCTTTGCCTGGGCGCAGGCGAACCGGAAGCCCGGCCTGTGGGAGATGACCAGCACCATGACCTGGCAGCAGTCTCCGATGCCTCCGGGAATGACGATGCCGGCGGGCGCCAATTCTCCGTTTGGCGGAGGCCCGCATACCACCCAGGTTTGCCTGACGCAGGCCATGATCGACAAGTACGGCGCCCCCATGCCGTCGAGCCAACGCGGCCAGTGTCAAATCTCCAACGTCTCGCTCAAGCCGACCAGCATGAGCGCAGACTGGATTTGCACCGGCATGATGGCAGGCAAAGGGACTCTGGAGTCGTCGTGGTCCGATCCCGACCACGCCATCGGCAAGGTTCACTTTGTAGGAACCATGCAGATGGGTCCGAACTCCAGGCCGATCGAGTACACCATGGAATCCTCGTCGGTGTACAAGGGAGCGGACTGCGGCAGCGTGCCGCCGATGACCATGCCGGCGGGCAAGTAAAGCTGCCAGGATCGCGCAAATTCCAGGTGCCCCATATCTCGTTTTTGAGATGTGGGAATCCTCACCCTTCCAACGTCCGCTTCAACTGCCCACAGGCGGCATAGATGTCGCGCCCACGCGGTCGGCGCAGGTAGGTAGGAACGCCTTCCGCGGCCAATGTGTTACGAAAGGCCTCGACCGCTTCGGGCTGCGGCATGGAATAGGCGATGCCGGGGCCGGGGTTCCAAGCGATCAGGTTCACTTTGACGGGAACGCCCATCCGCCGAACCAGCCGCGCGACTTCCTTCGCATGGGCAGGCTGGTCGGTAACGCCGGCCAGCAGGACATACTCGAACGTCACCCGCTCGCGCGGCCTCATTTTGACCTGCCGCACGGCATCCATCACAGACTCAATGTTCCACTTGCGGTTAACTGGCATAAGCTCTTGACGAACAAGGTCATTGGGTGCGTTAAGGCTGATGGCTAGCTTGGGCCGCAATTCAGACGGCTCCTGGGCAAAGCGCTCGATGCCGGGGACGATTCCCGATGTCGAAACCGTCATGCGCTGCGGACTCAGGCCGCCTTCGCGCACCAGCAGTCGCACCGCTCCCATGAAGTTCTCGTAGTTCAGGAACGGCTCGCCCATGCCCATGAAGACCAGGTTGATGCGATCGCGGCCCACTTCGACGCTTTGGCGCTCAAGCACCGCAACCACCTGACCGGCGATTTCGCCCGCCGTAAGGTTCCGCTGCAGGCCCAGTTTGGCGGTCAGGCAGAATTGGCAGTTAACCGCGCATCCCACCTGGCTGGAGACGCAGATTGTGGCCCTGTGCCAACCTCTGCCGTCCGACTTAGATCCTTCCCACACATCAGAATCGAGGCTGTTCGGCATGCGCGGGGCAGGTAGTGAAACACGCACGCCTCCGGAGTCTGTGCCGTCGCCTGCTTCGCCGTCATCGCCTTCGGGCATCCAGACGGTTTCCACGGTCTGCCGTTCAGCCGCCGTGGTCCCGCACTGGACCAGGTATCGCTCCGTTCCATCCACCGACCGGAAGACCTGACCGATTCGTGGACGACCAACTTCCCAGCCCTCCTCTGTCAGTTTCCGACGCAGTGATTTAGATAATGTCGAAATTTCATTTAGGTCACCAACGCGCTGACGATAAAGCGCTTCCGCCAGTTGCCTACCGCGCCATGCTGGCTCGTCCAACTCAACCATCAGCGAGGCCAGCGCTTCGCCCTCAAGGCCAAAAAGCGACCTGCTGCGCAGGTGGGTACCATGGGAAGCGTCCGAGGTGGGTTTGGCGGCGCCTAACTGGACGAATTGTCTGAGATTCTCTGTCAAGGCTGGGTTCAGAATAGAACATTTCATCCCGCAACCGTAGCCGGATAGCCAGTCCGATCCAGAATCAAACCGCGCCAACGACAACACAGTTCCACCGATGTGGAACTTCCGCCCGGTTGGCCTACAATTGAATTTGACTTGACGATGATGACAACTGAGCGAAACCTCCGCCGCACCGTATTGCCGAATGGCCTGATCGTGCTCACCGAGCGCATGGAGTACCTGCGCTCCGTGGCCATGGGCGTGTGGATCAAGTCCGGCTCCCGCTGCGAGCCGGCCGAGACCAACGGTATCTCTCACTTTGTCGAGCACATGCTCTTCAAGGGCACCCGTTCCCGCACCGCACAGCACATTGCCCGCGAGATGGATTCGATCGGCGGCAACCTGGACGCCTTTACCGGCAAGGAGACGATTTGCTTCAACGTCAAGTCGCTGGCCGACCATGTGCCCATCGCGCTCGACGTGCTTTCCGATCTGGTGCTCAATCCTGTCTTCGCCAATGGAGACATCGAGCGCGAGCGCGGCGTCATTCTGGAAGAGATCAAGATCGACGAGGACAATCCGGATGTGCTGGTGCACGAGCTTTTTACGCAGAGTTTTTGGAAGGACCACCCGCTGGGCTGGCCGATTCTGGGCACCACGGAGACCGTGGCCAAGCTCGACCAGAAGAGCCTGTTTGACTACCACGGCGACCGCTTCCACGGGGGCAACATGGTGTTCTCCGCTGCCGGTAGCCTGGACCACGACCAGTTCACGCAGGCCGTTGCGGCCAAGTTTTCATCGCTGGCTGGAGGCGCCACGCTGCATGAGCTCTCCGCGCCCGAGGCCAGCGCCCGCATCGTTCTGCGCAACAAGCGTTCCCTCGAGCAGGTGCAGATCTGCCTGGGCGTGCCCGCTCCGCCCATCACCGACGACAATCGCTACGCCACGCTGATTCTCAACACCGTGCTCGGCGGCGGCATGAGCTCGCGTCTCTTCCAGACCATCCGCGAGGAACGGGGCATGGTCTACTCCATCTACTCCGATTTGAGCCCCTACCGCGACACCGGCACGCTGTGCATCTACGCCGGCACATCGGCGGGCAAGGCGCTGGAAGTGGTGGACCTGGTTCTCGGCGAGTTTGCCCGGCTCAAGAAAGAGCCGCTTTCGGCGGAAGAGCTGACTCGCGCCAAAGACCAGGTCAAAGGCAACATCCTGCTGGGACTGGAGAGCTCGAACTCGCGCATGGCCAACCTGGCGCGGCAAGAAATGTACTTCCACAACTTCTTCACCGTCGAGGAAGTGATTGCCCGCATCGACGAAGTGGAAGCGGATCATGTGCAGGCCATGGCGCAGAAGCTCTTTGATTCCGACCGCATTGCCGTAACCCTCCTCGGCCGCCTGAACGGAGTGAAGCTGAAGCGGGAGCGGCTGGTGTGCTGAAGAACAGATGACGGGTTACTTATGGCAGATGACAGTTCAAGGAATTGAACCGTTTGTTCATCATGCCTCCGAGGCCGCCAAAGACTGACTCGGCTGGACCGGGCACGGAAAAACTGTCATCTGTAACCTGTCGTCTGCAATCCGCCCCGAGCGTCCCATTTCCCTTCCGCGTCTGTACGTTGTAGCATTTTCTCGAACGGGCCTTCCATTTCCGGCCTGCTCCATGAGGCAACGAATCTCCATGAATTGCACGATCTTGTTCCTTCACGCCCGCGTCGGCGAACATCGGTCCCGGTTGAATCATCGTGGCATTGAACCGAAGCGCTCGCCCCAGCCCAACGGCTTCACGCTTATGGAATTGCTGATCGTCATGGCCATCATCGCCATCCTGATGCTCATCGCCATTCCCACCGTGGGCAGCTTGAAGAAGAATGCCAACCGGCTCTCGGCCATTCAGTCGATCCGCGCCATTCAGCAGGCGGAGATGCAGTACGAGTCAACCTACCCGGCCAACGGATTCGCCTGCGCGCTTCCAGCTCTGGGCGGTGATCCCAGCGCTGGCGCTCCCTCGCCGACCGGCGCGCAGATTCTGCAGCCTGACATTACCTCGGGATACAAGTCCGGCTACATCTTCACCATCAGCAACTGCCAGAGAGTGACCGTGAATGGCACCGACCGGGTCACGAGCTACGCGGTCACGGGCGTCCCGCAGACAGTCGGCAAGACCGGCGACAGCGGCTACTGCAGCGACCAGTTCGGAACCATCAAGTCCGACCCGACAGGCGGGACCAACTGCACCCAGCTTGTGCAATGAGCGCGGGCGCTCTGTTGCGGCGCGGCAGCCTGCTTCGTGGAATTGTAGGGAGCCACGTTTTGAAAGGGCCCGACTTCAGTCGTGCCGACGCTTGCCCCACGCGGAAGCCGGCTTTAGCCGCTGAGGGAATGCGCACCGCGCGGGCGAACTTCCCTCGGGGGCTGAAGCCCAAGTCTTCTTTTGCTGCCTTGGTGGCACGGCTAAAGCCGTGCCCTTTCAAAATAGTCCCCACTACAATGAGATCTGTTCGTCTTGCGTTGTGCGCCGGGGTTCTATTTAGTGCTTGCGCTTTCTGCGATGCACAGGCGCCCACCGCGCACGAACTTGCCCAGCGCGTCGACCGCCATTACAACCAGCTCCATTCCCTCAAGGCCGGCTTTACCGAGAGCTACGAAGGCCTGGGCATGCAGCGGACTGAAACCGGGACGTTGCTGCTGCTCAAGCCCGGCCGCATGCGCTGGGACTATTCGACGCCGCCCGGCAAAGTGTTCGTGCTCGACGGCAAATACGCCTGGTTCTACTCGCCGGGCGAGCCGCAGGTACAGCGCATACAGGCCAAGCAACTCGACGACCTGCGTTCGCCGCTGCGCTTTCTGCTCGGCCACACAGAGCTCGAAAAGGAGATGGACTCTCTGACTTTGACTCCCGCTGCGGGAGGCAGATTCACGCTCACGGGCCAGCCCAAAAGCCAGGAACAGCGCGTCAGCAAGCTGGCTATCACAGTGACAGCAGAGGGAACCATCATCGGCATTGAGATTGAAGAATCCGACGGTGCGATTACCGGCTTCACGTTTAGCGGCGAAGTGCTGAACCCGGCACTTGCAGCCGATGAGTTCCACTTCAAACCGCCCGCGGGATTGCCCGTGGTCGACGAGGCGCCGCCGGTATAAGTGCGACGGCTATAGTGCGACCATTCCCGCATCCTTCGAGGCTCGATCCTCAAATGTCATGGTTCGACTGCAGCCGCCGAGCGAGCAAAGCCGTTCGATAAAGCAATCGGCGAAGTCCGCGTTCGAGTGCTCGAAACGATACATCGCTTCTGCTACTGCGGCGGGATTTTCGAGAACCATCTGCTGTGCGCCGAGCAGACTCGCGATGAAGGCAAGCAGCTCGGGTTTTGATTTTCGGTAGCCACGCTGCAACACCCAGAACGCCTCAGCCAATACGACACTTGAAATGTAGCCTGGCTCTTGCCGTGAAAGACTCGCCACAAGTGCCCTGGCTCGCTTACTTTGCTGGGGGTCGTCCTCAAGAAAGAACCGAAGCAAAACGTTTGTGTCGAGTCCGATCATTCAGTTTCACGCTGAACACGGCGCTTATATTCCGCTGTGATGCGCGCGTCGTCTTCAGTCAGATAGCGACCTACTGCCTCGTCCATCTCTTCGACAGTGGCAGGCTTGCCCGAAGATTTGAACATCCCGTAGAAGTCCATGAGATTTCCCTTTTTCGCCCTGACGAGGATCTCTCCGTCTTCCCGCTCGACAAAGAGCATCTGATCTCCGGTTTTGAGCCCAAGCTTCTTACGGATGGATATCGGGACCGTGATCTGACCCTTCGATGTAAGCGCTGCCGTCGCCATGGTGAGCTCCTACAGTTATTCTAGATTGATTCCTTACCTGCAGTAAGGAATTTTGGGCGATGCCCTCTTGCTTAGTACTACAGTTGTAGATCGCAGATCGCGGAGGGAGCAGGGGGTTTTAACCCCCTGAAAGATGGCGAATTTACTTGGCCTTTAGGCCCGGGCCTTTGGCCGTCCCCAAAAAATTGAGCGAAATACAACTGTAGTATTAGGGATCTGTTACCCGGGCTGTTCGAGCCGTTTGATCGACCGCCCGAAAGAAATTAAATAGAAGAACTGCGCTCGCAACCAAGTGGTAAAGAGGAACACTAATGCCCAAATCAGTTTCACCGCCATAGGCCGCACAGGATCGAACGTGCAGGCACAGAGCATCAGCAGCCAAAAAATTGTGGCGGCAACCATCACCCCAGCCTCGACGGTTGAGGCGAGGAAAAGGGGCAAATGCGCCAATCGGGCGGGGTGAACAAATCCCCAATGGATGAGGATCGGCATGAGCAACATATCGAAATCCAAGAGGATTGATAAAAGAAAAAGCACGAACAGAGTCTTGCGTCCAGCGCGTGTGCGGAGTACGACCCCTAGATCGCTATCTGGGCGCATGGATGTCTCCCGGAATCTGCTGTGGCCGCTAATGAATATCGGTGCGAGTCGGCGCTAGTTGCCGCTCGCAATCTCAGGCGTAAGACGGAGCCGATCGGTCAGTTGGAAGATTAACGTCGCGCCCGGTTCCAGCCGGGCCTGCGGATGGCTGACCAGCAGATGCACCGTGATGGCGCCCGCGCCGATGAGGCCGCCCGTCAACGCTCCCACCGGCCCAGCAACAATGGCGCCCGTAACCACGCCCGTGCCTACCGCGCCGCCGTATTCAACGCCGTCGCGCTTGGCCCGCGAGTTGGGCTTGATGGTGCCTTCGCCCACCACGTGCGTCCTCGATCCGGGCGTGCCGGTCACCTCTGCACGGAGATGCCAGCGTGTTCCGTCGGGAAGAACGATTGATTCCGGCTCCAGACGCATGGTCCCGGAGCCGCCCGCGTGGCCGCTCGAAACTTCGGCTACCTGGCCATCGATCTCGGAACCGGCGGGAATGAGCACCTGCCCGTCCTGCAATACATCGGTCGCCACGCGCGTGCGGAAGGGCTCGCCCTTCTCTGAATCGACCGTGGAGAGCGGGTCAAGCAGGTGGACGCGAATGGTGGTGCCTTCCTCCACCTCGCCGGGCCGCAGCGGATGCGGGTGGACAATGTCGCCGTCCGGATCGTTGGCATACGCGCGCTGATTCAAAGCCGGAGAGTTCGAAGGCGCGATGCGCACAATTCCGTCGTCGGTGCCGTCTGCCGATGCTGGAGGCGGGATATTGACAGAAGGGTCGACGGAGGTGCGCGGCTGTTCATCCTGCGCCGCCGGCTGCACGGGCGCCGGCGAAGGCTGCGTGTATTGCCTGGGCTGAGGCGCGGGTTGATACGCCGGCGGGACGGCTTGCGGGGAGGCGTTCAACGGCTGCCCTGCCGGAGGCTTCGGCTGGGGAATGCTGGTAGTAATAATCGTGTCGTCGGCGGGAGGGTGAGACACTCCCTGATAAGAATTCTGCTGCGCGTTGGACTGGCTTGCATCCCGCGCGTCATCTTGCGCCGCAACACCTGCTGCGCACACGGCAAGCAGCGCCAATACGGGAATCGAACGACGTATGCGATCAATCATCTGGGGTGCTCCTTGGTTCAAGCGCTCCGTCGCCGGGGCGCTCCATTTTAGCGGGCGGAAATCCCCTTGCACCTGTAGACCCCGCCGGGCGCGGAGAGTTGCGCAGGTGAAGAGAAATGAGTTCCTGCGGCTGCTCTCCCAAGCTAAGATTATCGCCAGCGGTGAATCGGATGGGCAGCGAGGCGGAGCACATGTGCCTTGGTCGGCACGAATCAAAACCGTCAACCCTGAGCGTGTGAACCGCCCGTTTGAAGATTTCATGAATAGAACGACTTGGCCCGGTGTGATCGCCGCCACACCGTTCCACGATCCCCGGTTTGTTAGAATCCAATCGGTAGACTTTCAATTTTTACGTAGGACGGAGACATTATTCCCCACGCGCCGCAGCTTCTGAACACGATTCAAAGCGCCGCCGGAGAAGCTCTCGCCGTGGATCGCCGTCCCAAACTGAATGACCGGCTGCAGCACCGCATCCTAAGGAGCGATATGACTGAGATTGTTGCCATCCGTGCCCGCGAAGTTCTTGACTCGCGCGGCAACCCCACCGTGGAAGCGGACGTGATTCTGGAAAGCGGCGCGCTGGGCCGCGCCATTGTGCCTTCGGGCGCCTCCACCGGCGAACATGAAGCCGTGGAGCTGCGCGACGGCGACAAGACCCACTACATGGGCAAGGGCGTGCTGCAGGCTGTGGAGAACGTTGAGACCGTGATTGCCCCCGAGCTCGAAGGCCTGGACGCTGCCAACCAGCGCCTCATCGATCAGACCATGATCGCCCTCGACGGCACGCCCAACAAATCCAAGCTCGGCGCCAATGCAATTCTTGCCGTCTCGCTGGCCGCAGCGCGCGCCGTGGCGACCACGCTGGAGATTCCGCTCTATCGCTACCTGGGCGGCGTGAATGCAAGCATTCTGCCGACGCCCATGCTCAACGTGCTCAATGGCGGCGCACACGCCGACTCGAACGTCGATTTTCAGGAATTCATGATCATGCCAGTGGGAGCGGAACGCTTCTCGGATGCCTTGCGCTGGGCCGCGGAGACTTTTCATACTCTCAAGGGCGTGCTCAAGAAGAAGGGCTACAACACGGCCGTGGGCGACGAAGGCGGCTTTGCTCCCTCGCTCAAGTCGAACGCCGAAGCCATCGAACTGATTCTTGAAGCCATTGAAGCAGCCGGCTACAAGCCTGGCGAGCAGATCGCCATCGCGCTCGATCCAGCGTCCAGCGAGTTCTACGACAAGGAAAAGAAGAAGTACATCTTCAAGAAGAGCGACAAGCGCGAAATGTCAAGCGAGGAAATGGTTCACTTCTACGATAACTGGACGCGCCAGTACCCCATCGTTTCGCTTGAAGACGGCCTGGCCGAGGACGACTGGGAAGGCTGGAAGATTCTTACCGACAAGCTGGGCAGCCGCATTCAACTTGTGGGCGACGACATCTTCGTCACCAACGTGAAGCGCCTGCAGCGCGGCATTGAAGAGGGCGTGGGCAATTCCATCCTCATCAAGGTCAACCAGATCGGCACCGTCACCGAGACGCTTGAAGCCATCGACCTGGGCCGCCGCTACGGCTACACCTCGGTCATCTCGCACCGCAGCGGCGAGACGGAAGATACCTTCATTGCCGACCTCGCCGTCGCCACCGGCGTAGGCCAGATCAAGACCGGATCGGCGAGCCGCACCGACCGCATCGCCAAATACAACCAGTTGCTGCGCATTGAAGAAGAACTGGGTTCAGGCGCAGTTTATCTCGGCCTCGAAAGCCTGAACTACAACGACTAAATGCAGTTCGAACCGTTCCTCAAAACAGGGCGCTCCAGGTCTCGATTTTGAGACCTGGGATTTCGCCGCCACGCTCGCAAGACCCAAGCAAACTCCGCCGACCACCTGGCGCCCCCCCAAGGAACCTGCCCGTGCCCACTCCCAAGCGTCCTCTCGTCCTTACCATCCTCGATGGATGGGGCTACCGCGCTGAAACCGCCGACAACGCCATTGCTCTGGCCCGCAAGCCGAATTACGACAAGTTGCTGCGCGAATATCCCAACACGCTCATCCACGCCAGCGACCACTTCGTCGGCCTGCCGGACGGGCAGATGGGCAATAGCGAAGTGGGGCACCTGAACATCGGCGCCGGCCGCATTGTGCAGATGGACATCACGCGCATCGACGCTATGATCGCGGCGGACACGTTCAGGAAGGATAAGGAAATTGTGCGCGCCATGACGCGCGCGCAAGAGGGCGGGCGGCAACTGCACCTCTTCGGCTTGGTCTCCGACGGCGGCGTGCACTCGCACCAGGAGCATCTCTACGCGCTGCTCAGGACTGCGCAGGAATACGGCCTGACGCGTGTCTTCGTTCATGCATTCATGGACGGCCGCGATACGGGCCCCAATTCCGGTGCAGGCTTCATTGCGGCATTGCAGAAAAAGATGCGCGAGTACGGCGTTGGTAAAGTGGCCAGCATCAACGGCCGCTACTACGCCATGGACCGCGACAAGCGCTGGGAACGCGAGCGCAAGGCATTCGACGCCATGGTCACCGGCAAGGCCGAGGGCGGCGCGTATCCTGACCCGGTGGCGCGCATCAAGGAAAACTACAACAACGGCATCACCGATGAATTTCTCATTCCCTTTGTCGTTGTCGATGGCGCGGGCAAGCCGGTCGGCCAGATTCGCGATGAGGACGTCTGCATCAACTTCAATTTCCGCGCCGACCGTGCCCGGCAGATCACGCGCGTGCTGGCCCGCGAAAGCGGCCTGAACAAGAAAGGCGGCCGCGACCTGGATGGCTGGGAGTCGCTGGACGAAACCATTCCGCGCAGCGAGATTCCCAAGAACCTGCATTACTTATGTATGACGCAGTACGACAAGTTATACGAGTTACCGTTGGTTATTCCGCCGGAATCCATGGATAACATCCTGGCTAACGTGCTTGGAGCACACCAGCTGCGCAACCTGCGCGTGGCGGAGACTGAGAAGTTTGCCCACGTGACCTACTTCTTCAACGGCGGCATCGAAGTTCCGTTCCCCGGTGAGGAGCGCATTCTCTGTCCCTCATTGAAGGTTGCCACTTACGATCTTGCTCCAGAGATGAAGGCCGAATGCATCGGCGACACCATCGTCAAGGCCATCAACGACACTGCGTTTGATTTGATCGTCGCCAACTTCGCCAACGCCGACATGGTGGGCCACTCGGGGCAACTGGAGCCGACCATCCGGGCTTGCGAATACATCGATGCGCAACTGGGCCGCATCTACAAAGCCATCAAGGAGCGCAACGGCGCATGGCTCATCACTGCCGATCACGGCAACGCCGAGTTGATGAAGGATCCCGTCACCGGAGGCCCGCACACCGCGCACACCACCAATCCGGTGCCGTTGATTTATGTGGCCGAAGACGCGCCCCACTACCGCCTGCGCATCGACGGCTCGCTGCGCGACATTTCGCCCACGCTGCTCAATATCCTGAATCTTGGCCTGCCGAAAGAAATGACCGGCGGTGATATGCGCGTGCCGATTACGAAGTAACTCTGCGGTAACTCAGTTGGAGAAAGCGAGACCATTGCGGCTTCGCCATCCATTCAGCAAGTTATCGATGCGAGTCCTCTTACAAGTAATTGGCTGGGAGCATTTGCTCGTGAAGCACGCGCACAATGAGTATTCCATCGGCTTCCGGGAAATAGAACGCCGCATGCCTGCCGATTTCAAATCTGCGCAGGCCCTTTTGGATTGACTCGCAAGGCCTTCCAATTGCGGAATTCTCGGAGAGAAGGTTGAAACAGTCTTCCAATTTGGCGAGGTACCTGTCCGCTTGCCGCCATCCCCAGGTAACCGTCGAGTATGCCGTTATCCCCTCGATATCGCTCTCAGCCTCGACAGAAATCCGCACCTGCTGCACTTTCAGCCTTCTTTCTGCGGCAGGCCATGCTTACGGCGGACGCGTGCGAAGACTCCGGGGGCTGCGACGCCGCTGGCAATCCCCCGGTCAATTGCGGATCGCAGCGCGGTCATTTTCTCCTCGTGCTCCCGTTCATCTCTTTCAAGCCGTCGCAGGGCCGCGCGCATCACCTCGCTGGCGTTTGAATAAAGTCCTGCCTCAACCTTGACAGCAACAAAGCGGTCCAATTCCGGAGTCAGGTTCACATTACGGGTAGGCATCGGGCACCTCAGGATGAGTATAAAAGAATTGGCCAACTTTGCCAAAATCCCATTAATTGAATAATGATCTGGAAATCGGATTCAAGGGGTTGCTACAAGATACCTGGATGCGGCTCGGCATCGAGACGAGCCGCGGAAAGGGTTCGAAAAGATGCGACGCGGCGGATGTAATCCAGCTTGTCTTCGCCAAGTCCACGCAACTCTTCCTCACTCAGCCTGCCTTCGCGGATCAGAATCCCGAAGACCATCGGAAGCACTGAATACCTGTAGTCGTATTTACTTTCGATCTGTTTGCGGCTCTTGGTCAAATAGTCTTCCAGTTCCCAGAGGGCGGACCTATCCTTGATGTCCGCGGCCCTGCGCTTTACCTCATGGGTGATCGCATCGAACTCCCGGCTTAGGGCCAGATCGAAGGCTCTTCGCGCGATTTTCTTTTCCGCCGGCGACCAAGTCAGATCGCGCATATCTGCCCCCTTCTCTTACCCTCACGCACAAAAGCCCCCCGCACGCGGAAGGCCTATGTTTTTGAAGCGCTCAAACCAAGTTATCTCGGCCGCAACGACTTGATGGCTGCCGGAAGCCGGTCTTCAAGCAGGCGGGCGCGTTCTGCTGCGATGCCGCCAAGGTAAGTTGGCACCGGCGTCGCAGTCAGCACCAGCACGAAGGCAATCACCGAAAAGCATACCCCGGCAGTGGCCGCCGACATGAGCATGTGGTACATGTCAAAGACGTCGAGTCCGAGTACTTTGAAGGCGACATGCTCCAGCGGCTTGATGTGGTGCAGAACCGCGAGCGCGAAGAGGAAGAAGAACACCGCCAGCGAGGTGAGCACGGCCAGCGTTACATCCAATCCTCGATGGAAATTCTGCCGGGCGCGGCAGTGGGGACACTCGGCAAAATGATGCTCGTAGTCTTTGCGCATCTCGGGAGAGATTCCTGAGATGTCATAGCGCCAACTTGCCAGAATAGCGCCCGCGACTCGGTCCGTGCATCGGGTACTTGCCATAGATTCAAAGACTCACTTTGCAAAGGATGTGTTCCACCGCTGACTTTCTGCGCGGCTCACGGAGCAAGGTCGTGCCAATACCCCTTAAGATGCGATCCCACCGCCCCGGTTTCAGTTTTGCCGGGTTGAGATTCGCATTTCTCGACGGCCAGATCGCCTCGAAGGCGCCCGGCTCTTCCCTTGCCGATCTACCTGGTACAGAGTGACGCTCGTCTCTTACCATTGTAACCGAATTGCATTAAAAATAAATAGACGGAAGTGGTTCATTTTGCTCAGCAAGGATCAGCCGGTTTGCAAGCAGGCTGGCTTTTCCGTTCAACGCGCGTTCGGCAGTGACTCGTGCCAATTCGGGAAGGTTATTGCTTTCAGAGAGATGCGCCAGGATCACGTAAGCCGCCTGGCCATCGTACCCATTTTCGAGAAAATCCGCAGCCGCCTCGTTCGACAGGTGACCAACGCGCGAAAGTACCCTTTGTTTCACTGACCATGGGTACGGGCCGTCGCGCAGCATCTCCAGGTCGTGGTTCGACTCAAGCAGCAGCAGGTCGACCCCTCTGAGCTGGGCTTTGACATTGGGAGAGATGTAGCCGAGGTCGGTGGCAAACGCCATCCGAACCCCTTCGGCGCGGAAGACGAAGCCCACAGGGTCGGCGGCATCGTGGGGAATGGTGAAGGGACTGATGGCGATATCGCCGATCTCAAACGGCTTCCCGCTTTGGAAATATTCGACACAAGGCAACGAGGCGGGATCTTCTTTGCGGGAGCAAACGCGCCCGGCGGCCTCCAGTTCGGACTCCGCTGCGGCCTCCCCGGTTGACGGAACAGTCACCGCCGATTCGCACTCGATCGGGTCCGGCTCGTCCGCCTCCTCGGCCGCATCGCAGTGAGTGGATTCAGCCTCCGCCTGCCGCTCGGCCGCCTGTCGGCGAACCTGTTCCAGCCATTGCGCATAGGACATCTGCCGGCGCGGGGTCAGCCAGCGCATCCAGGCGCGATGCGTGCCCTCTGTAAAGTACACGGGAATGCCCAGCTTGCGCGCCGTGACCACCAGGCCGTTGATATGGTCGATGTGCTCATGCGTGACGATGATCGCGTCCAGCGTCTCAGGCTGCTCGCCGGCCAGCTTCATGCGCCGGAACAGCTCGCGGCAGCTCAGTCCCGCATCCACCAGGATGCGCGTGCGGCCACCTGTGACAACCGTCGAGTTGCCCTTGGAGCCCGAAGCGAGCACGGTGAAGCGAACCATCTTATGAGCATAGCGCGAAAGCCTGTCGAGGCGCAGAGCAGCCCGTTCTGCGCCTCCCCCGACATGATTAGCTTGCCGTTTTACCGCTTAGTTATCCACACATATTACCCGTCCGTTGTCAGGATCGGTATAGCGATGCTGTCCATCGGGGCATGGAGCGGACTTGCCTCGATCGCCGGTGTCGCCCTTTTGTCCCGTATCTCCCGTATAGCCCTGGTCACCCGGCCGTCCGGCGTCGCCGGTGTGCCCCCGGTCACCGGGCTGGCCTGTATCCCCGGTTTGTCCCTGCACTCCCTGCTGTCCGGGCTGCCCTTGCGCGCCGTCTTGTCCGGGCGGTCCAGGCTGTCCTTGCGCTGCCGGTGCCGGTGCCGCCGGTGCCGGTGCCGCTTGCGTTGGCGTTGTTTGGCAACCGCCGCATAGCAACATCACCGAGATTAAACCGATACCACCCATACCAATACACAGGGTTGTTTTCACTTAATTCTCCTCTTCGATTCTGTCGAACCTTGAATGCCGCTTCCGCAGTCCATGGCTCTCATTGGGGATATTGCCTGCGTCGCGCCACTAAGCGCTGTCCATATTGCACAGCGAGGTCGCAGAGAACCGGCTCCCCTCAAGCCCCTTTGGGAGTGAAAGAAAACAGGCCCAAATGTATCCCGCGGCAATGTCCTTTCTAGTCGGACGAATTGCGGCGTCTATGTGAAATCAGCTCAAAGGTTGATTCTTTCGCCCTCGCGGCGCGCGCATTCTCACCTCCATCGGGGCTCCTTCTCAGATATGCTGACAAGTAGGTCTCATTCCGTCCGCCCGGCTCCAGCGTAAATCGCTCCAACCGTCTGCCGAGGAGATTGCCTATGACGATTAAGCGTTTGTGGTTCAAAAAGTTGCGAGCCTGTTTGACGACGGCTTGCGCGATTGGAGCAATCGTTGCTGTAACCCTCACCGCTCCGGCGGGCGGCGCCGGACGGGCGGCGGACAAGCCTGGCGACGGCGGAGCGGCAGGCTGGGACCGCCAGGCAGCGGCACGCTATCTCGACAGCCGCGAGGTCTGGTGGCAGACATGGGATCGAACCCAAAAAGATCACGGAACCTATTGCATCTCCTGCCACACGCAGGCGCCCTATGGACTTGCTCGCCCCAGCCTGCGTCAGCAGTTGGGTGAACCGGCTCCGGCAGGCGCCGAGCGCGCCATGCTCGACAGCATTGAAAAGCGCGTACACATGTGGAAGGAAGTTGAGCCGTTTTACCTTGACGCCAAATACGGCGCAGGCAAGGAGATTGAATCGCGCAACGCGGAGTCAGTATTGAACGCCGCGATTCTTTCAAGCTATGACGCGCGTGCAGGACACCTCAGCGACACCACGCGCATAGCGTTCGATAATGCCTGGGCGCTGCAATCAACCAGCGGGCCGACCAGCGGCGCATGGATTTGGCAAAACTTCCACTACACGCCATGGGAGTCGCCTGAATCGGAATATCACGGGGCGGCGCTGATGGCCGTGGCGGTCGGCAAAGCCCCTGATCATTATCGTGACGATCCGAAGATCGCCGCCCACATGGCTGCACTCACCGCCTATCTCAGCAGCCATTACCAAGCGCAACCGCTGTTGAACAAAGTTGTCGCGCTTTGGGCTTCGAACTGGTTTCCACAGATCCTCACCGCTGCTCAACGCGCCGAGCTGCTGGAAGACATCTACGCGCGCCAGCGAGCCGACGGAGGCTGGTGCCTGACCGATCTGGGAACATGGGAACGGATGGATAACTCTCAACCGGAGAAGCGACCCGATGGTTACGCAACAGGGCTCGCTGTCCTTGTGCTCGAAGAGACGGCAGCGACCGATGCGCATTTGAAGGCGCGTTTACGGGAGCCCATCGCGCACGGTATCGCGTGGCTAATTGCCAACCAGGACAAAACCACCGGCGCGTGGCCTGCGTGGTCGCTCAACAAGAGTCGCGACCCCAATTCCAACGTGGGGAAGTTCATGAGCGATGCGGCTACCAGTTATGCGGTGCTGGCGCTGGATGCAAGACACTAAATCAACTTCAGCCGCATGCATGGATATGTTTTTCTTTACTTTGGTCATACCTCCAAAGTGGAATGGACCGGAGAACCGTGTGCTGGGATGATTGAGCCAACAACAATCAATGCTCCCTGTTTGCAGGAAAATAGTGTTCGACCTCTCCGGGGGGTTGGGATGGCGCAGGTGAAGACAAAGAACGGATTCCTCGATTGGCTCGTCAACGGAGATGCCAAAAAGGTTGAGCCGCCCAGCGCTGCGACTTCCTCCACCAGCGCGCCCGCCGCAGTTGCGCCCGGCCCCACGCCGTCGTACATGAGCAGCACCGGGGATGACTTCGAGGAGTTTCGCTTGCATCTCTCCCGGCCCAAGCGGCCCTTCAGAAAGCCGGGAATCTCCATCAAGGAAGAATACGAGTTGTGGCTTGCAGCCAAATCGCTGGGCTCAGCCCCAGCCGCAAAGCCGCGCACCGGCCTGAGCAAGTTTCTGCTGGGCGGAAAAGCGGAATAAGTAGACCGTCATCCGATGTTTCATGTGGCCGGTTTGTTCCCTCCCGTTAGTTCGCATCCAGCAGGTTGGCTGGAATCTCAATGGACACCAGCGTCCCGCGCCCCGGACTGCTGACCACGTCGAAGCGGGCCTGGTTGCCGTAAAGCACTTCCAGCCGCTCCTGCACATTTTTCATGCCGATGCCGGCGCCGGTGCGAGGCAGCGCCGAAACCGGCCGGTTTCCCATGCCCACCCCATCGTCGGCCACTTCGATCAACACACGATCCCCTTCCAGACGGCTGCGCAGCGTTACCGTGCCACCCTTCAGGCGCGGCTCCAGGCCGTGCTTGATGCTGTTTTCAATCAGCGGCTGCAGCAGGATGCTGGGCACCAGCACGTCCAGCGTGCGCGGATCGATCTCCTTTTCCACGCGCAGCTTGTCGGCGCCAAAGCGCACTACTTCAATGTCGAGATAATCGTCGGTAAAGCTCAGTTCGTCGCGCAACGGCACGTAGGTGTCGTGGTCCTTTAGAAGCGCACGCAGAATGTTGGCCAGCTTCACCGTCATCTGCCGCGCCATCTCCGGCTTCATGCGCACCAGCGAGGCAATGGAATTAAGGGTGTTAAAGAGGAAATGCGGATTGATCTGGCGCTGAAGCGCGTCCAGGCGTGCCTCCAGCAGAAGACGCTTCTGTTCTTCGAGCTTCATTTCCAGGCGCAGCGTGTTCCACACCTTCAATGCAATCCCCACATCGATGGGAGCCGAAAGCCACACAAACACCTGCACCCAAATCTGCGAGGCCTGCAGCGCAAACAGTCGATGCGGATAGGCGTGCGCCACCCAGTCGCGCATCGCTTCCATCACCGCGATCAGAAACAGCAGCAGAAACTGGCGATCGACGCGCGGCTGGCGCAGGTTGCGCCGCACCCAGCGATACAGGCTCAGATCGATGAACGGCGTGAACGACCAGATCTCCTCGGGCTCTACGAAGCGGCCCAAAACACCCGCGGCCAGGCCCAGGACCACGTTGAAAGGCAGCGCCAGGTACTCGCGGTGATAGGCTGCCGGGCCAGAAAGCACCACGCCTCCCAGCATGGCCCATTGCGGCCCCAGCAGCAGGCCGAGGAGAATGACGGTCTCGAACGAAATATCCGCCGCCAGAAAGTTGGGCACCCAGAAGCGCACCCACACGCCCAGCGTGAGCGGCACCAGGAAGAAGGCCAGCAGCGCCAGCGTCTGCCGCCCACTGCGATGCTCGGCGAAGAACAGGCGGCGGAAAGTGACCACGCGCGCCAGAATGCTGGCCACGGAAGCCACCACGCCCAGCTTCACCAGCAGCGTTATCCAGATCAGCCTGTCGGTCACTGCTCAACTGTATCGCATGCGGAGAGGTCAAAGGCAGGGACTAGGGACTGAGGGACTAAGGGACTAAAACCGAGCGTCGAGGCAGGATCTGGATTGAAGCCTGCTCGTTTAGCCAGCAGGGTCCGAGCAGCGAGTCGCATCTTCAGTCGTCGACGCTAGTCCCTCAGTCCCTACTCCCGTAGTCCCTCGTCTCTGTAGAATGGAGCCATGGCATTTGAGAGCGTGAAGAAGGTCGCCGAAGCAGAGTTTCCCACCCGCTGGGGCACGTTCCGCATCTTCGGCTTTGAGGGCGTTCTTCCCGCGCCCCGTCCCTGCTGCGATGAAGGCGCAAAGCACGGGCGGCTCGTCGAGGGTCTCGTGGCGTTGGTCATGGGGGATATTCACGCCGCTCCACCGCTGGTGCGCATCCACTCGCAGTGCCTGACCGGCGACGTGTTCGGCTCGCTGCGCTGCGACTGCCGCTTGCAGCTTGAACTGGCTCTGGGCAAGATCGCCGAAGAGGGCGCGGGCATTTTGCTTTACGAGCAGCAGGAGGGCCGCGGCATCGGCCTGATGGCCAAGCTCAAGGCCTACGAACTGCAGGACCAGGGCATGGATACTGTAGAAGCCAACGTCGAACTGGGCTTTGCCGCCGACTGCCGCGCCTACGAACTACCTGCCGAAGTGCTCAAGCTGCTGGGCGTGTCTCAGGTCCGGCTGATGACCAACAATCCCGAGAAGGTGGCAGCCCTGGAGTCGGCCGGCATCGCGGTTGTCGAGCGCATCTCCGCCGAAGTCGAGCTCCAGGACACCTTCGCCGGCTACCTCAAGACCAAGCACGAAAAGATGGGCCACATTCAAGACCTGGCGCCTGATTCAATTGCGGTCTCGCTGGTGACTGAGGAACAGGACAACCAAGGAACCTCCGCACAAGTGGCTTCCTTCAAAGCAACGTGTCAGGGCACGACTTCAGTCGTGCCGAAAATGCAGCAAAATGATCTCGGGCTTTAGCCCCTGCAGGAACGTCTGCATCGCCGAAACACGTGTGCAGAGGTTCCCTAAGTCCGCGGCGCCTTGAGCACCTTTGCCGTTGTCACCACCTGGCCCACGTGCCGCTGCGTGTGGTCGGCTACGTGAACGAGCGCCCCGCCGATGGAAGTGGGCAACTGCTTGCGCCCCACGCCGCGAAAGGTATTGAGATCGGCGGTGGCCAAAACGCGCACTCGATCTGCCGCGTTGCTAAAGGATGTTTCAACTTCTGCGAGGAGCATGGCCAGCGTCTCGTCGCCCTGCTTTTCGGACTTCAGTTCCGACAATTGTTTTTCAGAGAGCGGCTTGCCCTCAGCATAGCTCAGTAGCCGGTCAGTGGAGCGGGCGATATGCCGCAAATGGAAGGCGACCGACGTGAGCCCCAGCGGCTGCGCATGAATCTGTTCGTCCTTGAGCCCCGCAGTCCACTTGGTCAGGTCGTCAAGAGCGAGGTCGAAGGCGTGGAGCACGGCGCGGCCGACGGCGGGAACGTCTGCGTGGGTGCCGCGGAGCCAGGGTTCTACGTAGTGTGCGGTTACAGGGGAAGTGCTCATGGGGAAAACCCTCTTTTGAGAGAATCATCGAACAATTCGGAGCTTTGAAAGGGCACGGACTCCAGCGCCCGCAACGCAATTGTTCAGCCAGCGCTTTTCACCCTCACCACCGTGATCTTGTCGAACCCCTCTTCGAACACCGGCGGCTTCAGCTTTTCCGCCATCTTGCGCATGATGTCTTCGCTCACCGATCTGTCGCGCTTCGAGTTGCGCTCCAGGCAAACCTCCAGCGGAACATCGAAGAAAACCGCCTGCACTTCGAATCCAAAGCTCTTGGACATCTTGATCCATTGGCGGCGCTCGTGGATGGACAAATTCGTCGCGTCCACATAATTCCATGGCATGCGCGCAATCAGCCGGGCGCGGAGCAGCGAACGCAGCGTGGAAAAGACCAGCCCCTGGTAGCGCTGCTCCTCCACGTCGTCGAAAAGGATATTGCGCAGCAGGTCGCTCGAAAGCGGGGTGACGCCGCGGCGGCGGAACCAGGTCGTCTTGCCCGAGCCGGGCAGCCCGATGGCCAGCACCACGTAGCCTTTGGGCGCCTGCGGCGAGCGGCCCGCAGCCTCGGGCTCCGGGGGAGGCACGCTGGGCGTTTCCGGCTGAGTTTCAAGCTCGAAGCGGCCTGAGCCTTCCGGCTCATTCCATTGCGGCCTTGCGCGCTCCGCCCGAGCGTGCCGGGCAGGCGCGGCAGGCCGCGGTTGAGGCGCGGGCCGCGATTCCTGCGGGCGTGGATGCTCTGCCCGCTTGGCCGCCGGGGCTTCGTCCCCGTAGAAAGGCACCAACGGAGCCTGCTGATTCGATGGGAGTTCCTGGCCAATCTTGCCTGTGGATTCCGAGGTATTGGGTGCGCGTCTTGAACGTCTTCTCATGCAGCCTTGGACACCTTCTCTGATGTTACCCGAATACCATACTTGGCGAGTCCGCTGCAAATGGTGTGCAGCGCGTCACATCCTGTTGTGTACCCAGAACGGCACAATACTTGTGCGGGAATTTTCCGCTTCCGGCGCGGGAATCGATGAGTTTTCACATGGTTTCCGATGGCCGGAGTGATACCATCATGGGTTTGGTGGAATTGCCTTTTGGGCGCATTTCAAACGCCGAACTCTGGACGTTCAAACCACAAAGTTCTACCGATTACGAAGGAGAAAATGCACATGGCAGTGAAAGTTGGAATCAACGGCTTCGGCCGCATTGGCCGCAACGTTTTGCGCGCCGCTCTTGGAAATAATGAGATTGATTTTGTTGCCGTCAACGACTTGACCAGCCCGGCCACGCTGGCCCACCTGCTCAAGTACGACTCGATCCTGGGCAATTTGAAGAACGAAATCGGCCATGGCGACGACTTCATCACCGTCGATGGCAAGAAGATCAAAGTCACGTCCGAGCGCGACCCGGCCAAGCTGGATTGGGCTTCCGTCGGCGCGCAAATCGTTGTCGAATCCACCGGCTTCTTCACCGACGGAACCAAGGCCAAGGCGCACCTGGGCGCGACCGTGAAGAAGGTCATCATCTCCGCTCCGGCAACCAACGAAGACATCACCATCGTGCTGGGCGTCAATCAGAACAAGTACGACCCCGCCAAGCACAACATCATCTCCAACGCCAGTTGCACCACCAACTGCCTGGCGCCGGTTGTCAAAGTCATTCTCGAGACCACGGGCCTGGTCAGCGGCATCATGACTACCATTCACAGCTACACCAACGACCAGGTGATTCTCGACTTCCCCCACAAGGACCTGCGCCGCGCCCGCGCCGCCGCGCTTAACATGATTCCCAGTTCCACCGGCGCAGCCAAGGCACTCAAGCTGGTGATCCCTGAGACCGCCGGCAAGCTGGACGGATTTGCCATTCGCGTCCCCACTCCCAACGTGTCCATCGTCGACCTGACCTACATCGCCGAGAAGCCCACCACAGTGGCAGAGCTGAACGCCGCTTTCGTGGCCGCCTCCAATGGCGAACTCAAGGGCATCCTGGGCGTTGACTCGAACGAACTGGTGAGCAGCGACTTCAAGGGCGACAAGCGCAGCTCCATCGTCGACGCGCCGCTGACCAAGGTCGTAGGCCAAAGCGTCAAGGTGTTGAGCTGGTACGACAACGAGTGGGGCTACTCCAACCGCGTAGTCGACCTGATCGGCTTCCTGGTCGAAAAGGGCCTGTAAGGCAGTGGTCAGTGATTAGTGGTAAGTGATTAGTGGGCTGTGATTGGTTTTGGTCATCAGTCCACTGATCGTCGATGGCTCTGCACTGACCACTGACCACTGTTCACTATCCACTGACCACTTTCCACTGACCACTGTTATGCGCCAGAACATCAGCGGCGGTTCACCATTCGAGCCCATCATCGGCTTCTCCCGCGCCGTGCGCGTGGGGAACGCAGTGCATCTTGCCGGCTCAGGTCCGGTCGGCGCGGAGAACGAAGACGCAGCCGGACAAACCCGCCGCATCTTCGCCATCGCCGCTGAAGCGCTCTCGAAAGCCGGCGCAACCTTCAACGATGTCGTCCGCACACGCATGTATCTCACCCACGCTGAAGACTGGGAGGCCGTTGGCCGTGTTCACGGCGAGTTCTTCTCCGAAATTCGCCCCGCCGCAACCATGGTTGTAGTCGCCGCGCTGCTCAATCCCGCCTGGCGCATCGAAATTGAAATGGACGCCGTAATCGAAGCCACAGTCCCTAAGTCCCTAGTCCCTTAGTCCCTAGTCCCTAGTCCGTCAGAAAGGTCCTCGCCCCATGCCCAAGCTTTCCATTCGCGACATTGAACTGGCCAACAAGCGCGTCTTCATCCGTGTCGACTTCAACGTGCCCCTCACCGAAGACGGCAAAGAGATCACCGACGACACGCGCATCGTGGCCACCCTGCCCACCATCGAATACGCGCTCAAGCATCGCGCCAAGGTGCTTCTTGCCTCACATTTGGGCCGTCCCAAAGGCAAGCCGAATCCGAAATATTCGCTGCGCCCCATCGTCGACCGCCTGCGCGAGCTCCTCGACAAAAAGGAAAACGACTACTCCATCAATGTGGCCTTCGCGCCCGACTGCATCGGTGAGATCGCCGGCGAAATGTCTCGCCAGCTTGAGTCCGGCCAGGTGCTGCTGCTTGAGAATCTCCGCTTCCATGCGGAAGAAGAAGCAAACGATCCGGCGTTCTCGAAAGCTCTCGCCTCGCTCGCCGAAGTCTATGTGAACGACGCGTTCGGCTCCGCGCATCGCGCCCACGCCTCCACCGAAGGCATCACCCATTTCCTCAAGCCCGCCGTCGCCGGCCTATTAATGGAAAAAGAGATTACGTATCTCGGCAAGGCGCTTGAAGCTCCCGAAAAGCCTTTCGTCGCCATCATCGGCGGATCCAAAATTTCGGGAAAGATAGACGTGATCGACAACCTGCTCGACAAGGTGGACGCGCTGGTCATCGTGGGCGGCATGGCATACACCTTCCAGCGCGCGCTGGGCGTCACCACCGGAAAATCGCTCGTAGAAGAAGACAAGATTGACATGGCCAAGGCCGCGCTCGACAAGGCGAAGGCCAAGGGCGTCAACCTGCTGCTTCCCGTCGACAACGTTCTCGCCGACAGCTTCTCTCCGGACGCCAAGACGCAGCCGTGGGACACGGCAAAGAATTTCCCCGAAGACTGGCAAGGCCTCGACATCGGTCCCAAATCCATCGCTGCTATCGAAGCGGTGGTGAAAACGGCTAAAACCATCGTCTGGAACGGCCCCGCCGGCGTCTTTGAATTTCCCAAGTTCGCGGTCGGCACCAACGCCATCGCCCATGCGGTCGCGGCCAACAAGGGTGCCATCTCCATTATCGGTGGCGGCGACTCAGTAAGCGCCATCAACCAGGCCGGCGTAGCCGACCAGATCACCCACATCAGCACCGGCGGCGGCGCCAGCCTGGAATTCCTCGAAGGCAAGAAACTTCCCGGCGTAGAAGCGCTGACCGACAAGTAACGCAGGGATCAGTTGTCAGTGATCAGTGATCAACAAAAGCCGCATTCGTACAGAAACCGGCGCCGGATGCGGCTTTTTTCTTGCGGTCACTTTTGAGCCAAGTGAGCACCCCACATCCACCCCTCCCGGGATGACTGGGCGGCCCAGATCGGGGCCAATGGCCCCTTTTCCTTTTGAATTGGAAAGATGCGAAACAATCAACCTGCTCAGCGAGCAATGTCGGCAGTGAGGAGGGTAAACTTGGAATCTTTGTCGGTCTTGTAAGCAAGAAATCTTCCATCCTGCTCGCAGGCGATGGAGTAGGGACCGACTTCAACCTCATTGCCCAAATCAATACGGTAACGGGCACTGCCATCGGAAGGATCCAATTCAAAAAGCTGGTTCTTATTGTATGAAGTTCCCGCGAAACCCCTTGCCGGCTTATTGGGGCCATCCTCCCCAAGGCGCGCAATCCAGCGGTCGCTGGAGGACATAAACGCTTCGAGGAAATACCCCTTCGGCAGGGAGAGAGGAACTTCGCGCCGCGCGCCTCCAGGCCCGATTTCCAGTACGGGTGCCTTGGAGTCCGGCTCGTACAGCAGTATTTTTCCGCGCGCGTGAGCCAAGTGCCAGGAACCAAAGCCGGACTTCACCACCGCCCTCTCTCGCTCGAAATCCGTCCCGGATTTCGTTTCCTCGAATGCCGGATCGCTTGTAAAATCGTCCGAATACGAAATGTCCCGAAGATACCCGCCGTCGGAATCCAAGAGCGAAATGCGGACAACCGACTTGATCTCGTCGAATCCAAAGACGATAAATTCCCCCGACGGCAATAGAGCAAAATCTCTCGCAAAATAGGTCACGCCCAGCTTGGCGGATTTCTGGTAATTTCCGTCGTGATCGAAGAATGCAAGGTAAGGCTGCCCCGTGAGTAGTGCCTGAATGGAAGATCCCGTGGAAGGTGCGGGTGGAAATGCGGAGGAGGAACCTGCCACCTCGTCTTTCGATGTACCCGTTACCAGAAGGACAACTTTGGAATCGTCCGCATCCAAGGCAAGAAACCGCACGTTGTCCAAATCGGGCAGCGTCTTGATTGAATAGGAATGAGCTCCCTTCGACGACACGGAATATACCGTCTGCTTGAAAGGGTCGAACGATTGATCCTTTGAGCTTGGAAGATCCAGCATATTGAAAAATGGCGTTCCATCGGTGGAGCAGCGGACAGGCTCCTGAATAAGGGGCGACGCAACGAACCCGCCGATCGGCTTTTCCTGTTCGTGGAATTGAAGAGTGTAGGCAGGAACATCATCCTCGGCTGATTCCGTTTTCGCAGCCGGATCGCTGGATTTCTCGGGACGCTGGCCAGTTTTGTCCTGGCTGGATGCGGGCGCGGGAACCGGAGCTCCCGCCCGTCCCCAGCAAAATGTGCCGACAAGAAGAAAGACTATTCCGGATGAAATGCGCATCGGTTATCGCGCCCCCAAATCGGAAATGCTCCTTTGCCTCTCCAGTGATTGAGGAGGCAGCGCAGGAGTTGGCGCCCGCAATACAGCCTGAGCAGGCAGGTACTGGCCATTGCAAGAGGCGGCCAATACTTCATTAGTTTTGGCATACTCAAGCAACCGTTGTAAAGCAGGTTGATCGAGTTTTCCGTGTATTATGATGCATTGACCTTCGTCTTGATAGTTGTTCGCAGTGCCCCCGCAACAAGGTATTTGTGTAGCAACATAACAAATATTGGGCGGACCACCGCTTGGCACAGAAAAACTGCAGGACCCCCCCAGTAGGGGGGGCACTGGTACGATACAGGCACCGTACCCGACGAGCATGAGCAATTTTGCTAAGGTCCGTCGCTCCGAATAGAAGAACGATGGCAAACACGATAAGACTTCCTCTTTGCATGAGATCTTCTCCTTTGGGATTTACGCGACGGATTTTCGCGCTTGGTAAACTTCGCCGAGATTGCCCCCCCCGAAAAAATTGTCAAGCATTTTTCTTATAGATAAAATAGTCATCAGGTATATTTGCAAAATAGCAATAGGTATTGCAGGCGGGTAGGTGGGCTGGCCACCCACATCGGCCCATTTACGAGAGAATGGGAATCTCATCTCTCCAGATTCTCAGACCTGAGAGCTGGCGCACTATTTCCGATTATTCCTTCGCGATTCCCACTTCGCGCTACAGTCGTCCAAGTGGAGATTACGTTCGACCCAAAGAAGAGCGAGCGCAATCTTCGTCAGCGCAACCTTGGTTTTGAGCAGGCGGCTGAATTCGATTTCGGTTCGGCTTCCTACTTCAACGAAGTGCGCAACCGAGAACGTCGCTTAGTTGCGGTAGGCTACTTCAGGAAACGGCTACACATTCTCTGTTTTCTTCCAACGGCAAGCGGAGTTCGAGTGATCAGTTTCCGAAAAGCAAATGATCGGGAGGCGCGCAAATATGGCAAGCCGAAAACCATTGACGAATGACGAAGGCGAAGTTCGCGAATTGACCGAAGAAGATTTGGCTCAGTTCGTCCCGTTCTCCGGGCTGCCCGCCGAGTTGCAGAAGTTGCTCTCCGCGGAGAAGCACGTTGTTCCAGACGCGGAAGCCCCGTCGGATCGCCAGCCGGCAGCTTAAGCCGCCGCGTCCATCCCCACGAAGTGCCCTTGCTTTGCAAACTCCAGCAGCGCTCCGTCCGCGGTCACAAGCGTAGCGCCCAGGTGTCGAGCCGTTGCCACAAGAATTCGATCTGCCGGGTCGGCGTGCATCTCAAACGGCAGACGGGTGCTGGCGACGGCAATCTCCAACTCAAGCGGCGCCAATTGAACACCGGGTATCTCCAGCGCTTGGCGTATCCAGACAAGAACATCTTTTCCCAGATTCAGCCGATTCTTGCCGACCAGTAAGCCGATCTCCCAAGGGGTAATGGCCGATATCAAGGCGCAATTCTGGCGATAGGCGCGACGAATGCCATCCTTGGCTTTCAATCCCAGTTTTGGGCTGTTGTTCATCAACCATACAAGCGCGTGGGTGTCCAGCAGCAGCGCGGATGTGCGCACTGGGTCAACCCTGGCAATCACTTCATGGCCTTCCATTCCACGTCGATCGGGGAAATGATGTCTCCTTCCCAAAGCACGCTTCCCTGCATCGCCCCTACAGGATCGATCCATTCTTTCGCAGGCATTGGCACGATCTGAGCGACCGGCTTGCCGTGTTTCGTTACAATGAGGGGCCGGCGATCTGCTGCCACTTGGTCAAGCAGCTTGAGGCATTTTGCTTTGAACTCCCCCGCGGCTATGGTATTGGTGAGCAAGGCTGGCATGGCAATTTTCTCCCATAGTCACTGACTATGGTCATATTTTATCACAGACATGATTCATGAGTTCCTCGGTCTCCATAGGGCATTAAAATCAGGTTTGGAAGCGCCTTGCGCTGCCGCCAACAGGAGCAATACACTGGCCTACTACACGCGCGTCTTGTCCAAAGATGAATCGTTCCCGTCCTTCGAAGAACTCGCGCGACTGATCCACGACACGCATCCTGATTACAGACTGACCATCGAGAGTGGCGAGGAAGAAGACTGGGAGTCGCTGCTTCTCTCCAGCATCGACGAAGTCGAAGTCGCAGTGATCGAGCGCAATCCCGTCTTCGACGGCTCAACCGGGCAGGATGAGATCGCCGACTTCCTCGAAGAGATACAGGACTGCAAGCCAGAGAGCGGCGTAGCATGGCTCACGGACTACCTCGCCGAGGTCAAGACGGTTTACGCTTTTCAGCATCTGCAAGGCGCGGAGATGGAGGACGGCGGCAACGTGCTGCATGCGCTGCGTTCAGCGCTGTGGGAGCGGGGCGACGCCATCATCCAGGCAGACGGCGAGGGCTTTACCAACGAGGACGGATACCACATCGTCTGGCAGTTTTCCGATTCGGTTTCAGGCCCGTGGAATATGGGCGTCTACAAGGACGATCTCTGGTACCACTTCAAAATGGACTTGGGCGACCCCGATCATCGCGCAGCTTTCCTCGAGGGTGAAGTTCCGGACGATTTATCCGCAATTCCCATCGCCGGCTCGCGCGCCTAATTCGGCACCTCCAATCCTGAAGGCGTTTTCGTTCCACTCGCCGCTGTGCCCTCCGTCACTCGCCGCCAGAAATCCATCGCATAGAATCAAGTCGAGGAACCCTAAAAACATGTCCCGCAAAGCGCTGATTGCCGCCAATTGGAAGATGTACAAGACGCCCGCAGAAGCTAAGGCTTTTGTCGATGCTTTTTTGCCGCTCGTTGCCGGGCACACGCGCGACGAAATTGCCCTGTTCCCTTCCCCGGTGTTGCTGCCAACAGTCACCGCTGCATGCAATGGTTCGAACGTAGCCGTCGGCGCGCAGAATATTCACTTCGCCGAGGAAGGCGCATTTACCGGCGAGACCTCTGTGGGCCAGTTGCTGGCGGTGGGTGGAACGCACACGCTCATCGGCCACTCTGAGCGGCGGCAGTATTTTGCGGAGACCGACGAGATCGTCAACAAAAAGCTGCATACGGCGTTGAAACACGGCGTCATCCCCATTGTCTGCATCGGCGAGGTTCTAGCCGAGCGCGAAGCCAACCTTACAGCCGACGTGCTCAAGACGCAGATCACCGGCGCGTTCGCCGGCATCACCGCGGAGGCCGCCGGATCAATCGTGATTGCGTACGAGCCGGTATGGGCCATCGGCACCGGCAAAACAGCCACGCCGGAGATGGCTGCCGATGCCCACAAACTCATTCGCGCGGAAGTGGCCAAACTGCTGGGTTCTGATGTCGCCGCGGCCATGCGCATTCTCTATGGCGGCAGCGTAAAGCCGGACAACGCCACCGCACTCATCGGCCAGGAAGAGATTGACGGCGCGCTCGTCGGCGGCGCCAGCCTAAAGCCGGATTCGTTCACGGCGATTGTGAAGTATTAGCGCTCCGAGGCTTTCAGAACACAAGTCCCGTTGGGTTCGCGTGTAACCATAGCGCATGGCCCAACGGGACTATTACATTGACCGCTTGCGTTCGGCGATGACGGTGATGGTCATTCTGCATCACACGGCCATCACCTATGGCGCGCCGGGCGGTTGGTTCTGGACGGAGCTCAAGCCATCCGGCGCGCCTTCGAGCATTCTGCTCACGCTCTTTGTCTCCACCAACCAGGCTTACTTCATGGGATTCTTTTTCCTGATGGCCGGGTATTTCACCCCCGCCTCGCTGGAACGGAAGGGCTATGCGCGCTTTATCGGAGACAGATTTCTGCGTCTCGGCCTGCCGTTGCTGGCATTCGGGCTGCTGCTCGGGCCGCTCACTGCGGCGATTGTGAACTACGCGCAGGGCAACGGTTTCTGGTCTGTGTTCCCATGGCTCTGGCGGCACAAGGAGTTCATCAACGGGCCTCTATGGTTTGCACAGGCACTGCTGATCTTCTCGCTCGCTTACTGCGCGTGGCGAGCTGTTGCCGGCGCGCAGCTGGCTCAGGCCGAACGAACACCGGCGCAGGTTCCGGCCTATCGCTGGTGGCTGGCAAGCGCGCTGGGGGTGGGCGCTGCGGCATTGGCCATCCGGCAATTTGTGCCCGTCGGGCAGAATGTTTTCGGACTGCAACTGGCCTACTTCGCAAGCTACATTTTTCTTTTCGCCGTGGGCATTGCCGCGTGGCGTCACGACTGGCTGCGGCAGCTCAGCTGGAAGAATGCGCGGCCTTGGATTAGGACTCTCGCAATCGCATGGCCCGCGCTGCCCGTGGGAATTCTCATCATCCGCGCGGTGACCGGCAATCGAAGTCCCAATAGTTCCGGAGGCTTTTCCGGGGCGTCGATTCTCTATGCCTTCTGGGAGCCGTTTGTGGCCTGGGGTTTGATTGCGGCGTGGCTCCTGGTCTTCCGCAAGTACATGAACCGGCCGTCAAACTTTTGGAACTGGCTCAACCGGCGTGCCTATGCAGTGTACATTCTTCATCCGCCGGTGCTGGTGGGCATCGCGCTACTGCTGCACCCATTGGCTGCGCCAGCGCTGGTCAAGTTTGCTGTGGTCGGCACGCTGGCCTGCATTGTCACCTGGCTGATCTCCGATCCGCTGGTGCGCCTGCCTGGTGTGCGCAGCGTGGTGTGACCTGCGATTGATTCCGTCGGCGCCCGCCGCTATAGCTTCACCAACAACTCGCCTGCCTCAATCTTCGACTGGAAGACCTGCACTTTCACCACCGGATCCTGATCGGACACGCCGGAGCGAGGGTCAAAGGCGTACGCGTGCCAGGGGCACACGACGCGGCCGTCTTCAACGATTCCCTCGCCCAGCGGCCCTCCCTCGTGCGGGCAGACGCCGTCGAGCACCGCGATGGCTCCATTTACATTGGCCACGCACAACGGCCGGTCTTTGAGGCTGAACTCGCCAACGTAGCCCTCCGCGGGCACTTCAGACGCCGAACAGATGCGCACATACTCAGACATGATCGATGCTCCTTGCAGTCAAAGGCGGCAAGCCGAGTAAACCGGCCTGCGCAATTAGCATAAAGGGTAACCGCCTGCGCAGGCGAGATACCAGAAGGCGAGTCGATGCCGCATAGGAAAGCACAGACGCAGCCAGCCTTAGTTCATCGGCACGGATCGCAGCAACGAGCCGTACCACCCACCGTCTCCGGCCGATGGCTGCTCACGGCGGCGAGCCTTGCGGTTGTGGCTGCGGCGGTCTGCGCGTGGCTTACGCTGTGCCTGCTGTTCTGGCAAGGAAGCTGGCAGTTGCTCTACCGCCCCACATCGGCGGTTGCGCGGACGCCTGCCGGCGTTGGCCTGGCCTTCGATGCGGTTGCCTTCGCCACTACCGATGCGGGCGAGCCGCGGCTCAAGGGCTGGTGGATTCCGGCTGCGGCCGGCGCGCGTTACGGGCGCTTCACCGTGCTCTATCTGCACGGGCAAACCGGCAATCTGGGCGACGCTGTCGATCGCCTTGCCGCGCTGCATTCGTTGGGCGTGAATGTGCTGGCGTTCGACTATCGCGGTTACGGGCAAAGCCAGTTCGCTCATCCCAGCGAGGCACGCTGGCGCGAGGATGCGGATTGGGCCCTCAACTACCTGACCGCGACGCGCCACGTGTCCGCAGGCTCGATCGTTGTGGATGGCCGCGAGCTTGGAGCGAACCTGGCGCTGGAACTGGCAGCGGCGCATCCTGACCTCGCTGGAGTTGTGCTTGAATCGCCTCTCGATTCGCCGGTCAACGCGATCTTCAACGATCCGCGGGCGCGGCTTGTTCCGGCGCATCTGCTGGTGAGCGACCGGTTCGATGCGGAAAAGGCTGCGAATGCGCTGCTGATCCCGTCGTTGTGGCTGGTTGCGCCAGCAGCCGGCAAAATCGCCGTGCAGAGCCGGAATCCGGACGGTTACGACCGCATCAAGGCGCGGAAGACGCTGGTCTGGCTCGCGCCGAATGCGAATCCCGAGAGCGAGTTCAGCGACGCCTATTCGCGCTGGCTCGACGACCTAACCTCCGACTTGCCAAAACCCGTCGCTCGGTGAGGCGGAGTTCTGCTCAGAGTGGCGCTAAAACGACGGCGAACTCACCGGCGATGCAGAAAACCACCGGGTTAAGTGGCAATGTTGGCGTCAGTTCGATCCTGAACCCTACGGCATTTCCCGGCCGGAGCCGCTGTGGTCCACAGTTCCGCAGTTGATTTGCGCGTTTTTTGCACTGTGAAACTGTGGAAGCAGTTGGATTAAAATGCTGATTTCATGATGGCAAGGGCCCGGGCCTAAAGGCCACGTCAATTCGCCGCATTTCAGGGGGTTGAAACCCCTGCTCCCTCCGAAATCCTCACACTTAGATGGAGTATTGGACGCCACCCTATTTCACTCCTTCAATCCTCTGTCGCAACCGGGGAACGGCGCAGCACCACCCGTTCCCAACGGAGGGAGCAGGGGGCTTCAGGCCCCTGACAGCAGGCTTGCGATAAAGGTGGCTTTAGCCTTGGGCTTTTCGCTTATCCTTCTGAAGTGCGGCTCGCTCCACAAGAGACTCGAACTTATTTCGTTACCGCTGTAGATGCGCAGCGTCGCCGCATCCTTCAGGTCGCTGCCACTGCGGCATTGCTTCAGTGAACGATCCTCGACTATCGCGGCCGAGGAAGATTCCTTCTGCACGCGTTTGTGATTATGCCGGACCATTTCCACGCGTTGATTACGCCAGCTCCGAACATTTCGCTTGAAAAGGCGATGCAATTTATCATGGGGGGCTTTTCATTCCGTCTGAAGAGCAAATTGGATGTGTGGATGCGGAGCTTCAGTGAAAGCCAGATCATGAGCGCAGAAAAG
>Ga0302320_10003192_pt1 | contig 38263 bp, 33 predicted proteins | sample Bog_T0_3_FD_202130 | JGI IMG/M metagenome (GOLD analysis project Ga0302320, IMG submission 202130) | Peat permafrost microbial communities from Stordalen Mire near Abisko, Sweden - Bog_T0_3 | ecosystem: Environmental > Terrestrial > Soil > Wetlands > Peat | place: Sweden: Abisko, Stordalen Mire... | reverse complement strand
AGAAACCGGTGACGTTGTTCGCATGGGAGTCAGCGGGATTTGCGATGGACCGCGGCACGGAGCCCAAGGCCGCCTGGTGCAGCACATAACTCACTCCCTGACATGCGTGCTGGCACGTGTCCAAGTCCCGTATGTCACCATCCATTTGCTGAAAATTCTTCCACTGGTCGGGGCCAACTAATTCCCGGACTTGATCGAGATTGCGGCGAAACCCCGTCGAGTAATTATCCAGACCAACCACCCGCTGGTTTAAATGGAGAAGGGCCTCCAACAGGTTGGAACCGATGAATCCCGCCTCACCAGTCACCAGCCAGATCTTTGGCTCGGCAAACAATTGTTGTTTCAAGTTTTCGTAAGCACTCATGTTAAATTTCTTCTTTCAGTCATGCTACAATTGGATACGTCATTCGTAAGGAATACGATCAGGACAGCGGCACCTCAATAGACTTGCTGGATAAAGGATCAAAGGCAGGCCGGCGTTTCACCTTATCGGTCACCGCAGCAGCCTGGCCATGCTCGTGTTCAGGTTTGGAAACGGACGGTTCAGGCCGGTCATCCGGCACCTGGCTGGGCTTATAATCCGGCATGGCCGCTTTCAACATCACTTTGAGTTGGTCCGCCTCAAGTTGATGCAGGTTGTCCCGCAGGGTTTGCAGAGTTTGGCGGAACTGGGCTAAATCTGCGGGTTGTGAGAGGAAGCGGTAGATTTTAGAATGGGTGGTTGGAGCGAAATTTTCCCCTTTGCGGGTGATTTCCTCAAACAGTTTCTCGCCGGGACGAATGCCGGTGAATTCGATCTGGATGTCCTCATCCGGTTTAAGCCCGCTCAATTCGATCATCTGCCGGGCGAGGTCCACGATCTTGACGGGACTGCCCATGTCCAGAACGAAAATCTCCCCGCCCGTCCCTTGCATCGCACTCTGTAGCACCAGCATGGAGGCTTCCGGAATGGTCATGAAATAGCGGGTCATGTCCGGATGGGTCACTTTGACCGGGCCGCCCTCGGCAATCTGCCGGTGGAACACCGGGATGACGCTGCCGGAGGAACCCAGGACGTTGCCAAAGCGAACAGCCATGAACTTTGTCTGGTCAGGGTGCGCCGCATAAAGTGCCTGCACATAAATCTCCGCCAGTCTCTTGGTGGCGCCCATCACACTGCTCGGATTGATGGCCTTGTCCGTGGAAATCAGGGTGAACCGATCCACGCCGAACTCCAATGCCAGGTCGGCGAGCAGGGCCGTGCCCAGGCTGTTGTTCTGAATCGCCTCGCCCGGCTGATGCTCCATCATCGGCACGTGCTTGTGGGCCGCCGCGTGAAAAACCACTTCAGGACGGAATTTCGCAAAAATCTCCTTCATCCGCGCCCGATCCTGAATATCGCCGACCACAGGGATGATCATCTGCCCATGCTCCAACCGGATCAACTCCTGCTCGATCAGGAACAAGCTCGGTTCCGACCGGTCCAGCAGCAGCAGATGTTTGCAGTGATAGGTGGCAATCTGCCGGCACAACTCGCTGCCGATGCTGCCGCCGGCGCCGGTCACCAACACCACCCGGTCCTGTAAAGCCAGCCGGATGTTCTCCGTTTCCAGTTCGACCTTCTCCCGGCCCAGCAGATCCTGGATTTCCACGTTTCGCAACTGGCTCACACGAACCTGTCCCAGTGCCAGTTGGTCCAGCGAAGGAACCGTCTTGCATGGCAGGCGCGCCTGTCGCAGGAGACCGACAATTTCTCCGATGCGCCTGGCTGGCGCCGAAGGCATCGCAATAATCGCCTCCTGAATGTCCAGTTTCACCATCAGCCCCAGAAGTTGTTCCGGCGGGCCAAGCACCGGAATGTCATGCACGCGCGAGTTCCATTTGCGCCGGTCATCGTCAAAGAAGGCAACGGGGGTCAAACCATAGCCGGGTTTCAGGGACAACTCGTGGGCCAACACCGCGCCGGCATCACCCGCCCCGATGATGCCAACACGCCGCCGCTGCCCGCCTTTCCCTTTTTTGGAAACGGTGAGCGACTCCCGGAAAGTGCGCAGAGCCAGGCGGACACCCGTCAATCCCACCAGGCAGAACACGAAGTCCATCGCGATCACCCCGCGCGGCGGCGCGAACCCCTCTCCCCACACGATCCAGACGATCAATGCAATGACCGAACTGATGAACAGTGCATGGAACATGCGGGCCAGATCGGGGGTGCTGAAATAGCCGAGCAGCGGCGTCAATTGGTGGAACAGTCCCAGAAGAATCAACTGTAGCGGAACCAGCCAGAGCAGGACGAAATACCGTTCCTGATAGGTGGCGGGATCCACCATGAAATCGAAGCGCAAATCGTAAGCCAGCCAAAGGCTGGCGGTAAGCTCAAGCGCGTAAAACAGGAACAGCAGTGCAAATCGCTTCGGCAGCGACAGGTCCAGGCGCAATTTTTTCATAAGCAACAGAGTTTGTCGGGTGGATCAAAGCTCCACAGGTTTGAGGGTCGGCCAGCCAGGGGCGACGGTGACTTTGACAGGCAGACTATTCAGCATTTCGCGGATTGTTTGGAGCCGTTCCGGGTCCTCTTCCGGCAGGGCCACGATCACCTCGTCAAGTTTCAACCGCCATTCCGCGTTGAGCAGGCACTCCGGCATCCCGATGACGGGAATGTCGTGCGGCCGTTTGTGCCAGGTGCGCGGATTGTCGTCGAAGAAAGCGATTACCCGCCGGCGGGCTTTTTTGCTGCTGGCGAAATCCAGCGCCAGATTGGTTGCCAGTTCGCCGGTGCCAATAATGGCCACCCGCCATACTTCCGACCGGTTTGCCGGTTTTGAATCCGAGGAGTGCTCGCGCAGAAACCGGAAGGCCAGGCGCACCGCGCACAAAGCGAAGAACGAAAGAAACAGGTCAATCAGCAGGAGGCTGTTGGTTGGCGCCAGGCGGCCCTGTGAAAATCTGCACAGCCCGAATTGCAACAGACAGGCAATCCCCAGGGCGGTGGCGGTCCGCCGCAGTTCGGGAATGCTGAAGTAACTGATCAAGCCGCGCAACTGCCCCCGCCAAAACAACAGGATCAATTGCGGGAACATGATCCAGGGCAGGTAGCGGCGGAACTCTTCATAATCCTGGCGGGTCGCCTGAAAGTCGGATCGCAACTCGTAGGCGAGCCAGAAGCTGGCCGCCAGCGCGATGGCGTAGATGATCAGGACACCGAGCCAATACGGGCACAACGTCTGCACGATCACCCAGATGTCCCGGAGCACGCTGGCGCGTTGCGCGTATTGCAGGTTCAATTCGATCTTCTTCGGCAGGCAGTAGTTCAGATAAAATCCTTCCACATCCCCGGTGCCGCGCAGGAGTGCTTCTTCATTCCTGAACAGCATCGTGGCCACGTCAGTGATGCCGGGCTTGAACTTCAGAATTTCGCGCTGCTCCGGGGTGTAGCGCTCCACATATCGCGGCATCTCGGGACGCGGCCCCACGAAGCTCATGTCGCCCGCCAGCACGTTCCAGAGCTGGGGCAGTTCATCGAATTTGGCCTTGCGCAGAAAGCGGCCGATCCAGGTGATGCGCGGGTCCTCGTCCTTGGTCAACGGCACGCCCAGCTTGTCGGCGTTGACGACCATGGAACGGAATTTCCAGATGCGAAACGGCTTTCCGAACTGCCCAATCCGGGTTTGCCCATAGAAAACGGGCCCGCTGCTGGTGAACTTGATCAACAGGCCAATCAGCAACCCCACCGGCCACAATGCCAACAGTCCAACCGCGGAACAAGCAATGTCGAAGGCCCGTTTAAGCCTCTGGTGAAACACGGATGGGGCGGAGGCGATCATTAAGCAAAGAGCTGAAATGCTGAAGTGCTGAAATAAAGTCCACTGACAACTGACTACAGACTACTGACCACGGACTGCTGACTACTGGCAACTGCCTTCCTTCTTCCTCCGGCCTTCTGGTTGGTCGCGACAATTTCCTTGATCGAGCGGCATACATAGATGACCTCGTCCTCGGTCATGTCCGGAAAAATCGGCAGCGTGATGATTTCCGGATACAATGAGCAGGCCACCGGCAGATCCTCCGGCGCATAACCGAACGTTTCCCGGTAATAGGGATGCATGTGTAACGGCATCCAATGAACCGAGGTGCCGATGCCGCGCTGCTGCAACCCGGTGATGAACTGCGCCCGATCAATCTTCAATCGCTCAAGCCGCAAGCGGATGGCAAAGAGGTGCCAGGAGTGAATGCGGTCGGGTTGGACTTGGGGTAAAATTATTTCTTCGACCTCTTTCAGCAATTCAGCGTAGAGGGCGGCCAATTCAGCCCGCCGCCGGTGAAACAAATCCGCTTTGCGCAACTGATGGATACCAATGGCCGCCGCGATGTCGGTCAAGTTGTATTTGAAGCCCGGAGCGATGATCTCGTAGAACCATGAACCTTCCGCCGTGTAACGCTTCCACGCGTCGCGTGAAATGCCGTGCAAGGACATTATCCGCATGCGGTCGGCGTATTCATCGTTCTCCGCGCAGGCCATGCCGCCCTCGCCCGTGGTGATTGTTTTGTTCGCGTAAAAAGAGTAGCAACTGATGTCCGCGCCGGTGCCGACGGGAAGCCACGCATTGGCGGGTGACAAGTGACGAGTGACGAGTGACGAGTGATCACTGATGGCAGAAGGCGGACTACCGACTACTGACAAATGACCACTGACTTCTGGTCCCGTCTCCCTCTCCGCTTCGGTCGGGGAGAGGGCGGGGTGAGGTGTCGCGAGTGTGTTTCCACTTTCCTCGGCCCGTGAAATGGCCTTGCCTATTTCACTGGGCTGCCCTCCTTGGCCCGTGAAGTCTTTTGCCTGCTTCACTGGGCTACTTTCTGCTTTCCGGTAATACGCCGGGCAGCAATGCGCCGCGTCCTCAACGATCTTCAGGTTGTAGCGTTTGGCCAGCGCCCGCACGCCGGACACGTCCCCGATCTGTCCGCCATAATGAACCGGCATGATTGCGGCCACGGACTGGCCGGCGGCCAGCGCCGATTGGATTTTCCGCTCGGCATCCGCGACATCAAGATTGAAATCCCCGACCCGGCAGTCCACCAAAATCGGGCGCGCTCCAAAGTAACGGACCACTTCCGCCGTGGCGGCAAAGGTCATCGTCGGCACAATGACGCTTTGACCGGCCTTGAGGCCGATGGCTTCCAGCGCCAGGTGCAAGGCTGCCGTGCAGGAATTGACCGCGATGGCGTGCTTGTGCTTGAGGTAGCCGGCAAACTCACGCTCGAACTGTTTCGTCCTCGGCCCGGTCGTAAGCCAGCCGCTTTTCAGCGTAGCCACCACCTCATCAATTTCTTCAGCACCGATGCTGGGTTTGTAAAAAGGGATTTTCATAAGGGACGACCACTGACTACGGATCCAAAATTCAAAAGCAGAAATTGAAAAAGCAGAAAGCTGAAATTAGAACCGCCGACCTCTGACTTCCGACTTGCAGTTTCTGCTTTCTGCTTTCTATTTTCTATTTTCCCGTTCCTTAATCAGAGCCTCCTAACGTCGGCGGCTACATCTGAAGACCCGCGCGTCAGTTTGGTGAAGGAGACTGATGCGCCACGGTGCAGAATGACGAAGTCCAGGATGCCGCGCAAAAACCCAATCCCGTAGCCGAAATGGTAGCAACCGAAAACCGCTGGCAGCACCGGCAGCAGCTTCCATCTGGTTTTCGCGGCCGTCAGGACCGAGGCCACGAGCACGGCGCTGGCATAAGCAAAGAGCAGGCAGCAGAGGCCGAGCAGCGGCAGGCGGCAGACGGAAGATGGAAGATGGAAGATGGAAGATGGCACCACGGCAAAGAGCACGGAGGCGAAAGCAAGGAGCAGAAGCATCAACACGAACGCGCCGGGGACAAGGTGACGCCAGGACGCGGGGAGCTTGTGCTTCTGAATCACGCGCACCTTCCAATAACCATATTGCATATACTGCTTGAACAACGCGCCGAAGGAACCGCGCGGCCAATACCAACTCTTGATTTTTGAAGATTGAAAAACTTTTCCGCCACCGCGACTGATCCGCAGGTTGTGTTCGTCATCCTGATTGCGGACCAGTTCCTCATCAAACAGGCCAAACTTCTCGAAAGTGCTTCGCGGCCAGCAACCGTAGGTGACCGTATCCACATAGCCGTCAAAGATAATGTCGTGAAAGAGGGCGCCACCAACTGAGAAGGACGAGTGATAGGCCGCGGCTATCGCCCGCTGACGGTATCCGTCCGCCTTGGTCCGGGCGGGACCGCCGACATTGTCGGCTCCGGTCTGTTGCAATACCTCAAGACACCGCACTAGATAATCCGGCGCATATTCCGTGTGCGCATCGGCACGAATAACAATGCTGCCCCGAGCAGTGTGTATAGCAGCATTGAGACCGCACGGTGCGGTGAGCCCGGGATTGTCAATCACCTTCAACCGCGAATCTTTCTCTGCCAGTTGCTCCAGGATTTTTCTCGTCCCATCATCGGATTGTCCGTCTGCGACCACCACCTCAAAGCCACCTGCCGGAGCTTCCAAGGCCAGCAGCCCCGCCACGCAATTCGCGATATGGTTTGCCTCGTTTCGGCAGGGAACGATCACCGAAACCTTGGGCGCTGCCGTTGACAGATTTTGCGATGTTGAGAGACTCATTAGTTGGAGTGCCTTTGGGCCTGCCGGAAACGCTCACAAAGACTTTGCGGCCAGAGATGGCCGCATACTTTTGCCTTCAAGATGCGCGGCGAATCATAAGCATGCACTTTAGCGCGGGGGATTTGAAGCGGCGGCGTGGCCGGCCCCGCTGGCCGCTCCCGGTTGCGAAACGCAATTCACTGCGTTACTGACATGCTCGATAATCCAGCGCACCTGTTCCTTTACCGCGCGGGTGGATTCAAAATGTTCCAGAAACCGGCGGCGGGCACTGGCAGCCATTTGTGCCCGCAACGATTCGTCCTCCAACAACGTTATCATTCGCGCGGCCAGTGCGTCGTGGTCTCCCGGTGGGAATAAAAAACCATCAACCCCGTCCCGGACAATCTCGGCTATGCCCCCTGTGTTGGAGCCGATCACTGGCACGCCCACGGACATGGACTCGATGTTCACAAGACCAAAAGACTCATACCGGCTGGGCACCACGACGCACCATGCCCCGGCCATTTTTGACAGAACCTCCGAATGACGAGACAAGGAACCTAAGAAACGACACCGTTCTCCAAGCCCAAAATTTCGGGCCATTTCCTCACAAGCGATCTTGGTTGATCCATCGCCGAGAAATTCAACCGTTGCTTCAGGGTGGCGCGTTATCACCCGGGCCATTGCCTTCACAAGAACGTCCTGACCCTTGGAAGGTGCGAAGCGTCCGGCGCAAACAAAGCACCGGATATCGGGGGAACTTGCCGGTGGCGTCAAAGTCGGACCAGACTGCGCCAAGGGATCCTCCAACGAGTTCCAAAAGACCCTGCATTTTTGCGCCGGCACACCAAAGGTGTTGATCACATCTTCTTTCGCTACATTGGAATTTGCGATCACATGCGTGACAAAGCTGAATGGAATTCGGGCGCGCAACTTGAGCAAACTTAATTTCAGACGGCTGTCACGCCAATCGTCTTCAATCTGGCTAGTCAATGTATGATGCCAATGAATCCTCACGGGCACGCGCCGGAGGCCTCCGATAGTCATCATGATGTTCCTTGCTCCAAAATTGCTGAACAAACAACACGGTCTTAACCGGCGCACCAGCCGGTCGAAGAAGAGCATGTCCGCAACCCGCGTAGGGCGCGGCGAGGGCCAATTCAAGACACCCACACACGGATCAACATAAACGGCTTTATCTACTGGACCATGGACAAGCAAGGTGACCTGATAACCGGAAGCGACCAGTTCGCGTCCCACGGCGGCAAGGTGGCGCGGAAAGGGACGGTCTCGCAAACCCGTCCCGATCAGAATCGTCTTCGTAGCTTTTGCTCGCGAGTTATTCATTGAACAGGATTCTCAATCGGCGTCCTCGCCGCCCATTGCGGCGCCATGTCAGGAACCCTCGTGTCCAATACCTCGGCATAGAAAGCCTTCAACTGCCCGGCGACATTCCTGATCGAAAGCGCCGACAGGGCCGGGCCGGCGTTAATGCGAGTTTTTTGGTTCGCGACCACCAGTAGTTTCCGGGCAAGATCCCCCGGTTCGGCAGCAGCCAAATGGCAACCTTCAACCCCGGCGATGCGTTCGGCCACATCGCCGACCTCCACGGAAACCACGGGCACATTGCAGGCCAGCGCCTCTTTCACCACCGTGGGTGAGCCTTCATGCAGCGAGGTCAGAATCAACACGTCACTGGCATTGATCCATAACGGAACGTCGGCATAAGGAACACCCGAAAGCAAATGTAACTCGGAATTGACGCCGTGTTCTTTAAGCGCTTGGACTGCGGCTTGAGCCAGCCACGGACGTTTCACCGGATCTCCGGCATTCGCCGGGAAAAGCACTTGGAAACTGCCAGGATTCCACCCGAGTTGCCGGCGGCAGGTTTCTCGATCCATCGGCTTGAACTGGTCCAGATCAATCCCGCAAGGAATGACCCTTACTTTGCGACGATCCACGTCCGCTGGCAGCGCCCGTTCTAGGTGCCGGGCCACCACAACAATGCCTTGGGCCTTGCGTGCCGCAGACCAGGAACACCTCACGCCATGACGGGAAATCAGCTTGCGCCAGATGCCGGAGAGGTTCTCGCCCAGCACATCCGAGCCGTGAAAGGTCACCACGACCGGCTTGGATACCCGGAGGTCAGTAATTTTGTCGGCCATCACTCCTCCATACATGACGTGGATTAGTTGCGGGTCAAACTTGGCGATGGCCTCGTGAATCCGCCGGGCCATGCGATAATAGATCAACGGGCCTTCCGACTTGCGGTCAAAATACAGGACACTGGCCTCGACCCCGATGGACAGCAAACCCTTAACCTGCTGCTCCACAAAAGTGCCCACCCAAGGCCGGTCCGCGCTGGGATACATATTGGTGATGGCGAGAATGCGCGGATTCATCTGGCTAAGAGGATTATAATGAACTAGTTGCGAATTTACATACCAGCAAGCGCGGATCCGGGGTCGGCGGACCTGACAATTGTTGGTTGCAAACTGTCGAAATGGCCTTATTCTTGCTTTAACTTTACGGGCATGAAAGTGCAATGCATTTGTCTCCTGCTCTGGATGGCGACCTCAACCGGCCGCACCCATGAATGGTTCGTTTCGACTAATGGTTCGCCCTCGGGCAACGGCTCAATAACGAACGCTTGGGATTTGAAGACAGCCTTTGCCAACACAAACGCGCAGAGCGGCGACACGGTCTGGCTTAGGAATGGAACATACACACCATCGACCGCATCTACTAATCAATGGTGGAGTGGCTACCTGAATTATTATCCCGGTTGGTATGCATCCTCTGGTGGCGTTGGCACCAATCGCGTCACCTATCGGAGTTACACGAATGAATGGGCGGCAATTGATGGTCGGGTAATGATGGCGGATTCCATTTGTTTTCGGAACTTGGAGTTTTTCAACTCGATGAAAGGCATTCGTTACAATACCAACGATTTGAGTCAGAATGGTGACTTCAACGCAGTTTATGCGCATTTTGTTCAAAACGGCACCAACAACCAATGGATTAATTGCCTCATCCATGATATAGATGATGGTGGTTTCGGAGGCGGTCATGGAGCCAACACAGTTCGTGGTTGCCTCTTATGGTATATTGGCTGGAACTATCGTGAGCACGTCTTTTATCCTATGGTATCCGAGTTTTCTGGCAGCATTTGTGCGTGGCCTTTGAATCGGACGGTCAACAACACTGTGGCTGATTATATCTGCAATTCCAACATCATCTTCGGGTCTGGCCTGCAATGGCAAAGCGGTGGGCCGAACGGAAACGGCAATGTTGGAGAAAGCGATACCGACATTAACACCGGCGGCAACAGGGGCGCGGTCATTGGGAATGTTTGCATCAGCAGCGTGGAAAGTTTTAATGGGAGTGTGAGTCCGGGTTCGGTTATCAGTAATAATATCTTTTGCGCAGCACAAACTCCCGTTAATTGGGGGGCATCTTCAAATGCCGTGTTTTCCTACAATACGCTATACGATAATGATTATCACGGAATAGTGTTGACCTGGGGCGGCAGCACTCCGTTGGCTGTGGATTGCAATAATTATTATGCTACCCCCAATGCCATTGCCCACGGTGACAGTGTCTGTTTCATTAACCTTGCGAATCAACTTGGGGTGTCATTGGGATCATGGCAGACAAATTATGGTTTTGATCTGCATTCAACCACTAATCTTTCAGCTCCCCCAGACTCAATAAGAATCATGCCAAATGCCGACCAACCCAAGCGGTGCAACATTGCTGTGTGTAACTGGTCACTCAAGGACAACGTGAACGTGAATCTGTCGGCGGTGCTTAACACTGGTGACACTTACCAGCTTTATTCCGCGCAGAATATTCTCGCCGGCCCGATTCAGACCGGAACCTATAACGGAACGTCCATCAGTATTCCCATGACCAACTTGACGACTGCGCCGATTTTGTATGGAACCAATGTCAACAGGTGGGGTGAGGTGGTCGCCCAGCCGCCGCCGATGAGTCCGCAGTTTGGCGCGTTTGTGGTGATTGGAAGCACTCATGCCCCTTTGCCGCCGAATAAATTTAGGGTTTTGTCTCCGCCTTGATGGGTCCGCGACTGATCTTGCGCCGAACTCTCAACCTCGGGAAAACCCGCGAGAAAGGGCTTGGCAATGCTCTGAACATTGTCCGCCCGGTTTTTTTTTGTGCTTTCGACCTCCTCAATTGCGGCCAACAGATCAGGACTCCGGCGAACGCCAGCAAGAAGGAAGGAATGGCCAAACGCATGCCACTGCCGGTCATAAATACCAATGCAAAAGCCACCAGCGAGGCTGAAAAGGCCTTTGGCCAGCCGTGAGTCTGACGCGCCACAGAGCGGCCGCTCATCACCAGCATGAGCACGAGGGCGGCGGCGCCCAGCAGCCCGTGTTCGGAAAGCAGCCGGGTGAACTCGGTGTGACTTTTGTTTGTCTCGCTGCCGACTTCCCGCCTCGCTTCGCGGGCCATACCTACCCCGACGCCTAACACCGGATGTTCCAGAAATACCAGTAGATCGCCTTTCATCAAATCTCCTCGACCGGCGAGGTTGGTGTTTTCGAAGCGCGCGCCGAGGGCACCATTGGTGTAGGCATCGAGTCGCGGGACAATCACGAATTTGCCCAAGCCCACGAGGGCCAACCCCAGGCTGACGACCAGGACAAACCGCCGCACATCCGTGACAAGGAAAGCCGTCCCCGCAAGCATGGCTGCCACGGCATAATAGAAGCCACTGCGCGAAAACGTCAATGCACTCTGGGCCGCAAACCAAACGATTAGGCCCACCAGCATGCCTTTCCAAATCAGATTTCCTTTCCTGCCGGCCAGTAGAAGGAAACAAGCGACCATGCCCAGTCCGAGAACCGCGCTCACCTGGTTCGGGCCGAAGCCGCCGCTGGCATCAAAATTTGAAGAGGATCGAAAATCAACTTCAGTGGTTCTGATGCCGAACAAGGTAAGGGCCGCCACGCCGGCAATCGGCGCCAGCATGGCCGTGAGGCAAAGTAGCACGTCTTCCCGCGACAAGTTTCGGCCAAGCAGGAACAAGCTGCAGGCCGCATAGGCCACCGGGCCGGAAAGATCGAAGCTCAATGTCTGCCGTAAAACATTCAAACCACTGATTGCCATCATCGTCAGAAACGCGCCTGGCAACAGAAACACCAAATAGAATGCCGGCAGGTAGCTTGTGATCCGTGGACGCCGGAGGCACAGGGTCATTACCACGACGAGCAGCAGGGCGTATTTGCCGAACTCCCAAAACACACTGGCGTCGGTCATTCGCCACAGCGCCTCGGAACCGACCAGATAGGCGCAGCCCGCGACCACCCACCCCGTCGGGTATCGCCTGATCACCAGCATAAGAACTATTACCAGCGAGATCAAAGCATGGAGAGTGGACAGGAAAGGAACCAGTTTGAGTGCCAGACTCAAAGGCGCGTGCAGGGCCACGAACAACAGCGGGCCGAATGCACCGACTTTTGACTTGGCCCCTGCTCCTGCCCGAACCGAAAGCGGTTGCAAGCGGGGCATCTGAATTGCAGTGGGTTGGGTCATACAAAAGCTGAAAGCGGAACTAATGATCAAAAATAGAAAGCAAAAAGCAGCCCAGTGAAGTAGCCCGGTGAAGTAGCAAACCAAAGACTTCACGGGCCAAGGAAAGCAGAAATCGGAAATCAGAGGTCAAAAAACTTCAAAAAGCTGGAACTTGAAATCTGAAACTTGAAAGTTCATATCCACCTCGATACGTCGGCGGCTACGTTTTCAACGGCCAGCCAGGGTGAGAGAATAGAGCTTCGCCAAGTGCTCCGTCAGCGCGGTGAGGGAATGTTGCGACTGCACATAATCGCGTGCTTGAGTCGCCAAACGAGTGCGGCTTTGCGAGTCATAAAGTAGATCCCCAATTGCCGTGACCAAACCTTCAAGATCTCCCGGCTCGACCAGACGACCACGCTCGCCATCGCCGAGCAGATCCGGCACATCCCCTACCCGGGTGGCGACGACGGGAACCCCGCAGGCCATCGCCTCCAAGACGACGTTGGGTGTGCCCTCGTGATCTGAAGTCAGCAGGAACAAACTGGCACGACGATAAAGGTCAACCGGATCACTCACTCGCCCTGGAAACTCCACTGTCCCGGAGAGAAGGCCAAGCCGACCTGCTTGGTTCTCCAGTTCCACCCGAAGCGGTCCATCACCAGCGATGATCCCTCTGACTGGATATTTGGAATTCAACTGCGCCAAGGCTTGAAGAAACAAGTCAAACCGCTTTACCCGCACCAAACTTCCCACCCCAAGGATTACTGGGGCGTCGGCTTGGCGCGAAGGTCCAGGAGTAAAGCGTGAGTTGTCTATCACGTTTGGGAGAAAAAACAGCCGGCTCTCCGGCACGCCCAGGCTGATCAGGCTTCTCACTGCTGCTCTGGAGTTGGAGGCCAGCATCCGTGACCGGCGCAAACTGGCACGTCCCAGCGGGCCACCCACGTCGGTTAGTTCACTGGTCACATTGCTGCGAATCGCCCCGATTTCCCGGCAACCAGAAAGTCGCGCGGCAATCACAGCGTAAAGATTCACATAGAAGTGCTGGGCTTGGACAATATGGGGTTTGAAACGCCGCACCTCGCGGCCGATTTGAATCAACCGTTTCAATCGCGATGGCGACCCGCCGACATAGCATACTTCGATTCCCAACCGACGGATTGGCGACTCCCAGAATTCCCCTTCAGAAAGTGAGAGCACCTTGACACAAGTGCCGGCTTCCTGCAAAGCCTGTAGCATATAAAATAGCTGCCGTTCCGCCCCCCCCTGGCCCAGCGTCCCGGCGATAAAACAGACGCGAAGGCCGCGAAGGCCAGAGGCCGGAGGTCGGAGGTCAGAGGTCACAAGACAGCAGTCAAACGTCAGAGTGCGTCGAGCCGTGCTTTTTTGCACGGATGAAGCTGATGTATTGCCAGTCCGCCGGCAGAAGTGGACAAGCGCAGGAATCTATCGCTGCTGACAGGTAATCCAATCCTAGTCTTGTAAACTTGGATCCCAGAAACCCATAAGGATGCTGTTCCACAACTTCGAAGCAGGCAAAAAGCCGATCAATCTCCACCCGCGTCAGGTGTCGCCACCCCACACGCCCATTCTTCGCCCAGCTTCTCATTTTCCGGTGGAACCAGGTTCCCGCCAAATTCTCCGCGCCGAGAAAGTATCCTCCTGGTTTGATAACGCGGTGAATCTCCTGCACGGCTCGGGACTGATTGTCCAATGTGCGGGTTGTCGCATCCCGATAAACCAACTTCAATCCCCCAATTACGGACTTGCAGGCCACGATATCGAAGGATGCATCGGGATACGGCATGGAAAAGACGTTGATGTCGGCATAGGCAACCCGATCGGCCACGCCATAGTGGCGATGAAGTTCGCTGGCTCGCCGGGTGGGTCCGCCGCGATCAGTGCAAATCACATTGAAACTCTGAAGCGCGAACCAGAGGCTGATGCTGCCATTGCGTTCGCCGACCGTAAGCACATGCACTGAACCGGGTTCCTTGTGCTGAATGACGGGTGCCCAGAAATCGAGACATGGTGACCAACTCCTAACATCCCACTCGATAACATCTTTAAGAAGAAGCCAGCGCGATTTCGATTCACTTTGAACCTGATGCAAGTTCATTGCAGAGGACATAAAATCTCAAAAGCCGAAACGCTGAAATACAGTGCCGGCACGGAGCAGTTGTTTTCCCAGAACTTTTACCTCTTCTCTGGTCTTCGCCAACTTGACGAAGATGCGGATGACACCCGCAACAAAAGCTTTCGTCCGATTTCGGAATTCCTCGCTTAGTCTGCCTTTAGTCATTTCTGCTTTCTACTTTGGCTTCCGATGTCTCAATTTCTGCTTTGCCTTTTGCATTTCTGCTTTCTGCTGTCTGTTTTCCTTGGCCCGTGGAGTCTTTTTTTACTTCACTGGGCGGCTTTCTGCTTTCTTCCGCCTTCAATGGTCCCCAAGCCTTCGTCAACATTTCTCCAATTCGGTCTCTCCACGCTTCAAGCGAAAACTGCCTCGCCGTTTCAATCGCCTTTCGGGACATCGCTTCATATTGAGCGGGGTTTTTCAAGGCCCGCTCGATCGCACAAGCGACATCGTCCGGGGTGGCCTGATCAATAAGCACACCACAGCCGTTGCTCAACAATTGGGGCAAAACAGATACTTTGGTCGCAACGACGGGCAAACCCGTAGCTAAAGCCTCTAAAACAGCCTTGGGAAACCCATCCGAAGAGGTAGTTGGAAAGGTAAATAGATGGGCGTTCTGTAGCCGTTGCATCACCTGATTATGATTCAACTTTCCAGTAAAACTGACTCGCTGGGTAACTCCGGTCCCGGCTGCCAACTTTTTGAATTCAAGAATGGCGAAGCCTTCGCCAACAATCTCAAAGCTCACTCCGGAAAATCTTCTCGCGAGCAAAGGCAGGCTTTGAATGACCGTTCCCGCCCCTTTCGCCTTTTCCTGCCGGGCCACGTGGATAAGACGCAATTGGCCATTTGGTGGGTGCTGGCGTGGCCGTGCCTGTCCGGCCAGTTCATTTTGCGTGAGGCTGGACGAGAAGATCCATTGAACATTGGAATTCTTTCGGCTCGGTGGTTCAAGTGCTCCCCCTGTGGCCAGCATCACATTTCGTCCGCCGGCGAATGTTTCCATGAACCAGCACCAAAATTTTTCTGCCAGCGTGACGGGCTGTAGCCAGTTGCCGCAATGGCGGACAAGCAACGGCTTTCGAAAAAAACAGGCTCCTAGCATCCCCACCGTCCCCACATCGCCCGGAATCGGAGTGTGAACCGCATCCGCCTGCCGCAGCTCCCGCAAGATCGTGCCGCTGTTGCGCATCAGCCACGGCAAGAAATTCAGTTTGCTGTTCATTCCGGCACCGTGTCGGGGGCTAAGCGGGACGATATGCAGATTTTGACCCACCAACGCGATCTCACCCGTGGCAATACCCTGCGGATAACACGGCACCAGCACCCGCGTCTCATCAAAAAGTTCCGACATGACCTTCATTTGAAATGGGAATCCGCCATCGGTTGCGTAGCCCGTGGGCGAAGCCGCGCAAGGCCAGCAGGGCTTGTGGGAGAAAACGACGAGCTTCATCTAAAAAGCTGACACGCTGAAATACTGAAAGCTGAAAGTGGTCAATCAAAGGCTGAAACGCTGAAACCTGAAACCAGAAACTCGAAATCCGGGCACGCCGTTCATACCTCATCTTTCAGGTTTCATCCCTCAACCTTGCCCCTTGTCTCCAGCCACTCGCGCAACTCGGTCATCAGCCGGCCATAGGTGTTTTCCAAACTGTAGAGGCGCTCCATTTCCGAACGCGCCAACCGACTTTGTGCTGCGAGTTGATTCGGGGCCGACAACAGTTCCAATGCTCTTTCAGCCAGCGCTTCGTCTGAATCGGCCAGAGTGATCCCACGGCCTGACTCCAACTCCATCCCGTCCACGGCTGCGGGCGTGGCGACCACCGGCACACCGAGGGCCAACACCTCAACGATGCGGCTGCGGAAACCGTAAGTTCCCGCCCAAGGACAAAGCACAAGCGACATGGTTTTTAGAACCTCCTGAACATCTTCCACAAAGCCGGTAACCTTGACGCGGGAATCACTCGTCAGGCTGCGGAGACGTTCGGTCGGATTGCTGCCGACCAGCCAAAGCTCGGCATCGGGAAACCGCTGCCAGATCACGGGCATGATGCGCTGGTGGCAACGGAGCGCGGCAGCCTCGTTGTGGGCGCTGGCCAGCCCGCCGTAATAGGCCAGACGCGGAGGGTTGGCTGGCTGCCAGCACGCGGGCCAGCGCGACAGATCCGTTCCCATCGGAGCGTAGAACACCTTCTGGGCCGGCCACAAGCGGACCTGAACCAAGTCTTGTTCGCTGCGGTTAATGGCCACCAAACCGTCAAATTGGTCCCACGCGGATTCTTCCCCCCGGCGATAACGATCCAAAGCAGCCCGCTTGAACCAGGTCGGCCATGCGGTTTTTTCGTTCAAGCGTTCTTCCCAGGATTTCCAAAGCACGTTGTGCATATCCAATATCGCGGGCACTCCAGCGTTCCGAAACAAGGGAACGCTATCCACCGCATGGAAATATTCATAGATCACCGCGTTATAATCACGGGGATCAACAGCGGAGCGAATCCGCGCCGGGGAAAACTCCACTTTCCCGATGGCATAATTGGAGGATTTCATCCCGGTGCAGAGTGCGAAGAGGGAAGCGCCCAGCGCAAAGCGAAGTTTGGAGAACGAGCCATCCGCCAAACGCGATGGCAAAACGATGGGACGACAGCCAAAGTTCATAAGCTGTTGTTCCACTTCGTGACGTTGAGCTGACGATGCGAAGGTGAGAAAATCCACCTGTAAATTTCGAACGGCAGCCTCCAAGGTGTAGCGCACCCGCAGTTGCTGGCCGGATGAACCGGGAAAGGGCCAAACATGAGAGATAATCAAGAGGCGCATCAGTGAAAAGCTGAAATCGGGAAAGCTGAAACCTGAAATCAGAACCGCGGACTAACGGACTAACGCAACAAAAATGCAAAACGTGGAAACTACAATTACCTATCTCTCGGCCAGGGTAAACTGCATTTAGCCAACCCGCACTGGCGGTTTCTCGGCCAGCAAATGAATTGGATATCGCCCGGCCCTCAGAACGGGCGGAAGGAGGGTCGTCAATCCATAGCCGGATGTCGCAAACAGCTCCGTTATTTGACTGTCGGTGTCAGGGTTATGCACTTCGATGATCCATGCGGGAGCATTTGGCAATGAAAGCATGTTGCGAGCACCGCGCAGGGCATCAAATTCCGCACCTTCGATGTCCATGAGAACCACTTGCGGAGCCGGATGTATTTTCGTGAACCTGTCCAAAGTCAGCGTGCGAACTTTGAGGCTTCCCGCCTGCTGCCCGTTAGCCAGATGATTTTGCGCATGGTTGGTGCCCACAGCGAATCTGGCCTCCCCATCAACGGCCGTAACGGCCTCGGAGATAAGTTGGACATTGCGGACGCCGTTGGCTGCACAAAGTGACCGAAGCGCGAGACCATTGTCAGCGGATGGCTCGAACGCAATCACCACCCCGCCATCACCGACCAGTTTGGAACCGAGCAAACTATAAAAACCCACGTTGGCACCCAGATCATAAAACACCGCGCCCCGCTTCAGAACCCTTGCAAGAGCGTGCTGGACATGAATCTCGTAAATGCCCAATCGGTAGGGTAGGTCAGCGCCCGCAAAGATGCAGCCGCGGGCGTGCCCAAGCAAAATGCGATTTCCCCTGCCAAGAAAACGCCGCGCAAAGAATCGAAAACCTCGGCGCAGCGGCCCAAATTGCAGCCAATAAATCGCATTCTCGATCCAAGTCATTAGCAACGAAATGGGTTCCGCCTGTCAAATAATCAGGCACGGTTGGCTAACGCAACCAAACAATCAGCAACTCGCTGGCCGGACTTGCCATTGGCAGTAAAACCGAAAAAGTCGGAAACGAACTGCTTGCGCTCCCGGCTCCCGGCTCCCGGCTGGTTCAAACCCTGGATCAACATGCGGCGCATGTCGTCTTCCGATTGAGCGACCATCGTGGCACCGCTCTGCGCGACCGGCCAGAAGTGGTCGAAACGGATGTGGCGTTTAAACCCGTCGCAAGGTGCCAGGTCGCTGCCGGGCGGATCAAAATCCAAGTTGATCACCGGCTTGTCTTTGAGGATGAAATCCAAAGTGACTGTCGAGGCGGCGTTGATGCTCATCGCCGCATGCTGCACAAGACTGCAATAGAGTTCCAAATCTTCGGGCCGTGGTGTCGCCCACGCCATGTCCCAGAGCATGGGCGGAAACACCACATCCTCAATTTTCCGTTCAGAAAGCGCCTTCATCTCCGGGCTGGTGCCTTTGATATAGTTGCGCACGACCAACTGGGGTTGGACAGGCAGATTGAGTTCCTTAAGCAAACGGATGACCAACTCAACATGCCGGTATTCTTGATAGAAATGGCGGTCTATGCCCGTGGTATAAAGGATGAACGGGCGTTTTGGATCAATGCCGATCCGGCAGGCCAATTCTTCCCGAGGCATGACCAGTTCCGGCCGGAAATGAAAGTCCATCTGCGGCGTGCCGGTTACGAAGACGTCTTCCGGCTTTATCCGGGGATAGATTTCCAGCAACTGTTTCTTCATCCCTTTGTGCCAGACCAGCCAATAGTCATAGGGCACCATGACCCGGCTGCGGGAGGTAAGGTTGTCCCAGGAAAAAATGAACCCGGCCGTGGGTATCCCCAGCCGCTGGGCCACCCGCAATGGCAGTTCCCCGGCAGCGCCGTGGATGTGGGAGCCATTGAAAACCAAATCGGGTTTCAACCGGGTAAACAGCTCGTCATATTTCCGGGTAGTGCGGAGCCGCCACTGGAGCGACTGCTCCACCGCAGTCAGCGCATGGAGACAAGGCTTGTTGCTGAGGAGGCGGGACGCGCCGGCCACGGCCATCCATTGGAGACGCTGGACACGACCCTGCTGGCATGCACGCCGGGCGCGGAGTTCCCAGTTGTTTTGCGCCACCTTGCTCCAGAGCCAGCGGTCGTGCGCGTTCTCAATCTGTGTGCGCAAGTAGGCGGCAGCCGGGTGGACCGGGTGCTCCTCAATTGTGACGATTTCCTCCACGAATGGACGGGCCTTCCCAAGAATGGCCTCGTTGGTCACGACGGACAGCACCACCACCCGCGCGTGCTCGCTTAGAAGGCGAAGCGTGTCCGAATAAAGAAAGTTCCTCACCGCCTCGCCGCGAGGAACGACTAACATGACCAAGGGCCGCCTGCTGCGAGCGGCAGCGGCGACCACGCGGCTGCTGACTACGCGACCACTGTGGGCGGCGGAAGTCAGCGATGTGGGATTGGGAGGCATTGAAAAAACGCTGAAAACTGAAAAGCTGAAATTAGAGGTCAGTCGTCAATGGTCAGTGTTCCAGGGCGAACGCGCCCTGGTCATTTGCCGTTTTGTCAATCGGCGACTTCATGAATAGAAAATCTTCCGGAACTAAACACCGCGTGATTTGCTGGCTTGCAAGGCCCATCAATCACTACGAATTTTGCCCCATAAATTCGTGAGAGGGAGCGCAAGCCCTCCAAATCCCATGATCCTTTCTGGTAATTCTTTTCCACCGCCATTGCAGTAGCCGCATTGTTTGTGTAGGCTTTTGGGTCAACCCAAGCCAAAGCGCTCATGCCCTCTCCGATGGAGCTTCGTAGTGCATGCAAGCGAAAGTTATCTCCTGCCGGCGGTGTCAGGAACAAGTCTGCTTTAGCACTGTTCATTCGGCACCAATCACAGACGGCCAGCCAGTCATGGCGGCCCGACTCAAGATTCTTCTCGCGGGCGCGCGACCAGCCCTGTTGCATTCCAATGCCTGTGGCGTAAAGACACAAGCCCAAGACCAGTGAGACCGACCTGGTCCGGTTTGATTCAGTAAGTTTCATCACCACGGGCAATCCCACCCCAAGCACGACAAGCCACGGATTACGCAGAGACTGAAGTGGGCCTCGATTGCCTGATAGCGCACCGGCAATTACCACGAACGCAAACGCCCACAGCAGCCAGCCAGACCAGCGTGTCAATTCCTTGCTTTTCCCGGGCCGTTGGTTGCTCCAGTCGAACCCCAATCCCGCGATGGCCAATGCGGCCAGGCCCTCCGCCCAGAGTGAATCGGCCATGCCAAAGATGATGACACCCAAGAGGGGCCACGCAACTGGGTGCCGTTCGTTGAAGGCCATGCATGCGGCCCACGCAATGATCACTCGGAGGAAAAGCGTGACCCAAAAGAAAATCCGCATCGGCTGCATTTGCGTGAGGCTGAGAAAGCCCCCGAACACCGCCGTGAACGACAACAGAAAGGCTATAATCGTCCCGCAGATCGCGAAGCCGAGAATAAACTTCGTTGTTGGCTGGGCAGACAGCCACCTTCGCTGTCCAACAATTGCCAAGACAAGCATTAGACCGAAATTTAAGTAATTTTCCGCCCCTTGAGCCATCGGCGATATATGAACCATTTGACCTTTGGCTGTCATGAAGATGCCGGCGTCTTCAGGACTCATCGGCGGTGGTGTCATCCAATGGACATAGGCGAGGAAACAGACGCCAAACCCGGCTGTCCCGATGAGGAGTTTCGTCCAATCCTTCCGTTCCGACAACAGGAGCACAGGGAGCACACAGGCGAGCAGATGGATGGTGACCAGTGAATGAATGAATAGCGACAGGCAGACGAGTGTCCAAAAACCCCAATATAATCTCCTCAACGCGCAAACGACCGACAGAATTCCGAGCACCAAGGCGATTTCATTGTGGGTTACCCAATTCGAAAACAAGGGAACGCCGCCCAAAATGGCGGCGGTGCTTTGGCTGCACCAGCCGAGCAACAGAACGGCAGCCAGCGTCTCTTTCGTAAGCGTCCGGATGAGCCAGAACAATGACAACATCAGCGCAATCTTCATACTGACATAAACCTTGAAAAGATCGCCCTCCAATTGTTCCGGCCCGCTGAGAATGGCGGGCAGTGTCCGATAAAATAAACTGTCAAATCGGGCCATCGCAGCGACCACCGGGTCGCCCGGAAAAAGTTTTGGATCCATCCTCTGGGCGACCACCATCAAATAGCGCCCGCTGTTTGAGTAATCATATCGAAACGGCGCAGCCCAGACCGACACCAGAAGAATCCCCACAAGGAATACGGGCCAGAAGAGTCGGGTGATGTCCTTTGAAGAACTCATGTGGTGGGCAACCGATCACCTGTCAAAGAGGTTGAAACGAATAATTGCATAAAATGCCGACACCCCATCTTTCCATCCGATCTTTTTGCCTTCCTCATAGGTGCGGCCGCGATAGCTGATCGGCACTTCATAAACCCGCCACTTCTTCCTGGCAATTTTTGCGGTAAACTCCGGCTCAAAACCAAACCGGTTCGACTTTAACGTCATGTTGCCGATCACCTCCCGGCGGAACACCTTGTAACAGGTTTCCATGTCCGTCAGGTTCAGGTTGCTGAACAGGTTGGAAAGCGTGGTCAGCAGCTTGTTTCCTATCGAGTGCCAGTAATACAAAACCCGGTGAGGCCCCCCAAGAAACCGGGAGCCGAATACCACGTCGGCATCCCCATCGAAGATCGGGCGCAGCAAAACTTCATACTGGGATGGATCGTATTCCAAGTCCGCATCTTGAATGACGATAATCTCACCGCCCGCCTTTTTGAAACCCGTTCGCAGGGCCGCACATTTTCCTTGGTTCCGTTCGTGGTAGATCACCAGCACCTCCGGCAATTTTGCAAGTTCTTTGAGTTTCTCGCGCGTGCCGTCCGTTGAGCCGTCATCCACTATGATGATTTCTTTGTTGAATGGGACGGCACGGATTTGCCGAACGATTTCGCTGATCGTGTTGATTTCATTGTAAACGGGAACGACCACGGACAAATGCGGCAACTTGGATCCGCTGCTCAACCCTCGCCGAACGTTGGCGGTCGCTGCCTCATCTCGGATGAAATCAGCAATACTCATAAGTCAGCATTCTCGGTTTCAATCCAGCAGTTCTTCATCACCGATATTTTTTGCATTTTTTCAGATCGTGTTATCCACGGTTTCAAGGATGCTTCAATCCTTGGGTATCCACGCGCCTTAGCTTTTTGATGATGGGGACTTCGCTGTCGAGGACGCGTTTGACGCCGTCGCCCATCGCTTTCTCAACGGTGTGGATATCTCGCGCCAGGCGCGCAATGCCGTTGGGTTCAACGGAGGCAGCCTGGTCCGAGCCCCACATGGCGCGATCCAAGGTGATGTGCCTTTCGATCATGCAAGCACCCAAGGTGGCGGCGGCGAGGGAGGTTTGGAGACCCACTTCGTGTCCTGAATATCCCACCGGCAGGTCGTAGCGTTTTTTTAGCTCTCCGATGCACGCCAGGTCTAGTTCCTCGGTTTTGGCTGGATAGGTGCTGGTCGTGTGCATCAGGACCAGGTTCTCTTTTCCAAGAACCTCGACGGCATGATCAATCTGCTCAACGGTGCTCATGCCGGTCGAAAGGATGATCGGCTTTTTATAGCGGCGATGGTGTCGCAGGAGGTTGTCGTCCGTCAGCGAAGCCGAGGCAATCTTGAAGCAGGGCGGATCGAACTCGGCAATGAAATCAACCGCTGCCTCGTCCCAGCAAGATGCAAACCATGCGATTTTAAGTGTCTGGCAGAACTCGTCTATGGCAACGTAGTCCTTCAACTTGAACTCAAGACCGCGCTTCAGGTCACCATTGGTGGTCCCGAACGGGTTCTCGCGCGGCTTGGCCAGTTCTTCCGCAGGATAGACGACCTCGATGGTGCGTTTCTGGAACTTGACCGCGTCGCACCCGGCAAGATGCGCCGCCGAGATGAGTTTGCGGGCGATATCGAGGTTGCCATTATGGTTGATGCCGATTTCAGCCACGATGAAGCAAGGCTCCCCGTCGCCGACCTGATGATTTCCGATTTTTATTTTATTTTTCATAAATATGTTACTCCTTAGGTTTTAACCACGGATGGACTACTGACGCGTGACGCGTGACGAGTGACAAGTGACGACTGAACTCTGACCTCCGTCTTCTGACTACTGACTACCAACTACTGACCACTGACTTCAATAAAAGGTCGCACACCTCCCGCACCGCGCCGTGACCGCCCGACTTGATGGTTTTCCATTTGGCAACGGCAAGCACTTCTGGCGCGGCGTCGCAAACGGCAATAGGCAACCCAACCCAGCGCAGGCATTCGAGATCATTCACATCATTACCAACGAAAGCGATCTGTTTTGGCTTAAGACCACCGACCACTGACCACCGACCACTGACCGCTGCCTTTTGCAGCTCTACTAGCTTGTCGTCACAGCCTTGGACGCACTCGATGCCCAATTTCCGACAGCGGGCGGTGACCACAGAGTTCTTTTCTTTTGAAATAACAACGACTTCCACGCGACCAGTTTCGCGCAACTTCTCCAAGCCAAGCCCGTCCTCGCGGCTGCAAAAGACCGCTTCTGTGCCATCTTCCTGAACAAGCACGCGGTTGTCGGTGAGCACGCCGTCAAAATCAAGCACCAGGAGCTTGATTTTGCAGAGGTCAGAGATCGGAGGTCGGAGGTCAGAGGCAAATGAAACATGAGATGGAGGACACCTCACCCCGGCCCTCTCCCCATCTGATGCGGAGAGGGAGCGTGCGCGATGAGACATCAGCGATTCGACCAATTCCAAATCGGCGGGATCATCAATTTGGAAAGAATTGAGGTGGCTCATGCGATAAACGGCAATCTTGCCGCCCAGACGGTTGTTGAACTGGCGCAATACCCAAGGTTTGAAGATATAGATCGAGCCGTTCTCAATCAGGTCTTCCGGCGCATCCTGTCGGCGGGGACGGTTCAAGTGATCGTAACTGAAGGAGCGGACGCCTCCGTCTTTTTCCGCGCGCCAGACGAAACCCTCCACCCGGCAGGCGGAGAACAACGAATCCGCCTGCTCCCGCTCGAGCGTCTCGATGGCTTTCTGAATGTCATCCGCTTCGCGCAACGGCGAAGTGGGCTGCAAAAAGACCACCAAGTCAGGCGTGCAAGGCTGAAAGCTGAAAGCTGAAAGCTGAAGTCCGACCGCGCTTGGCGCTTGGCAATTCGCCCTTTCCCGTTCGTTTTCGAGTTGATCTTCAGGTTTCAGGTTTCCGCCCTCAGCCCTTTCCAGATAGTCCAGTGCATGGATCAGGGCGGACTCGGAACTGGCGGTGTCGCCGCTGATTTCGGGCGGGCGCAGGATGACCTCAGCCCCATAGTCGCGCGCGATGGCGGCGATTTCGGCGGAATCCGTGGAGACAAAAACTCCAGAAATCTGAGGAGTCTGCCGCGCCTGTTCGATGGACCACGCGAGCAGGGGTTTGCCACCGACCGGACGGATGTTTTTTGCCGGGATTCCCTTGGAACCTCCACGAGCTGGGATGATGGCAAGAATTCTAGGTGTTGGCATGGCTGCTATTGATTCGAGTTTCAAAATTTAAGTTGCGGCCTGCATGTGCAGCAATGATCAAGCCGGCCATTCAGTTTTTGCTTGCCGGTCTGGCTGAAGGGAGTTTCGAGGCATTCAGAGTGCTTCTGATTATCGGGATCAAGTTGTGCTTCAATATCATGTCGGAAATCCGTATCTGTTCCCTGGCGTCCCGATATGCCTGTGCGCAAAGCTCCTTGTCAAGTTCAGTGCCCCCATTGGTTGAAAAAAGTTTTCCGCCCTCGAACGAGCCGTCGGTCGTCAGAAACAGACCGCCGTCGTTTAGAAAATTCCCTGACGGAAAGGTGACCAATGGTTGTCTTCGGTCATCAAAAAGATTGGACCCCATAAAACAGGCCTCTTGTTCGGGAATGCCCAAAAGGTGCAAAATAGTCGGCGCGATGTCAATCTGCCCTGCGGGTTTGCTGATGACACGCTGTTCCAGGTTGCCCGGAACAACAACGTATAACGGGACCCTTCCATGGATATTCCGATCGAGACAACTGAACTTGTCTCCAATCGCTCTGATGATTTCGTCGCGATCAAGCCCGCCTTCGTGATCGCCATAAATTATTATCAGAGATTCATCACTGATGCCACGTTCATCGAGTGTTCGTAGGAAACCCCCTATCGTGGCATCCACGAAGTTCAGCGATACGAGATAATCGCCGAGACGGGTTCCTTTTAGGTTGCCCACATCCAGTTTCACAAACTCCGCGGGCACTTGCTTGAATGGATGATGACTCGTGGTGGTCCGAAGAAACGCGAAGAAGGGGCGTTCCGAATCATCAATAAAATCCATGCACCTCGCAAAGAGCTTGTCGTCAGGAAACAGCCATGCATTCGTCTCCTCATCCAGCATGAAGCTGGGTTTGTAATACCCACGCACAAAACCGCAAGCTCTATCCATGCGGCCCTGGTTCCAAAAGGAAGCATATTGCGCATTGGTAGCGAAAGTGGAATAGCCATGTCCTTCCAGGATAGTTGCCAAACCCCGGAATGAATTGCCGACATGGCTGTATGCGACAGTCTCAACAGCACTGGGGAACAGCGAGTTCATGACCACAAAAGTTGCATCCGAAGAAACGCCTTTTCCTATTTGAGAAAAAAAATGGTCGAAATAGCAGCTTCTGTTGGAAAGCCTATTCAAATTGGGCGTCACTTCGTGTCCGTTGATCGTCAACCCAATGGCGAAACCCTGTATTGACTCCACCGCAACACAGATAACGTTTTTACCCTTGGCGAGGCCGAATGTTTGCGTGTCCTGAGCAACCGCCCGGTGCTCTTTAAACCAACGGGAGACTTTCGCGACTTCTTCCTGGCTCGCTGGTCGTGGCCAGAGGACCCTTGAAACGATTTGGCAGGCGTTTATGAGATGATACGCCACCACCCCACGCCGGAATACCGCGAAACGGGAATAGTTGGCGAGTCCTCGGTGATGCGCCGTATAGAATGTGGTTGCAACAAAGTAGCAGATGCCACCGATGAATAGGCAGGCCAGGGTGAACACACTCCCGATGGGCACAAGATTCCCGGACTGAAGGCTCCTTTCTGGTGTGGATCCTATCAAACATAGCAGCCCCCAGAGAGGAAGATCGAACCCATAGCGAATATCGGACCATCGCATTAAGGACTTGACGCTTTCTCTAACCTCTAACAATTGCGGCGCGTGTCTTACTTCGGATGCAGTGGGCAAATCATTGAAAAACCGGAAATAGATACAATCCACAAACATGGCCATGCCCAACACGAATGATGCCCCAAAAAGGATGCTCTGACGCCAAGGGCTTATGAAGAATAAACTTATTCCCACGACCACAAGAAGGAATAGCAGGGTCCAAACGTGGCCCGCCAAGGAGGAGAGCTTCATTGAACGGGTGAGCCAGTATTCTTTAACCAGCGTGGCAAAAAGAAACAGCCCCACATCGGGAAATTGGGCCAGCGCCGGCAGAACTCCATTCAGAATGTAAGATGCTTGGAACGTCACGGAGAATTACTGGGGCGATGATTGTCGGTGATTTTGGGTGAATCCGTGGAAACAAAAATGCGAGAAATCTGCGGGGCCTGCCGCACCTGTTCGATGGACCAAGCGAGCAGGGGTTTGCCGCCGACCGGGCGGATGTTCTTGTCCGGGACTACTGTTGAGCCGCCGCGAGTGGCAACTACGGCCATTATTTGCATCAACGGCGTTTTAGAGCTTGCTTGGGGTAAGCAAGGAAAGAGCGACTTTCCAAAAAGTGTGCCGGGCGGGCAAGAGAGGGTCAAATCGGACGGCTTGGGCTAGTGCTCCCGCCGCATCTGGCATACTTGCCTTTGCCTTGGCGCGGTTCAGGTAGGCCTTGGCAAGAAACTGCCGGCCAACCGCCAATCGTTTATCGTCCAAGCCATCGCCCCGATAACAGAAATGCAGCCCGGCATACTCCATGTTCATTTTGAATTGCTGCATCGGGGAGGCGGAGGTGAGGCTGCCAGAGTGAACCCTAAACTGCGCGTAAACACGTTCCGATATTGCCACGGAAAATTTCCTGCAAACACGGTAGAGCAATTCGCGGTCGCCGGTATATTTCAGGTCTTCCCGCACATAGAATCCGGAGGCTTGGAGTGCGGCGCGGGAGTAAAAAGTTGCCTGCTGGTGCAACCGCCATGTGCCTGGAGCCAGAGTCATCAGGTCGGCTGGCCCTCCGCCCGGCAGCACGGCGGGGACATCCGGCCCTGATGGACGCGAGTTGAAATCCATCCGGCGAAACCCACCGACAACGGCCCCGACGGAAGTGTTTTCAGCAGACTTCCGCGCAACATCCTCTAGGGTGCTGGGCAGATAAACATCGTCACTACTGTTGAAGGTGATTATTTCACCGCTGCACTTGCAGAAACCTTTGTTGTAGGCTTGGTATTCACCTGAATCTTTCTCACTAATGAGGCAGCTCAAAAACGGTCGGTAAGGCTCAATAATCATGAGCGTCTTATCTTTGCTTGCGCCGTCCACAATGATGTATTCCAAATTAGGATAACCCTGAAGCAGAACGGCACGGATTGTCTCCTCAATGAATTCCGCACGATTGAAAGATGAAGTGACAATACTGATACGCGGCCATGCCTGCCCATCCGGCAGCCGATCCGGCAATGGCGGAGTCTCAATCGTCCATGGCCACCCGGACTTGCCAGGCGGAGGTGGAGGGAGTTCTGTTAGTGAGGGACAGTGCATGGATCTAGGAACGGGAGATCAATCAAAAAGCTGAAATTCTGAAAGCTGAAATCAGGGCAGCAAGTGCGGCTCCCAAAAGCTTCGACCGTATTTCTGCCAGGCATGAGCGCCGAAGGGCAGCTTGCGACCGTTTTGCTCGAAACACCAGGCCGGCGCCGTTTCAAAAGCAAACTTCAAGGCAACCTCGGGTGGCGCAACCCTGAACTGCGGGTCAAAATAGGCTGCCCGGTCGGACCAAAAATGATCTTCATTCAGCGTGTAGCCTGCCGTGTAGGCGGCCACTCCATGGCGCACCTCGCGGGCCACGCGCATCCGCTTGACCCATCTTTGCCACATTTTGGTTGAACGGAAGTCGTTCACTTTGCCGCAGAAAACATCCGCGATGAAAGACGCCGGTTGTTCCAGGTAGCGGCGCGACGATAGCACGCGCAGAAAGGCGCTGACCCGCCGCAGCGAGAGGCCGCCATTGAGCGTTCCCAAGAAACCCAGTTCGGGTGATTGGCTTGATTTGAACAGCGGAGCGCCCAAGTAATCGTAACCACGCTGGCACCACGCCTGAAGTTGGTCGGAAAAGACGAGGCAATCCAATTGGTAGATCAATATGAAATCATAGTCCACGAAGGCCCGGTAAAATTCGGCGGAGAGCATTAGTTTACTATAGGAGTCCACACTTTGGAACGAGGTGTCCTCAAATTGCTTGACCTTCAAGCCGTCGAGGCGGAACGAAAGCGTCTTTGGTGACATCTGGTAACAGTCATAATGGCCTAGATGCCGGCGAAGGTGTTGCAAAGCATACTTCTCTTCGGGCAGCAGCCTCTCCTGATAAACTGGCACGATGACAGCGACTATACTCATTTGAGTAGCGTAAATATGAAGGCGCCTGTAGTTTTACTTGCGGATCTCATTCCCATGACATTGTGGGTATCATATTTGCGTCACCGATCATTGTTGCACTCCATTTTCAGTGCAAACGCATTTTTCCAAATGGAGGCCGGTGGTGGTTTTAGGACGATCTGTTATTTTCCTTTTAAGCTGATTGATAGGATTCTCAATCATTTTCCATGATACTGACGCCAGAGCAAAGGTAGCCACAACCGAAAGGGTCGCCATCATAATTCCCTCGCGGACAGGCGATCCTGCCTTTGTGGTGAGAAATCGAATTATCGGTGGCATGAAGTTGTGGTAGAGATAAATGCCGTAGGAAATCTTACCAATATAAAGGAGTGGCCTCGTTTCAAGTAGAAAACCGAGCTTGCCTCCAAAGCCATCAGCAGCTCGCCCGATGAGCCAGACAAAAACGAGAGAAACACCGAGATATGACGTTGCTTCGAAAACGGTTCTTTGGCCCGAAATGAATTGTGCCGCCTGTAATAGGACAATGACACCACCGCAGCCAACAGACCATCGAAGTAATTTATGCCGCCACGAAGCCAAATATTCATCCCATTCAAAAAGCGCCAGCATTGCACCCAGTCCCAAGGAGTCCATACACGCAAAAACGGCCCAATCTCCAAGCAGTCCAGTGTTATACCGAACACTAAAGGCAATCGCAGTTTTCCATATAATGCTGCCACAAATCACCAACGAGACAAGTTTAAGAAGCCACCGGCGTGGTGCCAGAAGCATCAGCAGTGGCCATACCAAGTAGAATTGTTCCTCAACCGAAAGGCTCCATAGGTGCTGAGTATAAGGCCTTCCCGCCGCTGGATGAAGGATAAACAGCAAATTTGATAAATAGCACAAATGCCAGGAAATGTAGCTTTTAATGGGCTGATAACCCACCATGCAACACACCAGCAAGAGGAGATAATAAATAGGAAAAATCCGCAGGGTTCGGCGGGTGTAAAACTGTGCCAGTGACTGCAAAAATGGCCTTGCTCTTGCCTCGAGCAGAATGCCTGTGATCAGATAACCACTTAGCACGAAAAATAACCGGACACCCAACAAACCAAGTGTAAGAAACTGGTCTGGAATAAAGCGTTGAACTGGGAAAAAGTGATGTATGAGGACGGCAATTACTGCAAATGCACGTAAAGCGTCAAGCTGAGGTTTGTGTAATCTATTTGTCACTGGTGGTTGAAATAGCGATTGATGCAGTCGGCGGCAGTGATCCCAGCATCCTATTTCAGCAACTCGTCCAACACACCGCCGAGGGATTTGCGAAACGTCTCGCGCGAGTGATGCGTGGCGGCGAATTCCCAGAATCGCCGACTCAACGCTTCAACCTCCTGGTCCGGCATTTCGGCAAGGGCGGTGCATCGTTTCGCGATGTCCGCGATAAGTTCCAAATCCGTCTGGCCGGCCAGGGCGGGCCAGAATTCATGGACGCTCAAGCCGGTCGCTTTGGTGACGATGGGAATGAGGCCAAACCGCATGCACTGGACAATGGAAGTGGAGCAGCCTTCCGCAGCCGAGGCATAGACCACGGTGGCGGTCTTCGAAACCAGTTCCCGAAATTGCTCGGAGTCGGGCGTGACGAAGCCGACATGATGAATGTTTTTGCACTTCTTCAAACCCTCGCCATAAACTTCAAGGAAACGCTGATCCGAGCCGCAGATGAAGAGTTCCAGATCCGGTGTTTGCATGAAGGCCTCCAGCACCAGATCGAGGCCGCGATGAACCCAGGAGGAACTGCCAAACCACAGGAATCGTTTCTTGGCGGCAGACCAGTCCTTGGTGCTGAAAGCAGACGAGGCGGCGGTCGGGCAGACCCAGACCTTCCGTAACTTCGGACGCATTGGTCCATAGTGGTGAAGCGCTTCGTCGTTGCCGTAATACGTGACCAAATCAGCAGCGGCGAGACCGAGCATTGCGGGCAACTGGCGCTCGGGTGCCAGGCTCACCCCGCGCCGTCTGAAAATCCAGTCCAAGCGTTGAAGCTCGGCCCGGTTCCAGCAAAGCCAATGGCACGTCGTTCCCAAGAATAACTTGCGAGCCTTGGGATTCTGCGCGGCCCAGCGGGCCATGTTATCCCACTCATCCAGTATAAAGTCATAATTGGATACATCCTCGATCAGATAGCCCGAACGATTATAGATGCAATCCACCACGAAGCCGCGTTCAATCAATTCTCGCACCAGGTCGGCGGATGTCCGATGGTTCTCATGGCCAGCGAACTTGCCGACACATAGACGATCCAGAGTCTGATCCAGATCGTCCCGGTCCCAAACGGAGTGGGAAGCTTCACGAGTGACATGTCGGACATAGTCCGAAACGTAGGCTACGAGTGCCCGCCCCTTCCTTCTTGGTCTGCCTTTGCCCAGATCGAAAGCGCCGTGGCGTAGTCGCAATGACCGGCGGTGCAGCGGCCGGCCAATGTTCTTGGCCAGCTTGTAAGCTGATTGGTAAAGTCCCATGATGATCTTAGAATTCCAATCTCGCGTAGCAGCCGAGGTAACGAGGCTCATTCGAATTGCCGATTTCCGATTTCCGATTTTTGAAGTCAGAGCCTCCTCACGTCGGCTGCTACGATGGGCAGCGCGGGGCCGGGTTAGCGACGCAAGCCTGCTTCAACGCGCGACAGCGACATTCCATAGACGCCCAGGAAAAGCAGGAGGGACCGCCTGATGAACCATCCAAATGAAAACAGGGATGCTGGCGGAATCGCGGCCAAGCTCCGGAATACACGGTTGCGCGCCTGGCGCCTGTCTCCGCGTTTCAACAATTCAAGCGCGATCAATTGATGGGTCTTGACGATTCGTTCACTAAGCCGATGAGCGTATTTCGCTGGCAGAACCTGCTTGAGAATGACGTAAAACTTGACCGTCTCGACAAGTCTTGCCGCTTCGTCCCGCCCGGTCCAGATGCCGCCGTCATGCTGCCGATAGGCGGCCATGACTTTATTCGAGTAGCCAATCAGTCCCCGGAGCGACAGCAGGACGTTCAGAGGCCAGTCGCCCATCGCCAGCGGTCGAAAAGGTTCGAGATCCAGTTCAAGGACGACGTTGCGAAAGAGCAAGGAGCAGGTAGGAATTGAGTTCCTCTCGATCAGGTCATCGGTCGTGAGGACCTTTCTGGCCGGGTTGTTGGCAGGAATAGAATGCGGCTTGGAGGATGCGCCGTTGGTAATGACCTCCGCGCGGGTAAAACAGGCCGAGAACGCTGGATTCTTGTCGAGCAATTCCACCTGTTGTTTCAGCTTATCCTGGGAGATCCAGAAATCGTCTCCTTCCAGCATGGCAATGTATTCTCCGTCACACGCCTGCAAATTTTGAAGCCAGTTCTGTTTCGCTCCAAGATTTCTTTCTGGCAAGAGCAGCCGGATGCGTTCCGGATATTTCTTTTGCAGTCCCAAGACGAGTTCACGCGTGCGGTCGGTGGAGCAGTCCTCGCTGATGACCAACTCGAACGGGAAGTTGGTCTGTTGCATCATCACACTTTCCACCGACTGTTCAATGAACTTTTCGTGGTTGTAGGTGATCATGGCCACGCTGACCCTGGGGCGCGGGGCGTCCGGGTGGCGGGAACCGATCACGGTGATGGGAATTTCGGGCACAGAAGTCAAAGGTCGGAGGTCAGAAGTCAGTGGGTTGCCATTTGATTTCGCGCCTTAGCCGCGACAGCCGCCCGGACGCTGTCACCATCCGCGACGGCAGTGCGGATGATTTCACAAATTTTGCCGATTTCGTTCGGACCGACGGCAGTGCCGGTAGGCAAAACAATGATGCGGGCGGCCAGCTTTTCGGTTTCTGGCAGTAGGAGTTTCGCGTGGGGAAAATAGGAGCGATAAGGCTCCATCCGGTGGCAGCCGGGCCAGAAGTATTTGCGGGCCAGCACATTTTCGGCGTGCAACACGGCCACCAGTTCATCCCGCCCAAGGCCGGTTATTATCGGGTCCACTTCCACCACGATATACTGATAGTTATAAGTTTCTCCGGAGTCATATTTGATCAACCGCAGCCCGTCAATCCCCTGCAAACCATCCTGATAGGAAGCATGATTGCGTTTGTTGGCCGCAAGGAATTGATCAACGCATTCGAGATTGGTCAAGCCCATGGCGGCGCAAACCTCGGTCAGCTTGCCGTTCGTGCCGATGTAACTGACATTGTCGTAACCTTCAAAGCCGAAATTTTTCATGAGCCGGATCTTTTTGGCCACTTCATCGTCATTAGTGACTACCGCCCCGCCTTCGAATGAATTCAGAAACTTGGTGGCGTGGAAACTCAATACTTCACATAGGCCGAAGCCACCGATCCGACGGCCCTTGTAGGTGCAGCCGAAGGCATGGGCCGCGTCAAACATCAGAGTCAACTCGTGTTCCCGGGCAATGGAGGTTAACTCATCAATGGGACAAGGGCGGCCCCAGACATGAACCCCGATGATGCCGGAGGTGAGGGGCGTGATGAGCACCTCAACTCTGGCGGGATCAATATTGTGCGTGCGGGGATCAAGGTCGCAGAAAACGGGGGTGATCTCCTGCCATTGCAACGCGTGGGCTGTGGCGATAAAGGTGTATGAAGGAACGATAACTTCGCCGCGCAAGCCGGCGGCGCGAATGGCGATTTCCAGCGCCACGGTGGCATTGCACATCGCGATGCAATGTTTGACGCCAATATGGGCCGCGATTCGGCGCTCAAACTCCTGCACAAACGGTCCCGCGTTGGTCAGCCAGCGGCGATCAAGCATGTCATTCATGCGCGCCAGAAGCCGGTCACGGTCACCAAGGTTCGGGCGACCAACGTGCAACATTTGTTTGAACGTCGGCGGGCCGCCAAAAACTGCCAGACGTGCGATGGCGTTCGGCTTGGACGACCTTGCCGCTGTTCTGCTTTGCCCGATTTCCTTTAACATCAGAATTCGCCTTTCCGATAGGCAGGGAAATAAGCATCAGAATTCCCGGCTGCACCCTTGGCGCTGACCATCTCGTCATATCTGACCCGGTCGAGGATCTTTCCGCAGAACCAGACCGGGCGAACACCTGTGCTCCAACCCTTCTTGAAAAAAATCATGCCGTCAGCCTCGCCGACTGCCGACCCTGACCCTCCGCCAAAGTTCAGGAAAGAAACGCGGGACGCGAAAGCCCCTCGGAAGATCTCAATTGACCGCCAGAAGAGGCCGTAAAACGCATTGGCAGCATAGCCTTCTTCATTGAGTGCCATTAGATGGGCATGTGCGACTCGGTCCTGAATGAGCCAGAGAAGTGCCCCAAGCACTGTGGCATTTCTAGTAATTTTCATCATCACCATCCCGGGAACTGCCAGTTGTTTTTCAAAAGAACTTCGCGAGAACGCCTTGATTCCTGTCAAACAATGCCTCCGGACAAGCACACTATAAAGGTCCATCCACTCATTCACATGCAGTTCTGCATTATCAACTAATTCCACCTCGGAATGCTCAAGCGACTTGCGAGCATAGCGACGATGGTGTTTCGAAATAAACTGGTCAGGGTCTGCTGCAAGATCGCAGATGTAGTGATCCTTAAAGTGAAAGGCCGTATCGAAATTTCCTTTTAGGTCCTCCGCTTCCCAGTTGCCAAACGGGTCAGTTACGAGCGACACGGAAACCAGCCTGTTCCCCAGGTTCTGCAAATCACCTTTTAAGCCCTTCCAGTCTTGGCAAGAAAACAGCGGATAACAGCCCATCGCGTCAAACAGGTCGGTCCCGGGTATGCGGCGCTTCAGAAGCCAGCCGCCGCTTTGAGGCAACTCCAAAGGCTGGCCGAACTCGGCCAGCGAAGCGGCATATGCCGGGCCAAGGTAGCCGCACTGTTCCGCAGTGGTTGATATGTTCATGCTCGCTTCCATCATGCGCGCAGTATCAGTTGGAAAGAGGCTTCTTCTTACTCAACCCATCGAGGACAGCAGCGGAAAAGCTGCGTTTCAATCCTTTGAAATACTTTGCCACGGGAAAATGCCGACTCGTCTTGTCACGAGTGTAAAGCGTGTAGCCACAATAGCGGTGGTGGTGAAAGAGTTTGCGCAGAGTATTTTGAGTTTTGATCTGCGTATAGGGATGGTTCAAGTCCATGTAGCGATCCCACGTCAGGTGGTAAGCCTTCGTCTGCTTAGTGCGCACCCACTTCTTCTCCGCAACTCGCTTGCACCATTTCCGCAAAAGGGTGTCGCTGAAGCGTGGATAGCTATTCTGTTTATGCCACGATACAAACTCTTGAAAGCCTTTTGAACGCATTAGAAGAAGCCAAAGGCCGGTCGAAGCCAGGAAGTAATCCGGACATTCCGTGCCGGTGTGGACCCAGTTAACCGCATCCGGAAACGCTCGAACTGGTAAATTTTTCATGTCCAGAGTCATGCCGCAGGCAAAAACGTCCGGGTGCCGCTCCAGAATGGACTGTTGCTCCCCAAGCCAATCGCCTTGCTGAACGATCAGGTCGCCGTCAGTGACCATGACATAGTCAGCCTCCGTGAGGTTCAATCCCCCTTCCTGGAGGATCACCTCAAAGACATTCATGGAGATGTTCTGGTTGAAGAGGAAATATTTTTGAACCACTCCGGACTGCAGCAAGTTCAACACATAAGGTTTGATCTGGGCATTCGTATGCTCGCTGAAGTTTTCCACCACGATGATGTCCAATTGCTCACGGTGCTTCGCCAGAAAATCCAAACATGCCCGCACGATCGGGAAATCGTGATAGACAATGACCAGACATAGGATTCTTTTCATTGCAGATCAGACGACTTGTAAGACGCCAATGCCGTATCCATCCTGAACAGGAGATTCAATTAGATCTCGAGCCGCCGCGTGCTGGCGCTTCAGTTCAGCCCAAAAGAGCGGCACCTGGCCCACGCTGGTGCCTGTGAATTTTCCACCTTTCATTTGATTATCCGGAACAATGTCGTGGAAAGCCACAAGACCTCCCGACCGAACCAGTGGACTATACATTTCAAAGTCACTCTTCACGCCAGCAAATGAATGGTCGCCGTCAATGAATAAAAAATCCAGCTTGTCCGGGTATATCCAGCGTCTCACCAATTCAACGGCTTGTGGGGTGTGAGAATCACATTGAACGCATTTAATCTTCTGGGATCCGCGCGCCAAGTAGCGGTTGGCAAATCGGCGAGAAACAGGATACTTAAGGTCTATAGAAATAATTCTGGCACCAATGGATGCAACCGAGCAGAAGAGGGCCAAGGTTCCTCCCTTGGCCGAACCGATTTCACAAATACGCCTTGGCTGCGAGGTTGCTAGGCTTTTGAGCAGTTGCAAAATCTCTGGTGGTTTTTGATTTGCAGTGAAGACGCGCGAATTGACCGCAATCGCAATCATGTCGGCGACCCCGGCTCTTGAGTCTAGGGCGTTTCTGAGGGCAATCGCTTCCGACTTAAGCCGTAACGCAGAACGGAGCGCTGGCAGAAGTTGTGACGGAGAAATCATCTTATTCCTTTCAAGAACACTGCTCCAATTTCCATGCGGATCGAACCATGACGCTACCCAATGAGGAGTCGGGGATCTCGCCGCAGCCAAAAAAATCTGAAGGACTCACGGTGAGCGTGACGGCTGATTCGAGCGCGTCCATGAGCCTGTGGTGGAAGTTTCCTGCGCTCAATGAAAGCCGATAGTTACCCGGAGCCAACGGGATGTCAGGAATTGTGCAGAAAATTCTGACCTCTCCAGAAGCCGCCGGAAGAGTCTTGCTGGAGAGATTTGTGGTGATACTGAAGACCCGTGTTTCGTTGATGTCGTCGAAGCCAATCCCTACATACGGCACGACTGCTTTTCCTTGGCATAGCATCCTAAACTCGAGTGTGACCTCCTTGCCGCAAACAACTGAGCCAGATGATCTTCCATGGTGATCAAGAATCCTCACTCCCTGAAGGAGCGGGACGGCACCACGTCTCCGGCTAGGATGGTTTCGCAAATCAATTTCGCCTCCAATAGAACTAGGTATCTGGCTAAGATAACGATCCACAATTTCGTGGGCAGTGCCTCGGGCAGCCAAGACTCCGTCTTTCAACAGAATGCTCGATTCGCAGAGTTTCTGAACGGCTGGCATATTGTGACTTACAAACAGCACGGTCCTGCCCTGCCCCGCCACATCCTTCATCTTGCCCAAGCACTTCTTCTGAAACTCAACATCCCCCACCGCCAGCACCTCGTCCACGATAAGAATTTCCGGTTCCAGATGAGCCGCCACGGCGAAAGCCAGCCGCACAGTCATGCCGCTGGAATAACGTTTCACCGGCGTGTCTATGAATTGCTCCACTTCCGAGAAGGCAACGATCTCGTCAAACTTGCTTCGGATTTCAGCTTTAGTCATGCCCAGAATCGCGCCGTTGAGGAAAATGTTTTCGCGGCCGGTCAGTTCGGGGTTGAATCCGGTGCCCACTTCCAGCAAACTGGCGATGCGCCCCTTCACCCGCACTTCTCCCGAAGTGGGAGCCGTGACGCGGGATAGAATCTTCAACAATGTGCTTTTCCCTGCTCCGTTGCGCCCAATGATGCCCAGAACCTCGCCTTGCTTCACTTCGAAGGAAACGTCGCGCAAAGCCCAAAGAGTTTCGGAAGGATGAGGGATGAGACTTGAGACCTGAGGTGAAGGTGGAGGGATGAGACCTGAAACTTGAGGTTTGCTTTCAGGTTTCAGGTTTCCATTTTCAGCCCTCGTTGGCGTTTCCGTCCTTTTTGCTGTGCCTACCTTCGAGAGCGGATCCTCCTGGCCCCGCACCTTGGCCCACCAGCGGTTCACATCGTCCACCAGCCGTTTGCCGCCGATGGTGCCGAGGCGGTAGCGCTTGCTCAATTTATCAACCTGAATAACGATTGAAGACATGGGTGAAGGATGAAACCTGAAACTTGAAAAGTGAAACCGGAATTTTGCGGGTTAATGCTTGAAACCCGAAAGCTGCCAATCAAAGGTTGAAACCTGAAACTTGAAATCTGAGATCTTGCCGGTGGCTTCTGCACCCGTTAGCTTTCATTCTTGGTCCTTCAGACGCTGTTTGACGTTTTTAGACATGGTCACAAAGATGGCAATCAATTCGTCGGCTTCTTTCAGAAGCCGCCCCAATTGATCGGATTGAATGCCACAGTCGTCCCGCAACAATTCCAGCCAGAGCATTGATTCATCAGCTTCTTGGGCGCATTGGTCAATTTTGGAGACAAACTCCGAGTCAGAGCGGGCCCGTGACGCTTCACGGTAGTTGGCGGCGACCGAAGTTCCCGAGCGCAGGAGTTGCTTTCCAAGCACCGCAACCTCAGTTCTGGTCTTCGGTAATGTGCAGAACAACCGAATCGTCGCCGAAGCGAATGCCTGCGTCCGCTCACGAAACTCTTCTTTGCGCTCTTCAGACATCTTTTTCAGGTTTCAGGTTTCAGGTTTCCTCCCGCATCCTTCGCCCGTCAAACTGTGTCCATAAACGTCTTTTCGACATGGTTAAACAGGAGGACGCCGGCGGCAAGCAGGATGGTGGCTGCAACGGCAGTGTAGCCAAGGTTCAGCCAACTGAAGATTCCGGTGCCGAGAA
>Ga0302320_10003190_pt1 | contig 38266 bp, 18 predicted proteins | sample Bog_T0_3_FD_202130 | JGI IMG/M metagenome (GOLD analysis project Ga0302320, IMG submission 202130) | Peat permafrost microbial communities from Stordalen Mire near Abisko, Sweden - Bog_T0_3 | ecosystem: Environmental > Terrestrial > Soil > Wetlands > Peat | place: Sweden: Abisko, Stordalen Mire... | reverse complement strand
TGAAGGCACTACAGTCAGCCGGGCTACTTTACATAACGAAGACGAAATTAAACGAAAAGACCTGAGGGCCGGGGACAGAGTGATTGTGGAAAAAGGCGGTTCGGTGATTCCCAAGGTGCTTCAATCCTTGCCCGAAAAGCGCAAGGGAAGCGAGAAGGTTTTCAAAATGCCGTCCACCTGTCCTGTGTGCGGTTCCAAGCTGGAACGGGAAGAGGGGGAAGCGGCCTGGCGCTGTGAAAACGCGGCCTGCGATGCCCAGGTGGAAAGGCGCATTGAGCATTTTTGCGGCCGTGACGCCATGGATATCCGAGGCGCGGGTCCGGCGGTGGTGAAACAGCTTTTAGACGAAAAATTGATTCGTGATTACGCCGACCTTTACACGTTAAAAGAAAAAGGTGTGGCTAATTTGGAACGCAAGGCAGAAAAATCCGCCCAGAATCTGATCGGCCAAATTGATGAAAGCCGCAAACGCACTTTGGGGAGGCTTTTGTTCGGATTGGGTATACGTCACGTAGGTGTCCATGTCGCCGAGATTTTAGCAACTCGATACAAAGATCTTTGGGCGGTCAGTGAAGTGGCTGTAGAAGAACTTACGGTCATCGACGGTATTGGCCCGATAGTAGCGCATTCCATCGCGGCTTTTTTTGATACAGCTTCCAACATTAAAATTTTAAAAAAGCTGGAAAAGAGCGGGGTAAACCTAAAACGTCTTAAAGAAGAAGAACCCTCCGGAGAACAACCCTTTTTGGGACAGACTTTTGTTTTTACCGGCGAACTGAGAGGCTATAGCCGCAAAGAAGCGGAAGACACCGCTAAAAAACTGGGCGCCAAGGCGTCCGGGTCTGTATCCAAACTGACGACCTATGTAGTGGCGGGCGAGGCGGCCGGTTCCAAACTAAAAAAAGCCAAAGAACTGGGTGTGGAAGTAATCACGGAAGACCAGTTCAACGCTATGGTCAAAAAATATAGTTAAAGGTTGGTCTCGAATTAAGCCGATGGTGGTATGCGGTGGTCTGTTCGTCGAAAAGGTTGGTATTATAAGCCTGTGAAAAAAGAGGACGTTCCAGTCGAAAAAACAGCATAAAGAGAGGGGAAGTATGAATAAAAAATATATCTGGCCCATCGTTGTCCTGTTGATCTTAATCCTGTTGTTGTCTTTTACCTGTGTCAAGAAAAGCGGATTTTTGAATTGCAAACCACCGGTTCAACCTTCCCCCACCGCTGTGGTTCCCATCTTCACGCCAACTGTCGAACCGGTCAAAACAGTCAAGAAACCCAAAAAATCGGTTAAACCGGCGCATCATCCGGCTAAACCGGTAAAAGCCGTTGAAAAAGTAATAACAACAGGTAGCCGGATACAGGTGGGTTTGGTGGCGGGGTCTGGGTCGGTTGGGTCTGATAATGGAACCGGAACCGCCGCGTCGTTCAATGATCCCGCGGGAATCGCGGTGGACGCTTCGGGAAATTTATATATCTCCGATTCCAATAGCGATATTATCCGTAAAATCACGGCTGATGGAGTAGTAAGCACTTTGGCCGGGTCTGCCGGGGTAACGGGGTCCGTTGACGGCGCCGGGACCGCCGCTTCATTTTGGCATCCATGGGGAATCGCGGTGGATGCTTCGGGAAACGTTTATGTTGCCGATCAATTGAACGCCACTATTCGTAAAATCACACCTGATGGGGTGGTGAGCACCATTGCGGGGTCCACAAAGGTTTATGGATCTGCCGATGGGATTGGGGCCGCCGCGTCGTTCTTCCAACCGGCTGGGATTGCCGTCGATGGTTCTGGAAACATTTATGTCGCTGATTCCGGAAACAATATTATCCGCAAGATAACCTCCGACGGAACGGTTACGACTTTGGCCGGCTCTGAAAAAACGACAGGTGCCGCTGATGGAACCGGCGATGCCGCGTCATTTAGCTTTCCGGAAGGTGTGGCACTGGATGGGGATGGAAATCTTTACGTCACGGACTCGGTCAACGATCTCATCCGTAAAATAACACCATCGGGGGTAGTCTCGACTTTAGCCGGATCTGCCGGGGTTGCGGGATCCACCAATGGAACAGGGACGGCCGCCTTGTTCAATCGGCCTTTTGGAATTACGGCTGATAAATCGGGGAATGTTTATGTTGCCGACCAGGTTAATAACCTGATCCGAAAAATCACTCCCGCTGGTGTCGTAACGACCCTTGCGGGAACCGGCGCGGTCGGATCAACCGACGGGGACGGAACTTCAGCCACGTTCAATTCTCCTTTTGGAATAGCGGCGGATAGTTCCGGAAATGTTTATGTCGTGGATACCAATAACCAATTGGTTCGAAAAATCTCGCAATAGATGGCTCTCAATTAATTGGTTTTAATTAAGCAAAAGGTAAATGCGTTGCTTCAAAAAAATAATTTAAAACCATTTTTTTATTCTTCTTTATTTGTTCTGCTTTGGTTTGGACTTTGTTGTCTATTGCCTGGCTCGGCTTTGGCTCAAACCCCTTCCGTAACGGAAATGGGGGATATGGGTGAAAAACTCGATCAGTCCAAAGCTGCGGTCGAGCAGTTCAAAAACGCATGGGACAGGGCCCGTCTTGAAACCACCCTTTACGATCAAAGAGCCCAGAGGGCTTATCAACGCTGGTTGAAAGCGGCTAAAAGTCTCAAAGCCAAAGCGCAGGGCCAAAGGGACAAGGCGGACCTGGAACTTCAACTGTCGGTGGAAAGGCGAAAACTGGCTTTTTCCCAGTGGCAGTCTGCCCAACTGCGGGAAGCTTCCGAAGAAGCGCAGGTTCAGGCTTTTGCTCAGGATCAGAATACCAAGGCCATTCAGGATAAAATCCAACAGCTTCAATCCAAATTAAGCCCGCTTCAAACTCCAGCGGTTTCCCTGAAACCATAGAAGGGAAAGAGCCGGATTTTTATGGCTTTTACTCCGATAAGTTGGCCCGATTGCCTTGAACCCCCCTATTAAAGACCTTATACTTAGCCCTCTTTTGGCCCCAATGGCCGTAGTTTATTCATAAACGAGGAATCATGATTAACAGCCTACTCACGAAAATATTCGGAAGCCGTAATCAACGAGAAATGAAGCGCCTGGCGCCTAAAGTCGACCTCGTGAACTCTTTTGAGCCAGCCCTGAAGGCTTTAACCGACGAACAATTAAAGGGGAAAACAGCCGAATTTAAAGAAAGACTCGCCAAGGGAGAAACCCTGGACGATATCTTGCCAGAAGCCTTCGCGGTGGTTCGAGAAGCTTCCCAACGGGTTATGGGTATGCGCCCCTTTGATGTTCAATTATTGGGAGGCATGATTCTGCACGAGGGCCGTATTGCCGAAATGAGGACCGGTGAAGGTAAAACCCTTGTCGCCACTCTGCCGGTTTATTTGAACGCGTTAACCGGTAAAGGCGTGCACGTAGTGACGGTAAACGATTATCTGGCCGAACGCGACAGTTTGGGCCGGGGTTCTTTCAAAGGTATGTCGACCATCTATAACTTTTTGGGTTTGACCTGTGGTGTGATTAAACACGGCCTTTCTCACCGCGCCCGTCAGGAAGCCTATGCCTGTGACATTACTTATGGAACCAACAATGAATTGGGTTTTGATTATTTGCGCGACAACATGGCCACCCATATCGATCACACGGTTCAAAGAGAACTTAATTACGCCATCGTGGACGAAGTGGACAGCATCCTGGTCGACGAAGCCCGCACGCCGCTGATCATCTCCGGTCCCAGCGAAGAATCCACGGACCTTTACTACAAAGTCGACCGCATTATTCCCGCTCTCGAAAAGGGCAAGGAAAAGGATTATGACGTCGAGGAAAAAACCCGCTCGGCCTTCCTTACCGAAACTGGTGTCCGCCATGTGGAACAACTACTCAAAGTTGACAATCTTTATGACCATAAAAACGTTCAGCTGGTTCATCACGTCACTCAGGCTTTAAAAGCCCACGTTATTTTTAAACGGGATGTGGATTACATCGTCAAAGACGGTGAAGTGGTGATTGTGGACGAGTTTACCGGACGTCTCATGCAGGGCCGCCGCTATAGCGACGGGCTCCATCAGGCTCTCGAAGCCAAGGAAAGAGTGAAGATTGAGGCGGAAAATCAAACCTTGGCCACCATTACTTTCCAAAACTTTTTCCGCATGTACAAAAAACTTGCGGGTATGACCGGAACCGCCGAAACCGAAGCCGCCGAATTCGCGGAAATCTATAAGCTGGAAGTTTTCACTATTCCCACCCATCGCAACATGGTTCGTCTAGATGAGGCGGACGCGGTTTACCGCAGTCAAAAAGAAAAATACAACGCGATTGTGGACGATGTGGCGACCCTCCACGCGAAGAACCAGCCGGTTCTGGTGGGTACGGTTTCTATCGAGAAAAACGAAATGATTTCTGAAATGCTCAAAAAGCGGGGAGTCAAACACGAAGTGCTGAACGCGAAGTTCCATGAACGGGAAGCCGAAATTATTTCGGCGGCGGGTCAGCCTGGCGCCGTGACGATTGCCACCAACATGGCAGGCCGTGGTACGGATATTGTGTTGGGAGCCGGCATGAAAGACGTGGGCGGGCTGGCGGTGTTCGGCACCGAACGCCATGAAAGCCGACGTATCGACAATCAGCTGCGCGGCCGCTCAGGCCGTCAGGGTGATCCGGGGTTATCGCGTTTTTATGTTTCTTTGGAAGACGATTTGATGCGTATTTTCGGTTCCGACCGTCTCAAAGATTGGATGACCCGTTTGGGCATGCAGGACGGGGAAGTGATTTCCCATCCCTGGGTTTCCAAGTCTATCGAACGGGCGCAAAAGGCCGTAGAATCCCACAACTTTGATATCCGCAAGCATTTGCTTGAATATGACGACGTCATGAACAAACAACGCGAAGTGATTTATCGCGAACGTAACCGGGTTTTGCGTGAAAAAGACATCCGCGCCCACATGTTGGCCATAGTTGATGATGTGGCGGTCGAAGCGGTGGATTTGTACGCCGCCGAAAAAACCAAAGTGGAAGACTGGGATCTGGAAGGTTTGAAAAAGTGGTTCCATGGCCTCACTCAGACGGCCCTGGACTGGAAAGAAGAAAACTTGATTCATTTGGATCGGGACGCCCTTTATAACGCTTTAAAAGAAGAATTGATGAAAGCCTATGAGGCAAAAGAAAAAGCGCTGACTCCCGAAGTGACCCGTAATTTGGAAAGAGCGGTCATTCTTCAAATGGTCGATACCCAGTGGAAAGACCATCTTTTATCCATGGATCATTTGAAAGAAGGTATCGGTCTTCAGTCTTACGGCGGTAAAGACCCTCTGATTGAATACAAGCGTGAAGGTTTCGCCATGTTTAATGAACTCCTCGGCCGCATTAAAGAAGACTCTCTCAAACTGCTTCTTTTGGTTAAGAAAGTCGACCCGGACGACGAGCTGTTTGAATCCACTTTGCCATCCAATATTAAAGAAGAACATCCGGAGTTTGACTCCAAGGCGGCGGTGGCCCAAGCGCCGGCACCGGTGGCAGCCCCACAGCCTCAAGCCATGATGGGTCAAAATGCCGCTCCCGCTTTTAACGCTCCCATGGGCGGCCAGCCCTGGGAAACCCAGGGAAATCAGGCTCAACAGCCGGTGGCCAAGGTCGCGACTATTCGTCGGGACGAGCCCAAACTCGGTCGGAACGATCCCTGCTATTGCGGCAGCGGTAAGAAATACAAGAAATGCCATGGGGCTTCTAAATGATTAAAAGAATATTTTTAATTCTTTCGATGGTAATGGTTCTTTCTTCCTGCGGCAAAGTGGACTCTAAAATTTACGATCAAGATGGGCCTGTGGCGGACGGCGATATTTTAGTAGAGTCTTCGGTTAGTGACGCCCGACATCTTAATCCGCCTCTGGTGGATGAAGTGGGTGGCGCGGATATCGACGGTTTGGTTTTCGAGGGTCTTCTTCGCTATAACGAAAATTTAGAACTCGAACCCTGCTTAGCTGAAAAATGGACTGTTTCTAAAGACGGCAAAACGATCACTTATTACCTTCGCAAGGGCGTAAAGTTTCACGATGGCGTTGAATTTACGGCTAACGATGTTCTTTTTACCTATAAGGTTTACTCCGACCCCGGAACCAACACGCCCCAGGGCGCGAATTATCAGGATATTAAAGACGTAGGTATCATTGACCCCTATACGGTTCAGGTTCGTTACAAAAAGCCGTTCGCTCCCGCTCTTTCCTCAACCTTTGATAACATCCTGCCCAAGCACTTATTGGAAGGTAAAGACATTAACAAGTGTGATTTTGACCGGCATCCCGTTGGCACCGGACCTTTCCGGTTTGTAAAATGGGATACGGCCCAGAAAATTGTTCTGGAAGCCAATCCCGATTATTGGGGTTCCAAACCGCATCTCAAACAATTTGTGATGCGCATCATCCCCGATCAATCGACCCAGTTTTTGGAACTGCTCAACGGGGGCATTGATTGTATCGGAGCCTGGTTGCACGGCACCTTGACGCCGGAACAATACAACAAGCAGCTCGACACGCCCAAATTCAAGGACTATTACAAAGCTTATTCCTCGGATGAATTGGCCTACACCTATATCGGCTGGAACCAGAAAAACGTTCTCTTTAAAGATAAAAAAGTCCGCCAGGCTTTGACCATGGCTTTGGACCGGGATGCGATTATCCAAAACGCCATTTACGGCGAAGGCACTGTAGCCACAGGACCTTTCGCGCTCCATACCTGGGCTATGAATCCCAAGGTGAAGGCGTGGCCCTTTGACGTGGAAAAGGCCAAAGCCTATTTGAAGGAAGCCGGCTGGAAACCGGGTAAAGACGGATTGTTGCATAAGATGATTAACCACAAAGACACGCCCTTTCAATTTACCCTCATGACCAATCAGGGCAATGTGAGCCGGGAACGCATCGCGACCATCGTTCAACAACAGCTTAAGCAGGTGGGTATCCAGGTTGATGTTCAAATCGTGGAATGGACGACTTTTATTTCGCAATATCTGAATCCCCGCAAGTTTGACGCGGTGATTTCAGGATGGACCATTTCGGCGGACCCGGATTGTTATTCCATATGGCATTCCAGCCAAATGGGAGAGCATCAATTTAATTTTATTAGCTACAAAAATGCCAGATTAGATGAATTACTTATCGAAGGACGTCATACCCTGGACCAAAAAAAGCGCCAGAAAATTTACTGGCAGATTCATTCCATCCTCAACGAGGAACAGCCTTATACGTTTTTGTATGTGCCTCACCAGTTGACGGCTATTCATAAGAGGTTTAAGGGTTATCAGATGAACAGTAACGGTATCCTGACCCATCCGGAAGCCTGGTATGTGCCGCTCAACCAGCAAAAATATAAGCCATAGTTTTGAACCATACTCCCAACAAGAGGAGTATGGTGAAAAGGTTTAATTCGTGAAAAAGTACGTCCTGCGGCGATTGCTGATGATGATTCCTCTCTTGCTGGGTATTTCCTTACTTAGTTTTGTCATCATGCAATTGGCCCCCGGCGATCCTGCGACGCTTGGCATCGCGATGAACACAAAAATTGATCCCACCTATCTGGAAAAGCTCCGGCAGTCTTACGGTTTAAATGATCCCCTGATGGTCCAGTATTGGCATTGGCTCAAGCGCATCTGTACCCTGGATTTTGGTACTTGCTTTGGCGATAACAGGCCTGTGTTAATGGTTATTGGTGAAAGACTTCCGGCCACTTTTCTATTGTCTGGTCTGTCCCTCTTTTTACTTTTCGTGTTGGCGGTCCCTTTAGGGGTGGCCGCCGCCTATTATCAAAACTCATGGCTGGACCGGCTGGTTTCAATCTTCACCTTCGTGGGCTATTCCATGCCGAGCTACTGGCTGGCGCTTATCCTCATGCTGCTATTTGGGGTTGAGCTGAATCTTTTACCTATTTCGGGAATGATGAGCACCGAGGCCGACTATCTGCCCTGGTATCAAAAAATCGGGGATCTGCTGTCTCACTTGCTTTTGCCTTTGTTTGTCACCACCTTTGGCGGGCTGGCTTCGGTTTCCTTATATGCCCGCACTAGCATGTTGGAAGTCATCCGGCAGGACTATATCCGCACCGCACGGGCCAAGGGTTTGTCCGAAACTCAGGTTATTTTTAAACACGCTTTGCGCAACGCGCTCATTCCCATCGCGACTTTGGTGGGGTTATCTCTGCCAGGGTTAATCGGCGGCAGTTTTATTATCGAAACCCTTTTCGCGTGGCCCGGTATGGGTCAATTGGGGCTGGAGGCGGTTTTTACCCATGACTATCCCTTACTCATGGGCATCGGCGTCATCACGGCTTTTTTGACGCTTACCGGAAATCTTTTGGCGGACCTGGCTTACGCCTGGCTGGACCCAAGGATTCGTTTTGATTAAACACCATCTCAGAACCCAGCCTCTGATGTTATGGGGCGTTGGCATCATCGCTCTTCTGGTTTTAACTGCCGTGGGATGTCAGTGGTTAGCTCCACTGGACCCCATTCAACAAACTCTTGCTGACCGGTTATTGGCGCCCTCTTTTCACCATTTCATGGGTACCGACCAATATGGCCGAGATGTATTTTCCCGCCTCCTTTACGGCTCGCGTATTTCGTTGGCAGTGGGGTTGGTGGCTGTTTCCATTTACATTTTTATCGGTACTTTTGTGGGGGCTGTGGCGGGTTATTACGGCGGAATTGTTGACGCCCTTCTCATGAGGCTGGTGGATATCCTTTTATGTATTCCCACTTTTTTTCTCATCCTTATGGTGATCGCTTTTATAGGCCCCAGCATTATGAATGTTATGATCATCATCGGGCTGACTTCTTGGACGGACGTGGCCCGATTGGTTCGGGGTGAAGTGTTGTCGTTGAAAGAGAGGGAATTTGTGCAGGCTGCCAAGGTTATCGGCATGAAAGACGTCCGGATTATTATGAAACATATTCTGCCCAACGCCATGGGGCCCATTTTGGTAGTGGCCACACTGGGTATCGGCGGCGCTATTCTGACTGAATCTTCCTTAAGCTTTCTTGGTCTCGGGGTTCAACCTCCCACACCCAGCTGGGGCAATATGCTACAGGAAGGCAAAGACCATTTGACCGATGCCTGGTGGCTCGTCACCTTTCCGGGTCTGGCGATTTTTATCACCGTTTTGGGTTACAACCTTTTAGGCGAAGGCTTGAGGGATTTACTGGATCCACGTTTGAGGGGAAGTGGCAGGCGTGGCTGATCAATTCGCGGAAGTGGTTTTTCCCACTCCTTTAAAACAAGTTTTTACCTATCGTGTTCCTGGAGCGCTTGAGAATTTGGTGGTGCCGGGTATGCGCTGTCTGGTGCCCTTTGGCCGCCGCCGCACGGTGGGGTTGGTAACGGGGTTGGTGGGCAAAGCTCCCGCCGGCGTTAAAGTCATAAAGTCGATCTATTCTTTGCTCGACACCGAACCTTCCTTGACTCCCGACCTGCTTCAACTGGGCCAGTGGATCGCCGATTACTATTACTGCTCCTTGGGCGAGTCTCTCTTTGCCATGCTTCCCGTGGAGCACCGCAAAAACCCGATTACCTATATCGAGCTTTTACCCGATGCCCCCCAAGCCCAGGTGGAGCTCCTGCTTCAAAGCCTGCCGCCATTGAGGGGCGTGAATTTTAAAAGCCTTCAGGCGGGCAAGGTGGCCCTCACGCCCCGTACCAAACTATTGGCCGACGCTTTGGAAAAAGAAAACTTTATCCGCTTCAGCCTTGAGGGCCGGCGTTCGGGCGCGAAAAATAAAACCAAGCTGGGCAAAGCCCAGGCGCCGCCCGTGCTTCACGCCCAACAGCAGGCCGCTTTGTCGGCCATTGAGGGCGCTCTGGGGGCGGCAAGTTTTAAAACCTTTTTGCTTCAGGGCGTCACCGGCTCGGGCAAGACGGAGGTTTATTTAAGGGCCATCGCCAAAGTGATTGAAAAAGGCCAGCAGGCGATTGTGCTTATTCCGGAAATCGCGCTCACTCCTCAAACAGTAGAACGCTTTACCAGCCGTTTTGGCGACCAGGTGGCGGTGCTTCACAGCCGTCTTTCGCCGGGCGAACGCACTTTACAATGGCGCCGCATGGCGCTGGGCGAGGCCAAGGTGGCGGTGGGTGCCCGGTCCGCCCTGTTCGCGCCAGCCAAAAATTTGGGCCTCATTGTGGTCGATGAGGAACATGAATCTTCTTATAAGCAGGACAAGTCTCCCCGCTACCACGCCCGCGACGCGGCGGTGATGAGAGCCCAAATTGGTAAGGCTGTGGCCCTTTTAGGCAGCGCCACACCGTCTCTTGAATCGGTCCATAACGCCCGCACTGGTAAATATTCCTTTCTGGCCATGCCGGACCGGGTTAATCAAAGGCCGCTTCCTAAAATTAAACTCATTAACCTTCGGGAAGAATGGCAGGTTCGCGGCCAGGACCGCCCGGTTCTTTCCATGGCGCTGGAAGCCGCCATCCGTGAAACGTTAGAGAAAAAAGAACAGGTGCTTTTGTTTCTCAACCGCCGGGGCTTTAACACCTTGACCCTTTGCATGAAATGCGGTGAACAGGTGCATTGTCCCAATTGTTCAGTGCCGGTCACCTTTCACCGGGGCCTGACGGTCAAAGGCAAGCCCGCTCTTTTGTGCCACTATTGCGATTGGAAAGGCCCCGTGCCCGAAAAGTGCCCCCAATGCCTGGATGGCGATATTCAACAGGTGGGGTTGGGAACGGAAAAAGTGGAAGAAGAAATGAAGGCCAAATTTCCAGGTGCCCGTATTGGCCGGATGGATCTGGATACCACCCGCAAACAGGGAAGCCATGAGGATATTATTACCCGCTTTCGTAACCACGAAATCGACCTGCTGGTGGGCACCCAGATGATCGCCAAAGGCCACGACTTTCCGGGGGTAACCCTGGTGGGGATTGTAGGGGCGGACACGGGGTTAGCCCTGCCGGATTTTCGATCCTCCGAAAAGGTCTTTCAGCTTTTAGTGCAGGTGGCGGGCCGTGCGGGCCGCGCGGAAAAAGAGGGGATTATTTATCTGCAAACCTTCAACCCCGACCATGCCGCCATTCAGGCGGCCCAAAGGCATGACACTGGCGGTTTTTGGAAAAACGAACTCGAACTGCGCCAGGCGCTCAACTATCCGCCCTTTTGCCGTCTGGCGATTTTGATGTACCAGTCACCCGACGAAAAAAAAGCCAGGGAAGCCGCTGAAAAGGTCGGTCAGCTTTTAGATAAAGCCGCCCCCGCCTATCAGGTTCAAGTTCTCGGGCCAGCCCCCGCCGCCATGTTTAAACTGCAAAGCAATTACCGCTTTCAGATTTTGCTCAAGGCCGCCAAGGCCAGCTCCATCCGCCAGCTCATCCAGAATCTCGACAGCCGTATGACGGTTCCCTCGGGTGTGTTAAGAGTGGTGGATATCGACCCGCAGAGCATGTTGTGATCAAAAAATCCCTCCCCGGCGAGCCGGTGACAATGGTCACCCGTATCGGGCATAAAAGCTCCGAAACTGTTCTGGAATATCTCTGCCGTCGTTTTTCCTATCACAACGAAGCCGAATGGCTTGACCGCATCGCTTCGGGCCGGGTCAAGGTAAACGGGTTACAGCCTTCCGGCGGGCAGCCCTTAAGAGCGGGGGATGAGTTGGCCTATACCACGGAACCCTGGGATGAACCCGAAGTGCGGAAAGATTACCGGATTGTCTATGAAGACGACGCATTGCTGGTTATTTCTAAACCGGCGCCTTTGCCGGTTCATGCTATCGGGGTTTATTTTCAAAACACCCTCATGCACATTCTGCGCGCCGAAAGGCTCGAAGCTGAAAATTACGAGCTTGTCCACCGCATCGATTCGGAGACCAGCGGTTTGCTGCTCATCGCCAAAGACAAAAAGGTAATGCCGCATTTAACTCAACAATGGGCCGCGGGCACAGTTCAAAAAACCTATCTGGCTATTGTGTTCGGAAAATTTGATCCGTCTCAACGGCGGGTTGAAAAACCCATCGCGACGATAAAGCGCGGGCTTATCCGTATGAAGGCGGGTATCGATCCGGTGAAGGGCAAACCCTCTATTACCGATTTTAAATGTTTGGAAACCAAAGGTAATTTCTCGCTGGTTGAAGCCAAGCCGCTTACGGGCCGAACCCATCAAATCCGCGTCCATCTCGAAAGCGAAGGCCATTTTCTGGTAGGCGACAAACTTTATTCGGGCGATGATCAGACTTTTTTACGTTTTATTGAAGAAGGCTGGAGTGATTGGTTGGCGCAAAAAGTTTTGCTCAAGCGTACCGCGCTCCACGCGCTACGGTTGGAGTTAGATCATCCCGTGACGGGGTCACGAATGGTGTGGGAAGACCCTCTGCCGGAAGATTTAAGTTCTTTTTGGAATGGTTTGAAGTAATCAGGATATGTTAATGGCAAAATAGCCCATAAATACTTGACTTTAGGGGCTGTTTTTCTAGAATACCCCCCCTGCCCCTTGTTGGTTCTAAGGGTTCCACTCAAGCCCGAGTGGCGAAATTGGCAGACGCAATAGACTCAAAATCTATCGACCTCACGGTCATGTCGGTTCAAGTCCGACCTCGGGCACCATTTTTTTCTTTTCATAAGCGACTGTAATACCTTCAAACTCATTGTCCTTAGCGAAAAATTAGGCTTCTGACCATTTAAATATTTGGTCGGGAGCCTTTTTTCTTTTTGGCAGTCAACGGCACTAAAATCCGACTACGAAAGACACGTATAAGACACGAAAAATTTCTCGACAGAATGGCAAAAGTCTATTGTGCCTCAGAGTTGACTCCAATACGTTTAAAAATATTTAAAACACCCAATTGGGTGATTGGCAAAAGTTTTAGTTTAATTGTGGTACAATAAGTACCACAAAAGGAATTTATGAAAGACACAATCACTTACCGGCCCACCATCATTCCTGAGAAGCTGGCACGGATAATCCATAAGCTAAAATACCCTAAATTGAATCGGTTTATTGACGAGGCGGTACGGGAGAAGATCAATCGGGAAACTAACGATCCCAAGACCGCCAAGACGGAAGCCTTATTGTGGGAAGTGATGGAAGTCCTAGACAAATATAAGACTATCAAATTTTTAAAGCCTTCCCCGGAATTGGCGAGAGAAATTGACAAGAAGGCGGATGGCATCATTTCCGTGAAAACCAAAGGTTATAAGTACAAAGGTTCGTTAAAAGATTTGATGAAAGACAAAGGAAAAAGGGTTAAATAAGGAGGGTGGGCGGAGGAAAATATCGTCCCCGATGGCTCCCCATTGTGGACGATATTTTTATGGCCTTTTTACCTTGGAATGTCTCCCTAAAACACTTTTTGACCTTTACCAATAATTTCTTTGAAATAAGAGAAGGTGACCTGCGTTTTTGATTAAGAGTACAATCATTTTGATCAGGTGCTTTCGTAATACAGTAGGTCGCCGGTCCGATTCCGGTCCCCAGCTCCATTTTTTACTTTTCGCAGGTTTGCATTTTTCGCTTATAAAGCTGTTAAAAACATTGTCCCGTGCGGATTTTAGAGGCCTCCATCCGAAAATTTTTTCGGGTGGGGGCTTTTTTTGTTGGGATGGTCAGGGATGGTTTTGGGATGTAAAAAAGTGTCGAAAATGGCGTTTAATGACAACCTTATGACAACAAAAAACACCTGCTCGGAAGAAATGACGTATTTTTTGAGCAACGGTATAAATGACTATTGCTTGTCATTCACGAGGAAAATGGGATTTTTTTGAGAGATGGCCTCACGCCACGCTGGTCGGAGTAAGGTTGGAAATCGAACGGTGAATGTACCACATTGAAAGGCTTACCCAGCCTTTTCTAGTCGGATTTGGGGTCTATTTAGGCCGTAACTTCATTTTAAGGCAAAGAGGGAGTAATTTCATGGCATAAATGGGGGAGACTAATATAAATGCCTTTTATGCGGTGGTTTTGTATGAAAGGCTTAGGGATCACAAATCCGCAACAATTGAACAATGGTGGAATATACCGGAGTTCGATTCCCCGTGGGGCTACCATATTTGGGTTGTCATCATCAAAGTAGTTTAAAAGCTTTAAAATATCAGGTGTTTCGGGTGTTCGATTGTTATCTTTTTCAATTTTTGCGCCTTTAGGCCAAAGTAATTTTTGAATCCTTTGTTTTTGCTCAATATCACCATATTTCCACGGAAGATTAAGGTGTTCGAGGTAGTGTAATGAATGATCAATTAAAACATCTTTGAACCCATCTAATTCCTTAAGTTCGTTCAGTTCTTTTAATTCATTTTCTCTTTTAGAAACTTCAACTTCAATTCGGGTCATTTGTTCTAGATAGGTTTTTGGATCGAGGGATTTCTCAATGAAACGAGCGTCTACATACGTTTGTTTTTGCGTTTGAAGCTCGTTTATTTGAAAGATTAATTGAGATGTTTGGACCTTTTGCTTTTCAAGGTCCTTTTTAGCGTCATCTTTCAACGCTTTTTCGAGTCTTTTTAATACTTCCGAATTTAGCTTCACTCTGCTCATGGCTTTCATAAACATTTTCTCAATTACTTCTTTTCGGATCGATGTTTTTCTACAAGACTTATTTTGGCAGTAGTAATAACCAAATTTTAATTTTTTGTTCTTTCCTTTGGACCAGCTTGCTGTCAACGGTTGTTCGCAGGCGAAACAAAGAGCATAACCTCTTAAAGGAAAATCGGAATTAATTTTCTTTCGAGCGGATAGTGGAATTTTACGGTCTAGTCTTATTTGAACCTTATCAAATAATTCAACACTAATCAGAGGTTCCCAGCTTCCACGCTCTCTGATTTCCCATTTTTTTTCTACATTCCAACCAGCATAAATTGGGTTTCGTAAAATCTTATCAAATGTTTGAGATGATATTTTCTTACCATCTTTGGTTCTAAACCCTTTTTCGATTAATTCGTCTAATACGTTTTGCTTGGTTCTGAATCCATCCAAAAATAAGTTGAAAGCTTTTTGAATAAACGGAGAAAGTTTTTTGTCGGGCAAGATTGATTTTTTTCCGAAAACATCCAATCCGCTTACATATCCAAATGGTGGCTTGTGATTCCATCTTCCTAATTTTGCGGATTCTTTCATTCCGGCGATGGTTCTTTGGGATTTCTTATCGTTTTCGTATTGGGCAACTATTGCGTTCATGGATTCCATAAACACGCTTTCCGGCGTATTTTCGATAGTGATACTAGGGGTTTTTAAATCTATATCGAATTTTTGGAGAAGGGCTTTTAAAAATAAATAATCGGCGGTTTTTCTACTTAATCTCGAAACGTCTAAAAAAACAACGGCATTTAAATTTTTCTTTTCAGTTTCGCAATAACGTAAAAGATTTTGAAGCTCTGTTCTGTCTGCGGTTTTTGCTGATTCCCCTTGTTCTACAAATACCCTTACGACTTCATAGCCTTCTCGATCGCAGTATTCTCGACAAAGCTTTTCCTGTGTAGGAAGGCTGTTGTTTTGAAGTTGTTCCTTGCTTGAAACTCGACAATAAATAACCGCTTGTTTGTTCATGGATTTAAATCATTTTTTGTTTTGTAATGCAGTTATTTGGTCGTTAACCCACTGCATAACGCAGTATTGTTTTTCATTAAAAACGAATTCGTCTTGGCAAATTTCAAAATCAATATTCTTTGATGAAACCAGTTTATTGAATTGTTTGATGGTTAATGCGATATCGAAATTCTCAAATAACTCTATGCCTGCTGCGCCGTAATCCGAGCCTGTGTCACTTGAATATTTAACGGAAATCCAATTTAAAGGTTTGTTGTCTACCAACCAATTTACATCTTGGCACTTTAAATATTTCCAATTCTCAAATGTGTGGGATGTAATTGATACGATAACAAAAATCGGGTTGGCTTTAGAAATGTCATCCGGTACAAAAGCGTGAACATCTAACATCAAGAAATTACCCGCACCATCCGGTAAATTGCCATCTGGTTTTCTGAATTGCAATTCATTAATTGCTAAATTGTTATCTGTTGTAATTTCAGTTTGCTTTTTGAATTTGTCGTATTTGATGATTAAACGTTTTTGACCTATTTGATCCTTTATAAATTTTTGACAATCAAATAGATTTTTGCTTTGGTTGATAGGTGTTGAATTGTTTGCTGAATTACTCTTTTGTGGGAAGGTAAAGGGTATTAGTAAAAACAAAATAGTTAAATAAAGCCGTGAATAAAACATAAATTTCCTTTCATCAATCAAATGGTTTTGGTTAATCTTAATTCTTTTTTGTTGATTCCTTAAACGTATTGTTCTTGAAACTCTTATCAAAGCCATACTTTTGAAAAAGTCGTAGCTGTCTCAAAAGATTTAATAAAAACAGCTTATTCAAATAAGGCATCGTAGTAAAACAGTTTTGGCGTTTTTTTATGGAGTATTCCGGTATTTTGAAGCCGTGTTTTACGGTATTCAAACCGTATAGTTCTGGTGTACCTTTTGCCTATTCATACCAAGTCTGATAACCGTTTGGGAGATTGAGGACGGACCTTAACTGGGGCTAGGCAATATCCCTGCGATCAAATATCCCGTCATTGATTGCCTTTTTATAATCCCTAAACCATGATTTTAGGGTGTTCGAGTCTGACTTGCTTAGGGCTACCAATTTTCTTGTTTGTTTAAGCAGGTTCCTCTTTTCAATTTTCTTTAATCTAACCCTGATCTACCCATTTTGCCCTCAAACAACCTGTTTTTGAGGATAGATCAGTAAAGCCCTACTTCTTCTAATCCACCTAGACGGTGTTTTGCTTCTTCTGCCCTTTATCGTATTTCTGAATAAATCATTAGTTTCTGAAAAGAAATAAAACGCAGAATCAGCGGATGTCCTAAAATACCGCCGCATATGAGACTTAAACTATGGATTTTACTTTTATCGGTTTATTGGGGTGCGGTGGCCGTTAGTTGGGCTTTGCCCGACATGGATGCCCGCAATTTGGCTTTGGGCGGGATGGCTGTCGCTGACATAAACATCTCAGATGCAATGTTTTTGAATCCCGCGATTTTAAGCTATTCCGAAGGTTTGGAAACATCTTTCACCCAAACTCGATTAACTGCCAGCGATTTTGATTTTGCTGTGGGTGCCAGTTTCCCCATCATTTCCAAAAATATTGGTTTAGGTTTGGGTTGGGATGCGGTAGCCAACCAGAACCAGGTTCTTACCGGCATTGTGCGCAATTCCAATGGCCAGGTGATTATCGATCCGAACACGGGGTTGCCGCTGACCCAGATTCTCGGTTTTTTCACACAAAGTATTAATACCTTTTACGCGTCCCTCGGTGTCAAGGTGGGTTTTTATTCTCTCGGGGCCACCTTGAAATATTATCTTTCTGATTTCGGAAGCTATGAGGGAACGGGGTTTGGTTGGGACGCCGGCCTTCGCGCGGATTTCAGTTCCAATCTTTATTGGGGCGCTCTCATTTCAGATATTAATAACAGCGTCATTGACTTTCATGGGACGACGGTCAATCAGACGGTGCCTTATACCTGGACCACCAGCATTTATTGGAAATTCCTTCAAGTGGGAGAAGTGACCGCAGCGGTTGAGCCAAGTGCTTCCCAGGATTTTTGGGATGGTTCCTCTCTGAATTATGGAGCGGGGTTCGAGTTGGGGTGGTTAAAGAGTATTTTTCTTCGCGCGTCCGATACCCAACAGGGTGGGTTCAACATGGGTATTGGTTTGATAGCTCATCCAACCAAAGTGTTTAAAGAAATTCGAGTGGACTATACCTATTTGGGGCAGGCTCCCAATGGTTATCCCTCAAGGCTGACATTGTCGGTAGATTGGTAAAAGAACGGAGGGGGTGTGTGATATGAAAATAAAATTAAGTCTCATTTTGATAGCGGCTTCTGTTTTAGGGGGATGCGCTGAGATCAAAACGGTTTCGGGTCCGCGCTATCACACCCAATTCGCTTTGCGTCAGAGTGGTTTGGTGACGGCTAAAGTGGTCAATGGCGCGGGGGAAGAAATTCAAACGCTTTTTCAAGACAGGGCTTTCGCGGCAGGTCAAGCTTCGTTGAGTTGGGATGGAAAAGGTCTGGACGGACAATCCGCGCCTGCTGGAAATTATTTGGTGGTTTTAACGGAACAGCAAATTAGTCTAAAACCCGTTTCCCATTTCGGCGGATTGGGATCAACTCCAGGTCGGTTTTTGAATCCCCAAGGGCTTTGCGCTTATCCGCAAGGGTCCCGTCTCACGGTGGCGGTAGCCGATACGGGCAATCAAAGGGTGCAGATACTAACGGATATGGGTGGTTTTTTGCAGGCAACCGGGCAATTGGGAACTGGCGACGGAAACTTAAACCAACCTACCGCTGTTTGTTGGGACGGTCAAATTTTGACCGTTTGCGATTCCCAGAATCGCCGATTGGCTAGGTTCGACGAACGAGGAATTTATCTGGGTGAAATTTTACAAATGACGGGTCTTCAAACTTCAATTTCAACTAAAGCTATTTTGGATTTTCAAAGTCCGGTTTTTATTCAAAAGGGCAGTGGGGATGATTTTTGGGTCGCGGACAGCGGTTATGGAGTGCTTTTTCATATGACCAGCACTGGAGGCGTCTTGGAAGAATGGGGAAATCCTTTTCCTTTGGCCTTAGAAGGACCTTTTCTTCAGATTAACGGAAACTTCTGGGCGCAAAGCGACCATAACCAAATTCAAGTGATTAATTCCAGTGGTAATGTTACGGACAAGCTAAAGCTTGATCCTCCCAGTCAGGCGGTAGGTGGTATGGCCGCCACTCCCAATTACGGAATCATCAGCGATCCCAACCAGGACCTTCTATATTTTGTCGATGGGGATGGAAAGACCTTTGAAACGTTAACTCCGCCTTCTGTAATTCAGCCAACCGCACTCAGTCTTTGGGAAGACCATTTATTCATGATCGACGCTTCGGACCACGAGGTTTTCCACTTTCAACTGGTGTCTCAAGTGGTGGATCAAATGAACCTGCCTTTGCTGACGCAGCCATAAGTTTTGAATTGTTTGTATAAAAGTTGGAATTTATAGAATGGTTGATCCGATGAAGTTATATGGCTTCAAAAAATATTTTAAATCACTATCTCTCAAGAGTGTTTTCTTGTTGGGGTTTTGGATGATCTGTGTCGGCCAGAGTGTTTGGGCACAAGACGAAGAATCTGTTTACCCCTCTAATCCCGCCTTAACGAGTTATGCGGGTCAGTCTTGGATAATACCATCCCATTGGTGGCCCTTTCCTTGTGGATTTATTTATAAACCGTCTCACCCGAAAACCAAAAGTTTTGTAGTGAATCCGAATACAGGGAAACCTGTCTTAAAAGAATATATCGTTCAGGAAGACGACAACCTCTGGAATTTAGCGGGCGAGTTTTACGGCAAGCCCTGGTCTTGGCCTTTATTTCTGAAATTTAATTCCATTCGAGACCCGAATCTGATTCACACTGGGCACGTGCTTTTGTTTCCAAGTTTTGAAGTTTTGGAGGAAATTAAAAACAAAACACCCCAACAAGTTGTGGATTTTCGCGCGAAATTGGAAAAGGAAACCCCTCCTGAGCTAATGAATGAGCCCGCGCCCGTGACTCGAATCGCTACGTCGTCAAATGCCCCGGCCAAGCCCCTGGCCAGTCCCATACCCATGCCAACGGCTGAAAAAACACCCACGTTTAAAATTACCGGTTCCAAAACGGTCAATATTTCCTATTCCGAGGCGGTTGGAAGCGGCGGCAATGGTACGACTGATACAGGTTATGACAGGCACGAAACCTTGCGGCTTCATATGGAGGGACAATTAAATGACGAGATAAAAATTTCAGGTAATTTTGACCAGTCGGATTTGGCCTTGCAGGACGATTATGATTTGACTTTAAGTTCCAAACATTGGGAACTTTACTTTGGAAACTTTTCCCCCAGTCTTCCCGGCAGTCAGTTTTTATCCAGCGGCATGTCCACAACCGGTATCAAGGGTGAGGCCCATTACGATAATTTTGAAATAACAGCGCTCTATGGCACGCCGCAGGGCACACCTTTTTATCAGAAGTTTTTTGGTAATCAAAGCCAAGGACCTTATTCGGTGCCTAATATTCCTATTGTGCCTGGTTCTGAAATGGTTTGGGTTAACAAACAGAAAATGGTCCGGGGGGTGGACTACAATCTGGACTATACCCTTGGCAATTTGACGTTTATCAACCGCATTGTTCAATTGACCGATCTGGTCGAAGTGACGGGTGAAAGCAGCGCCTCAGATTTTAATACCCAGATTTATGGTTATCACATGCAGATCGCTTTGGCGGGCAAGGTGCCGGAATCGAAAGCCGCTCCACCCAATTCTTCGACTAATACCCAAGTGATTCGGGGAATCGGAGGGATACCGGGTGCTACTCCAGTAGTTTCCGCCAACTCGGCGGGCGTCACGGGTTCTGCCGTTTTGGGTAATGTTATGCCTGGTGCTACTTCTGACGCAACGACCGTAAACGGTTCGAATTCAATACCAGTGATAGATACAACATCAGCAGGTGTTTCCACTGGATCGGGTTTATCGAGCGGTTCGACGATTTTGTCCAATCCTGTTTTCTCGGCTCCAGGGGCCGCTGTATCCGCGACCATTACGCCTTCGCCTAACGAAACCAAGGGGTTTCAATGGATCGTCGGCCAGGGTTTTTTGAGTCAAGTCGAACAACCGGATTTTAGCGTGACTACCGAAACGGGCCAGGTTGCGGCGGATTCAAAAATGCTGGAATTAGATACCACCATGGATTGGGGGCCATCTCTCAAAATAGGAGGTGAAATAGACGGGTCCATTTACACCAGTTCGGATACGGATTTGGCTCCCTCGACTGAAGGCGCTGCCTACCATTTACAGGGGGAGTCTTTTCAGGGTCCATTTCACCTTTTGGGTAAAATTTCAGGAGCGACTCCCAATTTTGTCAGTATCGGCAATCCCTTGACCAGCGGCGATTATCTGGATTGGTCCGCGCAGGCGGATATAAAAACCAAGGATAATCTTTTCGGGCAGGTGGATCGGTCTTTCCAGCGAAACTTTAGCGCGGGTTATGAGGACGATACGACCACCGATCATGGCGAAGTGAAACTGAACCCCAAAAACTTTCCCGAGGCCGATTATGTTTATTATAACAGCGACGAAGAACAGCCCGACAACCCCAACGGGCCTTTTGATCAAAGCGATTTAAAAAATACCGCCAGTTTGAGTTTTGGCATTCCCGGCAGCATGCTGTTGAAAACCAGTGCTCTTCAGGAAACGCAAAACGGGACTAATTTAGGGGAAAACGATTCTTACGGCGGGCAGGTAGTGATATCGAGTCAGAAATGGAAAAACTTCAACTTCTCAGCCTCAGGTGAATTTCAACTGAGCAATATCACAGAGGCGACAGGTAATACGCTCGTGCCATCTTCCACACCGGGAACAGGTATTGCCTCAGAAACCTTGACCTACACGATGGAAGGAAAACCGATTGACCATTTAACTTTGACAGGCAAGGGCACCTATTCCAACGCTCCCGTTGGGCCGCCCACGGCTGATTTGACTGAAAGTTTTAAAACCGATCCGTGGAAATGGCTTAACGCCGGCGGCAGTTACAGTCTGGACTTTCAGCAAACCCAGGTATTAGGCAATAATTCGCCGGATGAAGTGCACACAGGGTCTGGGTCGGTTGAGGCGACGCCACTTTCCTGGCTCAAACTATCGGCTCAACCAACCTTCCGTGTGGATCAACTGGTGGATTACGACCAAAGTCTTTCACAGAACTATCACCAGTATTACAAAGCGACGATGACCCCGGATTTTGGCAATTTCAGCGCAGACTATACCCTAGATCAGTTTTGGACATGGGATGGTACGACCGTCGGGTTTCCCCTTAATTTTTACCAGCAAACCGAAACGACGAATCTTGCGGCCAAAAAGCCGCTTTTAAAAGGTTTGACGGAAGATGTAAGTTATAAAATTTCGGATCAGACCCAAAACAATTACGCTTCCACCGGCAATACGACACAGGAAACGATCGATCAAACCGAAAATGATGCGTTAGCCTGGAATATCAATGCCAAATATAGCCTGACATTCAGCCACACCTTCAACCAATTGAATCAGTCGGACCCGGGGCAAGGAAACGCCACCAATCCGCTTTTGCCCAATGGTTCGGATACGTTCAACACGACCTTTTCCACAACCGGCCTTAACGCGCAGACTTTTTCGAATACGTTTGCTTTGCGTATCGCAGAACAAATAAAAAAGACTTTTTCAATGTATCAACAGTTCGGCTATACCGACACCACTGATGTATTGCAAGGCGGGACGGTCAATACCTATAGTCCAGGTTTTGGGTTTACCTGGAAACCAGGCACTTTTTTAAATTGGACCGCCAGTTATCAATTCAACGGTTCCAACGGTGAAGTTTCCACCATGATTCAAACGGCTCAAACCGTTATTTCAGCTACGCTGACACCCGGTGCGACGATGGCCATCAATTGGAACTGGACCAGAGCCGACAATCCCTTTGTTCTCAGTCAGCAGGGAACGATGGCTTATACGATGAATTTTTAAGGAATAAGTTTAGAACCGGTACTAAAATGCCGATCGTCTGGAGTCGTGATTGAAGAAAAATATTTTAGTCATTATTGTTTTCATGGTTTGGCTGGCTATCAATATCACTCAGCTGTTCACGTTGGGATTGATTACGCGTTTTTTACCATTGATCGCCCCCCAAGAAGACCTGTTTGCCCAGCAATATATTTCGCTTTTAAAAACCGGAGATATCGCCCAAGCCGAGGCTTATCTGGATTCCGGAATAGCTTCTAATGGCCGTAAGACTCTTCCCGCGATGAGGGATTATTTAAACAGTTTAGGAGACACGGTTTCGATGCATTTGTTGCGGGTTTCTTATATTAAACCCGAAAAGAGCCAGTCCCAGGCCCGGCAGCTTTCTTATTACGCCGATTTCCCCAAAGGAAGCCTCTTGATCGAAATGGTACTTCTGAAAAACGAAAATAGTTTTGTGGTAAACACGTTTCAGTTTCATCTTTTGAACGAATCCTTTGAACAGGCCACCCATTTCAGCTTTTGGGGAAAGTCCTGGTTTCATTATGTTTTCCTTTTTATTGCAGTTTTGCTTCCAATTTTTACTTTTTATACCCTTATTGGTTGTCTCAATAGCCCGGTTCGACGCAAATGGCTCTGGATACCCTTTATTGCGGCGGGCCTCGGCCGGTTTAGCCTGATTTGGAATGACTTGTCCTGGCATGACGCGGTTTTTCAGACGAAATTGATGGGTCTTCAGGTTTTTAGCGGGGGAATATTAAAAGAATCAATTTTTCAACCCTGGATTCTTTGCGTGTCCCTGCCCTTGGGCGCTATTGTTTTTTATTTCCGCCATGTCAATGGAAAGCCGAAGCAACCGGTTCATTTTTGAATCGTTGATTAGTTGGTAAGACGGGATTAGAATCCACCCCAATATTTGAAATGGCGGGAAGGTGCGTTTATATGTATCGGACTCTATTTTTTGGTTTTCTTTTGTTTCTTTTATCCGTCACTTCCGGTTATTCCCAAATACTACTTAATCCAACTTCCCATGACTTTGGGGAAGTCCGTCCCGGTAAGGATTACGTCTGCAAGATTGAAGTTACCAATGGTTTCAATCAGCCGGTTTCTTTAACTTCACCGAATATTAACTGCAATTGCGCGACCGTAGAGATTCGAAAAAACCGTCTCGCTTCCAAAGCTTCTACCTGGATGGTCATTGATTATCATCCGTTGGATACGGATTCAGGCCCGAAGTTTTTTAGGGTTAATTTTACCGCCAGCTATCGGGATAAAAAGAAGGGGATCGTCAATCAAGACCAAGGTTTGCTGGTGACGGCAAAAGTTAAACCCTACTATTCCTTCACTCCTGAAAAATTAATCGTCTCTTATCTCAATGGACAAAAGATACCGGCCATCGAAGGCCAGTTAATTTTGGATAAAAAAACATTTTCTGATTGGCATTTTAAAAATGCTGAAGCCGATTCCAATACTTTTACCGCAAAGGTGAACCTATCCGACACTCCCTTTGTTTATTCAGTTTATTTAGGCATTCCGGCCAACCTCCCTCCGGGGATTTACGGTGGAATCGTTTCAATAAAGGGCTTAGGGAAAAAAGAAACCGACTTTCAATATCCTTACGAGATTATGGTTAACAGCAGTTGGGATGTAGAACCGGCGAATCTTCGGTTGGAATCGCTGGATCCGAAATACTTAAAAAACTGGAAAGCCAATACGATTGTCCGGCGGAGGGATGGAAAGACTTTTGATATTAAAACTGTTCAAAATCTTCCGCCTTGGCTCAAATATGAAATTCAAAAAGCTTCTTTTGGGAATGGTTTCTCCATCCATTGGAAACTAGATATGGCAAATTTTGAAGACGATCTGAAAAAAGCCAAACCATTGTCCGGATCGGCTGTTTTGGTAATGGATTCTTCATTTGAAAAGACAGTTATCCTTCAAGTCTCCGCGCCGCTGTTCAAGCCCAAAGTGTTTTTTAAGCGCCCGATATCTCCCTACACGAACGTTTATTCGAACCCGAAGTCCAATAGCACGCCCGTGGTGAAGAAGGTTGTTCCCAACGCGACTGTTTTATCCCTCAAACCTCAAGTTTTTAAAACCCCCAGCGTTCATTGATTGTTCGAGACGATTTTCACGGATTATGTATCGAACAATCACGATCTAACCGTTGATGAAACCTGATGGAGATAAAGACCCTCGGAAATTGGATTTTACTGGCATTTATCCATTTTAATCGGCGGTTAAAAGATTCAGTCTGTTTGTAGCTTTCACCGAAAGAGACTGAATTGGTGATTCTTGATTTTTTGTAGATTTTTTGTCCGAAATCGTCCGCATAAGCAAAAACCTTTTATTTATTAAAGCGAAGTGGAGGGCAAGTAGTTTTCATAGTTTGAAAACGACATATTTTTGACAGTTTTGTGATTCTATCATTTTGATACGATTTGAATGTAAAAGTTAAAATTTAAACACTATATTTAATACTCATTTTTATCAGTGGCTTTATTAAATTTGGAAATAATTATTGAGATATATTAAAAAATTCAACTTACCTTTATTTGTTTTTTTTCTCAGCGCGCTCATCTTGGGATTGGGCATCCGTTTGGCGACATCCCAGACTTCAGCTCCTTCTGTGGTTGTAACAGTTCTCAATAACAAGATTGGTTCTTCGGCTAATTTCAGCGTGAATATTTCCGCTGATGGACAAGGGTCGAATGTCTCCTTGCAGTTGTCGGTTTTTGACGATACCAAGAGAGTGGCTGTTGGAACCATGGCTTCAGTTGGCGCCCCTGCGCTCACTTTCAATCAAAGTTTCAGTGCTTCTGCAATTTCCAGTCTTGTTGGCGGTAGTTTTGTCGGAGGACATAACTATACCTTTACGGCAAAGGATTTGAACAGTAGTGCTACCGGCAGTGATACACTTATCGCCGACAACACTTCGCCCACCACCAATTTCTTCTTTACCAATTTCGGGTTTCAATCTTATCCATCCAATGAGGATTTTAAACTTGGCGCCTTGAATTCGGTAAATGTGGTGAGCAATGGAAATTCCGACGCGGTTGTACTTGCGGGTCCTACGGTAGTCTTAAGCCAGCCGCTGGGTACGGCCCTGCCGAACCAATTAAACTTTAACCAACCTCAGTTTCCGCCTTCAACAGGGACAGGTGCTGTCGCTACATCCACCTATCAAATTGATTCGAATCTAGTAGCTAACACTTCAATTATGTTTGGCCCGGCTCCGGCAGCGAACGAAATAAACGCGATCACCAGTGTCATTAATCTTGTCGGCATCCCTTCCACTTTTCTCCCTGAAGGTGCTAATGGTAATCGTTTAATGTGGGGAGATCCTTATCCTCCTATCTCTGGATTGGCGGCGCCGAATGGAGTTGGTGCAGATTACATTTCACCGGCTTCATCTGGTGGATGTCCAGTTTGCGATTCAGGTATACTTCCGGGTTTTAACATTCCGATTTGTTCTGAGGGAGGGCCTGAAGATCCTAATTTTTTTAGTGTGAATTTGTCGGACGCAAATTCTTCCGACAGTTCAATTTTTCAATTTATGTTTCCGTATCCATTTGATTGCGCATATGGCACTACGCCAAGCGAGAATACTAGTAGTTATATTTATACGTATATTGAGTACGATGGCGATCAATTCACTGGTAATAATTATTTCCAAGGCAATTTAAGTTTCAACCCCGATAGCATGTTCAACCTGACCGGCGCCCCGTCCAATGCCACTTCGATGGAAATGCAGTCTGAAGCCTCAAACTATAACTGCAGTGGGTGCTTGCAGAACAATGGCGGCGTAACCAACATTAATAATTTTGATGTTTTAAAGAACTTCACCCAACCCATCAAGGTGGACCGCCTTGTCTTAAACGTAAACGCCTTTATGGACCCCAATTCAACAGCTAGCAATGGCAATTGTACCAATGGATCCACCAGTGCTGGTGTGTCGGTTCAAATGGTCGTTGTAAATACGGCTAATCAAGCCATTACACTTCCTGGGGTCCAATATACTGCGACGCAGACCGATGTAAGTAACAAGTTTCAACCTTCGACAATGCAATCAGGCTCGACTCAACCGAACTATTACTCCGGAACTATGTTGCCCGAAGCCGAAAATATTATCTCGGTTGAAATATCCGGATCCGCATCACAAGGAGCCCCGTGTTTCAGTGGGGCTAGTGGCGGTTTTTCAGGAGAAAGTGCTTTCAATGGCCCAATTGTTAATTTTGCCCAGGTAGGGGCTTATGCACCGGTTACTAATACGAATCCTGTGACTATAGAAACCAACGGATCTCCTACAGCCTACAGTAATGAATTCTTGTTTAATGGTAGCGGAAATTCTAGTGGAATTACTGAATCGGTATTTGATTTTGAATCGCGTTCGAATTTCACCGTTAGTAATTCTACTTCCGCCGAGGTTGTGGAAAGTTTTCAGGGCCTTTTGGCTCCGGTGACAATAGCTAACATAGATCTTCAAGGTTTTTCCGGTTACGGCGATATTGCTTTGGTTTTTAGTTTCCCATCAGCTAGCAATCCAGTTACTTGCGATATAAGCAATCACTATAGCTCTGGATCTTTTAAGAACTTTACTCCCAAAGAATTGTCTACTCTTCAAAGTCTATTAATACCTTATCTCAATTCGGATGGTTCTCTTAGAGTAACTAGTGTTTCAGTTCTCTTGACCGCGACTTCAAGTTCCACATTTACTTTTGGTGATTGTTATCTTTATGGAGATCCAACTCCTGTTTTGGCGGGTGGTAATGGAGCCCCTGCCACTTTCTTCAGCCCGGTATTCAATATTGGTACTCCACTTACAGGTCCCTATTCCTTTACTTGGAATGGCATTCAAAATCCGCCAAGTACCACCTTTTCGGTTTACACCCGTTCAGGAAATATTTCTTTATTGTCTAGCCCCCCCTATCCCGCGACAGGATGGCAGCCTTGTGCCAGTGGCGATCCCGTTGCGGGATTGGGTATTGGCTCGGACAACAGTTTCCAATATATGGTGGTCATGAGCCATTCGGATCCAAACCAAACGCCGGTATTCCAAAGTGCGGTTTTACAAGCGGGTCTTTATAATTTAAACGGTTCTTGGACTTCCGAATCTTTACCTTTGGCGAATCCCAATTTGGGTGTTTCTTCGCCTTATCCTCAGGCTGTTGTCAGCTGGCGTTCCAAAAATCCAACTGGCACTTCTGTGGGCGTTTCAATCGTAACATCTGCTTCTGGGTTTCTCTGGTCTACTCCAACGGCGGTAGGCAATGCGACTCCGATTGCTATTCCTAGTACAGCTAATTACGTTAAGTTTATCGGTGGATTGCAAACCACAACCGCCAGTCAGAATGTTTCGCCTGAATTTACAAATCTGGATTTTGGGTTTCTGCCGCCATGTCCGTTAACGACGATCGCGAGCGGTACCAATATTTTCTTTACCCCGTTGGATGATAACTCGGGTGTTTCGATTACCTCCCAATATTTGGGATTGACTCCTCCGACCACATCACTTTTCACGACTTACACAACGCCTTTTACCGCGGCAGGGAATGGATTTACGGGGACGGGTAATTACTATTTGTCGGGTTACAGCACGGATTATGCCGGTAACGTGGGTACGGGGTTTACACAAACTGTTTCTGCGGATAACTTCTCTATTTCACTGAACGGAGTGACTAACGGCGGGTTTACCAATCAGCCGGTTACGCCCACTATCAATATTGATTCGCCTCCGCTGACATTGGGCACGGTGTTGTTATATCAGGTGAAAAACGGGGTGCCGGTAGGGACTGGGTCTCCTTTTACGTCAGGCCAGGTTATTTCCAACAATGGTTCTTACGTCATTGTGGCTCAGGCAACAGGGGCAGGCAGTTGCGCGCCTTTTACGACTAGCGCCAGCTTCACCATATTTAATGGAGCGCCGCCCCAACCGACTGGGTTAACTTTGTCCGGAAGTGGCAGTTGTTATAGTTTGAATTGGAATTCAATTCCTTATCCCAATAATCCAATCGATCCCTTGTTTGAGGGTGAATATGTTGTTGTTTTAAATGGTTCAGTGACGCTGACCCCCTATCCTCCCGGCACTACTCCACCTGGTTCTACAACTTATCAGGATTGTAGTGACGCCCAAGACGGTGCCAATCCGGTTTATGACGTTTACTCGGTCGATAGCGCCGGTAATTTCAGCACGCCTGCCGAAATTTCAACCATCCCAAGTAGTTTATTGATTACGGACATGGGTAATAACCGCCTTTTGGAAGTAACTGAAAACCTTTTATTTCCTTCTATTATTTGGGCGGCATTAGGAAATCAGGGAAATTCTGTTCTTTATCCCCCGGTTTCGGCCAGCCAAAATAACACAGTTGACCATATCAATTTTGGCGAAATTCTTTCCTCCGATCAATTCGGCGGCGAACAAGTTAATACAACTTATTTTGCCAATTACAACGACTCGCCGGGAATACAAATTTCCGCGCCGGATTCCAGGGTGAATTTGCTGCTTCCCACCGCGGGTTTAGGTTTTGTCATCAATCAAATGCAAAAATCTTACGATGGAAACTATTTGATCTGCGCCACCTCACCCTCCACCACTCCGCCCACGGGTTTTGTGTCAAAGGTTACATTTGATGCTTCCAATAATCTTCAATACCTTTGGACGATTCCGAACCTGATTAATCCGACCACGGTAAGGGAAGTTGGCAAGTTCAATGTTTTGATCAACGATCAAGGTTACCAATCACTTCCTTCGACCGTGATGAATGTGCCTGTGCCTTCTACCGGTACCGCTATCACGATTCCTGCTACGGCAGCGATTTGGGATTTGACAAGCGATAACAATGGAAACAGTCCCACAGCCTTTACCCATTCCACGGCGGCTATTTGGGGCAAATTCAGCGGCAATTATTATGTCGCGGACCCTGGAACCGGCTCGGGAAATGGACGTGTTGTGGTGTTGGACCCTAATCAGAACTATTTAACGTCTGTTACAGGTTTGACACAACCTCAAGCGGTGGAGGAAGAGTCTAACGGCAATTTGGCCATCGCGGCGTCGAATGGGATCATGACTTATGCTCCCAACGTAACAGGAGGGTTTGTTGGTCCCTTCACTTTTGGCGGTGTTCAACCCGTTGATGTGAGAGAAGTGCGTCCGCCGTATCAAGTTCAAGTGGGAACCTTTAAAGGTTCATTGCCCGCTTACCTGGAACATCCTTTTCCTTTAATTGTCGTTTTGTCGGATTTAAACGGAAGGCCTGTCGCAAATATTCCGGTTAGTTTCGCTACTAGTCTCGATGCGGAGTTTGTGCCGGCTGGAACTATTTTGCAAAGCACAACGATTAATCCGAACACCGGTATACCCGAAGGGACGATACCATTTAGTGGCGGACCTTCGAGTACGTCCGGCTTTACCAATCTAAATGGAGAAGTAGGGGTGATTTATTTTCCGACGAAATTTGGCAATAACACTATTACTATTACTTCGCCTAATTGCGCGACAACTATTTATACGGTTGACGCGAAAAATGTTGGACCCGCGTTGCCGCTACCTAAGGTTACGTATCAATCGCATGATTTGTTTTCCTCTCTGGTGGATAGCGCCCTCGATATCGTTAGTTTTGCGGCCGACGCCTATTTAGATGCTATGACCGGCGGGTCGATTACTTTCAATATTCAGCTTTCCTTGGAGAAGGGCATTGGTGTCGACGTTAATTTGGCCGGAGTCAATATTGATTGGAACAGTCAAACTGGTCTTTCCGGCGGCATTGGCTTACAGGAAGGTCCCTTGAATGCTGAATGGAGCACCACCAATCCGGGTGATATTGGTTTAAGCTTTAATACTGGCGGTGGAAACATTGACTTGAATCCGGATGGAAGCCTTTCCTATTCCAATAATCTTGGCGGGTTTGACAATGTGACAGTGGATTCGCATGGTCTTAGCAACATGATTGACCCCACAAGTCTTGAACAATTGGCGGCTGGCCAATTAGAACAGGGAATTAACAACCTCTTCAATCCTGCGCCTAATTTTAATTATTTGAATAATCAAAATATACAAAACGCTAATTCGCAATGTGGTTGTGGAGGCACAACGTCTTCAGGAACACCTTCCGTACCTATTGTTACGGAATATGGAAACGATCCGACTGGTCCTACGAGCTCCCATCCGATTGAAACTTCCAATGGTCAAGAGCTTTATGCGTCCGAGGATATTAATATCCCTGGTCCAGCTCCCCATTTATCCATGGTGGTAAGCCGTACGTACAATAACGTATCCAATTTCCTGGGTTCTTTCGGCTTGAATTGGCTTTTTGAATACGACACTTATCTTTCCGCCACGCCGGGGGCCTGGGAAATTTATTTTGGCGATGGTCATCAGGAACTCTTTACCCGAAACGCCGATGGCATCACCTGCACCCCCAGCAATTACAACCGTTCTTCCAAGCTGGTCTTTAATTCCGGCGCCCAGCAATGGACTTACACCGATAAGCTTGGCAACCAATATCTGTTTAATAATTTGGGAAGGGTAGTCACAGAAACTGACCGGTGGGGTAACCAGATTATCTGTACTTACAACACCGGCACCAATTTGCTGGCCAGCGTTCAAGACTCAACCGGACGGCAGTTAACCTTTACCTATACCGATCTGAATGCCGGCGGAAGCACCCATGTTTATCGTATTACCGGCATTACGGACCCCATCGGCAGGGTGTATCAGTACCGATATAGCCCGGTGGTGTTACCTCCAACGGGCGCGGCCCTTCCCCCGATGCCTCTTTCTGGCGGGGTTTTCCAAGGAGTTCTTTTGTCCGATGGAACTCTGGCTCCTCAGCCCTACACGGGCGGGGATTTGATCGGGGTTCTTTTGCCGGACGGGCGGAAGATTACTTACACCTATTCGCCAGAGGATCTTTTGGCTTCTTACGACGACCCGCACCAAATAGCGGTTGAGAAAACATATTCACTTCAATATGACAACCAAAACCGGATTATTGAAGAAACCAACGCCCTCGGTTATTCGACAGACTTTAACTATACGATTTCCGGGCTTCATGACGGCACAACCCTGACCACTCAAGTTACTAACGCGCGCGGTTATACCACCACGGATACTTTTGACGCTGAGGACGACTGGACTCAAAGGGTCGATGCCAGAGGCGGTGTGAGAAGCTTTACCTATGACCCTTATGGAAACCGCCTGACTGAAACCAACGCCCGCGACTACATCACGGCCTTCACCTACGACAACAATAACAACAAAACCAGCCAAACCGATCCCATGGGTAATTCCATTGTGATGACTTACGATCCTGTTTTCAGCCAGTTAACTTCCATTACCAACGCTCTGCACAAGACCTGGAACTTCTCCTATGACGGCCAGGGTAATTTGACCGGCATGGTTGATCCTCTAACTCATTCCTGGTCCTATACTTATTTCCCCTATGGACGCCTGAAAACCGCTACGAATCCGGACATTAACACCACTACCTTTGCTCGCGATAGTAATGGATATCTGGTTTCGGGCACCGACCCTATTGGAAACGTTGAATTATATCAATATGACAACGTGGGCAGGTTGGTCAAACAAACGGACCCGATGGGGAATCCGACTTCTTATACTTACGATCCGGGTGATTACCTTACTTTGATTACCTACGCAGATGGGTCCACTAAACAGTTCAATTTCAACAACCGGGGCGATCTGGCAAGCCAGACCGATGAAAATACCCATACGACTCAATACACCTATGACGCGGAGGATCAGCTCTTAACCACTGTCGACCCCTGCGGCGGCACCGTCATCAACAGTTATGACCCGGTCGGCAACCTGGCGACTACCACCGATAAAGCCGGTAATCTTTGGACCATGTCTTATAACGAGAACAACTGGGTTATCAGTGTTTCCAATCAGGATGGCGGCACGCAAAACTTCGTTTATGACGCGGTGGGCAACAAAACCGCCTGGACCGATTCGGAATTTCACACTACCCAGGCCGAATACGATCCTGACAACCAGCTTATCCAGTTGACCGACCCTAGGGGTAAAACCATGGTCTTCAGCCGCGACGCGCTGGAAAGGGTTTACGCCACCACGGATAAAAACACCAATACCACCCAGTATTTGTTCGATGACGCGGGAAGAACGAAAGAAGTCATCGATGCCAGGGGCGGGCCGGTCAGCTTTAACTATGACGCGATGGGCAATTTAACGTCCGCATTCGACCAGTTAAACCATGGCACTAGTATCACTTACGATACTGATAACCGCGCGACCACCATTACCCGGCCCATGGGCGACAGCAAGGTTTACACTTATACGCCTGCGGGTTTCTGGCAAACCGCCCAACTGACCGGCTGTTCCTGCGGCACCAGAACCTACGCTTATAATTCCCGCAATTGGGTGAAGACCATTACGGATGAATTGGGGAGTGTCTATCATTTTGCCGACGACCCTGTGGGTAATGAGACTCAGTTCACCGACGCCGACGGAAATGTTACCAACTATTCCTATGACTTCTGCAACCGTTTGATCAAAACCGTGGGCCCTGTCGGGGATATGACCCAATATTCACGCGACCTGAACGGCCGTGTAACTAAAAAGACCGACGCTCTGGGCGGCTTATGGCTGTCCCAATACAACCAGATCGGCTCGGTCGTCAGTCAGACCGACGCGGATGGATTCCCCAGTTCCGCCACCTATGGTTCTATGGGCGAGAAACTCTCTTCCACCGACGCGAATACCCACACCACCACTTATGTCTATGACTCGGTTTATGATCTTATCTCGAAAACTGATCCCTTAAATAACGTCACCCTTTATCAAAGCGACGCTATGGGTTATCCCACCAAGGTGACGGACGCCAATGGGCACAGCACCACTTATCAAAGGGATGCTCTGTCGCGGATTTACCAGGTGGATGAAGCCAATGGCGCGAATCGTGAACTGGCATGGGACGCGGCCAGCCGTTTGATGTCCACCACGGACGAAGATACGGACATGACCCAATATAGCTACGACAACAACGACCGTATGATTTCCCAGACCGATCCGCTGACCAATTCACAAAGCTGGCTTTGGAACAGTCAGGACAAAGTGGTTTCCTATACCGATCAAGACACCAACATGACCACCTATTTTTATAACGCCCTGGGCTGGCCCGTCAGCATGATCAACGCGAAAAGCGGCGCGACGACTTATGGCTATGACGCCATCGGAAACCTGACCAGCATAACCGACCCCAATATTCATACCACCGGCTATCAATATGACGGCGCCAGAAAACTAATTTCAGCCAAAGACGCGTTGGGTAATGTCACCCAATATCAAAATGACTTACTGCACCGGCTGATCAAGTCAACCGACGCGTTGAATAAAATGACCCAATTCAAATATGACGCGGATTCACGGTTGCTTCAAAAAACTGATCCTTTGGGGGGAAGAACCATTAATTGTTACGACCATGTGGGTAACCTGACAATTCTGACCGATCCCAACGGCAACACGACTCGTTATTCCTATGACGCGGATAACCGTAAAACCCTCATGACCAACGCCTTGCTGGGTCCGACCAGTTATTCTTATGACTTTGTGGGCAATCAGGTGGGCATGGTGAACGCCAACGGTAATTCCACCCTATATGGTTTTGATCCGCTCAACCGCCTGATCAAAACCACGGACGCTTTGGGCGGGTCAACGACGAGTCAATTGGATTCGGCGGGCTATCTGGTAGGTGAAGCGGACGCCAATGGCAATGGCACTTCGTACCTGCGCGACGCGGATCATCGGGTGACCACCAAAACGGATGCCCGCGGCAAAACAACCGGTTATCTTTACGATCCTTTTGGAAATGTTTTGCGGAAAACAGACGCGGATACTAATGCCACCCAATATAGCTATGACAGCCTCAACCGGCCTGTAACGACAATTGACGCGAATACCCACAAAGTCATCACGGTTTATGATCCGGTTGGGAACCCCGTGACCATCTTCGATCAAAATTTACATCCCCGCAGTTTCACCTACGACGCAGATAACCATACCTTGTCCGAAACGGATGCCACCGGACATGCTATTTCCTATACCTATGATTTTGTGGAAAACCGTGTTACCAAGACCGACGCGTTAGGTACACGCAATTATAAATATGACGGCGACCGCCGGTTGGCCGAGCAGGATTTACCCGATGGAAAGATTGTAAAGTTTACCCGCGATAGCGACGGTAATATTCTTCAGGCTTCGGATTGGAACGGTACCTACAAGTACAACTTTGACAAGCTCAACCGCGTTACGCAGGAAACCCAACCCGGCGGAAAGTCCATCAGCCACACCTATGACCCGATGGGCAACGAAACGGGTCGGGTGGATTATTTGGGCAACAAATACAGTTACACCTTTGACGCGATCAACAGACCCACTCAGGTGATTGATCCCCTCAACGGCGTCACCGGCATGGTGTATGACCACATGCAGCATGTTTTGCAAATTCATTACCCCAATAAAACCTCAGTGAACAATTCTTATGACCCGACTTATGACGTTTTGTCTGTCATTAACAAAAAAGATACGGGTGAGGTGATCAGCCAGTTTACCTATACCTATGACGGGGTAGGTAACAAGATGACCGTCACGGATAACATCGGCAAGACGACCTATGGTTATGACAACATTTACCAGTTAACCAGCGCCGCTTATCCTGACAGGCCTGCGGTTTCCTATGGTTATGACCCAGCCGGCAACCGTTCGAGTATGACGGTTGGAACGACCAATACGTCTTATGGCTATGACGCGGCCAACAAGCTTTTAACCGCCGGTACAGTTAGCTATCAGTACGATGGCAACGGAAACCCCGTCGAAAAGACCGATTCTTCAGGCAATTTAACGACTTTATACATCTACGACACTGAAAACCGTTTGGTCAGCGCCACCTTGCCGACGGGTAATCAGTACCTTTTTGGTTATGACTATACCGGTTGGAAAATCAGCGATACCCAAAAGGGCCCCGGCGGCAATCCTGATACGCAAGAGTTTTTATGGAGCAAGGGAAGCGTAGTGAACGAAGACGGCAACGAAGGCCAAACTGCGAATAATGTTTTAGGTTTGATGAACTTGTCTCGTGTGTTTACACCAAAATCAAACTATGTCCCGAGAGCGTCCTACTACGCTTTTGATGGTTCGGATTCGGTGGCTAATATAACGGACGCGGGTGGAAACATTTCGGACAGCTATCGCTACGACGATTTTGGTTCTGTTTTAAGCGGCGGCAAATCAAAAGACAACCACAATGAATTTGTGGGTAAATTGGGTGTGGAGAACCAGGCGTATATTGGGTTGAACTATATGAGGCATCGTTGGTATGACCCGATCGCGGGAAGATTTATGACTCAGGACCCGATTGGGATTAGAGGTGGAATTAATTTATATGTTTATGTTTTTAATTCACCATTGAACTCTGTTGATATTTATGGATTAACAACGTACTGCCCCGTTCAAGATCTAATTTCTAAAGCTCAATATTATTATGACCAATACAGTCTAACCGGTGATAAAGCCGATTTAGATGCGGCAGATACTTACAACACTGAAGCGCAGCAAATACAAACTTATATGCAAAACGAGAGCACGGCAATACAAGGTTCTATTGCGTCGACTTCTGTTGTGCTTGGCCCGGCGGGCATGTTGGAGGCGTCGGAGGATTATGCACTTGCTCAAGCGGCCTACAAAGCTGCAGTTGCTACGGGAGATTCGGATGCTGCTACGGCTGCGTTAACAAATATGGCGAAGGCGGGGTGGAATTATGTTGCGAGTGCTTATGGTACTGGAGAAGGCGCTTATTCTATGACCGGAAATGACCCGCCTGCCTGGTTATCAAACACAATGTCTGCTTTGACATCTGTTCTGGATATGGTTAATCCAAACAATTCCCTTGGTTACGATTGGTCAAATTTGATTCAGAAAATTGTCGGTCCAACTACAGGTAAATAAGAATGCAAGCAAAGGCTTTGAAATGAAAGTGAAGTGGTACCTTAAAATATATGTAGAAAACAAGTTTTTAGTTTTCTTCATTTTTATATCTTCGTTTATTTTGACTGTTTTTTTTGATTTTTTTATTTTAAGCAGTTGGCGAATAGAGTCGGATAATTATTTGATCAATGCTTTATTTTTTATTTTCCGAGGTTTTTTGTCTGTTGGGATTGGTTTTTTTTATTTTTATGTTTGTTCGCTTTTATTTAACTTTGTTGAAAATTTATTCCGCGAATCGAATGATAAGAATGAAAAATAAAAAAAATATTAGTCGTTTTTCTTTATCGCAGCAAAATAAAATAAAACTCAAGCTGTGTTTTATAATACGGCTTATTGTTTTATGTTTTTGTTTTTGCAACACGCTTTTTGCTCAAAATACTCCTACAGCCACGCTCACGCCTAATCCCAATTCCTGGGTGCAATTTCGCTATAACACCGACAATTCCGGCTTTAACCAGCACCTCGATAATCCCTTCTTTCAGCAAAAGTGGCAGACGCCATTGGGCCAGCCCAATGTGACCTATTCCTCGCCCCCGGTGGTGCTGGATCTGGGGTCCAGTACGACTCCAGATGCTCCCTTCACCGGATTAAATGGCCCCGAAAGCTCAACAAATGAGGGTATTTTGTTCGTGGGGACGACCCAGGGGAAGCTTTTGGCCCTGAATACCTTTGACGGCAGCCCTAGGGCGGGATGGCCGACGGGGGGCTATCAAACCCAGGGAGAAATCTATTCCAGTCCCGCCGTCTTAAGGGAGGGCACCAATAGCAGGGTTTTCTTTGGTTCCAGCGACGGCCTATTGCGGGCGTTGGATATCAACGGAAACCTGATATGGCAGTACCAGACCAGCGACGCCATACTTTCCTCGCCGACCGAGGGGTTGATACAAAATGGCACAAGCACCGATGCCGTCATGGTTGGCTCCAATGACGGCAATTTGTACTGTTTCGCGGCTTTGCCAACCGGCGGTTCATCCGTGACCCCTCTTTGGGTCGCTCATCTTTTTAGCCCGGTGATCAGCAAACCAGCCCTGAGTGATGATGGGGCTTCTATATATGTGGGCACCCAGAACAACACCCTTTACTTGATTAACGCCGCTACCGGGCAGATTGAGAGCAAGTTTGTGGCGAACGGCCCGATTCGCGGGTCGCCCGCCCTGCAAACCAGCACGGACGGCACCAAGACTTTCGTTTATTTCGGCGCGGGTTCGACCTTTTACATGCTCCAAAGCGCCGGGGGGGTGTTGACTCAGGATTACAGCGACAACATCGGAACCAATATCGCTTCTTCGGCGGCATTGGGCGGGCAGGGTTCGATCACCAATGTGCCGAACAATTTGGTTCTCATCGGTTCGGACAATGGCAGTGTTTATGTGTTTGCGGTTAATCAATCCAGTGCCAGCGCCGCGGTGACCGCCACGTTTAACACAGGCGGCCAGATTTTTTCCTCTATCGCCGCCACCGAATCCTTCTTTGTCGTCGGTTCAGACAGCCGTAAAATTTTAACCGCCCGGTTGGCGGATTTGTTTAACCTTTCCAGCCCAGTGGCGTCCTGGAGCTTTGGCACGGCGGCGGCGGTAGAAGGTTCGCCGGTGTTAAGCGGTAACTCCATGTATATCGCTTCGGACGACGGAAATATTTACGCCTTCAGCTATACCAATCCCGGCCCCGCCACTCATTTTGATTTGGTCAACCCCAGCCCGGTTCAGGAAAACCAGCCCTTTACGGTTCAAGT
>Ga0302320_10003188_pt1 | contig 38286 bp, 34 predicted proteins | sample Bog_T0_3_FD_202130 | JGI IMG/M metagenome (GOLD analysis project Ga0302320, IMG submission 202130) | Peat permafrost microbial communities from Stordalen Mire near Abisko, Sweden - Bog_T0_3 | ecosystem: Environmental > Terrestrial > Soil > Wetlands > Peat | place: Sweden: Abisko, Stordalen Mire... | reverse complement strand
TGTTCCCTACTCACTTCTTCACTTATTCACTTCTTCACTCGTTCCCCTGTTCCCTGTTCCCTGCCTTTTTCACTCCACCGTCAGCACCAGCTTGCCGAAGTGGCTGGCCTCTTCCATCCGCTTGAAGACCTGGCGCGCCTGCGACCAGGGAAACTGCTCGAGCACAGGGCGCAATTCGGCCAGCGCGATGGCCCGGTTCACCTCCACAAAGTCGCTGCGCGAGCCCACAAACATCCCGTGAATGCGCGCCATCTTGTGCAGGATAAGGGGGATGGGAAACGGCTCCGCGCCGGCGGCCAGAACGCCCACCTGAGCGACGGTCCCGCCGGGCCTGACGGCCTTGAGCGACCGCGCGAGAGTGCCGGCGCCGCCCACTTCTACCACCAGGTCAACGCCCTCGCCGCCGGTCTGTTCGACGGCCCAGCGGTCCCAGTCGGGGTGGTCGCGGTAGTTCAGTCCTGCGTTGAGGCCGAGCCCGGCGGCCCGCTCCAGCTTCTCGTCGCTGCTGGAGACGCCGAGGACCCGCGCGCCCCTGAGCCGCGCGAATTGAAGCGCGAAAATCGAGACCCCGCCGGTTCCCTGGATGAGCACCGTCGACCCCGGCTTCACGTCTCCGGAAGCCAGGGCGTTCCAGGCGGTGACGGCCGCGCAGGGCAGCGTAGCCGCCTCCTGAAAGCTCAGGTGCTCCGGAATGCGCACCAGTCCCGATTCCTTCAGCACCACGTATTCAGCCAGCATGCCGTCAATGTCTCCGCCCAGCGCGCCTTTTGTCTTGGCTGCGGTGATTGGCCCGTCCAGCCAGTTTTGCATGAAAATGCCGGCCACGCGGTCGCCGGGCTTCCACGCCGTTACCCCCTCGCCAACTGCCGCGACATCGCCCGCTCCGTCGGAGCAGGGGATGCGCGGCAACCGCAATTTGGGGTTGTAGAGGCCCTTGACCATCATCAGATCGCGAAAGTTCAATGAAACTGCACGCACCCTCACCAGGATTTCGCCGGGGCCTGACGCGGGCGCCAGGCGTTCCGCAAACTCCAATGAATCAATGCCAAAGGACGAAATTTGCCAGACGCGCATGGTTAAATCCTCCACCTTTCCGGTCAGCCCTCGTCACTCTATGGGATACACAGAGCGAAATACCTCGTAAAATGAAGATATGGCTCGTGGTTGGGAAAGTAAATCCGTGGAGGAACAGATGGCAAATGTCTTGGAAGGCTCCGGTATGATTGCGACGAACGACGAGAAACGGCGGGTAGCCGAGTTGCACCGCGCCGGCCGGGAGCGCCAGAAGCAGTCGCTTGACCTGCAACGCCAGAACATTTTGTCGCAGAGAACCTCGCACCCTGCGCGCCGCGCGGCACTCGAAGATGCGCTGGCGCAGATCGATGCGCAGATCGCCGCCATCGGCTAGTGGGTTCCTGAGGTCCGATCGGTTCCGGAAATTGCCTTGACTGGCTCAGCGCTACGGCTCGCGATGAAGCAGCAGCGTATTGGCCTGATCGACTGAAGTGAGCGACACGCGCGCAATATTCACATGCGCCGGCCGTGTGACGGCCCACAGGATTACGTCGGCAATGTCTTCGGCAGTCAGCGGTGTGAGGCCGCTGTACACCTTGGCTGCGCTTCCGGCGTCGCCATGGAAGCGCACCAGGCTGAAATCCGTCTCCACCATCCCCGGATCGACGCTGGTGACGCGCACCGGAGTTCCCAGCAGGTCCTCGCGCAATCCATCGTTGATCATCCGCGCCGCGGCTTTGCTGGCGCAATACACCGCTCCATTGGGATAAACGAGTTCGCCGGCCATCGACCCCAGCGTGATCACGTGGCCGCGCCCGCGCACCACCATCCCCGGCACCACCGCGCGCGCCACATAAAGCAGCCCCTTCACGTTGGTGTCGATCATTTCTTCCCAGTCTTCGATTCGGCCGGTGTAGAGCTTTTCCATGCCGCGGCTGAGGCCGGCATTATTCACCAGCACATCGATCTCCGCCCACTCCTGCGGCAGTTCGTCGATTGCGAACTGCACGGCATGGCGATTGCGCACGTCCAGGTCAATGGAGTGCACGGCTGCCGCGCCGCGCTCGAGAGCCAGCGAAGCCACCTCAGCCAATTTGCCGGCGCGCCGCGCGGCCAGCAGCAGACGTGCTCCCTGGGCCGCAAAGGCCATGGCCGTGGCCGCGCCAATGCCGGCACTGGCCCCGGTGATGAAGACGACTTTATCTTTCAGGCTCATGTGTTTCATATCTTACAGGCCGCGCCGCGCCGTTGCGCCATGCGGTACTGGCCCACGGCCCAATCCTCGCCGCCCCGGCCAGTTTGACGAGCCTCGGCAAAAATCTCCGCGAGCGTTTCGGCCAGGCTGAGGCGCATTCCGCGGCTGGCCGCGGCTTCGCGCAGCAGGCCCAGATCTTTCTCGCCCAGTGCGATGGTTGCGCCGATCTGCTCCGGCGGATGCAGCATCACTTTGCCGTAGGCCGCGTAAAAAGGCGACTGGAAGAGCGCGCTGTTCACGGTTTCAAGAAACGTCTCGGGATCGACGCCCTGTCCTGCCGCGTACACGAACGACTCGCTCAGCGAATGAATCATGGCGCTGATGAGGAAGTTGCCGCCCAGTTTGACGGCGTGCGCCTGGCGCGGTTCGCGGCCGACAACCGAGATGCCGCGCGACAGCGGCTCGAGCAGCGGCCGCGCCCTGGCCACCGCGCCGTCAGCGCCGGCAACCACGATCCACAACCGGCCTTCCTCGGCCACATTGGGGCGTCCAAAAACCGGCGCGGCCACAAAATCGATCCCGCGCCGCGCGTGTTCTGCCGTGAGCCGCTCGCTGAGCGCGACGCTGATGGTGCTGCACGCGATGTGAAGCGCGCCGGGGTCGAGCGCGTCCAGCAATCCATTCGCGCCGAAAAGCACCTCTTCATTCGCCGCATCATCGAATAGCATGGTGATTACCGCGTCGGCGCCGAGTTCGGCCTCCGCCGGGGTGGCCGCGGCGATTGCGCCCTCGCGGATCAGCGGTTCACTGCGCGCCTCGCTGCGGTTCCACACCGACAATTCGTGGCCGGCAGCGAGCAAGCGCCGCGCCATGGGCGTCCCCATGTTGCCCAATCCCAAAAATCCAATTCTCATGTTTCTGCTCTCTTCCTCTTCAATGGATGAAGGAGATGAATGAAAGGTGCATGTGAATGCGGATTTTCCGGAGATGGGCGGAGCTTCTGCCGCAGAGTTACAGCTTCTGCATCAGGATGGTTCCCCGCTCCGCGCCGGCCACCCTTCCGCGCAACAAAACCTTTTGCCCGATCGCCGTCATGGTGAGAATCAGCACATCCGGCGCGGAGGAATCGGCGCGCACCAGTTGCGGCGCTCGGGCCCCGTCGAGCAGCAATTCGACGCCTTCGATCAAGCGCAGGCGGCCGCTCTCCGGCACAAAGCGCAAACGATATTGCGTTGCATCCTTGATCTGCGCGGTGAGATCGACCGCAAATTTTGAGTCTTTCCACTCGCCTACGGAATCGGCTGCCCAAATCTCCGCGACGGCATTCCAACTTCGGGGAGGCGCGACGCCGGTATTGAAAGCCGCAAATTGCCTGATGCGCGGCTCGCCCTCTGACTCCGTGACTTTGAGCCGCAGCGCGCTGAACTCGCGCGGCGCAACCGGCACGATGCGCTTGTGTCCGATCGACGTTCCATCGTTGAGCGAGATCCATTCGTTCGCCGCGAGCCCTTCCACGCGAAATGCGCGCACGCGCTGACCGAATCGGCAGTCCTCTTCGAGAATCACGTGATCGACGCGGGTGAGTGCGGCGAGAGGGATTTCAAGATGCGCGCCGCGGCCGTGCGTCTCTGCAAGGCTCGTCGCAAACCGGCGTCGAATCTCCGCTCCAAACTCGCGGGCGCGCGCAAAGTCCGCATCCGGCATGTGGCCGCGCCGGTCCGCGGGAATGTTGAGTAGAAGCTGCGCGCCGCGCCCCACCGAGCGGTAATACACCTCGATCAGATCGTCGAGCGTCATCAGGTTGCGCTGGTTGGCCGTGCTCCAAAACCAGTTCGGGCGGCGAATCGAGACATCGCATTCCACCGGAATCCACGCGTCTCCATTGGGGTCGCCGTGCATCGAGGTGGAAACGCCGCTGCGCGCATCCGGCTTCGATTCGGCATCCCACAGCGGATAGGGCGCGAAGCCATTTTCGTTGCCCACCCAGCGGATGGTCGCGTCCGGCCCCTGAAAGATGGCCGCGTGCGCGGCGTATTTGCGCACCAGGTCGGAGGTGGGAACCACGCTCGATCCATCGAACCACACCTCGACCATCGCTCCGTAGCGGGTGAGCACTTCGGTGAGTTGCTCGCGGTACATCGCGTTATACGCAGCCTGGCGTGTGGGGTCGTTGCACACGCCGCCGATGCCCGCGCCGAAGTAGTCGTCACGCGGCGAAAGATAAACGCCCAGCCGCAGCGAGCGCTTGCGGCATGACGCGGAAAGATCGCTCAACACATCGCCGCGCCCCTGCTTCCACGGCGTGTTTGCGATGCCGTACTTCGTCGTTTGCGTTTGCCACATGCAGAATCCGCCCTGGTGCTTGGCGACGAAGACGATGTACCGCGCGCCCAGATTCACCGCGCATTCGGCCCAGTTGTCGGTGTCGATGTCGGGATCGATGGCGCTGAGCGGCGTGGAAAGATCGTCGCCCTCCTTGTCCTGCCAGGTGTTGGGCGCAAAGTGAACGAACATTCCGATTTCGAGATCCTGCCAGGCAAGCTGATCGGCGGAGGGAAAGGCGCGCGGCGAACCGAGAGGTTCCAGCGACGGAAGCCTGTCCTGGCCGCTCAGGGGAAGAACGGCAGCGGCTACAGCACCGCTAAGAAATGCCCTGCGGTCGATTGTCGCGATGAACATTTGATTCGAGATTCCCCAGGCCTCGGACGGAGATGCGGAGCCGGTTCGCGGTTAATTCGGCGTGCCCGCGGTTTCCGAATCTGCAAACGTGCACTCGCCGCACTGGCACACGCGGCGCAGATACTCCCACGAATAAATGCCGCCGTTGTGGCCATCCTGCCAGTTGAACTGGATGGCGTAGCGGCCCACGGCATGGGCGCTGGCGGGCTTGGGCGGGGGCGTGAACATGGGCAGCAGATTGGCCGGCTTCGGCTTGGGCTGGCCTGCTTTGCGGCCCTCCTGCGCGCGCTGATCCACGCAGGTGGCGCAGGGGCAGGCCTCGCGCAGCCACGCGAAGTTCCACGCGCTGCGGTGCCCATCAACCCAGTCGATCTCCAGTCCCTTGCCCTCGCTCAGCAGCACGCGCACTTTTTCAGGCGTAACGGCGATGCTAGAGAGCGGACGCTGCTCCGCGGCGGCGCGGGACTCTTCATCTTTGGAGACGAAACGGATGCCCTCGTGGCTCATATTCTTATTCTACGAGAACACGGCGCAATCATCCCGGCAGGGCCGTCAGCCCTGGAGCAAAAGGTGAAATGGATCAATTTCCCGGCAGCCCGAGCGCCGCGGCGATCGGAGCATCCACCTTGGCCGGCTTGCCGGGTTGCTGGATCACGACTCCAAAGCTGCCGTGAAAATCCCACATCGCCCAGCCGATGCCGTCGGCTTCAAGAGCGGTGCGCACGTCGTGAATCCACGCCGCGCGCGAGGCCGGGTCGGAGTGATCGCGGAACACGCCGAATTCGTTGCAGATCAGCGGCACATGATTGTCCTTGCCCCATTGCGCACCTTCGTCCATCAGCAACTGGATGCGGTGAGCGTCCCAATGATCGAGCCAGTAATTCTCCAGCGCGTAGCGGTTGGCCGGGTCGGGAAGCTCCTTCAAAGACTCCTGCATCGTGCTTTCGGTAGGCGGATAAGGAATGTTGTGCAGATACTTCCACCAGGGAACGCCCCAGCCCGCGCCCTGGTGGGTGAACTCGTGCGGATCGTAGAAGTGGAAGTTGTAGATCACGTTGCCGTCGGCCAGCGGGTGCAGGGCGAGCAGGTTCTGGATGTCGGAGTAGTTTCCCCCGGCGGCGATGATGGTATTGTGCGGCGCAACCTCGCGAATGGCCACGGCTGCGCGCTGCTGAATGCCGGCCCAGCGCGCGTCGGCTATCTCCGGCTCATTCAAAATCTCGAAGAAGACGCGATCGGGATCGCGGTTGGCGTAGTGCGCGGCCAGCTTGCCCCACAGCGCGACGAAGCGGTCCACGGAGTCGTCGCTGGTTCGCATCTGCTGCTTGTACATGTCCTCGGGATGCACGTCGATCAGCACATCCATCCCATTGGCGAGAATGGCGTCGACGGCCTTGTCGAGGCGGGGCGTGAAATCGGCGTTCAGCCCGTCGGCGCCGACCGGCGTTTGCTCCAGCGCCATGGCCTCGATGCTCAGCCGCACATTGTCGAATCCCATCTTGGCCATCAGCGCAATGTCGGCCGGAGTGGTGTCGTGATCCGTGTGGTACGCCGAGTAGTCTTCGTCGCTTTGCGAAAACCAGTGCGAGACGTTGATGCCTCTCTTCAGGTGCTGGGCGCGGGCAAAGGCGGTCTGCACGCCGGCGGCATGATCCTGGGCGGCAACGGGAAGAGCAAGTGCAATGATGGTGGCAAGGAAAACAAGACGAGAACGCACGGCAAATCCTCCTGGAGACGGCCAATCGGCTTGGAAAATCTGGCCCGTGCCAACGATATCATCCTGCGCGGGGCATTTGCCGTGATGAATCGCGTATGGCCAGTGGGCGCCCGGATGACAGAAACCGCACCAAAGTCGGAACGGCTCCCCTGGATGGGAGCCGCATGGTCCAACTTTCGGAGTTCGTTGCTGCTAAATTTGCCCTTTGCGGGATTCGTTTATTCGCCGGGGCCTGAATCCGCGCTCAGGTCAGTGGCGGCAAGCTGCTCGTAGGTTGTGCGCAGATATTTATGCGGATTGACCGGCACGTTGTGCACGCGGACTTCGTAATGCAGATTCGGACCGGTGGTTCGGCCCGACTGGCCCAAATAGCCGATGATCTGGCCGCGAGTCACATGCTGTCCGGGTACAACTGCAAACGCGGAAAGGTGTGCGTAGAGAGTGGCTACTTCGTGGCCGTGATCGAGCAACACTTCGCGGCCGTATCCGTTGCCCATGTCGGCTTTAGCAACGTCTCCGTCGGCGGCGGCGCGCACCGGCGAGCCATAAGGCGCGTCGATGTCGATGCCGGAATGGAATGCGCCCTCGCCGTCGATGGGATCTTCGCGCTGACCGAAGCTGGAAGCTATACGGCCCTCGAGGGGCCAAAGAGAAGGCGCATCGGCCAGCGCCGTCCAGTCGCCTGAATAGTCTTCCGTCAAGCCGCCTTCAAGCGCCCGCGACACGCGCCCTGAAAGCGCCTCAGTGCGCAACGTATAAAACTGATCGATGGAATGGGTAACCTGCTGCTGGCTTACGTCGTCAGTCTGCGCCAGGGTGACCGGCGTAGGCGCGGCCGCCGCGCCGGCTGCCGCATGATTTTTGGCTTCCGCGGCCATCCGGTTCTGCCGCAGCCCGTAAAGAGCCGTCACTTCATTGGCCAGCGCGCCGAGCGAAGCCACCTGCACGCTGCGGTCGTGCGCAACCTGCGCCATCTGCTTGTAGTCTTTGCGTAGTGTTTCGCGCTCCTGGCGCACCTGGTTGTAACTCTCTGTCTTCAGCAGCATCCGGGAGTAGGATCCTGCGAGGCCCACAATGGTGAACGCGCCAACCAGCGCCGCCGCTACAAATCCGTAGGCATAGTGAAGCGGCAGCGGGATCTTACGAACTCGTCCATCTTCATCGCGGGCTACAAAAAGTATGTAATAGCGCTTGCGTAGCATCTTGGCCCTTCATTCCTGCATGTGCAGGTCCGCAATTCGCCGTTTACGTAGAATGGCACAAAAACATGGGGGCGTTTCGGCCCTTCAGAAAAAATGTGCGCATCGTGCGCGCTAATGCGAGAACTGCATCAAGCCTAACAAACGTACCCGGCCGGGTCAACGAAAACCGGCCCGATTGACAAAATTCATGCCGGACGGCGCTATGGGTCCGGGTCTGCCTTCAGTCTGCGCCCAGCCCGTTTGCCGTGGATGCGGCCAACCTCCCAGGAAGGCCAACCTCCCAGGAATAGGCTTTGCAGGGAAAATCATCAGTAACTCCCATCAAATCAATGCCTATTTGGGTCTGAACCTTCGGCTTTTCTCTCTATCGGCAAAAACTCGGACTGCTTTAAGGCCGCGCTGAGATGCGCAGATCCACCTGCTTTGGCCTATCCTCAAAAGATGCAGTCGGGGAAGACGGGGCGGAAGAAGCCAAACGGCAGGAAAACCGGCAAGAAAAGCGAGCTGACGCTGCTTCGCCAGATCCGCCTGCGCGCGGCGCAATCCTCCCACGGCGCGCTCCGGTTGGGGATTGGCGACGATTGCGCGCTGCTGCGTCCGCGGGCGAGCGAAGAGCTTGCGGTTACCACGGATTTGTCCATCGCCGGCCGCCACTTCAATCTCGACTGGCACTCGCCCGAAATCATCGGACACCGCACCCTGGCGCGTGGATTGAGCGATTTGGCCGCCATGGGCGCGCGGCCGGTCGCGGCTTTTCTGTCGTTAGGTTTGCCTTCGGAGCTCGTCCAAAACGCCAAGGCGCGGAGCGCTGCGCCCTGGATTGAGAGGTTCTTGGATGGATTTCTGGCCCTCGCCGAGGCTTGCAACACACCGCTTGCCGGCGGCGACCTGGCCGAGTCTCCGCTGGTGGCCGCGGACATTGTTCTCATCGGCGCGGTGCGGCGCGGAAAGGCGCTGCTGCGTTCAGGAGCGCGGCCGGGCGACCTACTCTACGTGACCGGGAGCCTGGGCGGAGCTGCCGCCGGCCTAGCGCGGCTGGCGGAGCTGGCCGGGCCAACGAATTCCGATCGCATGCGGACGGTGAGGATTCCCGCAAAGCTGAGCGATGTGCTGACGCCGCATCTTTATCCGCAGCCGCGCATTGCGCAGGGCCTGGGACTGGTGCGGCGCGGGCTGGCCACGGCCGCGCTCGACCTGAGCGACGGCCTTTCCACTGACCTCGAGCATCTCTGCGAAGAGTCCGGCGTAGCTGCGGAAGTGAACGCGGGTGCGCTGCCCATCTTTCCCGGCGCAACCCTGGAACAGGCCCTGCACGGTGGCGAGGACTACGAATTGCTCTTCACCGCATCGCCGGGAACGCATGTGCCACGCGGCCTTGCTGGAGTTCCAATTACGCGGATCGGGCGGATGGTGCGGCGGCGGGCTGGGAGGCCGGCAGTCACGCTGATAACGGCCGGCGGAGCGTTGCCGCTGGAAGCACGGGGGTGGGAGCATTTCGCCTAGTTTGCGAACGCGGTTTCAGCCGGAGATCGAACACCGCAGCCCATTTGGGCCGAAAATCCTGCCTGCCCACGATCTATCATCGAGAGTGTCATGACCACCAACAGGATTCGCGTTCGCTTTGCGCCTTCGCCTACCGGCCTGCTGCACGTGGGCAATGCGCGGACGGCGCTTTACAACTGGCTTTTTGCGCGGCGAATGGGCGGAGTTTTCCTGCTGCGCATCGAGGACACCGACCTGGACCGGTCCGAGGTGCGGTATGAAACGCAGCTCATGGAGGATCTGCTCTGGCTGGGACTGGTCTGGGACGAGGGTCCTGGGACTGGCCGTCCCGGCAGCGATTTGGATAAGGACCTTGGGAGGTTTGGCCCCTATCGCCAATCGGAGCGGCTGGCCATCTACGCCGAGCACACCCGGCGGCTGTTGGACGAGGGCAAGGCTTACCGCTGCTTCTGCACCCCCGAGGAGCTGGAAGCCGAGCGCAAGCTGGCCGCGGCCGAGCATGGCCCGCAGGTTTACTCCGGCCGATGCCGGGCGCTGAGCGACGATGAAGTGAACCGGAATCTGGCCGCCGGCAAGCCTTTCGCGGTGCGGCTTAGAATCGGCAAGGAGCCGCTGCGCTTTCACGACCTGGTGCGCGGGCCGGTGGAGTTCGCGGCGGAGACGGTGAGCGATCCGATTCTTGTCCGTTCAGCAACCACCAACTCCGAAGGCCCGCCCGGCGCTGCCGTGCCGGTTTACAACTACGTGGTTACCATCGACGACGCGCTGATGGAGATTACGCACGTCATCCGCGGCGACGACCACATCTCGAACACTCCCAAGCAAGTGGCCATCTACGAGGCCTTCGGCTGGGCGGTGCCGGAGTTTGCGCACCTGTCCACCATCCTGGGCGCGGACCGCGAACGGCTCTCGAAACGCCACGGAGCCACGTCAATCGCCACCTTCCGCGAGATGGGCTACCTGCCCGAGGCGCTGGTGAACTACCTGGCGCTGCTGGGGTGGGGCGCAGAGGACGGCAAGACGGAGACTTTCACGCTGGAGGAGCTGACGCGGGCACTCTCGCTGGAGCGCGTGACGCCCTCGCCGGCCATCTTCGACTTCGACAAGCTGAACTGGCTCAATCGGCATTATTTGAAGCAGGCCGCGCCGGAGCGGATTGCGGAGCTGGCGTGGGGGTACTTCGCGAATCGGCTGCCCGCGCGCGACACGGCTCCTGCGCCAGTGAAGGATTGGTTCATGCGGCTGCTGGCGGTGTTTGTTCCGGCGGTCGATCATCTTGACCAGCTTGCGGAGAAGTGCGCGTTCCTCTTCGGATTCGATCCAGAGTCGGCGCGAGCCAACGCAGAGAATGCCGCCGTGCTGGCTGTCGACTCCGCCCGCACCGTGCTGGGCGAGCTGTCCGGCAGGGTCCGCGCCCACTCCAGCCCGGTGACGCCGGAGATCTTCAAAGAATGGCTGAACCAGATCAAGGCCGCAACGGGCGTGAAGGGCCAGGAGCTGTTTCATCCCGTGCGTATCGCCATCACCGGAGCGCACTCCGGGCGGGAATTTGACAAGCTGCTGCCGCTGATCGAAGACGGAGCGCAACTGGGGCTCGGATTCCCGAGCGTGCGCGAGCGGGTTGAACGATTTGTGGGGGTGTGACCGGACGTGAACGATGTTTTCTGGGTTGAAGGAGATCCGGCGGTAGCTTTGGCGATTGTGCTGTGCCCGCGGGGCGGCAGTTGGCTCGACGACGATATGGAGAACCTCCAGCGGAGCGGCATTGGGACCCTCGTTTCGCTTCTCGAAAGCCACGAGGCTGAATGGCTCGGTCTCGGCCGGGAAGGCTCCCTGGCCGAAGGCCTTGGAATGCTCTTCCTCTCCCACCCGATCCCTGACGTCCATGTTCCGCAGAATACGGACAGTTTCCGGAGCTTCGTTGAGGGGCTGGCGGACCGACTTCGCGCCGGAGAGAAAATCGGCGTGCATTGCCGCGGAAGCATCGGCAGGGCGACTGTGACCGCTGCATGCACACTCATCCAGCTGGGCCGGAAGCCGCGTGCGGCTCTAGCCGCCATTGAAGCAGCCCGCGGCTGCGCGGTTCCCGACACCGAAGAGCAGCGGAGCTGGATCTTGAGTTTCGAGGCCAAGCCGTGACCGGCTCGAAACCCGCGCCGGCGATCGACTTCAGCTTTCCGCATCGCTGGCAGGCTGAAGTGCTGGCGGCACGGCCGGTGATTTTGCCCGCGCGGCACTTCGTTTATCCGCGCGATGCCGAGGAAGTGGAGCGGGGCGCGCTGGAGGTGCTGATTCGCTCCGGCGCTGGGCCGGGCGGCGAAAACCAGCAGCCGTTTCTGGCCACTTGCGCGTTGGGATTTCGCGACCCCGCGGTTTCCAGCGGTCTCTGGTCCGCTCCAAAGCCGGAAGAAATCTGCGCGGTCGCCGGCGGGTACGCGTACCTCATCGACACCACCGCGCCCGAGCGGTTCACCATGATTCCCTACCGGCCGGTGCTGGAGGTTTGGCCCGCGGTTGCGGAGGGATTGCTGTTGTTCGTCGGGCATCATTCGATTCTGGCGTGGGGACGCGACGGGCAGGCGTGGGAGACCGACAAGCTTTCCGATGAAGGCGTGACGATTGCCGGCATCGACAACGGCGTGCTGCGCGGCGTGGGGTGGGAGATGCGGACGGACAAGGAAGAGCTGTTCGCAATCGACTTGCGGACGGGGCAGTGCGTCGCGTAGAAGCGATACAATTACCCCGACTTCGTAAGAATGAGGCAATGAAGAGAGCTGCACGCGTTCTCGGTGTATTTAGCCTGCTGGTGTTTTGCTTCGTCCTCTGGTACACCATCGCATCAGATTACGGCGACGGCGTCACTACCGGGACCTACCGCCTTGCCCAAGGCGGCGAATCATCAACTTTGGTTCTCAAACTTGATCACAGCTTCCAGCAAGAACTTCGCCGTGCGGGAAAGACGGAACATGCCGCGGGGACTTGGAGACGTGTCGGTGAAGGAGGAATCGCGTTTTCGCACGAGTTTCTTGCGGTATCTGGGCAGGAGCTCGGCGCGGACGGAACACCCTATGGCGAGATTCATAAAAACTTGGGGTTCCTGGTCTCTCTCACCCTCTCTACGCATGACGTGGAGTGGTATCTCAGGGTTGATTCATCACCCGACAACACCGTCGCCGGCATTTATAACGGGGATGAGGAAGGTGTGCCCGCGACCCTGATCGTCAAGCCGGACCATAAATTTGACCAAACAGTTAGCCACGTCGGCGTTTCGAAGCATGCAAATGGAACTTGGAACGTCAACCAAAGCGGGGACATTGTCTTTTCAAAAGCATTTCTTAAAACCACCGGAGAATCGCTTGGAGAGGACGAAACAGCTTCCGCCTGGGACCCGAAAGGAGGTCCGCTTCAGATCATGATCGAAAGAACCTCCAAATCGGGCACCCCGACCTTCAGAAAAAAACAGATCCCTTGGTAGCATGGCCGCTGCCCGGTTGCTTGTTCGCTCTGCGGCACGATCGCCTCATACGCCGCGTAGACGCCCTCAAATCAGCTATCGCGCTCGCCGAGGGCGAGGCGCATCTGCTGCGCTTCGCTCCACGCAATGCGCAGGCCGCCGCCGACCAGGCCTCTGCCCATCAGTTGCACAAAGCCGAGCAGGGCGGTCATGGCGCGCGGCGCGGAACCGTTGGGCCACAGCTCGCTGAGCGGCCGCACCACTCCATTTGCGTCGGGATGGTAGACGCGCTCGTCCCAGGTGCGCGAGCCCTGCGGAAAATCGGGATAGTGGCGGATGGCGTCGATGGTGGATTGCAGGAGGCGATGCTTCCACGGTTCGGCATACTGCGGCATGAACAGCACATTGCTGATTTTTTTACGCCGGATCTCGTGCACGAACTCGGTGAAGCTTGCGGCATTGGTCAGGTTGATATTGGCGTTGGGCTCCACGCCGTGCCGGTCGCCGCCAGAGATGAGCAGCATGTTCCACTGCGCGGCCAGGCGCCGCACGGCGCCGTTCTCATCCCAGTTGCGCAGGCCGTTCAGCTCCAGCGCGTGCAGAAATGCGCCGTTCTTCTGCAGAAATTCATTCACCAGGAACTGGTGCTTTTCCGCGCCCACCAGGTAGAGGTCCCACAAGGGGTGGTTGAAGACCACCAGCACGTTGGGCTCTTTATGTAGAGCGGCCAGAATCTCAGTGAGACGGGCATCGGCGGGATGGGCGGTGAACTCTTCCAATACCGCCATCCACTGCGCAGCTTTGGCGCTGGGCAGGTTGTGGACTCCCAGGTGAAAGGCCTGCACGTCGCCATAGTGCGCGCTCCACTCCACCGAAACCGGAATCTGCCGCGCGCTGGGCACGGTCCGCAGCAGCATGGGCGCCTTGAGGTTGTCGTGGTCGGTGATGGAGACCATCGACGCCAGGTCAAGCTTTTCAATCTGCCGCCTCTCCAGATCGAAGGCCAGCTTGGGCGTCATGGGCGGCGTCCAGTAGCTGGCCGCGTAGTTGATGCGCACTCCGTGAACCTGCTCCGCGCGCCGTTCCATGCGAGCCAGCAGCGGGCGCATTACCGGAAACTGGTTGCCGAAGTTGGCCAGAAAATCCAACGTCTCCTGAGATTGATTGGTGTGACTGTGCAACGAAACGCCGGTTCTGAAGCCCCTGGGGGCTTCCTTGTCGCGCCATAGATACGAGATGGAGGAACTGGGCATTTCCGCTCCTTAATCTTCGCTTCCCGATCCGAGCTTCGGATCCGCTGCTTCCTGACCCGCGCGTCTTCCCGGCACGTGCACCTCCAGTATCCGGAGCGGCGTGTAAACGCCCCGTTAAGAGGGCGCGAATTGCCGTTCAATTGAGGCAATGAATCAAGGAAGTTACGAGAAAACCCGAAGAAAACCCGAGGTCTTCAGACGTTCCCCGCTATTCGCTGGTGTAGCTACTTTTATAGATACATTTGTGGTATTCTTTCGAAGTCGGAGGGAGACCGCCGACTGGGCAGATTCACCGCACAGACCGGGAGAGAAAGCGAATATGAATGAAGACTGTGATTTGGCGGGCGCTCAGTGGCATGGAGTTCGAGTGGGATCCCGCGAAAGCCAAGTCCAACCTTCGTGACCACCGGGTGCCCTTTGCTTTTGCCGCCCGCGTCTTTCTGGATCCGAATGGCTTCGAGCGCCCCGACGAGGGCGAGCATGGCGGGGAGGAACGGTGGCTGGTTATCGGCCGAGTCGAGGAATTTGTACTTCTGGTTGTCTGTGTTTACCGCTCAGAACGAATCCGCGTCATTTCCGCCAGGAAGGCGACACACAATGAGGTCATTGAATACTGGAATGGTCAGGTTTCGACTTGATCCCGAGAATCCGCCGCAGATGACTCCCGAGCAGGTGCAGGCACTCCGCGAGTTGCGCGACGAGGACATCAATCTGAGCGATATTCCCGAGCAAACCGGCGGCGGCTGGCGGCGCGTCTCGGAGCTGGTTCCTGCCGAGAACAAGCAACAGGTTACTTTACGCCTCGACGCCGACGTGATCGCATTCTTTCGGGCCACGGGGCGGAGGTATCAGAGCCGGATGAACGCGGTTCTCCGCGATTATGTGCAGGCCAACCGGAGAGCCGGTTAGCCGACTTCAACATCCAACCTTTGTTCAGGGCGGCCTATTTCCGGGTCTTCGCCATTTCGGGGCTCAGGAAATCTTCCACCGTCCAGCCGGCCATCAGGTCTTCGTCCTGCGGTCCGCCGTGGCTTTCAGCGTGCTTGCCCGTGGCTGAGGCGGCCAGTTCGGCGGCCAGGTAGTTTTCCGTGAGCCCACGCCGCAGCAGCTCGAACGCCTGTTCCGGCGTGTCGGCGAACTGGAACAGCTCGATATCCTTGGGAGAAATAGCTCCGGTATCAACCAGGGCGTCCAGGTTGAATACCTTCTTCCAGTAATCCGATCCGTAGACGACCACGGTGATCTTTTTGGCCAGCTTCTGGGTCTGGGCCAGGGTGAGGATTTCGAACATCTCATCCAGGGTGCCGAATCCGCCGGGAAACACCACCAGCGCCTTTGACAGGTAGGCGAACCACAGCTTGCGCATGAAGAAGTAGTGGAATTCGAAGTTGAGCGAGGGCGTGATGTAGGGGTTGGGCGCCTGCTCAAAGGGCAGCCGGATGTTGAGCCCAATGGTCATTCCGCCGGCTTCGTGCGCGCCGCGATTGGCCGCTTCCATGATGCCCGGGCCGCCGCCCGAAGTGACCACGAAGCGGTGTTTGCGCGAAGGAATGTTTTTGGCCCAGCGCGTCAGCAGTTGCGCCAGCCGCCGCGCGTCTTCGTAGTAGCGGGCCATTTCGACGGCCGCCACGGCGCGCTTGCGCTGCAGGTCGGTGGCCCGACCTTCGGCAATTTCTCCCGCCTTTGCCGGCTGCTCTTCGCTGGGAGCGGGTTGCGTGGAGCCGGTGTTGTCAAGCAGTTCGAGGGCATGATCGGCCTCGTCGCGCCCGCGGAAGCGCGCCGAGCCGAAGAAAACCACCGTGTCCTGAATCCTTTCGTGCCGGAAGCGTGCCAGGGGCTCCAGATACTCCGACACAATGCGGATCAGGCGTCCGTCCGCGCTATTGAGAAATGCGGAGTTTTCATAGGCCAGCGGAGCGCATGCGAGAGGCGGAGGCGCTCCGTCGCCCGGAATCACGGCCTTTTCAACCGAAACCGCGTCAGGCCCCGACGGCGCGAGGCCGCCGCTCTGTTGCCTGTTCCCTGTTCCCTGTTCGTCCATCCTTCAACCATCCCTGTGGCGAATGGCGTCGTGAAACGCAATCCAAAGATTCAAAAGGCCCAGCCCCGAAACGATGCCGCGGACCGCGCCGTTGGCAGCAATAGTCGAGAGCGTGGGATACTGAAGAAAAATCGGGTTCTGGTCCCAGAACGTATGCGACCAGGGCGCGTAGCAGACCGCCAGCCCGATGTACATGCGCAGCAACACTCTCAAGAATAGTTCGATGCGCACCAACCAGCGGGGGATCCTCTGCGGCGGGTGCGGGTCTTGATGCGAGGGGCCGTCCAGCGGCGGGGCGGATTCAAACACGAGCCCTGGTGCAGTCCCGGCCGGAATTGCGGGTACGGGCAGTGATCCCGGCGCAACCTCGCTCGCGGACCCAGGCAACGGAGCCGGACCCACAACGAGTGATGACGATGGCGATTCCGGCTGTTGCGACATTTCTTTGCTTACGCCCGCCGTCCCCGCTTCCCATTGACTCGCCGTTACTTGGCTGCTGGCCGGAAATTCCGGCCCGGCTCAGGGACGCCGTAATGAAACGGTAACACAGCGGGGGCAATGAAACCCGCTCAGACACCTCCCTCCGGTCAGTCCATCTTTGGTGAGCACATCCCTCGACCGCAGGCGATAAACTGAGGCCTGATCCACAGCATCGTCCCTCCTGACTGTTCAGGCAAATTTACGCCAACCGGGCCAGATAGACATTTCCGGAGAGACATTTCTGGATAGACATTTGCTGCCGGCGATAATTTTGAACTTGCGGTAGTTATTCGCCGAGTTTCGGCGTCAAACCAGAGGGGCGTTCATGTTCGCAGACGCGCAAGCCTCATCTCTGCGGGTCCTGTTTGTAACGGGACTCATTGCAGCAACGTCGTTCACTTCCTTCGCGGCGATTCCCGCATCCCCATCTCAAAAGACCTCGCCGGAGCAAACGGCGCAGATTGAGCAAAGCTATGGAAAGCTTCCGCTGAGCTTTGAGGCCAACACAGGGCAGGCGGACCAGAGGGTGAAGTTTCTTACCCTGGGCAGCGGTTACAGACTGTATTTGACTGGGAACGAAGCGGTGTTGGCGCTGCGAAGGCCGGTTTCCGGCGCGATCCTCTCCGGTTTGCAGCGCAAATTGAGCCCCATTCAGGAATCCATATCGTCCGATGTCTTCGAGATGCGTCTGGCCGGAGCGAGCCGAAACGCGAAGCCAATGGGCGAGGAGCAGTTGCCGGGGACGGCCAGCTACTTTATCGGCAACGATCCGGCTAAATGGCACACCGGCGTTCCCACTTACGCCAAGGTGCGCTACGCGGACATTTATCCCGGCATCGACCTGGTCTACTACGGCAACCAGCGGCAGCTCGAGTATGACTTTGTGGCCGCCTCCGGCGCCGATCCACAGACCATTCAGCTGAAATTCGCTGGGGCGAGGAAGCTGCGCCTGTCCGCGGACGGCGATCTGATGGTGACGGCCGCGAACGGGACACTGGCTTTCCGGAAGCCTCTGGTTTACCAGATTGTGGACGGGCATCGCCAAACGGTTGCGGGAGATTTTGCGCTGTTAGCCAGGCATACGGTGGGATTTCGGCTGGGAAGCTATGACCACACGAGGGCGCTGGTCATCGATCCCGTGCTGGTGTATTCGACTTATCTGGGCGGGACCGGCGCGGATACGGCCAACGCCGTTACTGCGGATGCAGCAGGCAATGCCTACGTGGCTGGCCGTACGACCCCAATTAGCTTTCCGACCACCTCGGGGGCCTTCCAGACAGCGGGTAACAGTGCTGCAAATGCCCCCGAGACCGCATTTGTCATCAAGCTGAATCCGGCCGGCACGGCGCTGGTCTACTCCACGTACCTGGGCGGGAGTGGAGGCGACAGCGCGAGTGGGCTGGCAGTGGACAGCTCCGGCAATGCGTATGTGACCGGCTCAACCAGCTCAACCGACTTTCCGGTGACTCAGGGAGCTTTCCAGACCACGAATAAAGCCAAGGCCAATGGCAACTCCAACGCATTCGTGACCAAGCTGAATCCAACCGGGACGGCGCTGGTCTACTCCACATACCTGGGCGGCAGCGGCAGCGTTGATCTCTACGGGGCGCCATTTGGAGACCAGGGGACCGGGCTGGCAGTAGACAGCTCCGGCAATGCCTATGTCACCGGGGAGACCGTCTCCAGCGATTTTCCGGTGACGCAGGGAGCCTTCAAGACAACGAGTCCGGGACAAGCGGCATTCGTGACCAAGCTGAATCCGGCGGGCACTGCGCTGGTCTACTCCACTTACCTGGGCGCAATCGGCGACAAGTCCGGAGCGGGCTATACGGTGGCGCTGGCTTTGGACGGCTCAGGCAACGCGTACATCGCGGGAGCGACCAGCTCGGCCAACTTTCCGGTGACCCCAGGAGCCTACCAGCAGACGAATAACGCAGCGGCGAACAAGTTTAACAACGCATTCGTCACCAAGCTCAATCCGTCCGGTAGCGCGCTGGTTTTCTCAACCTTTCTGGGTGGGAACGGGGGCGGCTGTTGCGCCGGCGACCTGGCCTCGGGCGTGGCTCTAGACAGCTCCGGCGCTGTGTATGTAACGGGATCCACGCAATCCACCGATTTTCCGGTGACCACCGGGGCCTTCCAGGCGACGAACCATAATACGAACGCCAGCAGTAGCAACGCGTTCGTCACCAAGCTGAATTCGACTGGCACAGCTCTGGTCTACTCCACCTACCTGGGCGGCAGCGGAGGCGTCCTCAACCTGTCGCCCACCCTCGGGATGCTGGGCGGAGACCAGGCAACCGGGCTGGCCATTGACGGCTCCGGCGACGCCTTTGTCACCGGGAGCACAGCTTCTGTCAATTTTCCAGTGACCTCCGGTGCGTACCAGACGACGAATGACGATCAGGGACCGTGTCCCGGCGGCTGCATCGGCGGCTACAACGCATTCATTACCGAGCTGAACCCGGCGGGCAGCGCACTGGTCTATTCCACCTACCTCGGCGGGAACGGCATCAACCCCTACGACGAAATCGGGCTTATCGTCTTCGGGGAAGGCGACCAGGCGAGCGCGCTGGCTCTGGACAATTCCGGCAACGTGTACCTGGCTGGAAGCGCCTCATCAGGCGATTTCCCAGTCACCGGCGGGGCTTTCCAGACGACGATTCCATCGAGCGGAAGCGCATTTGTTTCCAAGCTGACACTGGGCGCCACTTCGACTGCAACGACGCCTACCGTGACCGTGACGTCCGCTCCAACGACGATTGCCTCGGCGCAGCCGCTGACGGTGACGGTTGCCCTCAGCGGCGATCCGACGCCGACCGGCACGGTAACGCTGGCCAGTGGAACCTACGCCTCGGGCGCGTTCAGGCTCACGGACGGCAGCGCAACCATCGATGTTCCCGCGGGATCGTTGTTAGCCGAACCTGCCAAGTATCCTTCACCCGACGTGCTTACAGCCAACTATGTGCCGGATGCGGCAAGCTCCTCTGCCTACAATTTTTCTTCTGGAGTGGGCTCGGTTTACGTGATAGCGCCTTACATCACGGTGACGCCCGCCGCGACAACGCTGACCTTGACGCAGGCTCAGGCCCAGTCTCTTTCAGTATTGATTGCGGCATCGAGCGTAGTTGGCCTTCCGACCCCAACCGGCACGGTGATCCTGGTGGCCGGAAACTACGCTTCAGCGCCGGCAACACTGACAGGTGGTCAGGCGACCATTACGATTCCGGCAGGAACGCTCACCGCCGGTTACGACCAGGTGGTTGCCGACTACGCCGGCGACAGCAACTACTTCCCTTATCAGGGCAGCAACCTGATCACTGTTACACCGATTGGAAACGACCTCTTCTTCTGGATCGATACGTGGCCGATCGCGATTGCAGCGGGCGCCACGACAGGGAACACCGCTGACGTTCTTATTCTTCCCAAGAGTAACGACGTTACCGGGACGGTGACTCTCGCCTGCACAGTCATCGCCACGCCCTCCAACGCCACGAGCCCGGTGACGTGCAACATTCCATCCTCGGTGAATGTAACCGCGGAGACTGGTGGAGCAAACGCGGCGCTTACGGTGATCAGCACGGCGGCAACGGCCGCCGGGGACTACGTCGTTGAGGTCACGGGCACCTGGGGCAGCGTCAGCGAGGTAGGCGTCGTCGACGTGACGGTGACGGCAGTTTCAGCACAGGCTGGTTTCGCTATTACCAACAGCGGGAACATCACCGTGAACCCCGGAGCGACCACCGGCAATACTTCAACGATCAGCGTAACGCCCTCGAACGGTTTTACCGGGACGGTCAATCTTAGCTGCGTCGTGACTACCAGCCTCTCGAATCCTGTCTTTCCTCCTGCGTGCAGCATTCCGTCTTCGGTTGCCATTACCGGAGCCGCCGCTGCAACGGCCACCCTCACCATCACCACCACGGCAAGCCAATCGCCGGCATGCGGCTCGGTGAGTAGGATGCAGCGCGGAGTTCCCTGGTATGCCGGGGGCGGCGCGGTTCTGGCCTGCGTGATGCTGTTCGGCATTCCGGCGCGGCGGCGCAGTTGGCTTGCCATGCTCGGCATCCTGCTGCTCGTCGCCTTCGGCAGCGTTGTGCTGGCGTGCGGCCACTCTTCGACCACAGTTTGCAACGCCCTCAGCATTTCCGGCACCACGGCAGGGACTTACACCGTAACCGTGACCGGCACTTCAGGCGCCACAACGGCCACCGATGCCGTCACCCTCACCGTGCAGTAACCGCAGATCGCCGGGACGGCCAGAAGCCGATTTGTTTGGAGCAGCGAAGTGGAGTATTTTGTTGGTGTGCGGAGGTGAATCCCATGAAACTGGCATCAACGGCATTTCTAGTGACAGCATTCGCCCTGCTCTTTGGCTCGATCGCGCTGGTTGCGCAGAATACAGCGCCAATGGGCGCTGGTGCGGCTGGGATGGCTCCAATGGCTCCCGGGATTGCGCCGCCAACGCATATGACGGTAATTCAGTTGACGCCGATGAGCATGGGCTGCCCGGTTTCGTTGCGCGCGCAGCACCTGGCTGACGGAGGCATCGTAAAGACCGGAACCGCCCATCCGAAGGGGCTGGGACAGTGGCTTCATCTGACGTTGGCAAATCCTAAATCGGGGTGGATCGCCGAGGCCACGATTACCGTCCACGGCTTTAGCGATAAAGCCCGCGTGACGCAAACTTTGTCGAGCGGAAACTCCTCAGACGCGGCCAGCACGCTGACCGTTCACTTCTCCGACGCGACGGAAAAAGCCGCGGCGACCGATCTCTGGGTGCCGGGCATGGCAGCCGTGCAGACCATCGACCTCTCTTCGGTGACTTATGCCGACGGTTCGGTGTGGAAATTATCCGGGCACGAGGATTGCCGCGTGGCTCCCGACCCGTTGATGCTGGTTGCCGACCACTGAGGCGCGTCGTCCGCGGACAATTCGAATTTCAGCCCCAAAACTACAGGCGGAAATAGACCCCGATCATGGGCTCGGCGGTGCGCGTGAATGCGCCGGTGGATGTGTAGAGCTTGGTGACGTCGGGAGCTTTGTAGAGGTTGCCGCGGTACTGGAAGCGCAGCCCGAGATGCGGAAAGAAAGTCCAGTCCAGCCCCGCGCCGTAGACAAACACCGGCTTGATGGAACTGGTGGTGCTGCTCTGGCTTCCGGCCGGCTCATTGAGCATCAGCCCTCCGCCACCCTGCGCGAACGGCCTGAAGCTGCCCACCTTGATCGACGCCACCCAGGCGGCGGCAAGCTCGTGCGCATCGGCTGAAACCGCGGCCGGCGTCACGATTCCGCACGGGAGGCCGCAAGACACGGTGGGCACATACACCTGGTTGGCGCGGTTGAAGGAGTAGGAGACATCGAAGCCCATAATCGGATTGCTGATGTGGCGCAGCTCGAGCATTGCGCCGGCGGCGTTCGACGGGCTCTGCTCTACACCGTTGCCTGTGGTTGCGCCGCTGAAAGCCCCGTAAACGCTGGCCGCCACATCGGTCTGCGCATGGGCCGCGAGGCTTGAGAGCGCGACGAATGCAAACAGGAAAATGATGATCCGCAATGGATTCTTCCTTGTTTTTGTCAGCCTATTCATAAGCAAAATGGCCTCCTGATTGGACGCTGCGTGACCGGCTGCGCTTTGCCTTCAGGTTGCTCGCTGCCGCTTCCAGTATGGACGCAGATCGAGTTGCTTGGGTGGCTTGCGGCATGCAGCAGTGGTTACGCCGGAGATACCCCTGAGCGTTTGGCAGTCGAAGTTCGCGGGTTCGATCACGGCGGGGCTCCGATCCGCACTACGCCGCGTTATCCTGTGAAGACAACGATGAATCCCCGGCTCATGCGTTTCGTTCTGGCCGTCTTCGGCGGCGCCGCACTCGCAATCTCAATCCCTGCCGACGCCCAGGAGGACGCCAGGAACGTGATTCCCTACCGCGACGAACAACCCGCTCGAGCAATCCACGGGATGGTGGTGAGCGTGCACCATCTGGCCGCGGACGCGGGCGTGGAAGTGCTGCGCGAGGGCGGCAACGCGGTGGATGCGGCCGTGGCCACAGGATTTGCGCTGGCGGTAGTACATCCCGCAGCCGGAAACCTGGGCGGCGGAGGATTTCTGCTGCTGCGCACCCACGACGGCCACGCCACCTTCATCGACTTCCGCGAGAAGGCTCCGCTGGCCGCAACGGAAACCATGTACCAGGACGCGCATGGCGAGGTGATTCCCGATGCCAGCGTGATTGGCTACCGGTCGATCGCCACGCCCGGCTCGGTGGCCGGCCTGGTCTACGCCGAGCGCAAGTACGGCAAGCTGGGCCTGAAGCGCGTGATGACGCCGGCCATCAAGCTGGCGGCGAATGGGTTTGTGCTCACCGAGGATGAAGCCAGCGAGCTCTCCGATCCCGATCTGGGGCGCTTCCCCGACTCGAAACGCATCTTTCAGCGCGACGGCCAGCTCTACAAAGCTGGAGAAGTTTTCAAGCAGCCGGAGCTTGCGCGCACGCTCGAACGGATCGCCGCCGATCCGGACGACTTCTACCACGGAAAGATGGCGCATGAGCTGATCGATGAACTGAAAAAGGGCGGAGCGCTGCTCACTCTCGACGACCTGGCGCAATATACCGTCGTGGAGCGCGCGCCCATCACCGGCAGCTTCCACAACTACACAATTCTGAGCGCGCCGCCGCCGTCTTCGGGCGGAATCGTACTGGTGAGCGCGCTGAACATTTTGGAGAACTACGATCTGGCCACGCTCGGCGACCGGACGCCCGAATCGATGCACCTGATCACCGAGGCGTTTCGCCGCGCGTATATGGACCGCTCCGATTATCTTGGCGACCCGGATTACAACCACATTCCGGTCGCGGAGCTCATCGCGAAGAACTACGCGGCCGCGTGGCGCAGCAGCATCCTGGCCGGCGCGGCATCGCCCAGCGCGTCGCTGGTCAGGCCGCAGGGGTTTCTGCCGCCGGCGCCCACGGCTGCCGGACGGCGGCGCGCGGAGTCCAACGACACCACTCACTATTCGGCGGTGGACGGCGAGGGAAATGCCGTGGCCGTTACCACCACGCTGAACGACAGCTTTGGCTCGCGCGTCACAGCGGGCCCGCTGGGCTTTCTGCTCAACGACGAGATGGATGACTTTGCCGCCAAGCTGGGCGTGCCCAACATTTATGGGCTGATCCAGGGACCGGCCAACGCGATTGCGCCCGGCAAGCGGCCGCTCAGTTCCATGACCCCCACCATCGTGCTTGAGGACGGCAAGCTGCGCTACGTTCTCGGCTCTCCCGGAGGCGCGCGCATCACCTCTACCGTGGCCAACATTTTTTTGTCTGCCGCCGAGGGCGGGCTAAACATCCAGCAGGCAGTTGACGCTCCGCGCTTTCATCACCAGTACGAGCCCGACAAGCTCTACCTTGAGCCGGGCTTCGCGCCGGAAACCGTTGCGAAACTGCGCGCCATGGGCTATGCAGTGGACCAGGAAGACAGGCACTGGTCGAATGGGGAGTGCATCGCCGTGGACCCTCGAACCGGGGCGCTGCTTGGCGGCCAGGACCACCGCAGCCACTTTGGCAAAGCGGCTGGATATTAATCCGCATTTCTCACATGGCGCGTCAACGAATTTGTAGCGCCGGCCTCCTGGCCGGCTGTAGCGTGGGTCTCCCGACCCACGCCGGACGCCGTTTGCTCCGTCACGGTGTGTGCGAACTGTATAGATGAACGAGGCTTTGCCCTGGCGGCGAGGACGCCGCCAGTACAGCCGACCAGGAGGTCGGCGCTACAGAGCGTCGATCTGGCCGTGAGAGATGCAGGCTAATCCGCTGCCCGCGTCCCGTACCACGCTCGGCAACTCCGCTACCTTCTTGAGGGTGAGAGAATGAAGATGGTGTCCGGCTTGAGAACTAAACCATGCCGGAGCGAGAGAAGCTCAAATTATGCTGCGCGTCCTGTCAACGCATCTGTTTTTGAATCATCGTTTGCACCCCGGTCTGCTGGAGATCGCCAGCCGGTCCGGAGTGCAGGCGGTTGAAATATTCGCCGCGCGCCAGCACTTCGACTACACCAGCCGCGAACATGTGGCGGAACTGGCGGAATGGTTCCGCTCCGACCCTCTGCAGCCGTTTTCAATGCACGCACCCTTGTATCCCGACCGCGAGATGGGCCGCGCCGGCGCTCCCGGCGTCAACGTCCTGCATCCCGAGAAGTCCCGCCGCATCGACGCCATGGACGAGATCAAGCGAGCCCTGGAATCCGCCGAGCACATCCCGTTCCGCCACCTGGTGGTTCACCTCGGCGAGCGCGATGACGCCTGGTCGCCGCGCTCCATCGAGTACGCCGCTACCGCGCTCGAGCATCTGGGCGCATTTGCCCGGCCTCTGGGCGTGCGGCTGCTGGTGGAAAACCTGCTCAGCGAGACCACCACCCCCGAACACCTGGTTTTGATCCTGGAGCTGGGACGGCTGAGCGACGTTGGCGTGTGTCTCGACCTGGGCCACGCGCACATGACGGTCGGCGTCGCCGAGGCAATCGGCACCCTGGGCAAGCGCATTGTCTCAGTGCACGCGCACGACAATCACGCCGAGAAGGACGAGCATTTATGGCCGGGAGATGGCTCCATCGACTGGCCGGCGGCGGCCCGGTCGCTGAAGGCGCTGGCCGCGCCTCCTGCGATTGTGCTCGAGATCAGCGAGAAACTGAACGACGCGCACAACGCCATCCCCGGCCTGGTGGAGCGGAGCTTCGCGCACTTCGAGTGAAGGCCGGCACTCCACGGCGCTCTGACAATTTCTCTTGATTTTTTTAGCAGATGCGCGGAAGTTGCTCGCCGATCTGCGTGGGAATGACGCGATTGGCGCCCATGGCTGTGCGGGCTACCAACATGCGCTTGTGCGCGGCGGTGACGTGGCCGATGCGCGCGGCCTCGCGGCCCAGCGGATGCCCACGCAGCACTTCGAGCACTACGCCGGCGGCTTCCGGCGCAACGAAAAACACTGCCTTGCCTTCATTGGCGACGTAGACCGGGTCGAGGCCGAGCAGTTCGCAGGCCGACTGCACTTGCTGCCGCACCGGGAGGCTCGCCTCGTCGATCACCATGCCGGTATCGGAAGCCTGTGCAATCTCGTTCAGCGTGGATGCGAGTCCGCCGCGCGTGGGATCGCGCATGGCATGGACGGCGCTGCCGGCCGCATCGAGAACCGCGGCGATCATCCCGTTCAGCGCGGCGCAGTCTGAGCGGATCTGGCTCTCGAATTCGAGGCCCTCGCGCACGCTCATGATGGCCATGCCGTGGTCGCCGATGGTTCCGGAAACAAGAATCGCGTCGCCGGGCTGGGCGCGATGAGGACCGACGGCGATCCCTGGCCGGAGCGAGCCGACACCTGCGGTGTTGATGTAGCAGCCATCGCCGTGGCCGCGCTCGACCACCTTGGTGTCGCCGGTGACGATTTTCACGCCCGCGATGGCCGCGGCCCGGGCCATGGCGTCGACGATGGCCGCCAGCTGCGCCAGCGGAAATCCCTCTTCGAGGATGAAGCTGGCGCTCAGGAATTGAGGCTCCGCGCCGGAGACGGCCAGATCGTTCACCGTGCCATTCACCGCCAGATCGCCAATCGATCCGCCGGGAAAAAACAGCGGCTGCACGACGAAAGAATCGGTGCTCAGGGCGAGACGCGCGCCGGCAATTTCGAGCACCGCGGCGTCGCCCAGATTTTCGAGAGCGGGATTGCGGAAGGCGGCCAGAAACAGGTGCTCGACCAGCTCATTGCCCAGCTTGCCGCCGCCGCCGTGGCCCATCACGATGGTGGGATATCCGGAAAGCGGAAGCGGGCAGCTCCAGTTGGAAAAATCGGGCGCGCCGGAATTTGGGCCGTCAGACATGCGCTGCTCCGTTTAGGTCCGATCCTGCTCCGGCCAAGTCTTCTGCCGAAATGAAACGCCCGTAGTTGAAGTACGCGGCGCAGGCGCCTTCGCTTGAGACCATGGTTGCGCCCAGCGGATGGCGCGGCGTGCATTCCTTGCCGAAGGCCGCGCACTCAGCCGGCTTGATGGCCCCGCGCAACACGTCTCCCGATCTACAGAGCGGCGACTCCTGGGTGTGAATACCGGTGATATGAAACCGCTCCTCGGCATCGAATTCGCGATAATCGGCGCTGAGCCGCCAGCCGCTCTTCGGAATCACGCCGATGCCGCGCCAGGCACGATCGGTTACTTCGAAAACTTCAGCAAGCAGCTTCTGCGCGGCGCGGTTGCCTTCAAAAGTCACTACCCGGCCGTATGCATTCTCGACTTCGTGTCGGCCGGCTTCGAGCTGAATCACGGTGCGGCGGATTCCTTCGAGCAGATCGAGCGGCTCGAATCCGGTGACGACAATGGGCACGCGGAATTTTTCCGCGAGCGGAGGATACTCCCAATAGCCCATCACACTGCACACGTGACCCGCGGCAAGAAAAGCCTGCACCTTATTGCCGGGAGACTGAAGAATGGCCGCGATGGCCGGCGGGACCAGCACGTGCGAGACCAGCAGCGAAAAATTTTTGATGCCGCGGCGTTTGGCCACGTGCACGCTCATGGCATTGGCCGGAGCCGTGGTTTCAAAACCCACGCCGAAGAAGACCACTTCGTGGCGTGGATTTTTTTGGGCGATTTCAACAGCGTCCAGAGGCGAATAGACCACGCGCACGTCTCCGCCCGCGCCTTTGACTTGAAATAAATCGCCCTCGGTGCCGGGAACGCGCAGCATGTCGCCGAAGGAGCAGAAGATGACGCCGGGCTGGGCGGCGATGGCCAGCGCCTTGTCGATGAGCTCGAGCGGCGTGACGCAGACCGGGCAGCCGGGGCCGTGAATCATCTCGATGCCGGCCGGAAGCATCTGGTCGATGCCGTTCTTGATGATGGAGTGGGTCTGGCCGCCGCAGACTTCCATGATCTTCCAGGGGCGCGTGGTGATGGAGTGAATCTCCCGCGCCATCGCTCGAGCAATCTCGCCGTTGCGAAACTCGGTGAGGTACTTCATTGGCCGGAGCAGCTCCGTATCGGGGTCCCCGACGACGGGTCTTTGTCGTTGGGGTGGCAGTCGGGACAAGGGGATTGGCGCGCTTTTGCCGCGCGGGCGAATGCTTCTTCCTCGCTGGCCAGTTCCTCGTCGAGCGCGCCCATCTGACGGAAGATCTCGAGGGTTTCCTCGGCGCTTTCGCGGTCGATCTTTGAGAGCGCAAATCCAACGTGGACAATGGTATAGTCGCCCACTTCGACGTCGGGAACGTAGTCCAGGCAGACCCGCTTGACGATGCCGCCAAAATTCACGCGGCCGATGCGGAGGCCGCCTTCGTTGAGGATCTCTTCGACTCTTCCGGGGATGGCAAGGCACATGGCAACTAGGTTATACCGCTGCGGGGGTGCAGCCAAATGTGATTTGGATCACGCAAACTCAGCTTCGCTGAGCCTTAAAGCGTCTGGCCCCAAGTCGCAAGAGCCTCCAACATCCGGGAACGTACGATTTCTGGGAACCTATCCCGCCGCGCGTCGGCTTGCCGGGGGCCCCAGGCCTCACTTCCGAGGCCCGGACTCATCATGCCGCCCTGGAAAACTTCTCCACCTTGGGCCGCTTGCGCCGCGATGCGTGCCATAGATCGTACTGCTGCTGCAGGTCAAGCCACATGCCCGGCTCGGTTCCAAAAGCGTCGGCTAGCCTGAGCGCCATGGCCGCCGTAAACGACGCCCGCCCGTTCAGCAGGCGTGAGAGCGTTGACCGCGCCACGCGCAGCCGTTCGGCCGCCTCGCCAACCTGTACAGCACCCAGGTATTCGCTAAGAATTTCGCCCGGATGGGCGGGGTTATGCATTGTCATTGCCATTCATACTCTCCCCAAGAGCCGCTCAGTCCGTCATCAGCTCCCCCGGCACGATGGGCCGGGTGCGGGGCAGCATTCCGCGCGAGGCGGCAAAGCCCATGAGCGCCAGCGCACCAACAAAGGCCACCAGCTTCACCAGGCTGCCGGCGCGGGTGACGGCGAAGGCTGGGGGCAGCACCTTCCACAGCACCAGCAGCAGCGTCTGCGCTATGGTGACCGACCAGACCGAGCCGTAGAAGTAGCGGCGCTCAGTGCCTTCACCCTGGGTGGAGGACCCCACGCGCGGCAGCTTGCCCAGCATGCCCAGCAGCAGAATGAAGGCGCACAGCGGCGAGTATCCATATATGTAGATCTGCTTCATGCTCCACGCGCCGGTGACGACGGCCGCGATCAGGCCGGCGAGATTGAGCAGCGCGAAGCTGAGCACCGCATTCCACGCAAAGGTGTAGCAGACCTTGCGGTAGAGCGGGTTGGGCTTGTCCTCGTCGAAGCGCAGGATGTAGGGGCGCGGCTCCACGCCGGGCAGTTGCGAGTACAGGCCGGCGATACCGGTCCCGAGCAGCACAACCGCCAGCCAGGCCGTGTTCCACGGGCCAAAGCCATGCGCAAAGAGGCTGAAAGTGAGCGGCCCGGGGGCCAGAAAAAAGACCCATATCCAGATGGGCCAGTGCGCGAGCCGGTAAAGTTTTGTGTTGCGTTCCCTGATCTTGCGCTGCTGCGCGTATTCGACCTTTCCGCTGTATTGCATGGGCGTGAGTCTCGCAGAGCGGGTGGGGGCGAGTCAAACGCGGCTCGGGCCTCGTCTGGCGTGATAGACTCCGAGTGCACTAAAACCAGGCCGGATTCTGAGGAGTTTCAATCGATGTTCAAGCGCTCAATTCTATTCACTTCAATCTTTGTTGCCTTTTTGGCGTTAAACCCCGCGAGCCATGCGCAACAATTGCAACGCCCGCAATGGGTGGGAACCTGGGCCACGTCGCCCATGCTGGCGGCCGGCGGAATTACCATGCGCCCTTTCGCCGCCACCACGCTGCGCGAAATTGCGCACGTCTCGAACGGCGGCGAGCAGATTCGCGTCCGCTTCACCAATGAGTTCGGCACCGATTCGCTCACCATCAGCAATGCGCACGTGGCCCTGAGCGCAGGCGGCGGCGCAATCAAGGACGGCACGGACCACGCCGTCACATTTGGCGGCGCGGCCAGCGTGCGCATTCCGCCGGGCGCGGCCATCTTCTCTGACCCGGTGACGCTGACGGTGCCCGCGCTCTCCGATGTGGCCATCAGTTTCTATTTACCCAGCCAGGTGATGCGCGCTGAAACCTACCACGGCTTTGCGGACCAGGATAACTACCTGGCCAATGGAGATGTGGCCGGAGAGACCACGCTGACCGGCGCAACAATAGTGACTTCGTGGTATTTCGTGGATGGCATCGACGTGCCGGCCGTGGATGGCTCGCGCGCAATCGTCACGCTGGGTGACTCGATTACCGACGGAGCGCTCTCCACGCACAATGCGAACCTCCGCTGGCCGGATGTGCTGGCCGCGCGGCTGAAGCAGCAGCATGGACTCGAAAACGTTGCGGTGCTCAATGAGGGCATCGGCGGCAACCGCGTTCTGAATGAAATGGCCGGGCCGAGCGCGCTGTCGCGGCTGGATCGCGATGTGCTCGCGCAGGACGGGGTCAAGTACGTCATCGTGCTCGAAGGCATCAACGACATCGGCCGCCTTGCGCACCTCTCGGCGCCGGAGGACGATATTACCGCGCTGCATCTGGAGACGGCGATGAAACAGATTGCGGATGCCGCGCATGAGCACGGGATCAAGGCTTTCGGGGCCACGATCACGCCCTACGGCGGCGCGGGATACTCCTCCGACAAAGGCGAGCAGATACGCGAGGACGTGAATAACTGGATTCGCACCAGCGGTGCGTTTGACGGCGTGGTCGATTTCGACAAGATCACGCAGGACCCGGCGAATCCGACGCACTTCAATGCTGCGTACGATTCCGGCGACCACCTGCATCCGAACGATGCGGGATACAAGGCCATGGGCGAGGGCATCGACCTGCAACTGTTCGCAAAGTAAATTAGCGCGCTACTCGACGGTCACTGACTTGGCCAGGTTGCGCGGCTGATCCACGTCGCAGCCGCGGCGCACGGCGATGTAGTAGGCCAGCAGTTGCAGCGGCACAATCTCGATCAGCGGGGAGAGCATCTCGGGCGCGGGCGGAATGTAGATCACGTGCTCCACCAGGCTGCCGATGAGCGTGTCGCCCTCAGTGGCGACGGCAATCACGCGGCCGGAGCGCGCCGTGACCTCCTGGATATTCGAGAGCGTCTTCTCATAGCGCAGCTTCGAGGCGGGGTCGGCTTCGTCGCGCCCCACCAGGACCACCACCGGCAAGGTTTCGTCGATGAGCGCGTTGGGTCCGTGCTTCATCTCCCCGGCCGGATAGCCCTCGGCGTGAATGTAGGAGATTTCCTTGAGCTTGAGCGCGCCTTCAAGGGCGATGGGGAAATGGATGCCGCGGCCGAGGTAGAGAAAATCCCGCGCATTGGAAAACTCTTTGGCCAGTTGCTCGCACTGCGGCGAGCACCCGCGCAGCACTTCTTCAATCTTGGCTGGAACGCGGCTCAGTTCCTCGATCAACACGACGGATTGGGCCGCATCGAGATGACCGCGCAGTTGCCCCAGCTTGAGCGCCAGCAAAAACAGCGCGGTGAGCTGCGAGGTGAAAGCCTTGGTTGAGGCTACGCCGATTTCCGGGCCGGCGTGCGTGTAGATGGCGCCGTGCGCTTCGCGCGCCACCATGGCGCCCACCACGTTGCAGATGGCCACGGTTTTCGAGCCCAGCGCGATCATCTCCCGTTGCGCCGCAAGAGTGTCGGCGGTCTCGCCGGATTGGGTGATGAGCAGGCCCAGCGCGTCCGGGCTCGCAATGGGGTCGCGGTAGCGATATTCGCTGGCGTAGTCCACGTCCACCGGCAGCCGGGCCAGCCGCTCGATCATGTATTTGCCGGCCAGCGCCGCGTGCCAACTGGTGCCGCAGGCGGCAATGTTGATGCTGGCTGCGCGGGACAGCTCCTCGTCGCCAATCTGCATCTCGGCCAGGAAAACCTTGCCCGAGTCCAGCGAGACGCGGCCCAGCGTGGTGTCGGTAATGGCGCGCGGCTGCTCCCAGATTTCCTTGAGCATGAAGTGCTTGTAGCCGCCTTTTTCCGCCTGGATGGGGTCCCACTGAATGCGCGTAAGCTCGCGCTTCACGGGGTTGCCGTCAAAGTCAGTGAGTTTGACGCCTGCCAGGGTGAGAATCGCCATGTCTCCGTCGGCCAGAAAATAAATATTGCGCGTGTGGTGCAGGATGCCGGGAACGTCGGAGGCAACGAACGACTCGCCGTCGCCCACGCCAATAACGACCGGAGGTCCAAAGCGCGCGGCAACAATCTTGTCAGGCTCGGCGGCTGACAGCACTCCCAGGGCAAATGCGCCGGTGAGGCGCTTGACCGCACGGCGCACGGCTACTTCGAGCGCAATCGGCTCGCCGGCGGCTGCGGCGTCTTTTTGCACCTGTTCGATGAGGTGGGCAATGATTTCAGTATCGGTTTCGGTGACGAACTTGTGACCCTGGGCGGTGAGTTCGCGCTTCAGGTCGAGATAGTTTTCAACAATGCCGTTATGAACCACGACAATGCGGCCCGTGCAGTCGCGGTGCGGGTGCGCGTTCTCCTCAGTGGGGCGGCCGTGCGTGGCCCAGCGCGTGTGGCCGATGCCGAATGTGCCTTCGAGCGGATGCTCGCGCAGCACCTCTTCAAGATTGGCGAGCTTGCCCGGAGCGCGGCGAACCTCAAGCGTAGCGCTTGAAGGACTGCCCACGGCGATGCCCGCCGAATCGTAACCGCGGTATTCGAGCCGCCGCAACCCATCAATAATGACTGGAACAACCTTCTTTGGACCGACGTAACCGACTATTCCGCACATGAATTGATTTTATGCGAAGGGGCAGGCGCTTTTTGTCAGAGGTCAGGGATCAGGGGCCGGCCGGCGCGGCACGGTGGAATTGGTTGCGCGGCGTGTTGGGGGTCGTGGTTCTCCGCCCTGCCGTGTCAGCTTACTTCCAACGGAGCAGCAACGCCGTGTAGCCGCCGACGGAAAAGGTGCTGCCAGAGGGCGCTTTCACCTCGGCCAGCACCACACCTTGCCTGGCATCAAGTGACGGCGCGCTCAGGCGCATGGCATGTTCGGAACGGTAGGCCGGGCCGGCGCCCGTGAGCTCGGCCTGCACCGGTGCTTCGCCCTTGTTGATCAACGCCAGTTGACGTTCTCCTCCCTTGTGAGCGAGCCACGCCGTGAGGTTTGCCTTCCCTTCAACGGTGCACCGCTGGAGTTCCCACCCTGCGAACTGTTCTGCAAATTGCATGCCAAAGTAGAGCGGCCGTAACTCAGTGGAAAGGCCTTCTCCGACCGCAATCGGCGTGTAGAAGCCGTCACCGCCGCCATGCAGGTTCACGCCGGCGTATCCTTGCGACGCACAGGTCAGCATGTAGTCCGCGCCCCAAAGCGATGAAGCGAATGCATCGCTGACACCTGGCTTCCCGCCACCGAAGCAGGAGTTTCCTTCTGTCATGCGAAAGCGCAATCCGTCTGAGTGCGCAACGGCTTGCTTCGCCTGTTCAATCTGTCGATCGAGCCTCTCGTTATGGGCCAGCAGAAAGGCTGCTTCCATGCTCGGATCCTTGGCCGGGCCCATGGCATAAAAGTGGCTGGAAAGCATCACGGCCGAGGTTCCCACGCGCTGCCCAAAACGGTCAACCCAGCCCATGTTGGTGGCTGTATCCGGTCCCGCAAAAGGAGCCTGCGGCGCCTTGGCGCGGACCGCGTCAACAAACTCCTGATACTCGCGAAAATACTGGTCAAAGTCGTAGGGTTTCTGCCGGAAGAGCGGCCGTCCCCCGAAGAAGTCGTCTTCATTGCCAACCTGGAAGGCCAGCAGGCGCTCACCAGCCTCTTTTGTGACGCACATGGCCTCATCGGCGGCGCGCGCAGGCGAACCGCACCCGAAATTCAATCCGTAGATCAGCTTCCAATTGGTGGCGCGGAGAAAGCGGCCGAGGTTATGAATGGCTTCCGGCGTGATCGCGCCATCCTTGTTCGCCCTGACACTGGGATCGGTCAGCTTCCACTCCCAGTACGTCTTGCCATACTCGATGCCCGCGGCCTGTCTGAGCGTGGAAAAATCTCCGTCCGGCCCTTTCCACCGGGTCACATCGCTCAGATTGCCGCCGAGGCGAAGCACTCCATGCGAACTAAGCTTGCGGAAGGCCGCAACCAGGCTTCGGTTGGTGTCTGAGAAGAAGGCGGGATTGTAGAGCTGTGCCGCCTCATAACTTAGTCCCGTGTAATCGACGGGCACCTGCCCCAGACTTTCGCCTGCCATGACGATTCGCGCATTTCCAGCATCGTTTGCCGGGAAGTCAGGCTCGGACCCAAAGGCCAGGTGACCCGCTCCCGCCAAAGACAGAGAGAGGAATCGGCGACGGTTCATGTTCATCGAGTCTCCTGCGGCAGTGAATGCCGTACTCATGATACCCGCCCAGGAAAAGCGTGGTTCCGTTTCTTGTCCGTCGGGTAAACCCGCAGCGCCTTGCGAGATTATTGAATACGGATGAGCCGGCAAGCGTCCGCCGAATTGCACGCACAGGAATTCCGGGACATGGCCAAGGAACGGCCGGGGATTCGTGCTGCCCTGAGATCGCAGCCGCACGAACCCCACCTTTTATAAACGGGCCGGAATCGAGCCAGCGGCAAGGATGCGATTGCTCATCGCATTCATGAGGCCTTGAGCGATGCCATGTCGATCGAGAAGCGATACTTCACGTCCTGCTTCAACAGGCGGTCGTAAGCCTCGTTGACTTTCTGGATGGGAATGACCTCGACATCGGCTGTGATGTTGTGCGCGCCGCAAAAGTCGAGCATCTCCTGGGTCTCGGCGAGGCCGCCGATGGGAGAACCGGAGAGGCTCTTTCGCCCCATGATCAGGTTGAATGCAGATATCTCCATCGGTTTTTCGGGCGCGCCGACGAGAGTGAGGTTGCCGTCGCGGCGGAGCAGGGCAATGTAGGCATTGACGTCGTGAGCGGCCGAAACTGCGTCGAGGATGAAGTCGAAGCTGCCGGCGTGCCTGCTCATCTCGTCGGCGTTACGGGAGACGACCACTTCGTCTGCGCCAAGGCGGAGAGCGTCATCCTTCTTGCCAGGCGAGGTGGTGAAGAGGACGACATGCGCTCCGAGAGCGTGAGCGAATTTGACGCCCATGTGGCCCAACCCGCCGAGGCCAACGATTCCCACTTTCTTGCCCTTGGTCACTCCCCAGTGGTGCAGGGGGGAGTAAGTGGTGATTCCGGCGCAGAGCAGAGGCGCGGCGCCGGCGAGCGAGAGATTCGATGGAACCCGGAGAACGAATTTTTGATCGACAACGATGGCGTCGGAGTAGCCGCCGTAGGTGACGCCTCCGGTGTGCTTGTCGGGGAAGTTGTAAGTGAGGGTCAGGTTGGGGCAGAACTGTTCAAGGCCCTGTTGGCACTCGGGACAGACGCCATCCGAGTCCACCATGCAGCCGACCGCGCCAATGTCGCCAGCCTTGAATTTCGTCACCGCGGAACCGACCCTGGTGACGCGGCCGACAATCTCATGGCCGGGAACGCAAGGGTAGACGGTGGGCATCACGCCGCTCCACTCGTTGCGCACCTGATGAAGGTCGGAGTGACAGATTCCGCAGAAAAGAATCTCGATCTGCACGTCGTTCGCGGTTGGATCGCGCCGCGCGATCGTAGTGGAGGCAAGCGGCGATGTAGCACTGGCGGCGGCGTAGGCTTTTGCGTTGTACATGAAGACTCCTGAGCGGTGATTTTCCCTGTTGCGATGAATGTTTGGACGAGGCGGACTGATTCGGTTTTTCGAAGGCGATTCGGGTTTTCGAAGAACGGGCCGAATCGGCATTCGTATTCGCGACTTTGCATCAAGCGAGAAACTCTGCGGCAAATATTGGATTATGTCAGGGCGTTGGCAGGTTCAAATTGTGCGGTGCAAGGAGATGGAGGGCGGTTCATATCTCATTGGGCGAAACAATGCAGGAAAATGGGCGTGCCTCAATTTTGAGACACGGGCCGCCCGGCTGGTCCGAGCTTCTTGTTGGGCATTCCGCGTTTAGTAAGGAATGGTGAAAAGCCCGAGACTGAAGCCTCTTTCATCGCAAGGCTGACTTCAGGAGCCTGAAGGCCCCTGCTCCCTCCGCCTGGGTGCCTGGAACGCCGCCTATTCCTCGATGCGGTAAGTAAACTCCTCGATCACCGGGTTGGTCAGCACCTCTTTTGCGATGCGCTCCACCTGCGTGGTCGCCGCCTCGGCGCTCAGCCCTTCGGCCAGCGAAAGCAGGAAGTATTTGCCCTGGCGGACGGCGGTTACCTCCGCAAATCCGATCTTGCGCAGGGCGTTCTGGATGGTTTGGCCCTGCGGATCCAGGACCGATGTCTTCAACGTGACGTAGACATGCGCCTTCATTATCCGTGATTATAGTATTTTCCCCCTTGCGGGACCGTGATTGCCCTGGAGGACCGCTCGATTCCCTGCTCCGGGTCAATTTTTCGCACCGCATAAAGTCTTCATACCGTATCAGGCTCCCCAACCCGAAAGAGAAGGACAAACGAAATGGTGAACTATCTTGAATTGCCCGTTGGTGACCGCGCCCCGGAGGTCTTTCGGGTGGTCATTGAAATTCCCAAAGATGCGACCCAGAAGTTTGAATACGACAAGCAGTTGCACGTCTTCAAGCTGGATCGCAACCTGCACTCGCCGGTGCACTACCCGGGAGACTACGGCTTCATTCCCTCAACCCTGAGCGACGACGGCGACCCGCTGGACGTGTTGGTGCTGGTGCCCGGCCCCAGCTTTCCCGGCTGCGTGCAGGAGGTGCGGCCGATCGGGCTGCTGGAGATGCTCGACCAGGGCGTTCTGGACGAGAAAGTGCTGGCCGTGGGCAAGAACAATCCCCGCTACACCAATGTGTGGAATTACACCGACACCTATCCGCACATGATCAAGGAGATTACGCATTTCTTCTCGATCTACAAGGATCTGGAAGGCAAGCGGGTGGAAGTGAAGGGATGGCACGATGCGGCCTATGCGCGGGATCGCGTGGCGAGGTCGATCAAGCAGTTTGAGGAGGCCAAGGCGCAACAGGCCGAGGCCCAGAAGAAGGCGGCGAAGTAAGCCGGAAAGCAGTGTTGCAAAGATCGCGGGCCGCGTCCAACAGGTCGCGGCCCTGCTGTCTTCCGACGGCTTCTTACCGCGGCTTCTTACCCTCCTCTTTTTTATCAAATGGCGGGATTCGCCGGCCGGCGCCGAGCCACGGCCACGGTGACGGCGTAAAGCAGCGGTCCGGCAAGGCCCACCGCAGCGGCAAACGCCAGCGATGAGACGTTGGCGAAGGCGGTGCCCGGATCGCCCAGCTTCTCGTCGCGCGAGGCGTAGAGCGCGTAGGCGATGAGCAGCGCCGGACCCACGCCCATCAGGCATGCAACCACAAAGTTGCCGGCCTTGAAGGGACGGTGCAGATTCGGCTCGCGGATGCGCAGAGCCACCAGCGCCGCAAACTCCAGCAGCAGGCTCGATCCATAAAGGATGAGGTCGATGGAGATGAGCTTCTCAAAGGGCAGCTTGAGGGCCAGGGCCCAGGCCAGGCCGCAGGCCAGCACGCTCACCCAGGGCACGCCGCGCTTGTTGGTACGGCCAAATACGCGCGGCAACATGCCGTCTTCGGCCATGGCCATGGGCAGGCGCGTGTAACTCATCACCAGGGCGTTGAACATGCCCACGCCGGTAATGCAGCCGCCCACCACCACCGCCGTTCCCAGCAGCGGGCCGCCAATCGCTCTCGCCGCCGAGCTCCAGTCGCCGGTGGAAAAGCTGTCGATGGAAAGCCCGGCCATGGCCATCGCCACCAGCGGCAGAATGTAGGTGACGGTGGTCAGCAATGTGGCATAGATCATGGCGCGCGGATAGGTGCGCTGCGGATCTTCCACCTCCTGCGCCACGGTGGATGCGTTGTCCCACCCCATGTAGTTCCACATGGCCACCAGGATCGCCGCGGAAAAGGCGGAGCTCGAGGCCGGGGCGGTCCACGCAATGGCCGGGTGCTGCGTGAAGCCGCGCCACAGGCCCAGCGCCACGAAGATGGCAAACGGGGCCAGCAGCAGCGCCCCCAGGCCTACTGAATCCCGGCCCACCTCCGGCCCACCGCGCAGATTCCACACGCAGCAGATCGCCACCACCGCCAGCGACCACCCGTAGCCCCTCCAGCCGTCGCCCTGCGCGGGGCTGAATTTTCCCAGGTAAAGAACAAAGATGGACGGGTAGAGCGCCATGTCGAAGATGCTGGCCGAGAGTGAGAGCCAGCTCTCCTGGTAACCCCAGAACGGGCCCATCGCGCGCCGCACCCAGATGTAGAATCCGCCCTCGGCGGGGATGGCGCTGGCCAGTTCTCCGATCATCAGCGCGGTGGGCAGGCTCCAGATGACCGGCAGCACCAGCAGAATCACGATGGCGTTCAGAAAGCCCGCGCCGCCCAGAATGTCCTCGATGCCGTAGGGACCGCCCGACACCATGAAGTAGGTGGCGGCAATCAGCGGCAGCATCAGCATCTTGCTCCGCGCCGGCCTCTTTTTAAGGAGCATGATTGTGAATCTAACAACCCCGGCCCGCTGCACAAAGAGAAAAATGGCTTGGGAAAAAAAGGCGGACCAGCCACGCAACGCCACAGGGCCGGAATCCGGTATAATCCCATGAGACCGCGGAGAGATGGCCGAGTGGCTGAAGGCGGCGGTTTGCTAAACCGTTGTACGGTCAAAAGCTGT
>Ga0302320_10003185_pt1 | contig 38297 bp, 38 predicted proteins | sample Bog_T0_3_FD_202130 | JGI IMG/M metagenome (GOLD analysis project Ga0302320, IMG submission 202130) | Peat permafrost microbial communities from Stordalen Mire near Abisko, Sweden - Bog_T0_3 | ecosystem: Environmental > Terrestrial > Soil > Wetlands > Peat | place: Sweden: Abisko, Stordalen Mire... | reverse complement strand
CAGGCTAAAGCCGTAAAATAGCGCCTCCTGCATCACAGTCCGTTCGCCCATCATCGCCCGCGTCTCCCGTCACCAGGATAAGTGCATCAGGACCCCAGAACGCCTTCAAGCACGACTTTTTCAACACCATCGACCCCAAGCGGTCATTCGCAGCCGCACAAAAATCTCGGATTGCGAACGACCCTATATGTCATGGGCTTGGCGCATTCATGGTCTCTGTGAGGCAGGCGTAGTTCAATAGCGTCCACCGCTGGTGGGGCCTTGCGCGGGGGGAGCCGTATCGCGCATCTTCGTGCCGGGATGAAGCGCGCTTTTCGAACCTATGCCGTGATTGGCGGGCTGCTGCTATTGGCGCCCGCCTGGGCCGCCTTGGCCCAGCAATCCGACACACCGAACAATCCCTTTGCGCGCGACCCTGCGGCGCCGGCCGCGGGCCGGGCGCTGTTCGATTCCACCTGTGCCGCCTGTCATGGCACGGGCGCCACGGGCGGGCGCGGCCCCAATCTCACCAGCGGGCGCTTTGTCCATGGCAGCGGCGATTATGATATTTTCACCACCATTCGCGGCGGCGTCGCGGGCAGCGAGATGCCGTCCTTCGCACAGCTTCCGGCGGACGATGTCTGGCGGGTGGTGACCTATATCAAAAGTCTTTCCGGCGGCGGCCCGGCCCAGCTGGCAAGTGGCGACGCCAGGGCCGGCGAAGCGATTTTCCTTGGCGCCGGCAATTGCCTCTCGTGTCATGAAGTCAATGGCCGGGGCAGCGACCTGGCCCCCGATCTTTCGGCGGAAGGTCAAAATTCGATTGCCGCCATCCGCGCCGGTGTCCTGCATGGCGCCCGTCCGCGGCCTGGCCTCCGGCCGCGGCTGCTGGAGGTGACCATGACCGATGGCCGCAAATTCCGCGGGCTGACGCGGGCGGAAGACAGTTTTTCCATCGACCTGGAACAGCCGGACGGAAAATTGCTGCTCCTGGATACCAAGGACATCGCCAGCAAAACTGTGGCCGGCAGCACCACGCCCGCCAATACGCTCTCGCCCGCCCAGGTCGATGATGTGGTGGCCTATCTGGCGGGCCTCAAGAGCAGAGATTTTTCGCAGACCGCCAAATCCAGTCCGGCGCCCATTGCGCCTTATGACCGGCTGCTGCATGCCCAGGCCCAGCCGCAGAACTGGATGACCTATTGGGGCAGTTACGATGGCCATCACTTCTCGACTCTCGATCAGATCAACACCGCCAATGTCGGCAGCCTGACGGCGCGCTGGGTGGCGCCGCTGATCGGCGAGTCCATTCTGGAATCGGTTCCCCTGGTGGTGGACGGGGTGATGTACGTCTCCGGCTCGCCCGGCGAGGTTTATGCGCTGGATGCCCGCACCGGGGCGCAGCTCTGGAGTTTCAGGCGCAAACAGGACATCAAGAATCCCTACCAGATCAATCCCTTCAATCGCGGTGTGGCGGTCTTGGACGGACGGGTCTTTTTCGGCACGCTTGACGATAATCTGATCGCGCTGGACGCCCATACCGGCCATGAATTGTGGGAAAAGCGCCTGGCCGACACCATGCTGGGCTATACGCTCACCGGCGCGCCGCTGGCCCTGAACGGAAAAATCATTGTCGGGGTGGCGGCGGGCGAATCCGGCGTGCAGCCCTGGCTTGAGGCGTTCGATCCGGCCAATGGCAACAAGCTCTGGCATTTCGATATCGTGCCGCAGCCGGGCGACAAGAATTTCGGCACCTGGGCGGGCGACAGTTGGAAAACTGGCGGCACTTCTTCCTGGCTCACCGGCAGCTATGATCCGGAAACCAACACCTTGATCGTCGGCACGGGCAATCCGGTGCCAGACTATAATCCGGCCCTGCGCAAGGGCGACAATCTTTATAGCGATTGCATCCTTGGGCTGGATGCCGATACCGGCAAGCTCAAATGGTATTACCAGAATACGCCCAATGACGGCCATGACTGGGATTCCACCCAAGACATGGTGCTGGCCGACCAGGTCATCGACGGCAAGCCGCGCAAGCTGGTGCTGCATGCCGACCGCAACGGCTTTTTCTATGTCCTGGACCGCACCAACGGCAAATTCGTCTTCGCCAAAAATTACGTGCGCCAGACCTGGAATCTGGGCTTCGACAAGGACGGCAAGCCCAAGGTCGATCCCAAATCCATACCCAATTACGCGGGGCAGGTGGTGTTCCCCGCCACCGGCGGCACCAACTTCGAGGCGCCGTCCTATGACGACGGCACAAAGATTCTTTATCTGACCTATGCCGACGGTCCGACCCTAGCGATAAGCGCCCCGGCGGTGAACGAACCGGGCAAGGAATATCTGGGCCGGGGCGCCGGCACCCTGCCGCCGGGCACGCCGGCCGCCGATCAGGGTATCATGGCGCTCGACACCACCAGCGGTACGGTCAAGTGGAAATTCCCCCTGACGGTAGGCTCGCTCAAGACCGGCGTGCTGGCCACCAGCGGCGGCCTGGTCTTTGCCGCCACCGGCGAGGCGCGTTTTGTCGCCCTGGATGCCGTGAGTGGAAAGCCGCTGTGGAATTTCCGTACCGGCCAGCCCATGTCGGCTTCGCCCATAAGTTATGAGGTGGACGGCAAGCAATATGTCGCCGTGGCGTCGGGCAATCTGCTGCTCAGTTTTTCCCTGCCGGACAAGAATTGATGCCAGGAGGTATTAAGCGTCCCGTTCTCCTCTTGCGGTCAAGTTCGGGCCTTTTTTCACGCGCGCGACGTGGGCATTTGCGCTGATGCCTTTGCCAATTGCGTTGATTGGACTTGTTTTCAGGACTTTGTCTTAACGCTGCGGCGGCATCCGCTGCGCCACTGGTGTCGCGCGGCTATGCCCGCGCCGAGGAAATGCTGAAGAATTATTATGGCGTCTGGGGCAGGGATCTGACGCCGGGGGCCCGCAAGCTGCCGCAAGGGCGCGCATCTTGACACTGGCGGTTATCGGGACCCTCCTGATAGACTAATCGACAGAAACGCGGGAGGAAGAGTCATGCAGCGGATTAGAGTCATCGGCCTGATGTTGCTGGGCGCCCTGTTGGGTGCCGGCGCGGTTGCGGCACAGGGGCTCCAGCCGGTCCCCACTGGCCAGAAGGGCGACAGGCTGGCGACGATTGAACTGGGCAAAGCCTATCCGGTCATGAAGGGCTACCAGCTCAAATTCTCCCGCATCATCGTCCCACCCGGCGGCGGCCTGACGAAGCATTCGCACAAGGAATTGCCCGAGGTCCAAATCATCATCTCGGGCGTTCTCACCGACCAGCGAAACGGCGGCCCACCGCACGCCTTTGGCCCCGGCAGCATTTTGGTCAATGACGCGGACGTTACCCACGCCACCATCAACATGGGCAAGGTGCCGGTGGTGCTCTACTCCAGCAACGTCTCCAAGCCCCCGGCCACGCCATAAGGACGGCGCGTATGACCGCTTCTGGCCCGAAGCGGACTGGTTGATCAGGCTTCTCTTCAGGGCCTTGTCTTAGCTTTGCGGCGGCATGCGCTGCGCCCCCTGGCGCTCCAGCATCCAGCCGGGATATTCGACGGCCAGCGCCGACAATTCATCCAGTTTTGCCAATTCGTCGGCGCCAAGTTTCAATTTCACCGCTTGCAGATTGTCGTCCAGTTGCGCCGCGGTGCGCGCGCCGATGATCACGCTGCTGACCCAGGGCTTGGAGAGCACATAGGCCAGCGCCACCTGCGCCACCGTGCCGTCATGCGCGGATGCCATCACCCGCATCGCCGCCACCAGCGCATCGGCCTTGGGTTTGTCCAGCGGCGGGAAATCGAATGTCTTGCGGCGGCCTTCAGCCCCCGCATCGCCACCGAGACTGTATTTGCCCGACATATAGCCGCCCGCCAGCGGACCCCAGACCAGACAGGCGATCTGGTCTTCCTGCATCAGCGGCACCAATTCGCGTTCCAGGTCCCGTCCGGCGATGGAATAATAGGCCTGCAGACTCTCGATGCGGCTGGCGCCATGGCGGCCCGCGATGCCATTGGCCTTGGCGATGCGCCAGGCCGGCCAGTTGGAAACGCCGATGTAACGCACCATGCCCTGGCGCACCAGATCGTCCAGCGCCCGCATGGTTTCCTCCACCGGCGTCACCGCATCGCTGCCGTGAATCTGGTAAAGGTCGATATGATCGGTCTGGAGCCGCTCCAGGCTTTTGGCGACGCCGTCCATGATATGGCCGCGTGAGGCCCCCGCATCATTGGCGCCCTTGCCCATGCGGCTGAACACCTTGGTCGCCAGCACCACATCGCTGCGCGCCAGCCCCAGATCGCGGATCGCCTGGCCGGTGACACGTTCCGAAAAGCCGTGGGAATAGGCGTCCGCCGTGTCGATGAAATTGACGCCGGCGGCCAGGCTTTTCTCGATCAGCGCATTGGCTTCCTTCTGGCCCTGGGCGCCGATGGCGCCGCCGAACCAGGTGCCGTCGGAAAAGGTCATGGTGCCGAAGCAGATTTCGGAAACAAACAGGCCGGTGCGGCCCAGGCGGTTATATTTCATGGCAGGCTCCTTTTATTTGCGGATACGCCATGCCGTCAAAATCAGCGCCAGTCCGGCCAAAGCCACCACCAGGCCGCGCTCGATCCAGTCGCGCTGATCCAGCATGAAACTTTCCGGCGGCCAATGCACCACGCCCGCGCCCTGCAGCGTGAACAGGGCGCCGAAACCCAGCACCACAATGCCGAGCAGCAGAATGAGCGTGGCTTTCATTTTTTGTCCTCAATCTTCTTGTCGTCAGGCCGTGTGTCTTCGGGCAGCGGGATGAACTCCTTGTCGTCGCCCGGGATCAGCCCGAAGGCGCCGTCCTTCCATTCCTGCTTGGCGCGTTCGATGCGCTCTTTCGAGGACGACACGAAATTCCACCAGATGTGGCGCGGCCCATCCAGCTTCGCGCCGCCGAACAGGATCAGCCGGGCGGGATAATCCGTGTAGAGCGCGATTTCCTGGCCGGGTTTCAGGATCACCAGGCTGCCGGGGTGATAGCTGACCACGCCCTGGATGTCATAGCCGGTCTGGATCTCGCCCTCGATGACGAAGAAAGCGCGCTCTTCATGCTCGGCGGTATAGAGAAAGCTGCCGCCGATTCCGAAATAAAGATCGGCATAGAAAATCGGCGAAAATGTCTTGACCGGCGAGGTCAGGCCAAAGGCGCTGCCCACCATGACGCGGATTTCGACATCCTGTTCATTCCTCAGCGGCAATTGATCGGCGCTGAAATGCTGGAAATAAGGCTCTGCTTCCTCATCGGCCTGGGGCAGCCCGACCCAGGTCTGGATGCCGTGCAGCTTGTGGCCGGCGGCGCGCACGTCATCGCCGCTGCGTTCGGAATGGGCGATGCCGCGCCCGGCAGTCATCCAGTTGATGTCGCCCGGCTTTATTTCCTGCACCGAGCCCAGCGTGTCGCGGTGCATCTGCGCGCCTTCGAACAGATAGGTGACGGTAGCCAGCCCGATATGGGGATGCGGCCGCACGTCGATGCCTTTGCCCGGCGGAAATGTCACCGGCCCGAAATAATCGAAGAACAGGAACGGCCCGACACTGCGCTGGCGGATGTCGGGCAGCAGCCTTGTGACGGTAAATCCGTCGCCCAGATTATGGGTCTTGCCTTTGAGGACGATCATGGCGCGGACACTATCCCAATATCAGCTGGGCGGCAGCAGGAATTCCCCGTCCGGTGTGCGCGACAAAGGGGAGGCCCAGGTCACGCCACTGCGGGGCAGGGGGCCATATAGATGTGGGAAGTATTCACCCCGTGACGGCGAATGCTCCCACTTTAAAGTGTCGCCCAGCGCTGCCGCGTCCACCGCCACCAGCATCAGGTCTGTCTGCCCGGCATAATAGCGCCGCAGGGTCTCGGGAAGTTGCGGTCCGGTGGAAAAATGCAAAAAGCCATCGGCCCGGTCATGCGCCGAGCCGTGATATTCCGCGCCAACCTTTTCCCATTCGGCGCGCGGCACGATTTTGAAGATGAGCATTCCCATTCCTTCGTCGTGGCCCGCGTATGCGGGCCATCCAGTTTTAAGTCACGCTGCAAATGAAACTGGATGGCCCGGACGAGCCGGGCCATGACGGCCTAGGATTTATCATCCTTGCCACTGCGCCAGCGCCAGCCGCCTTCCGTCTTGAAATAGGAAATCACCGTCAGCGGCACGCCGATCAGGAACACGCCCGACAGCGCCACCAGAATGCTGGTCTGACGGTCCGGAATCTGCGTCGCTTCCATCACCACCAGGAAGATCAGCACCGCGCCCACCAGCGTCAGGGTCCAGCCCTGCCAGGTGTTGGGCGTGGCGCCATAGCTGAAGCTTTTCTGCCGGAACCAATAGCGAGCCATCGCTTAACCCGCCGCGGTTCCACCGACCGTCAATCCATCCAGCCTGATGGTCGGCTGGCCCACGCCCACCGGCACGCTCTGGCCGTTCTTGCCGCAGGTGCCGACGCCCGTATCCAGTTTCATGTCGTTGCCGACCATGGAAACGCGGGTCAGGCATTCCGGGCCGGAGCCGATCAAGGTCGCGCCCTTGATCGCCGCACCCAGCTTGCCGTTCTCGATCTTGTAAGCCTCCGTGCAACTGAAGACGAATTTGCCGTTGGTGATGTCGACCTGGCCGCCGCCGAAATTCACCGCATAAATTCCGTTCTTGACGCTTTCCAGGATTTCCTTCGGGTCCGCCTTGCCGCCCAACATATAAGTGTTGGTCATGCGCGGCATCACCGATGAGGAATAACTCTGCCGCCGCCCATTGCCGGTGGGCTTCATGCCCATCAGCCGGGCATTCTGCCGGTCCTGCATGTAACCTTTGAGAATTCCGTCCTCGATCAGGACGGTGCGCGAAGTCGGCGTGCCTTCATCATCGATGGAAAGCGAGCCGCGCCGTCCGTCCATCGTGCCGTCATCCACCACCGTCACGCCCGGCGCCGCCACCCGTTCGCCCAAAAGCCCGGCGAAGGCACTTGTCTTCTTGCGGTTGAAATCGCCTTCCAGCCCATGGCCAATGGCTTCGTGCAAAAGAATGCCCGGCCAGCCGGGACCCAGCACCACGGTCATCTCGCCGGCGGGCGCGGGCACCGATTCCAGATTGGCCAGCGCCTGGCGCAGGGCCTCGTCCACCGCCGCGCGCCAATAGGCGGGGTCTACATAAGTGTCATAGCCGCTGCGGCCGCCGCCGCCATAGCTGCCGGATTCCTGGCGGCCATTCTGTTCCACCACCACCTGGACATTGATCCGCACCAAAGGCCGCGTGTCGGTGTAATGCTCGCCGCCCGCCCGCATGATCTCGACATGCTGCCATTCGCCCGACAGCGAGGCCGAGACCTGGTGCACGCGGCTGTCCTTGCCCCGGGCATAGGCGTTGATCTCTTCCAGCAATTTCACTTTCTTCTCGAACCCCGCCGTCTGGAGCGGATCAAGATCGGTATAGAGTTTGACATTGGAACGGGCCGGCCCGGCCGCCACCGTGCCGGAATGGCCGGCGGAAACCGCCCGTACCGTACGGGCGGCCCGCGCGATGGCATCCTCGGAAAGTTCCGTGGCATGGGCATAGCCGGTGGCTTCCCCGGCCACCGAACGCAGGCCGAAGCCCTGGCTGGTATCGAAGGTGGCGGCTTTCAGACGGCCATCGTCAAAGGCGAATGATTCGCTCTGGCTGTATTCCAGGAACAGTTCCCCGTCATCGGCACCTGCAAGCGCCCCGTCCAGAGTTTCCTGGACTTTGCCCCGGTCCATGCCGGTGCGGGAAAAGAACAGGTCGGTATCGGCCATGGCGTGCTCCTGAAATCGCGGCAAAAAGCCCTGCGGCGGCTTATACATATCGTGCCCGCAAGGCCATCCGGCAAGGCTGGGGGCGGGTTTTGCCGCGCGGCCCGCGCCCGCGTTACGCCCCCGCAATGGGCCGTGCCATAAGGTCGCAATGACTTTAAGGGCTTAACCCCTCTAAATCCCTCGCAAGAATCTGAAACAGCCGGGGATTTTCACCCCGGGTCCGGGCTTTTACGAGGTCGTCGCATGCCCCATCGCCATACTAACGTCAGGAAATTCGGGATCGGTGCCGCAATGGTTGCCCTGATGGTGGCCGCCCTGATGGCGGTTACTGGCGGTTCGGCCTTTGCGCTGCCCTATGACTGGCAAACCGGCTTCCAGCCTTCCGCCTCGCCCGTGATGGACCAGATTGAATCCTTCCACCGCGAACTTTTCTACATCATCACCGCGGTGTCGCTGTTCGTGCTGGCGCTGCTGGTCTGGATCGTCATCAAGTTCCGCGCCTCGGTGAACCCGGTGCCCTCCAAGGTGCATCACAACACGCTGCTGGAAGTGGCCTGGACCCTGATCCCGGTCATCATCCTGGTGGTGATCGCCATCCCGTCCTTCAAGCTGCTTTATTATGAAGCGGAGATCCCCACCCCCGATGTCCATATCAAGGCGATCGGCAAGCAGTGGTTCTGGACCTATGAATATCCCGGTGCCGATGCCGGTTTCACCTATGACAGTCTGGGCCTGTCTGATGCCGACGATGTTGCGCGCCATGAGCCGCGCCTTTTGGGCGTGGACAATATCGTCGAGGTTCCGGTCAACAAGGTGGTGGAGATCGAAACCACCGGCGCCGATGTCATCCATAGCTGGGCCATTCCCCAGTTTGGCGTGAAGATGGACGCCGTGCCGGGCCGTCTCAACCACACCTGGTTCAAGGCTACCCAGACCGGCACCTTCTATGGCCAATGTTCCGAACTGTGCGGCGCCCGCCACGCCTTCATGCCGATCGAGGTCAAGGTTGTGAGCGACGCGGACTATGCCGCCTGGCTTGCCGCCGCCAAGAAGAAATTCGCCGCTCTCGACGTCCCCACCCGCGTCGCAGCGAAATAGGACAGACCGCCATGACCGATGTAGCTTTCGACGCGCACCCCACCCATGATGACCATGGCGGCGATCACGCCCACCATCCCACCGGCTGGCGGCGCTATGTCTATTCCACCAACCACAAGGACATCGGCACCATGTATCTGGTGTTCGCCATTGTGGCGGGGCTGATCGGCGGCTTCTTCTCGATGATGATGCGCGCCGAGCTGATGTATCCCGGCCTGCAGGTGTTCAAGGAACCGCACACCTTCAACGTCTTCGTCACCGGCCATGGCCTGATCATGGTGTTCTTCATGATCATGCCCGCCATGATCGGCGGCTTCGGCAACTGGCTGGTGCCGCTGATGATCGGCGCGCCGGACATGGCCTTCCCGCGCATGAACAACATCTCGTTCTGGCTGCTGCCCTTCTCGTTCCTGTTTCTCGTGCTGTCCATGTTCGTCGAAGGTGACAGCGGCGGCATCGGCGTGGGCGGCGGCTGGACGCTCTATGCCCCGCTCTCCACCTATGGTTCGCCCGGCCCGGCGATGGACTTCGCCATCTTCTCGCTGCACATCGCGGGCGCGTCGTCGATTTTGGGCGCCATCAACTTCATCACCACCATCTTCAACATGCGCGCCCCGGGCATGACGCTGCACAAGATGCCGCTGTTCGTCTGGTCGATCCTGGTGACAGTCTGGCTGCTGCTGCTGTCGCTGCCGGTGCTGGCGGGCGCCATCACCATGCTGCTCACCGACCGCCATTTCGGCACCGCCTTCTTTAATGCGTCCGGCGGCGGCGATCCGATCCTCTACCAGCATCTGTTCTGGTTCTTCGGCCATCCCGAAGTTTACATCTTGATCCTGCCGGGCTTCGGCATGGTCAGCCAGGTGGTCTCGACCTTCTCCAAGCGGCCGGTGTTCGGCTATCTCGGCATGGCCTATGCCATGGTGGCCATCGGCTTTATCGGCTTTCTTGTCTGGGCGCACCACATGTACACGGTGGGCCTGTCGGTGGACACCAAGGCCTATTTCGTCTTCGCCACCATGGTCATCGCGGTGCCCACCGGCATCAAGGTGTTCAGCTGGATCGCCACCATGTGGGGCGGCTCGATTGAGTTCAAAACCCCGATGCTGTGGGCGACAGGCTTTATCTTCCTGTTCACGGTCGGCGGTGTCACCGGCGTGGTGCTGGCCAATGCCGGCGTCGATGTGGTGCTGCAGGACACATATTATGTCGTGGCGCACTTCCATTACGTCTTGAGCCTGGGCGCCGTGTTCGCGATCTTCTCGGGCTTTTATTTCTGGTTCCCGAAATTCACCGGCTATATGTACAACGAGACCCTGGGCAAGCTGCATTTCTGGGTCACCTTTGTCGGCGTCAATCTCGCCTTCTTCCCCATGCATTTCCTGGGTCTGGCGGGCATGCCGCGCCGCTATGCCGATTATCCCGACGCCTTTGCCGGCTGGAACTTCGTCTCGTCGATCGGCGCCTTCATTGCCGGTTTCGGCGTGCTGATTTTCCTGGCCATGCTGGCGGAAGCCTTCAGCGTCAAGCGCATTGCCGGCGACAATCCCTGGGGCGTGGGCGCAACCACCCTGGAATGGACACTGCCGTCGCCGCCGCCTTTCCATCAGTTCAACGAACTGCCGCACATTCATTAGGGGCCTTTGTTAATGGCGATTGCCGAATCCTTTGCCCTGTCACGGGTCACCACGGTCGGCGACTATTTCGCGCTGCTGAAGCCGCGCGTGATGTCGCTGGTGATCTTCACCGGACTGGCGGGCATCGTGGTGGCGCCGGGGCATGTCCATCCGCTCACCGCCTTTACCGCCCTTCTGTGCATCGCGGCGGCGGCGGGCGCTTCCGGCGCGCTGAACATGGCCTATGACAGCGACATTGACCGCCTGATGAGCCGCACCGCCACCCGCCCCATTCCCATGGGCCATGTCGGCCGCGATGAGGCGATGGCCTTCGGCTGGACCCTGGCGGCGCTGGCCGTGGCGATGATGTGGCTGTTTGTGAATGTGCTGGCGGCGGCGCTGCTGGCCTTTACCGTGTTCGTCTATATCGGCGTCTATACGCTGTGGCTGAAGCGGCGCACGCCGCAGAACATCGTCATCGGCGGCCTGGCCGGGGCGCTGCCGCCCGCCATCGGCTGGGCTTCGGTGACGGGCTCATTGTCGCTGGCGCCTCTTGTGCTGGTGGCGATCATCTTCATGTGGACGCCGCCGCATTTCTGGGCCCTGTCGCTGTGGCGCGCAAATGATTATGCCCGCGCAGGCGTGCCCATGCTGCCGGTGGTCAAGGGCAAGCCCTATACCCGCCGCCATATCCTGATCTACACACTGGCGCTGGCGCCGTTGGGCGTGCTGCCCGCCTTTGTCGGCCTGGGCGGCATGCTCTATTTGATCGTCTCCGCCAGCATGGGATTCTGGATGCTGCTGGAAGCCATTGCTACCTGGCGGGAGTGCGATACCGTCAAAGAGCCCGCGGCCAGGCGGCTGTTCGGGGTATCGCTGCTCTATGTTTTTGTGCCGTTCGCGGCGCTGATCGCCGAACATCTGCTGCATCTTCCACCGCTGTGGACATGAAAGATGACGAGTTATCGCCCGACGAAATCCGCGCCGCAAAAGAACGCCGCAAACGCAATATCGTTCTGGCGCTGTCGCTGGTCGCACTTGCCGTGTTGTTTTACCTGATGTCGGTCGTGCAGTGGCGCGAACATTTCGGTTAGAGAGGGACGTTTCATGAGTGGTGACGCCAAGCACGATTATCACCTGGTTGACCCCAGCGCCTGGCCCATCGTGGGCTCGATCGGGGCCTTCACCATGCTGTCGGGCGCCGTGTTCTGGATGAACAAGGATTATGACGGCTTCTTCCACCTGCCGGTGAACGGCCAGCCTTATATCTTCCTGATCGGCCTGGCTTTGGTGCTCTACACCATGACCGGCTGGTGGCGTGACGTGATCAATGAATCGGTGGTGCTGGGCAACCATACCCCGGTGGTCAAGCTGCATTTGCGCTACGGCATGCTGCTGTTCATCGCCTCGGAAGTGATGTTCTTCGTGGCCTGGTTCTGGGCCTATTTCAATTCGGCGCTGTTCTTCAACGATGTCAGCATCGGCGCCTGGCCGCCGGCTGGCATTGTCACCCTCGACCCCTGGCACTTCCCGCTGCTCAACACCATGCTGCTGCTGACCTCGGGCACCTCGGTGACCTGGGCGCATCATGCCCTGCAGCAGGGCGACCGCAAGGGCGCGATCTGGGCCCTGGTGATCACGGTGCTGTTGGGCATGTCCTTTACCTGTGTCCAGGCCTGGGAATATGCCCATGCCCCTTTCACTTTCGGCTTTAATCACCTGGCGCTGGTGCCCTTCACCGATGCGGCGCATATCAGCCTGGCCTCCGGCGCCGGCAACCTCCAGGCGATCTATGGCTCGACCTTCTTCATGGCGACGGGCTTTCACGGCGCCCATGTCATCATCGGCACCATCTTCCTGATCGTCGCCCTGGCCCGCACCATCGCCGGCCAGTTCACCCCCACCCGCCATTTTGGCTTTGAAGCCGCCGCCTGGTACTGGCACTTCGTCGACGTGGTCTGGCTGTTCCTTTTCGCCTGCATTTACGTCTGGGGCGCCGGCCCCGTGATCGCGGGCTAGGTCTTTTGCTCCCCGGCGGCGTCGCGCCAGCGCTCATGGGCTATTCGCCCACATCGCTCGGCGCTTCTGGCCGGATGAGCAAAATCCACGTCGCCCGTTCCTAGATGACAGGCGCCAGCAATACTTTCCGTGAAGCCTTCCTCGGCCTCTGTCCGCAATGCGGGCAGGGGCCGTTGTTCGACGGCTATATCGCGGTCAAGAAGGAATGTCCGGCCTGCGGGCTGGACTATGCCATGTTCGATGCCGGCGACGGCCCTGCCGTGTTCGGCATTCTGATTGTCGGCGCCATTGTCTGCGCCCTGGCGCTGTTCGTGGAATTTCACTTCCATCCGCCGATGTGGGTTCACCTGGTGCTGTGGCTGCCCCTGATCCTGATCCTCACCTTTGGTTTCCTGCGCCTGGCCAAGTCCACCCTGCTGGTGCTGCAATACAAGCACAAGGCGGGGGAAGGGCGGCGCCATTGAGTTTCCGCCCCTATCCCGGCGTCACCATCGCCACCATCATCATGACGGTAATCCTGGTCGGTCTTGGCGTCTGGCAGTTGCAGCGCCTGACCTGGAAGGAAAATCTCATCGCCACGGTCAGCGGCCACATGACCGCCGCGCCCATTTCACTGGATGAGGCCCTGAGGCTCAGCGCCGACGAAGTGCAATACCGCAAGGTCTGGCTCTCCGGCCATTTCGACAATGGCAAGGAGTCTTTTGTCTTTACAACGGACGTCAATGGCGATCCGGTCTATCATGTGCTGACGCCCTTCATCACGGCGGACGGCCGCACCCTGATGGTGGACCGGGGCGAGATCCCCGCCGACCTGATGCCGCCCCACCGCCGCGTGTCCATCGAGGGGCAAACCCGCGTCACCGGCGTCTGGCGGGTGCCGGACGGTCCGGGGCTTTTCACCCCCAAGCCGGATGACCCCCGCAATGTCTGGTATGCCCGCGACCTCAAGGGCATGATGGCCGCCAAAGCCATCACCCTTGCCGCCCCGGTGGTGATCGAGGCCGACGCCACGCCCAATCCCGGCGGCTGGCCCAAAGGCGGCCAGACGGTGGTGGATTTCCCCAACAATCATTTGTCCTATGCGCTAACCTGGTTTGGCCTTGCGGCGGGCCTCCTTGGCGTCTATTTCGCCTATCATGTTTCCAAGGGGCGTCTCCGTCTCTGAAGAAAGTGACATGACCGACGCATCGCATTTCATCTCCACCCGTGGGCAAGCCCCGCGCGCCAATTTCGCCGAAGTGCTGCTGGCCGGGCTGGCGCCGGACGGCGGGCTATATGTCCCCGCCGCCTGGCCGCACTTGAGCGAAAGCCAGATCTCGGGGTTTGCGGGCGCGCGCTACCAGGACGTGGCGTTCGAGATACTCAGCCGCTTTGCCGGCAACGCCTTTGCCGCCGCCGATCTCAAATCCGATATCGATGCCGCCTATGCCGGGTTCAGCGACAGGGCTATCGCGCCGCTGCGGGAAATTGCCAAGGACGAATATCTGCTGGAGCTGTTTCACGGCCCTACCTTTGCCTTCAAGGACATCGCGCTGCAGATTCTGGGCCGGCTGTTTGCCCGCGCCCTCCAGGCGCGCGGCGGCAAGGCCACCATCGTGGCGGCGACCTCGGGCGATACCGGCTCGGCGGCGATTGCCGCCTTGGGCGGGCTTCCCAACATCCAGGTCTTTGTCCTGCATCCGCGCGGCCGGATCAGTGATGTCCAGCGCCGCCAGATGACGACCAGCCCGCACGCCAATGTCCACAATATCGCGCTGGAAGGCAGTTTCGACGATGCCCAGGCGCTGGTGAAAGGCCTTTTTGCGGAGACCGCTTTTGCGAGCGAGATTGGCCTCACCGCCGTCAACTCCATCAACTTTGTCCGCATCGCCGCCCAGTCGGTCTATTACTTCACGGCGACGGCGGCCCTTGGGCGCGCTGCAAATTTCATCGTTCCAACCGGAAACTTCGGCGACATTTTCGCGGGCGACGCGGCAGGGCGCATGGGGCTCGGTATCGAGCGGCTGGTGATCGCCACCAACCAGAATGACATCATGGCCCGCGCCCTCAATGACGGCGTCTATGCCGAAGGCAGCGTGCATCACACCATCAGCCCTTCGATGGACATTCAGGTCGCCAGCAATTTCGAGCGGGCGCTGTTTGAGGCCTCGAACCGCGACGCCGGCTGGACAGCGGCGGCGATGAGCGACTTTGCCCGGATGCGCAAACTCGTCCTGCCGCCTTTGGTGCTGGAAAATCTGCGCGCCCGCTACAGCGCCTTCGCCAGTGACGACGCGCAAACCCTCGCCACCATCAAGCGCATCCATGACGCCACCGGCCAGATCATCGACCCCCACACGGCAGTGGCCGCTGCCGCCGTGGCGCATCTCACCACGCCTGGCCCCAAAGTCATTCTGTCCACCGCGCACCCTGCCAAGTTTTCCGATGCCGTGGCACGCGCCATCAGCTTGGCCCCGCCGATGCCGCCCCCGCTCGCCGCCCTGGATAAGCTGCCGGAAAAGCTGGACATTTTACCCAATAGCCTACCTTTGCTTCGCCAGTTCATCTCTTCTAGACTGGCGGCATGGACTTAGAAATATCCAATTTTTCCAATGGCTTGACCGTTGTAACGGATCCCATGGCGGGCCTGGAAAGCGCCACGCTGGGCGTGTGGGTCGGCACCGGTTCGCGCGATGAGACGCCCGCCCAGATGGGCCTCTCCCACATGCTCGAACACATGGCCTTCAAGGGCACCGCCAACCGCAGCGCCCGCCAGATCGCCGAAGAGATTGAAGCGGTGGGCGGCTATCTCAACGCCTATACCAGCCGGGAGCAGACCGCCTTCCACGCCCGCATTCTCAAACCCGATGTGGCGCTGGGGCTGGAACTGATCGCCGACATCCTCACATCGCCCACCTACGACGCCGCCGAGCTGGAACGCGAACGCCAGGTGGTGCTGCAGGAACTGGGGCAGGCGCGCGACACGCCCGACGACATTATTTTCGATCATCTGCAAAGCGTGATCTATCCCGGCCAGGCCCTGGGCTGGTCGATCCTGGGCGAGGAAGCCACGGTGTCGGCTTTCACCCCCGCCGATTTGCGCCGCTATTCGGGCGCGCGCTACCGCGCCAAAAACATGACGCTGGTCAGTTCCGGCGCCGTCAGGCATGCCGACATCGTGGCGCTGGCATCGGAGAAATTCGCCGCCCTACCGTCCGGCGAGGCCGCGCCTTCCGCCGCCGCCCATTATGTCGGCGGCGATGTGCGGGTGATGGAAGATCTGGAACAGGCCCATATCGCCTATGCCTTTCCCGGCATCTCGTCGCGCGATCCCGATTTCTATGTCGGCCAGCTTTACGCCATGATTCTGGGCGGCGGCATGTCGTCCCGGCTGTTTCAGGAAGTGCGCGAAAAGCGCGGGCTATGCTATTCCATCTATGCCTTCGCCAACAATTTCCAGGATGGCGGCTTTGGCGGCATCTATGTCGGCACCTCCGAGACGGACGCCGGCGAAGTCTCCGCCGTGATCGCGGGCGAGATGGAAGCCATGACGGCCGGCATCACCGACACCGAACTTGCCCGCGCCAAGGCCCAGCTCAAATCCGGCCTGTTGATGGGGCTGGAGCGGCCATCCAGCCGCGCCGAGGCCATTGCCGGGCAGCTCTTTGCCCTGGGCCGCGTCCAAAGCGTGACCGAGATTGTCGAGAAGCTGGACGCCATCGATGCCGGGGCGGTCCGGCGCTATGCCGCTTTCAGCATGGCGGCGCCCTCCATCGCCGCGGTGGGCCCGGTCGGCAAACTGGAATCCCACGCCAAATTCGCTGCCCGCTTCGCTCCTCTCAAGGCCAACGCTGCCGAATGATGCAGTCCCGTCCGATACGAGCATCGGCTAGCAAAAGTGCGCAGCGGTTTTGCGCCGGGCGCCACTTGAATATTTTGGGCGCATCCGCGCCCTGGCCGTGCGATAAAGAAATCAGAAGGCCATTGGCCCGATGATGCAATCACGTCCAATGGCCTTCATGCGTGGGCTGACTTTTCCCGGCGGGCAGCAGCCGGTGATTCAGGGCAAGGATGTCTATCTGCGCTATCCGCGCATCGCCGATTACGGCAACTGGTCGGCGCTCCGGGGCGAAAGCCGCGAATTCCTCACCAAATGGGAACCGGTCTGGGCCGAGGATGAGCTGACGCGCGGCGCCTTTCGCCGCCGTATCAAGCGCTATCAAAAGGAAACACGGCTGGACTCGGCCTATGTGTTTTTTGTCTTCCGCAAGGAGGGCGACACGCTGATAGGCGGCTGCACTTTGTCCAATGTCCGGCGCGGCGTGACGCAATGCTGCGCCCTGGGCTATTGGATCGGATCGCGCTTCGCCCGCCAGGGCTACATGTCCGACGCCATGCGGGTGCTGATTCCCTTTGTCTTTAAGACATTGGGCATGCATCGGATCGAGGCCGCCTGCGTTCCCGAAAATGAACCCTCCCGCAATCTGCTGACCAAGGCGGGCTTTCGCCAGGAAGGCCTGGCCAGACGCTATCTGCTGATCAATGGCGTCTGGAGCGACCATGTCCAATACGCTTTGCTCGAAGACGAGTACCGGACCAACGCCGCTTCCGGCTGATGCCCAGGCAAAGACCGAGATGACCCTGAAACCTGCCGTCCTTGCGCTGATATTCTGGGTGCTCGCCGCTACGGCCCCGGCCGCCGCGCAGACCGTGGTGCCGTCCGGCGCCCCCGCCGTGACGCCGCCACATCAGGTGGCGTTCGGCGCTGGTGACGATGTCATTGCTTTGCGCGCGGCCCTGACGCCCTATCACGCGCCAGGCGGAGCGGAAAAAGACGGCTCGCTCTGGTACATGCTGGCCCTGACCAACGATCAGATCCGCCCCGTCAGCCGCGTGCTGCTGGCGGGCCAGCCGCCCAGCATGGCGCTGGCCATCCTGCCGCATTCTTCGCGGCCGGCGATCCTGGCGGTGGCCAGTTCGGATTCCGGCGTGGTGGTGGAACCGGCGCCCGCTTACGGCCACCGCGCCTGGCGCGTCATCATTCCGCCGGTGACGCAGGTCGGGCTGGCGCTGCAGGTGATCAATGCCCAGACTCCCCCCGCGCTTTATGCCTGGACCGAACCGGCGCTGGCCGGTCACAATCGTGCTCTGGCCATTTTCATCACCGCGGTCGGCGCCCTGATCGCCGCCAGCGCCCTGATCACCGGCGGGCTTGCCGTCCTGATCGGTCACGCCGCGCCGCGCTGGGTGGCGCTGACCCTGGCCCTGCTGCTGTGGAGCTGGCTGGCGGGTACCGGTATGTTCGACGCCAGCCTCGCTACCCATATCGGCGGGCCTTATGGCCTCACCGCCTTTCTCACCTGCCTGGCGCTGGCGGCGGGCGCCAGGCTGGCTGACGCCATCATTCCTGTCCGCGATATCTGGCCGCGCTGTGAAAAATACTTCCGCTGGTCGCTTTACGGCCTGTGCGGGCTGGGCGCGCTGGCCTATGTCGGCATGCCGCTCGCCACGCCGCTGGCCGACTTCGCCATTCTGGCCGGCAGCATGGCGGTGGCGGCCTATCTGTTTGTTTGCGGCCGGCGCGGCGTCAAGGCTGCGCAGGTGATCGCCCCCAGTGCCGCGGCCTTCGCGCTGGTGGCGCTGGCGGCGGCGGTGACGAGCGCCAGCGGACTTGGTGAATCGCTCACGGGCCCCGCCGCCACCGGCGGCTTTGCCGCGGCCGGCGCCATCCTGCTGGCCTTAGCGGTGATCGCCAGCGAGGAGATCGCGGTGCTGCCCTTCCTGCACGGCTCCTATGCGGCGCGGCTGCTGGAAGCCCAGGCTTCGAATGATGTAGCGTCCGGCGCCGCCGGGCCCTTCGCCAATCTGGCGCTAGCCGCCATCGGCTCGGCGCATCAAGGCGTATTCGCCCTGGATTTGCGGGCCGAGCTTCTCACTTTGTCGCCCGAAGCCGCCGCCATGCTGGGGCTGGGGACGCATGAAACCACCCTGTCGGAAAATGACTGGCTGGCGCATGTGAACCAGGCGGATCGCGGCCTGTTCCGCGATGCGCTGGGCCAGGCCCGCCCCGGCCAGGAATTGCGGCTGGAATTCCGTACCGTCAAGGATGGCCGCTGGCTGGAGCTGCGCGCCGGCGTCAATCAGCGAGACGCCAGTCTGCTCGGCCTGCTCAGCGACATCACCGCCCGCAAGAAAGACGAGGCGCGGCGCGCCGCCCTGCCGCCCAGCGATCCGCTCACCGGGTTGGGCAACCGGGTGGCGCTGATGACGGCGCTGGACGGGCCGCCCTTTCCGCGCGGCTTGCTGGCGCTGCTCGATCTCGATCGTTTCAAGATGATTCATGCCAGCGTCGGCGATGCCGGCGGCGACGCGGTGCTGCGCGGCACCGCCGAGCGACTCAGCCAGCGTTTCGGGCCGGAAGCGCAGATTTTCCGCGTCGGCGGCGATGCCTTTGCGCTGCTGTTCCCCCGGCCGCAGTTGACGCCCGAGGCGCTGGGCGAAGCGCTGGTGGCGCTGTGCAATCCGCCGCACAGCCATGACGGCCGCAGTATTTTCGCCCCCGGCAGCGCCGGAGTGGCGCGGGCGACCGCCGATCCGCTGGCACTGATCAAGAACGCCGAAGTGGCGCTGGGCGCTGCCAAGCGGCGCGGCGGCGATTGCGCCCGGGTCTATGAGGCGGCGCTGGAAGCCGATGTGCCAGCCGACGCCGTGGCGCTGGAGGCCGATCTGCGCCGCGCCCTGGAAAAAGGCGAGATCGCGGTGTTCTACCAGCCGATCATGCGGCTCAAGGATGGCGCGGTGGCGGGGTTCGAGGCGCTGCTGCGCTGGCAGCATCCCGAGCGCGGCATGATCGCGCCCGGTGATTTCATCGCTCATTCCGAGGAAACCGGCCTGATTGTGGCGCTGGGCCGTTTCGCGCTGGAGCGGGCGGCGGCCGACCTGTCGCACTGGCAACGCTATTTCCCGGTGACGCCGCCCCTCTTCGTCAGCGTCAATCTTTCGCGGCGGCAACTGCGCGACCGCGGCTTTGAGGAATTGTTCGGCCGGGTGGCCCGGGACAGCCAGATCGCGCCCGGCAGCCTGACCCTGGAAATCACCGAAAGCGCGGTGGGCAGCGATACCGAACTGGCGGGCATGCTGGCGCGGCTCCGGACGGCCGGGGCGGGGCTGTCGATGGATGATTTCGGCACCGGCGCCTCGACCCTCAGCCGCTTCCGCTCCCTGCCGTTCGACACCATCAAGATCGACAAGAGCTTCCTGGCCCGCCATGCCGGCAGCGATCTTACCAATGACAGCGCCGTGGTTTTGAGCTCGATTGTCGGCATGGCGCATGAGCTGGGCCGCGCCGTGGTGGTGGAGGGGGTGGAAAGCGAAGGCGACGCCGCCTGGCTGAATTCGCTGGGCTGCGCCTTCGGTCAGGGCTATTATTTCTCGCTGCCGCTCTCGCCCGCCGAGGCGCTGGCCTTCATCGCGCGGCACTATGATATTGCAGCTGCCGCATCATCTTAAGTTCAACAACCAACGGAGACATAAATGACGATCAAGGTCGGCGACAAAATCCCTTCGGCAACCTTCACCCACATGAAGGATGGCAAGCCCACGCCCCTGGCCAGTGACGCGCTGTTCAGCGGCAAGACCGTGGCGCTGTTCGCGCTGCCGGGCGCTTTCACCCCCACCTGCTCGGCCAAGCATGTCCCGGGCTATGTGCAGAATTTCGAGGCTTTCAAGGCCAAGGGCGTCGATGCCATCGCCTGTGTCTCGGTCAATGACGCCTTTGTGATGGGCGCCTGGGGCACGGACCAGGGGGCAGGGGACAAGGTGCTGATGCTGGCCGACGGCAATGGCGATTTCACCCGCGCCGTAGGTCTGGAATTCGACGCCAGCAAATTCGGCATGGGCAAGCGCAGCCAGCGTTACTCGATGGTGGTCAAGGATGGCGTGGTGAAATCCCTCAATGTGGAAGAACCCGGCGCGTTCGATGTTTCCAGCGCCGAGCATATGCTGTCGTCAGGCGAGTTGGTGGCGCCGTAAACGCGGGTGCAGGCTCACTCCCGGCTTTTACCCAGCAAAATGGGGTTGGGGCGCGCCAGGATTTCCTTGCTTTGTTCCACCAGCCGCTTGGAGTCGGCAATCTGCTGTTCCAGCAGGGGGCCGTCCGTCGGGGGCTTGGGTGTTCTCCACATGGGCTTTTCCTGTCGCTGCACGCGCGCATCGGCGTGCAAGCATTGAGTGCTGGTTCTATCGCGTTTCGATGGGCGGACGGGGATTGTCGGCCATCCCTTGCATCAGAAAACCCCCGGGATTCCAAATGGTTCCCGGCCAGGTTGCAACGGGGCTTAGTCGGTGCTTTTCGCGCGTCCCGGAATAGCATTCCGGGCAAGCTGATCGGCCCGTTCATTTTCCACATGCCCGGTATGGCCGCGCACCCATTTCCATGTGATCTGGTGCCGCGCCATGGCGTCATCCAGCGCCCGCCAAAGGTCTTCATTCTTGACCGGCTTCTTGTCGGCGGTTTTCCAGCCGCGCGTCTTCCAGTTCTTCAGCCAGGTCATCGCCCCGTCCATCACATAGCGGGAATCGGTGTGGACGGTGACGGCGGACGGTTTCTTCAGCGCGTTCAGGCCTTCGATCGCCGCCATCAGCTCCATGCGGTTGTTGGTGGTGGCGGGATCGCCGCCCGACAACTCCTTTTCATGGGCGCCCAGGCGCAGGATCGCGCCCCAGCCGCCCGGCCCCGGATTGCCGGAACAGGCACCATCAGTAAATATTTCAACCGCCTTATTCATGGTCGCGCGGCCCACGGGAAACCACGAGGCCGCACTTTCCCTGGCCGACGCTCCGCCTCAAAACCCATACTCACTGGCCTGCCTGACCGCCGCGTGAAAGCGCAGCTTTTTGGAATATTCGCGCGGGTCCTTGGGCCGCACCAGCGCATTCGGATCGGGATTGAGCCAGTCGAACAACCGGGTGAGCAAAAACCGCAGGGCCGCGCCCCGCATCAAGAGCGGCATGGTGGCGACTTCCGCGTCGGTGATCGTCCGGCCGCCGCGATAGCCCGCGATCATCGCCTTGCCCTTGGTGACGTTATAGGCGCCGTCGCTTTCAAAGCACCAGCTGCCCAGCAGCACCGCCAGGTCATAGGCCAGCATGTCGTTGCAGGCGAAATAGAAATCGATGATGCCGGACAATCTGTCGCCCATGAACAGAACATTGTCGGGAAACAGGTCGGCATGAATCACCCCGGCCGGCAGGTTCGCGGGCCATCGCGCTTCCAGCTCCGCCAGGCTTTCGGTGATGAGCGCCCCCAGTCCCGCCTGCACCGCATCGGCACGGGTGACGGTGGCGGCGGCCAGCTCATGCCAGCCCGCCACGCTCAGCGCATTGGGCCGCACCAGGGCAAAGCCCTTGCCGGCGGCGTGCAGCCCGGCCAGCGCCGCGCCCGCAGCCTGGCAATGCGCCGCGTCGGGACGGCGCAGCGAAATGCCGTTCAGAAAGGTGAGAATGGCCGCCGCCCGGCCCTTGAACATGGACCACTGCGCCCCGCTTTTGTCGCGCACCGGCTGAGGACAGGCGATGCCATGCGCATCAAGATGCTCCATCAGCCCCAGAAAGAATGGCAGGTCTTCCACCTTCATGCGCTTTTCATACAAGGTCAAAATGAAGGCGCCGCGGTCGGTCTGCAGGGTGAAATTGGAATTCTCCACCCCCTCGGCGATGCCCTTGAAGGACAGCGGCACGCCGATGTCGTAACCGGAAAGAAAACCCTCCAGATCCTCAAAGCTGACATCGGTGTAAACCGCCATGACGCCCCTGAAAGCCCTTATATTCCCGCCTGCTTGGCTTCGCTGGCCCGGCTGGTTATACAGTCCGCCAGCCAGGCAAGCCCGCCAAAAATGGGCTTCCTGAACTCAGCCGACCGCCGCCAAAAGTCAAGCATCAACCGGGAATGCCGTCATGAAGCCCTTTCTCTTCCTAGCGCTTGGCGTCTTGCTGGCGGGCTGCAACGACGCGGTGGTTCCGCAATGCCCCAGCGCGGCGGTGCTCTCGGATACCGCCATCCTGACTGTGTTCCGCGCCGGCGCGCCCCATGACCTGTCGGGCGAGGCCTATACCGCCGCCATCGGCGCGGTCCAGACCAGTTGCTCTTTTCCCAAGGGCTCCGCCGCCTCCACCTCGGCGCTGAGCTTCACCCTGCGCGCCACCCGTGCCCCCAGCCCGGACGGCGCCGACTATACGGTGCCCTATTATCTCGCCGTCACCCAAGGGGATCGCATCCTCAGCAAAAAGAACCTGACGCTGCGCCTGGTCTTCGCCCCCGGCAGCGCCAGCGCCAGCCAGGATGTCTCGCTCGACGACAATGTTGTGACGCTGGAGCCGGGTCATCCGCCTACGGATTATCAATTGCTGGTGGGATTCCAGCTTAGCGATGCCGAGCGCGCTTATAACCAGACGCGAACCCGCTTTTCGCCATGAGTTCCGTCGCGGCAGACTTGTTGGCGACCCTCGGCCAGGCCTTCGCCGCCGAAGGGCTCTCGGCGCATTTCGGCCAGGTGACACTGTCCGACCGCCCCGACCTTTGCCAGTTCCAGTGCAACGGGGCGCTGGCGGCGGCCAAGCAGGCGAAAGCCAATCCCCGCGCTATCGCCGAGAAGATCGCCGCCAGGCTGAAAAGCGATGCGCGGTTTGCGCGCATCGAGATCGCTGGTCCCGGCTTTATCAATCTTGACCTTGGCGACGCGGCGCTGGGTGATTTCCTGCAAGCCCCGCGCGATGTCCCAATCAACGGCAAGACGGCGCTGATCGATTTCGGCGGCTACAATATCGCCAAGCCCCTGCATGTCGGGCATTTGCGCTCTTCCATCATCGGCGACTGCCTGCAGCGGCTTTACCGCGCCAATGGCTGGCGGGTGATCAGCGATGTCCATCTCGGCGATTGGGGCCTGCAGATGGGCCAGCTGGTTTCCGAGATCGGCTTGCGCGGGCTGGCGCCGGTCTATTTCGACGCCGGCTTTAATGGTCCGTACCCGGATGTTTCGCCGGTGACGATGGAAGACCTGGAAGAGATTTATCCGGCGGCCTCGGCGGCCTGCAAGGCCGACCCGGCGCGGCTGGAGCTGGCCCGGCGCGCCACGGTGGATCTTCAGGAGGGCCGCCCCGGCTACCGCGCCCTGTGGCAACATTTCGTCACTGTGAGCCAGGTCGGCCTTGCCCGCGAAACCCAGAGCCTGGGCGTCAGCTTTGATTACTGGAAAGGCGAATCCAGCGTCCATGACCTGGTCGCGCCCATGCTGGAAGACTTGAAGGCGCGGGGCTTTGCGGAAATCAGCGAAGGCGCGCTGGTGATGCCGGTGGCGGAAGACAGCGACAAAAAGCCGATGCCGCCGCTGATGCTGGTCAAGTCGGAAGGCGGCATGCTTTACGGCACCACCGACCTGGCCACCATCATCGAGCGGGTGCGCGATTTCAATCCCGATCTCATTCTCTATGTGGTGGACCAGCGCCAGCATCTGCATTTCGAACAGGTGTTCCGCGCCGCCCGCAAGGCCGGGCTGACCGGCAACGCCGTGCTGGAACATGCCGGCTTTGGCACCATGAACGGTCCGGACGGCAAGCCGTTCAAGACCCGCGCCGGCGGGGTGATGAAACTCTATGACCTGATCGCCATGGCGACCGTCGAAGCCAATTCGCGCCTGGCGGAGCAGGGGCTGGGCGCGGATTACACTGCGGAGGAAAAAGCCGAGATTGCCCGCCAGGTCGGGTTGGCGGCGATCAAGTTCGCCGACCTCTCCAACCACCGCGCCACCGATTATATTTTCGACCTGGAGCGTTTCTCGAAATTCGAGGGCAAGACCGGACCCTATCTGCAATATGCCGCGGTCCGCATCCAGTCCATCCTGCGCAAGGCAGAGGCCGAGGGTTACGCCATCGGCATCCCCGCCATCCATTCGCCGGAAGAGCGGGCGCTGGTGCTGCAACTTTTGTCCCAGGCCGATGTCATGATCGCGGCGGAGCTCAAGCGCGCCCCCAATATTCTGTGCGATTACGCCTTCGAGCTGGCGCAGAAATTCAGCCGCTTTTACGGCGCGCATCACATCATGTCGGAACCCGACCTGGCCCTGCGCGGCCAGCGCCTGGGCACCTGTGCCAGGACTTTGGCGGTATTGCGGGAGATTCTGGCCCTTCTGGGCATCGAAGTACCCGAAAGGATGTGAATAAGTCGGAGCGTCGGCCCGGAAAAGTGTGGCCTCGCGGTTTTCCGTAGGCCGCGCGACCATAAAAAGTGACGGCCATTCGTTGACTCCCACCCACCCCTATTTAGAATGAATCCAACAGGACCGTCCGCCGGGAGGCGCGCCGTCCTGGCCAACACACGATCCCGCGCGGGAGAGAGCTTCTGGTCTTCATGTGTGAAGATGGGGGGCCGCCGAAGGAGCAACCACCCGGAAACTCTCAGGCAAAAGGACCGCGCAGGAGATGAAATTCTGGAAAGTGGCTACCCATCTTCTCATTGGAGAAGTTCTTAGCCCACCGAAGGGGTAACCCGCCCATCTTCCGATGGAAGAGGCGCTGGGGAAAACTCTCAGGTCCCATGACAGACGGGTTCGCGCTTTTTCAAGGCGCGGAATCCGACATCTGACGGGACCGTTTATGGATATGCCTGCTCCTCTGCCATCGAAAAGCCTGCAACGCACCCCGCTTTGCGCCCTGCATCTTGAGCTGGGCGCCAGGATGGTGTCCTTCGCCGGCTATGACATGCCGGTGCAATATCCTGCCGGCGTTCTGAAAGAACATCTGCATACCCGCGCCCATGCCGGCCTGTTCGATGTCTCGCATATGGGCCAGGCATTTTTATCCGGTCCCGGCCCTGATCGGGCGCTGGAAAAACTCACCCCCGCCGATGTCATCGGCCTGAAAGAGGGCATGCAGCGTTACGGCTTGCTGCTGACGCATCAGGGCACGATCAAGGACGACTTCATGTTTTCCCGTCTTGCCGGGGAAGCGCCGCTCTATCTGGTGGTCAATGCCGGCTGCAAGGACGGTGATTTTGCCTATATCGCCGCCGAACTTGCCGGCCTTGCCACGCTGACGCCGCGCCCCGACCGCGCCCTCTTGGCGCTGCAGGGGCCGGAGGCGGCAAAGGCGCTGGAGCGCCACAGCCCGGGCATTTCTACGCTCACCTTCATGCGCGTGGTGCGCGCCGGCGTGGCGGGCGCACCCGCCATCATCAGCCGCACCGGCTATACCGGCGAGGACGGCTTCGAGATTTCCATCGAAGGCGCGGACGCCGAGAAAGTCGCCCGCGCCCTGCTGTCCGAACCCGAAGTCATGCCCATTGGTCTTGGTGCGCGCGATTCACTGCGGCTCGAAGCCGGGCTTTGCCTCTATGGCCACGACATGGACGATACGATCGATCCGGTTGAAGCAAACCTTGTCTGGTCGATCGGCAAGCGCCGCAAGACCGAAGGCGGTTTTGCCGGAGCAGACACCGTTCTGGACAAATTGCTGAACGGCGTGGCCAAAAAGCGCGTCGGCATCCTGCCCGAAGGGCGGGCGCCGGCCCGCGAAGGTACCGAGATCGCCTGGGGCGGCCGGATCATCGGCAAGGTCACCTCCGGCGGCTTCGGTCCCAGCCTGAACGGGCCGCTGGCGATGGGCTATGTGATGAGCGAATTCGCCGAGATCGGCACCAAGCTGGAATTGATGGTGCGGGGCAATCTGCTCGCCGCCACGGTAGCGCCGATGCCTTTCGTGCCGCACGGCTATAAGCGAAAATAGGAGCAAGACATGAGCGAGACTTTTTTCACCGACCAGCATGAATGGGTCCGCGTTGACGGCGATACCGCCACCGTGGGCATCACCAAATATGCCGCCGAGGCGCTGGGCGATGTGGTGTTTGTGGAATTGCCGGCAAAGGGCCGCAAGGTCGGCGCCGGCGCTGAGGCCGCGGTGGTCGAAAGCGTCAAGGCGGCTTCGGAAGTCTATTCCCCGGTCGGCGGCGAAGTCAGCGAAGCCAACAGCGCCCTCGAAGCCGCCCCCGCCACTGTCAATGACGATCCTGAAGGGGCGGGCTGGTTCTTCAAGCTCAAAGGCGTGGCGTCAGGCGATTTGGCCAAGCTGATGACGCAGGCCGCCTATGCCGAGTTTGTGAAAGGTCTCTAGTCATGCGTTACCTGCCCCTCAGTCCCGACGACCGCAGCGTAATGCTGAAGAAGATCGGCGTCCCCGACATGGATGCGCTGTTTCGCGACGTGCCGCGCAGCGCCGTGGTGCCGCTCTCGGCTTTCGATCTGCCGGACACGCAGGGCGAACTGGAAGTGGACCGCGCCCTCAGCAGGCTGGCGGCGAAGAATGTGGCGGCGGGGGCGGGGCCCTTTTTCTGCGGCGCCGGCGCCTACAAGCATCATGTTCCCAGCACCGTGGATCATCTGATCCAGCGCTCCGAGTTCCTCACCAGCTATACGCCCTATCAGCCGGAAATCGCTCAGGGAACGCTGCAATATCTGTTCGAATTCCAGACCCAGGTTGCGCTGCTCACCGGCATGGAAGTGGCCAATGCCTCGCTCTATGACGGCTCGACCGCCACCGCCGAAGCTGTGATGATGGCCCAGCGCCTGACCCGTCGCGGCAAGGCGATCCTGTCGGGGGGCCTGCATCCCCATTACGCCGAGACCGTGGAAACCGTGGCCGGCCTGACCGGCGCCATTGTCCGCGCCCCCGTCACGCCGGGAAGCGCCGAGGACATTATCGCCCTGATCGACGACGACACCGCCTGTGTCGTGGTGCAAAGCCCCGATGTCTTCGGACCGATCCGCAATCTGCGCCCCATCGCCGAGGCCGCCCATGCCAAAGGCGCGCTGTTGATTGCGGTGGTGACGGAAGTGGTTTCGCTCGGTCTTCTGGAATCGCCGGGCGCGCAGGGCGCCGATATTGTCGCCGCCGAGGGCCAGAGCATCGGCAATGGGCTCAATTTCGGCGGGCCCTATGTCGGGCTGTTCGCCACCCGCGAAAAATTCCTGCGCCAGATGCCGGGCCGCCTCACCGGCGAAACCAGCGACGTCGAAGGCCGCCGCGGCTATGTGCTCACCTTGTCCACCCGCGAACAGCATATCCGCCGCGAAAAGGCGACCAGCAATATCTGCACCAATTCCGGCCTTTGCACGCTCGCTTTCACCATTCATCTGTCGCTCCTGGGCGAGGAAGGCTTTACCCGGCTGGCGCGGATCAATCATGCCAAGGCGTCCGCTTTGGCCGACCGGCTCGGCGCCATTGCCGGCGTGGAGCTGGTGACGCCGGCCTTCTTCAATGAGTTCACCATCCGGCTGCCCAAAGCCGCAGCGCCCCTGGTGGACGCGTTGGCGAAAAAGGGCGTGATCGCGGGGGTGCCGGCATCGCGCCTGATGCCGCACGAAAAAATCGCGGACAATCTCTTGATTGTCGCCGCCACCGAAACCGCCACCGATGACGATTTCGCGGCGTTTGAACGCGCCCTGAAAGAGGTGCTGTGATGGAGATCGATCCCAATCGCCGAAAGGTCGTCGCCCCCGGCTATCATGCGCCGGAAGAACTGGCCACCATCTCGGGCGACCGGGGCCTGGACCATGAAGAGAAACTGATCTTCGAGATCGGCCGCGACGGCGTCACCGGCGTGGATTTCCCGCAAACGCAAATCTCCGGTGCGCGGCTGGGCGGCCAGCAGCGCAAGACCGCCATCGGCCTGCCGGGCCTCAGCGAGCCGGAAGTGATCCGCCATTATGTCCGCCTCAGCCGGATGAATTACGCCATTGATGCCGGGCTTTATCCGCTGGGCTCCTGCACCATGAAGCACAATCCCCGCCTGAATGAGAAAATGGCGCGATTGCCGGGCTTCGGCGATTTGCATCCGCTGGCGCCGCGCGCCACGACCCAGGGCGCGCTGGAACTGATTTCCAGCCTCATGAACTGGCTGACTACGCTCACCGGGATGCCCGCCGTGGCCATGTCGCCCAAGGCGGGCGCGCATGGCGAGCTTTGCGGCTTGCTGGCAATCCGTGCGGCCATTGCCGCAAGAGGCGAAAACCGTTCCCGTATCCTGGTGCCGGAATCCGCCCATGGCACCAATCCCGCCACCGCCGCCTTCGCCGGCTTTACTGTCGACGAAGTCCCCGCCAAGCCCAACGGCCATGTTGATGCCCAGGCGCTCAAGGCCAAGTTGGGCCCCGATGTCGCCGCCATCATGCTGACCAATCCCAACACCTGCGGCCTGTTCGAGGGTGAGGTGGTGGAAATCGCCAAGGCGGTCCATGCGGCCGGCGCCTATTTCTATTGCGACGGCGCCAACTTCAACGCCATCGCCGGGCGGGTGCGGCCGGGCGATCTGGGCATCGACGCCATGCATATCAACCTGCACAAGACCTTTTCCACCCCGCATGGCGGCGGCGGCCCGGGCGCCGGGCCCGTCGTGCTGTCGTCGGCGCTGGCGCCGTTCGCGCCTCTGCCGCTGCTGGTGGCCGACAAGGACGGATTCAAGCTGATCGAGGACCGCGATGAACTGCCGGATGGCGCAAAACCCTTCGGCCGCATGTGCGCCTTCCATGGCCAGATGGGCATGTTCGTGCGGGCGCTGTCCTACATGCTGTCCCATGGCCGCGACGGGGTGCGCCAGGCTTCCGAAGACGCGGTGCTGTCGGCCAATTACATATTGGCCTCGCTGAAAGACGTGATGAGCGCGCCCTTCGGGGACGGCCCCTGCATGCATGAGGCTTTGTTCGACGATAGTTTCCTGGAAGGCACCGGCGTCACCACGCTCGACTTCGCCAAGGCGATGATCGACGAGGGCTATCATCCCATGACCATGTATTTCCCCCTGGTGGTGCATGGCGCCATGCTGATCGAACCGACGGAATCCGAATCCAAGGCCTCGCTCGACGCCTTCATCCATGTGCTGCGCGGATTGGCGCAGGAAGCCAGGGCCGGCAAGACCGCCCGCTTCGAGGGCGCGCCGCGCCTGGCCCCCCGCCGCAGGCTGGATGAGACGGCGGCGGCGCGAAAACCGGTGCTGCGCTGGAGGCGTGATAACCTGCCCCAAGCGGCTGAATAGGGAACGGCGCACCATGGGCTCTTATGTCAACAGCCATCTCGATCCCGGCGAAACCGTAACCTATGAAGGGCGCCTGCACTGGATCATCTACCTGACGCCGACGATTTTACTCGGCATGGGAATCGGCATCGGGGCGTCGGGGCTTTATGCCGGCGGGTTGGCGCTGGTGGTATTCGGGTTGATCGCGCTGCTGTTTTCCTGGGTGCGGCAGATCTCCAGCGAATTCGCCGTTACCAACCGGCGGGTGGTGATCAAGACCGGCTGGCTCTCCCGCCGCACCATCGAGCTCAATATGTCCAAGGTGGAATCGGTCCAGGTGGACCAGGATATTGTCGCCCGGCTGCTGAATTATGGCACCATCACGGTGATCGGCACCGGCGGCACCCGGGAACCTTTCGCCCAGATCGACGATCCCTTGTCCTTCCGCCATGCGGTGCAACAGCAGCAGAGTTGAGCTACGGCGCGCGAAGCGCGTGGTCCGTAGCGCCAGCGTGCGGACGGTCCAATGGACCGGCGAAAGTGCCGCCTCCCTCACTTCGTTCGGGGAGGGGCAAGCTTTTCTAGGCTCGCATGCGCTCCCCAAGAAAAGCTAAGCCAAACGCCGCGAGCTTACAGCGATCGGCCGGGCGGCTGCCGTCAGCTCCGCCTTACCAGCGCGCCATAGCAGCCATATTTGGCGTAATGGGCATGGATGTAAGCGGCTTTGCTGCTGCCCAGCAGGCGGGCGCAGGCCGCGCCCACCTCCGGCCCCTCGCACAGCTCGGCTTGCACCATCATTCCCGCCCCATCATAGGCGCGCAGCGACAACGTCCGGCTGCGGAAGACCGACGGCGGCACATCGGCATCATAGCTCTGCCGGGCGCTTTCCCGAACAAAGATCGCGCCCGTCCCGCGATAGGGCGTGGCCGCACCCTGGTGCTCGAAGGGCAGCAATAGAACGCTTTCACCCGGCACGGCGTCTTCCAGGCTGACGCGGCAGGGCGATCCAGGCTCTGCTGCCATTTTCACGATATTGCGGGCCGCCAGTTCGGCGTCGCTCAGGGCAAACAGCCCTCGGAATTGTTCTGCGTCCAGTCCGCTATAGCGCAGGCGCATGGCGTTCTCCTCCGGTTCAACCGGACCTTCGCATGGCGCCCCCGACGCCGCCTCCGGATTCTTTCGTTGGGTGTTGCGGCATAAAAAAATCCCCGCGGCGTATTTGCGCGCGGGGCGAGGTCAAGCTCCCAGGGGAAATAGAGAGCTAGCTGCAAATATGAATTTTGAGCCCGGCGGGCAATTTCGTGTTTTTGTCGCTGCACGCCACGTCGAGCTGCGTCTGGGTCAGGCCCTTCACATGGCTGAGGTCGGTGCCCAGGAATGAGGTGATCGAGGTCTTGGCCCCCGTCAGGTCGGCGCCGTCCATCCTGGCGCCGGCCAGATTGGCGCCCGACAATTCGGTGCCGCGGAACGTGACGTTGGTGAAATTGGCGAAGGACATGCACATCAGGGTGGCATTGGCGCCGTCGAAATTGGCGCCGCTGAGATCATGTTCCTTGACGCAGGTATTGCTGAGGTCGGCGCCCTGAAGGTTGCAGCCGACACAGTCCACGATGCCGCCATGGATACGAGCCACCGCGCCGGCGTCATAATGCGGCGCTTTGCCTACGCTGTCGCTAGGCGAAACGGCCAAAACGGTATCAGCAAGCACGGCGCCGCTGATCAGGGTGAGGCAGGCGAGCAGGAGCAGGATCGGTCGCATGCCGCCAGTATGGAACTCCGGCGGTTAACATCCCGCAAAGCTTTGGCGCGCTTTCAGCGAAAAAATTGGCCCAAAGCGGAACATCCGGCGGGGCGTCAAGCGGAGCAGGGAGTGCCGGTGCTCAGTTTCGGCGCACTGGGAAATGGCCTTCGATATGGTCGCGGAAAAAGCCGCCGATCGAATGAGCGAAAATCAGTGAGTCGTAAAGTTCCTGCGGAACATTTTCGTAAGTCACGGTCTCGCCGCTGTCGCGATAGCGGGCGCGCAGGCTGCGGGCGCTTTCGTCATAGGCGACGGCTTCAATGACATGGGACAGTGTATGCATGACAGTTCAGGAAACGGGCTTGTCCGTCATTGGCTCCCGCTATCTCCGAACCTGTCATGTTATGAACACCCACTCGTGGCGCCGCAGGTGTTGCACTTCATGCAGGTGCCATTGCGCACCAGGGTGAAGTTGCCGCAGACACCGCAATTGTCGCCTTCAAAGCCCTTCATGCGCGCTTCTGTGACCCGCCTGGCATGCAGGTCGCGCGGCCGGGGAGCGGCCATCGCCACTTCCAGGCTGGCGACCTGCAGGCTGACGGGATTGGCATGGGCAGGATTGGCATGGGCCGGATTGAACGACGTGATCACCTGCTCGATCCCGGCGCGGATTTCTGAAAGGTCCAGCGCGTCATTGTCGGCCTGGAAAACATCGTCCTTGGCATGGAAATGATCGTCATGCGCCAGCATTTGCGGCGCGGCGCCGCCCTTGACCATCGCCATGCGGGTGCGGCCGCGCAGATAGCCGCTGGAGGCCATGGTGGAGATCGCCACCTCGGTGCCGCCGCTGGGGCCGTCGCCGCCCGTACCATGGCCGATATCCTCGTCCGAGGCGGGCGCGACATGGGCCAGGTCACTACGGCCCAGATAGGAGACACCCAGTTCGCGGAAGATATAGTCGAGCACGCTGGTGGCGTTCTTGATGCTGTCGTTGCCGATCACCAGCCCCGCCGGTTCAAAGCGGGTAAAGGTGAAGGCTTCGACGAATTCCTCCAGCGGCACGCCATATTGCAGGCCGACCGAAATGGCGATGGCGAAATTGTTCATCAGGCTGCGGAAGGCGGCGCCTTCCTTGTGCATGTCGATGAAGATTTCGCCCAGCCGCCCGTCTTCATATTCGCCGGTATGCAGATAGACCTTGTGGCCGCCGACAATGGCCTTCTGGGTATAGGATTTGCGCCGGTGCGGCAGGCGTTCGCGCTCGGACTTGCGCATTTTCTCGATCACTTTTTCGACAATGCGCTCGGTAACAACAGTTTGAGCCGGGGCGGCACGCGGCGCTTCCGCCATCGCCTCGTCCTCCTCATCGTCAAACCCGGCGAAGGTCTGGCTGGATAAGGGCTGGCTCAGCTTGGAGCCGTCGCGGTACAGCGCATTGGCCTTCAGCCCCAGCTTCCAGGACAGCATATAGGCATCGCCGCATTCCTTGACCGCGGCGCCATTGGGCATGTTGATGGTTTTGGAAATGGCGCCCGAGATGAAGGGCTGCACCGCCGCCATCATGCGGATATGCGACTCGACGCTGAGGGCGCGCTTGCCGATGCGCCCGCAGGGATTGGCGCAGTCGAACACCGGCAGATGCGCTTCTTTCAGGTAAGGCGCGCCTTCCAGGCTCATGGCGCCGCAAACATAAAGATTGGCGGCGTCAATATCGGCCTTTGAGAAGCCGATGGCCTTGAGCAGGTCGAAATCGGGCGCGTTCAGGGCGGCGGCGTCCAGCTTCAGGACATCGCGGCAGAATTTTTCGCCCAGGGTCCATTTGTTGAAGACAAAGCGGATATCAAAGGCCGATTCCAGCGCGCCCTCGATAATGCCGATCTGTTCTTCGCCAAAGCCCTTGGCGCGCAGCGCGTCCTGGGTCAGGCGCCCGGTGAAGCTTTCTAGCGAGCCATAGCCCACGGCATAGGCGACAATGGCGTCGGCCTCGGCGTCGGTATAGCCCAGGCTGGCCAGGGCTTCGGGCACGCAGCGGTTGATGATCTTGAAATAGCCGCCGCCCGCCAGGGTCTTGAATTTGACCAGGGCGAAATCGGGCTCGACCCCGGTGGTGTCGCAGTCCATCACCAGGCCGATGGTGCCGGTGGGGGCGATCACCGTGGCCTGGGCATTGCGGAAGCCGAATTCCTTGCCCATGGACAGGGCATCGTCCCAGGCCCTGCCTGCTGCCTCGGCCAGGTCTTTCTGCTTGATCGCGGCCACGTCCAGCGCCACCGGCGCCGTCGCCAGATTTTCATAGCCCTTGGTTTCGCCCCGCGCCGCGCGGCGGTGGTTGCGCACCACCCGCAGCATCGCCTCTTTATTCGCGGCATATTCGGGGAAGGGGCCGAGTTCGCCCGCCAGCTCGGCGCTGGTGGAATAGGCAACGCCCGTCATCAGGGCGGCGATGGCGCCGGCAATGGCGCGGCCTTCGCGGCTGTCATAGCCGATGCCCGCGCTCATCAGGAGGGCGCCGATATTGGCATAGCCCAGGCCCAGGGTGCGGTAGTCGTAAGACAGTTGCGCGATTTCCTTGGACGGGAACTGCGCCATCAGGACCGAGATTTCCAGCACGATGGTCCAGAGCCGCGTGGCATGTTCAAAGCCTGCTACGTCGAATGTCTTGATCCCTTCACCTTTACGGAACGCCATCAGGTTCAGCGACGCCAGGTTGCAGGCGGTATCGTCCAGGAACATGTATTCGCTGCACGGGTTGGAGGCGCGGATTTCGCCACCCGCCGGGCAGGTGTGCCAGTCATTGATGGCGGTGTGGAACTGGATGCCGGGATCGGCGGATGCCCAGGCGGCATAGGAAATCTTGTCCCACAATTCCCGCGCCGGCAGTGTCTTGGCGACGTTGCCCGAGCCGCGCCAGGTCAGATTCCACGGCCGGTCTTCGGCAACGGATTTGAGGAATTCATCCGTCACCCGCACCGTGTTGTTGGAATTCTGCCCGGAGACCGACGCATAGGCTTCGGAATCCCAGTCCGTGTCATAGGTCTTGAATTCAATTTCCTTGTAGCCCTGGCGCGCGTAGGAAATCACCCGCTCGATGTAATTGTCGGGGATCATGGATTTGCGCGCCGCCTTGATTTCGCGGCGCAGGGCGGGGTTCTTGGCGGGATCGAAACAATCGCCGCCCGAGCCTTCGCAATTGACGCAGGCTTTCAGAACCGCCTTCAAATGCCGCTCGGCCAGCTTGGAGCCGGCCACCAGGGCGGCGACTTTCTGCTCCTCGATCACTTTCCACTCGATGAAGTCCTCAATGTCGGGATGGTCCACATCCACGATCACCATCTTGGCGGCCCGCCGCGTGGTGCCGCCCGACTTGATGGCGCCGGCCGCGCGGTCGCCGATCTTGAGGAAACTCATCAGGCCGGACGAGGCGCCGCCGCCCGACAGTTTTTCATTCTCGCTGCGCAGGGTGGAAAAATTGGTGCCGGTGCCCGAACCATATTTGAACAGTCTGGCTTCGCGGGTCCATAAATCCATGATGCCGCCTTCATTGACCAGATCGTCCTTGACGCTCTGGATGAAGCAGGCATGCGGCTGGGGATGTTCATAGGCGCTGGTGGATTTGGTCAGCCGCCCGGTCTTGAAGTCGACATAATAATGGCCCTGGCCGGGGCCATCGACGCCATAAGCCCAGTGCAGGCCGGTGTTGAACCATTGCGGCGAATTGGGCGCGCATTTCTGCGCCGCCAGCATGTGGCAAAGTTCGTCGTAAAACGCCCTGGCGTCGGTCTCGCTGTCGAAATAGCCGCCCTTCCAGCCCCAATAGGTCCAGGTCCCGGCCAGGCGGTCGAACACCTGCTTGGCGGAATGTTCGCCGGTGACATCGGCGCTGGCGGCCGTCTTGCGCCAGAGAAATTCCGGTACGCCGTCTTCCGGCACAGGCCGCAGCAGCTTGGGGACCCCGGCCTTGCGGAAATATTTCTGCGCCAGGACATCGCAGGCCACCTGGCTCCAGCTTTGCGGCACCTCGATCCCTTCCTGGTGGAAGACGATGGAACCGTCCGGATTGCGGATCTCGCTGGCCGACTGGCGAAAGGCGATGCCCTCATAGGGAGAATGTTCCGCGGTAGTGAAATGACGGTTGATGCGCATGGAAATACCCCGAATGTGGACGGCCCCAGCCACGGGTTCCTGCGCACCGTTTTGGGGACAGAAGGGCTGCCCGCCGGACGCGGAGTGTCCGGAAGGTAAGTAGCCTGGGGTCGCCAGATTTGGTGTCACAAGAGGTGACTGGCACCAAATGTGTACCAACCCAGGACGCGCAGCAAGGCAAAAGTGGTAAACAAAACCTTACCCACCAGATGTGGTGGGTGCGTTTTTGGCCGAAAAACCGCGAGTCAAGCGGACGGCTCAAAGGAGCCCAAAAATATTTTCACCGCAAATTTCATCACAATGGCACGCCCGGCTTTGGGAGTTTTGGGGATAAGTGAAAAAGCGGATTCTGGCGCAATGCAGCATTATGCTGGCCGCCCGGCCCGGCGCCTGCCTGCGGGCTTCTGGCTGGCTTCCACTTGGCGTTCGTGGCCCGCAACTCGTATATTCCGCCGAATCCGCCGCTGAAGGCTGCTCCCCATGTCGTTTCTCAAAATGATCTTTTCCTGGTGGAGCTCGCAGACCCTAGGCACTTGGGTCACCACCATGACCAGCGGCAGCGAAGTCGGCGCCGACGAGTTCGGCAACCGTTATTACCAGAACAAGGACGCCTCCCGGCGCTGGGTGATCTACAACGGCACCGTCGAGGCCAGCCGCGTGCCGCCCGACTGGCATGGCTGGCTGCATCACACCTATGCCGAGCCGCCCACCAAAGTCCCCTTCAAGACCAAGAGCTGGGAAGCGGGGCATCAGCCCAATCTCACCGGCACCGATGGCGCCTATCGCCCAGAAGGCAGTTTGCAGAAAAGCGGCCAGCGCCCGCCGGCCACCGGCGACTATCAGGCCTGGAAACCGGAATGAGTGCGACTGGAAAAAGCATCGGCCAGAACAGCGCCGCCGAGGTGATGATCGGCCTGGCCGTGGTGGTGGCGGCGGCGGTGTTGCTGACTTTCTTCTATATGTCCCGGGGCATGGGCAGCGGTTCGGGTTATGACATCAAGGCCCAGCTGCCCAAGGTGGATGGCCTTGGCATCGGCACCGATGTACGGATTTCCGGCATCAAGGTCGGCTCCATTTCCGACCTCAGTCTCAATCCCGTCAATTATCTGGTGACGGTGACGATGCGCATGGACAAGGGCGTTGAAATTCCCACCGATTCCTCGCTCCAGGTAACGTCATCGGGCATCCTGGGTGGGCAGTATATTTCCATTCAGCCGGGGGGCGACGACAAGCTCCTGGCCTCCGGCGGCGAGATTCAAAACGTCCAGGGCTCCGCCGACCTGATGAGCATGATCGGCCATTTCGCGCTGGGCGGGAACGGCTCTTCGTCAACGCCGTCACCGGCACCGGCACCGGCTCCCAAGGCGCAATCCCTGCCGGCGGGTCCATGAAGCGCATCGTCGTCCTGTTATTGTTGGCGTCAACAAGCGCTGCCCTGGCGCAAAGCGCCACGGTGCCGATGACGGCGCCGGCTCCTGCCGCCGCCAAACTGGCCACGGTGCGCCCGCCGACGGGCCTGCCGGCTGGCGTCACCCTGCCGGCGGCGCAAGGCCCGATGACGCTGCTCCTGCGCGGCCTCGACAAGATCACCGGCCGCCCCACCGACATTATCGCGCCCGTGGGCAAGCCGGTGCATTTCGCCACCCTCACCATCACGGCGCGCTATTGCTATTCTACTCCCGCCAGCGAGACGCCGGAGACGGCGGCCTTTGTGCAGATTTCCGATCACCGCCCCGACCAGAGCGAAAAACCGGTTTTTTCCGGCTGGATGTATGGCTCCAGCCCCGGTCTCAATGCCATGGAGCATCCGCTTTATGATGTCTGGGTGATCACCTGCAATGCCGCCGCGCCGGGGGCCGCGCCGCCGGGCGCCATGGTTTCCACCGCGCCGGTCAAGGTGCTGGCGCCGGACTCGTCGGACAAGGAACAGACCGAAGCGTTGCCGGAAGAGGCGGGGAAGTAATCCCGTTCCTGAGGTGTCATGGCCGGCCTCCGAGCCGGCCAACCATGTCGCAACGAGTTGGATGGCCGGGTTAAACCCGGCCATGACATCGGGGTCAGAATTCCGGCCAGACCGCGAGCTGCGCGATCGCCCGTTGCAATTCCAGTAGATATTCGTCCCTTGGAATTTCCACCGCGCCGAAGCGCGCCAGATGCGAAGTCAGGAACTGGGTATCGAGCAGCATAAAGCCGCCCCGGATCAGGCCTTCCACCAGATGGACCAGCGCTACTTTGGAGGCGTCGCGCGCTTTCGAGAACATGCTTTCGCCGAAAAACGCCGCCCCCAGTTGCACGCCGTAAAGGCCCCCCGCCAACTCGCCGTCCCGCCAGCATTCCACGCTATGGGCATGGCCTGCGGCGAAGAGGGCGCCGTAGAGGCGCAATATCTCGGCATTGATCCAGCTTTGCTCCCGGCCGGCCCTTGGCGCGGCGCATTCCTGCATCACGCGGGCAAAGGCCGTGTCGCTGGTGACGGTGAAAGAACCGCTGCGGACGGTGCGCGCCAGCCGGCGCGGGACATGAAAGCCGGTGAGCGGCAGGACGCCCCGCAGTTCCGGGCTGACCCAATAGAGCGTGGGATCGTCGCGCCGCTCGGCCATGGGAAACAGGCCTTGGGCATAGGCGGCCAGCAGCAGTTGCGGCGAGAGAACCGGTCCGTGCATGGCGAAAGATTAGCGCGCGACGACAGTTTCGTCGCGCGCTTTCTGATCGAACACGGACTTTCTTCCCCCGCAGGGCAAAGCCCTTGGCGGGGGAAGATGGCCGCTAGTGGACAGAATCTAACACTTGATGCCCGCGTTTAACGGCGGCGATGATTTTGTCTTGGTTAGCGGTCCATGAGAAGTGCTTTGGCATCTGGTTTGT